>ERZ779922.2489-NODE-2489-length-10715-cov-3.199156_pt1 | contig 10715 bp, 11 predicted proteins | sample MGYA00511544_ERZ779922 | MGnify/ENA primary metagenome ERZ779922 (study PRJEB29588, sample SAMEA2154516) | human gut metagenome | biome: human gut; feature: human-associated habitat; material: faeces | place: Denmark | collected 2008/2010 ... | reverse complement strand
TCGATTTCCGTCCACGGTTTGCTGGCAGCCAGCAGTATGGTGGTCAAACAGCTCACCGCCATCACCGCCGCCAGACATAGGGCGACAAGTGATCTCACGGTTATCTCTCTGTGTTTGTTCATAGTTATACGTCCATAAACTTTCGGATAGAAGTCCAGCTGCCCACGATACCGACGAACATACCGGCAGCGGCGAAGGTAGCGACCATGGGGAGCAGAAGCTCCTGGAAGGGTACGAAGTTGAACAGCTGCAAGGCGTCCACGCTGCCGATCTTCGCGATCATCGCGTCATAGCCCAGCCATTCCAGACCGAAAGCGAGAATTGCGCCGATCATGCCGAGGGAGAAGCCCTCCACCACGAAGGGCAGCCGGATAAAGCCGTTGGTCGCGCCCACCATTTTCATAATGGCGATCTCGTCCCGCCGGTCGTACATGGCCAGCTTGACGGTGTTGGAAATGATCAGCAGGCTGACCACCAGCAGAACCGCGATCACGGCCACGGAGACGATATGCAGCACGTTCTGCAGGGTGGTGAAGCCCTGCGCCAGCTCGTAGGCCGCGCTGACCTTGGCCACGCCGGGCAGATTCTTCAGCTGCTCAGCGGTCTGCTCCATCTTGGTATTGTCTTCCAGAGTGACCACGTAGCGGTGGCGCAGATCCTGCGCCTGAACGCCGCTGAAGGCGCTGTCGTTGTCATGGTCGCTGACGAAGTTCTGAAGCGCTTCCTCCCGGGAAACGTATTTCGCGTCAAACACATTGTCCAGAAGGTTGATCTTCGTGCCGATGGATCTTGCCTCGGCGTCGGAAAGGTCGCTGTCGATGTACACCATAATTTCGCTGGTCTTATTCAAATCCTGAACCATGATGTCCAGATTGTAAGCCAGCGCGGAGAAGCTGCCCACGATGATCAGACACGCCACCGTGACGCAGATAGCGGCAAAGGACATGAAGCCGTGCTGGAAAATGCTGCGGAAGCCCTCCTTGAGCAGGTACCCGATATTATTGAGCTTCATGTTTGCTTTCCTCCCCGATTCCATCTCTCACCACGACGCCCTCATTGATGGCAATGGTGCGTTTATGGAACAGCTTTGCCAGATTCTGGTCGTGGGTGACCACCAGCATGGTGGTTCCCAGATTGTTGATCTCCTGCAGCAGCGCCATGATTTCAAAGGAGCGCTCCGGGTCCAGATTGCCGGTAGGCTCGTCGGCAATGATGGTAGCAGGGTTGTTCACCAGCGCCCGGGCGATGGCCACGCGCTGCTGCTCGCCGCCGGAGAGCTGGTTGGGGAACTGATTGGCCTTGCCGTCCAGTCCCACCAGCTTGAGAACGTAGGGAATGCGCTTCTTCGCCTCACGCGGCGAGGAGCCCACAGCGCGCATGGCAAAACTCAGATTTTCATAGACCGTTTTCTTCTCGATCAGGCGGAAATCCTGAAAGATCACGCCGATGGACCGGCGCAGCAGCGGGATCTGCCGCTCGGCGATGTTCGTCAGGCTGAAGCCGTTGACGGCGATCTGGCCGGACGTCGGTACGATCTCGCCGGTGAGCAGCTTGATGATCGTCGACTTGCCGCTGCCGCTCGGACCGACCAAAAAGACGAACTCCCCATCCTCGATGCGAAGCGAAATGCCCTTTAAGGCCGTCGTGCCGCTCTCGTATTCCTTTACTACATCGCTCAGGCGTATCATGCTCTTCCCTCAGTTTCCAGCAGGTTTTGACTCGATCCCGCAAATTTTCAGTCTTTATTATAGCGCGGCAAGTCCGCGATGGCAACAGGTAATTATGTAAACTTTCAACTTTTTTGCCGCAAAATGGTGAAAAAACAAGGACTGTCTGAAGACAGCCCTTGTCAAATTCTTTTTCTTTACGCTTCGATGCCGCGGGAGGCAAGGTACTTTTTGACCATGAGCGCGACCTTGAAGGTGATGGCGTCGTCGAACTCGCGCAGGTCGAGGCCCGTGAGCTTCTTGATCTTCTCGAGACGGTAGACGAGCGTATTTCTGTGGACGAACAGCTTTCTCGCCGTTTCGGAGAGGATGAGGTTGTTCTCGAAGAACTTGTTGATCGTAAAGAGCGTCTCCTTGTCGAGCGCGTCGATGGGGTTCTTCTTGAAGACCTCCTGCAGGAACATTTCGCACAGTGTCGTCGGCAGCTGATAAATGAGGCGGCCGATGCCGAGGTTTTCATAGCTGATGATGTACTTCTCGGTGTCGAAGACCTTGCCGACCTCGATCGCCATCTGCGCTTCCTTATAGGACTTCGCGAGGTCGCGCAGGTGCGTCGCCACCGTGCCGATACCGACGACCACGGTGCTCTCACCGTTCACGCGCAGCGTCTCTTCGATCTGCGCGGCGGTCTTTTCAAGGTCGCTCATCTCCACATTGTCGCCGAGCTGCTGCACGAGCACCACATCGTCCTCGCCCATGGAAAGGACAAAGCTCGTCTGCCGGTCGGGGAAGATGTTCTGCACGGTCTCGACAGGGATAGCGTCGGCCTTGTCGTCCGTGCGGCGGATGACGAACACGCCGCGGTTGAGCTCGGCTTCGACGTGCAGCTCCTTGGCGCGAACGTAGATATCGCTTAACAGAATGTTGTCGGAGAGGATGCTCTTGACAAACGACGTCTTATCGTGTTTTTCCTCGTAATAGCTCTTGGCGGTGTTGAGCGCGACAGTCGCCATGCTGCAGACGGTCGCGCTGAGCGCGTCCTCGCCGCGGGTGAAGGCCGCAAAGTCGAACTGACCGCCCCAGCCCTCGAGCGCCTTGAAGGTCTTGCCCTCGAGCGCGGTGCAGGCGCCCTCGGCCTCATTGATGGGCTGCACCAGATGCGGCCAGCGCTGGCCGATCTCCGGCAGGTCGGTGCAGGCGATGACCGTGCCCTCGGAGTCGATCACGCCAATGACCGTATCGGTCGTTTCCTTAAACTGTAAAACGATGTTCTGAAAAATCCTACCGGACATATTCCGTGCCTCCTTGATTTATTAGGGAGTTTGTGCATTCTGCCAACTTGATGGGACTATTATACTTTCTCCGTCTGACGATTGCAAGAACTTTTTTCTCTTTTCAACAATTTTTTTCTTCTTTTTTAGGCATTCCGTAAAGGAAGGACAAACGCTTACTTGTCCGCGCCCGCTTTTCCTTGGGCAAATTGCCCACTTTCCCGCAGGTTTTTGATCTCTTCCGCCGTGAGCAGGCGGTATTCGCCCTTGGAAAGCCCCTCGTCAAGCGTGAGTGAGCCCATGCTCAGCCGCTTTAAGTAAACGACCGGCTTTCCGCGCGAGGCCAGCATCCGCTTGATCTGGTGGAACTTGCCCTCGTGGATGGTGATGAGCGCCTCGCTCTGCGCGTCGCTCTTTAAAATCTCAAGCTTTGCCGGAAGGCATTCAAGCCCGTCGCCGAGCGTGATGCCCTGCACAAAGGCTTTACAGTCAGCGTCGTCGAGCGCGCCGTCGGTGCGGGCGAAGTAGACCTTGTCGACATGCTTTTTCGGCGCGAGCAGGTCGTGCGCGAGCGCGCCGTCGTCGGTCAGAAGCAGCAGCCCCTCCGTGTCCTTGTCGAGCCGCCCGACGGGAAACAGGCCGATCTTTCGATACTCGGGCGCAAGCAGGTCGAGCACCGTCTCCCCGCGTCCGTCCTCGGTCGCCGAAAGCACGCCCGCAGGCTTGTGGAGCATCACATACGTGTGCTCGCGGTAGAAAAGCTCTTCGCCGTTCACGCTGATGCGCGCGGTCAATGGGTCGCACTTGTCCTCCGCGCTGGCCGCGATGCGCCCGTCGACGAGCACGCGACCCTCGCGCACGAGGGTCTTGACCTCGCGGCGCGAATAGCGCCCGGTCGAGGCGATGATCTTGTCGAGTCTCTGCTGTACCATGGTGGTTCCCGCCTTTCTGCATTCTGAAGTATCAGTGTAGCATACTTTTTCTTTCGGTGGAATAGCTTTTATCGAAAGGGTGTGGTCGCTTCATGTTCATCATCACCGCCAAGTGCTCCAAACGCCGCGTTGTAAAAATTCTGCTCATCTTCGCACTGCTGCTCTCGCTCTTTCTGGCGCTGCGCGCGTGCCGGCATTCGTCTCCGCCGCCCGTCATCGCCGCCGGAACAAATGAAGAGCGCATTGCGTATCTTGCCTCCCTCGGCTGGGAGGTGAACGACCAGCCGATCGAAACGCTGAGCGTCACGCTGGGCGAAACGCTCGAAGAGCCGTATTTGAGCTACAACGACCTCCAGCTCTCGCAGGGCTTTGACCTCACACGCTATTGCGGGCAGACGCTCTCGCGTTACACCTATGTTGTGACCAACTATCCTGACGCCTCGCTCCCCTGTCAGGCCGATCTGTACGTCTGCGGCGGCGTGCTCGCCGCGGGCGACATCGTCTGCACCGGCGAAAACGGCTTTATGGCGGGACTCTCCTTTCCCGCCAATTGACCGCGCTTCTCTCTCCCTCTCAGGGCCCCCGTGCGGGGCTTTTTCTTTTTGACTATTGCGCGCGGCTGTGGTATGATTTTGAAGAATAGAGATAAAGGAATCGACCCATGGAATTTTACACCCTCGCCAGTTCGAGCGCCGGCAACGCTGCGCTCGTCTGTCACAACGATACCCACCTTCTCATCGACGCGGGCATCTCCTGCCGCCGCATCACGCAGTCGCTCGCAGCACTGAACCTTACGCTTGATGATCTCGACGGCATCCTCATCACACACGAGCACATCGACCACGTCCGCGGACTGACGACGCTCGCCAAAAAATGCCCCGCCCCGCTGTATGCGACGTTCGGCACCGCGGCGGCGATCCAATACCCCGAGCCGCGCCTGCGCGCCTTTGCCGCGGGCAAAGAGTTTACGATCAAGGACCTGCACGTCCGCTCGTTCCGCACGTCGCACGACGCGAAAGAGAGCGTCGGCTACCGCATCGAGAGCGACGCAGGCTCGCTCGCTGTACTGACGGATACGGGCTTTGTCACCGACGAAGCGCACGATGCCGCCCTCGGCGCGGACATGCTGCTGCTCGAATCGAATCACGACGTCGTGATGCTCAAAAACGGCGGCTACCCTTACTACCTCAAGCAGCGCATCCTGAGCGAGTACGGGCACCTGTCGAACGACACCGCGGCGGAATTCGCCATCGAATGCGTCCGCGCGGGCACGAGCGACATTCTGCTCGCGCACTTGAGCGACGAGAACAACTCTCCCCAGCTTGCCGAATACACCGTCGGCCGCGCCCTGCAATCGAGCGGACTGAGCGTCCGCCTTGCCGCTGCGCCGCGCGACACCATCAGCGAGGTACACGTATGCAGAAGATCACCGTCCTTTGCGTCGGAAAACTGAAGGAGGCCTTCTACGAGCAGGCCGTCAAGGAATATGAAAAGCGCCTTTCGCGCTGCTGCAAGTTAGAGCTTTTGGAGCTGCCCGAGCAGCGCCTTGGCGACGAGCCGAGCGAGGCGGAGATCCGCCAGACCCTCAAAAAGGAGGCTGCGCTCGTCGAGCAGAAGCTTCCCAAGGGTGGCGCGCTCATCGCCATGTGCATCGAGGGGCAGGAGATGAGCAGCGTGGCGCTTTCGCAGAAAATGCAGCAGCTCGCCGCGCGCGGCGCGTCGCAGCTGACGTTCCTCATCGGGTCGAGCTTCGGCCTTGACGAGGACTTAAAGAAAAAAGCCGACCTGCGGCTCTCGATGTCGCCGATGACATTTCCGCACCACTTAGCGCGCGTGATGCTGCTCGAGCAAATCTACCGCGCCTACCAGATCGAGGCCGGAACCAAATACCACAAATAACCCATCATCAACATAAAGGAGGACAACGCCCATGTCGGATGAAGTAAAGCTCACCTGGGGCAAGACAGAAAACGACCTTTTGCAGCGCTGGCCCAAATCCGCCGACGGCACGCCGGAGGAACCCGCGCTTTTGACCGTCGCGATGGACACGAATGCCGAGACGGACATGCTCTGCGCCATGCTCCGCTCGTATGACATTCCCGTGCTGCGCAAATACGAGGGCGAGGGCTCGTTCGGCAAGATCGTGCTCGGCATGCCCGGCAGCGGCACGTGGCTCTATGTGCCGTCCTCGATGCTCGAGGACGCGAAAAATCTGATCCGCCCCATTGATGAAATTCCGGAACAGGAGGACATGCAATGAATTACCGTCAGGAATATGAAAAGTGGCTCGCCTCCCCCGCGCTGAACGAGGACGAGAGAAACGAGCTCAAGGCCATCGCAAACGATGAAAAGGAGATTGAAAACCGCTTCTACGGTCCGCTCGAATTCGGCACGGCCGGCCTTCGCGGCACGATGTACGTTGGCCTTCACAACATGAACCGCCACGTCATCCGCTGGGCGACGCAGGGCTTTGCCAGCGTCATCCGCGCTGAGGGCGAAGAGGCCATGAAAAAGGGCGTCGCCATCTGCATGGACTGCCGCAACCACTCGATGGAGTTTGCGCGCGCCGCGGCCTGCGTCATGGCGGGTAACGGCATCACCGTCAAGCTCTTTGAGTCCCTGCGCCCGACGCCTGAGCTCTCGTTCGCCGTGCGCGAATACGGCTGCGAGGCGGGCATCAACGTCACCGCGTCGCACAATCCCAAGGAGTACAACGGCTACAAGGTCTACTGGTCCGACGGCGCGCAGCTGCCGCCCCAGCACGCCGCCGCGATCGCCAAGGAGCTCGAGCACATCGACATCTTCACCGGCGTCACGTCGATGGACTTTGACGAAGCCGTCAACAAGGGCCTCATCACGATGCTCGGTGAGGACTGTGACAAGCGCTTCATGGCAAATGTCATGAGCATGGTCAACGACTATGAGACCGTCAAAAAGGTCGCCGACGACTTCAAGCTCGTCTACACCCCCTTCCACGGCTGCGGCCACAAGCTCGTGCCCGAGGCGCTGACGCGTCTTGGCATCAAGCACCTTTTATGCGTGCCCGAGCAGATGGTCATCGACGGCAATTTCCCGACCGTCGTGTCCCCGAACCCCGAGAATCCCGAGGGCTTCTACCTCGCCATCGACCTTGCCAAAAAGAACGACGTCGACTTCATCCTCGGCACCGACCCCGACAGCGACCGCGTCGGTATCATGGTGCGCAACAAGCAGGGCGAGTTCGAGCCTGTCACCGGCAACCAGACGGGCGTGCTGCTGCTCGACTATCTGATCGGTGCGATGAAGCGCGCAGGCAAGCTGCCCGCAAATGCCGCCGCGCTCAAGACCATCGTGACGACCGAGATGGCGCGCGCCGTGGCGGAGGCGAACGGCCTCGACTGCTACGACACGTTCACGGGCTTTAAGTTCATGGCCGAGAAGATGAACGAGCTTGAGGGCGCGGGCAAAAACACCGTCATCTTCTCCTATGAAGAGAGCTACGGCTACATGATCGGCCACTACGTGCGCGACAAGGACGCAGTCACGGCCTCGCTGCTGCTCACCGAAATGGCCGCGTGGTACTACTCCCAGGGCATGACGCTCTTCGACGCGCTCAACGCGCTCTTTGAAAAGTACGGCTGGTACGGTGAAAAGACGCACAACCTCGTCATGCCGGGCTTAGATGGTGCGGAGAAGATGGCCGCTCTTATGAAGTCCCTGCGCGAGACGCCGCCGAGCGAGATTGCGGGCGTCAAGGTCGCGACGTACAAGGATTATTCGGATGGCACCGCGCGCGACGCCGCAAGCGGCGAGGTCACGAAGATCGCGCTCTCGGGCTCAAACGTGCTGCGCTTCGAGCTCTGCGACGGCACGCACATCGTCGTGCGCCCGAGCGGCACAGAGCCGAAGATCAAGGTCTACATCCTCACCAAGGGCGCAGACGCGCAGGAGCGCGACGCAAACCTCGCCAAATACTCCGCCTGGGTCAACACCCTCGCCTGAGTTTCCCGTTTCCCAAAGCAGCAGAGGACGGCGCGGCACCGCGCCGTCCCCCGCTTATTTTTGCCTCACCGCGGCGAAAGGATGAATACGCCCTATGTCTCTGCTCGCTCTCTACTGGTCCATTATGATCGCCTGCTACCTCATCGCAGGCAAGCTGCGCCGCCATAAGGACCGCTTTCATTTTCTGGACAAGCTCACGAGCTTTTTCATCTATCTGCTCATCTTCCTCATGGGGCTGCGCATGGGCGCAGACGAGGAGGTGACGTCGAGTCTCGGCAGCATCGGCGTGCAGGCGTTGTTCGTCACACTGCTCACCGCCGTCGGCAGTATGCTCGGCGCGACTGCCGCGCGCAAGATCCTGCACCTCAACCGCCACTCCCTGCCCGCCGGTACAGAGGAAGAAGGCGCCGAGGAGCGCGGCGGCGGGGTCAACACCTCAGGCATCAAGTCCTCGGTCATCATTTGCCTCATGGTCATCTGCGGGATGCTGTTGGGCTATTTTGTCCTCCCGCAGCACATCTCGCCCGAGCGCTTTGAAGAGATCTCCGGCAACCTGCTCGTCACCGGCCTTTGCATCATGCTCGGCTCGGTGGGCTTTGGTATGGGACTTGACGGCAGCATCGTTCGCGTTCTGCGCGGGGCAGGGCTGGGCGTTGTCCTCGTGCCCATTTTCTCCGTGATTGGCTCGCTGCTCGCAGGCGTTGTCTATGCGCTCCTCTCCCCCGTCACGCTGCGCGAAGGGCTCGCCATCAGCGCGGGCTTCGGCTGGTACACGATGGCACCGAGCGTCATCTCCGGCGCAGGACACGCGGTCGCGGGCGCGATCTCGTTTCTACACAACGTGCTGCGCGAGACGATGGGTCTCATCTTCCTGCCGCTCATCGCCAGCAAGATCGGCTATATCGAGGCCATCACGCTGCCCGGCACAGCGTCGACCGACCTGTGCCTGCCGCTCGTCGAAAAGTACTGCAATCCCGAGACCATGGCCTACTCGTTCTGTACGGGTATGCTGATGTGCATCACCTGCGCGGCGCTCGTCCCGATCATCATCGGCGCGTAAAAAATCACCCCGCAATGCACGGAAGAAATAATAAAGGGGAGTTCTCTTGTGATAGAGGGCTCCCCTTTTCGCGTCTTTACACACGGTCAAGCAAGTGCGGTATCGAACGCTCACTGCACTGCCGGGCACTGCCGACCTTCGTGGTCGATGGTGTAGTCACAGGTGAGTAAGATCTTCGAAATCGGTACGATCTTATACCCCTCGGCGAGCAGGTAGTCGAGAATATCCGGCAGCGCCTCAGGCGTGTGCTCGCCCGCGTTGTGGAACAGCACGATCGACCCGCTCTGCACCTTGCTTGTTACGCGCTTTGTGATCTCACCCGCCGAGATGCCCTTCCAGTCGAGGGAATCCACGTCCCACTGGATCGGCTCCATACCTATCGAGCGGATGGTGGAGATGACGTGGTCGTCATACTCGCCGAACGGGCAGCGGATGAGCGTCGGGCGGACGCCGGTCAACGCCTCGATCTTATCGTTGCAGGTATTCACGTCTGCGATGATCTGGTCGGCGGTGAGGGAATTATAATGATCATGCGCGTTGGAGTGGTTCATGAGCTCATTGCCGCTGTCCACGATGGCCTTGGCCTGTTCGGGATACTGATCCGCCCAGTTGCCCACGACAAAAAAGGTACAGGTGACACCGTACTCCTTGAGCACGTCGAGGATCTTCTGCGTGTTGTCCGCGCCCCACGCCGCGTCAAACGAGATGGAGCACACCTTCTGGTCGCGCTGGACACAGTAGATCGGCAGCTGGCGCGTGGCGGCCGACGCGCTGACGGCGGCGGGATAATTGACGGCGGCAAAGATCGCCGCGGCGGCCAGCACCGCCGCGCCCAGCGTCAGCCATTTGCGCCGGAGCACCAGAAAGCGCGGCGGCTTTTTCTCCTTTTCAGACTTCTTCCTGCGGTCAAAATGAAACAGCATCAGCATATCCTCCCCAATTCTCTTGGTAGAGGGTATGCTGATGCTGTTCATATCATGCAAGGGGGACGGGCTTTACTCGATGCCCGCCAGCGTTTGGGCTTCGGCGACGTACTGGTCGATGAGGCCCTGCTCCTGCATCTCGGCGATCTTTTCGTTCAGGTAGGCGGCAAAGTCCTCGTTGCCCTTCTGCACGCCGATGCACTGGCCCTCGCTGTCGCTTTCGATGCCGATGTCCTTGACCGTCAGGTCATCGTTCGCCGCGGCGAATGCGAGAGCTGCGGTGTAGTCGATGTACACAACATCGAGCTTGCCGCTCTTGAGCTCCATGATGAGATCCTGCGCCTTGACGAGGCCGACGACGTTCTCTTCGCCCACCAGCTCGTTGGCGATGGGCACCTGAATGGTACCGTTCTGCACGCCGACCTTGTGACCACTCAGGTCTTCGGGCTTGTTGTAGAGCGCGTCATCCTCCGCGCGGATCAGAATTGCCTGCTGCTGCTTAAAGTACGGGTCAGAGAAATCGACGGACTTCAAGCGCTCCTCGGTCGAGGCCATACCGGCGATGACAATGTCAAAATCACCCTTGGCGAGGTTGATGCACAGGTTGTCGAACGACATGTCGACGACCTTGAGTTCGACGCCGAGGTCATCGGCGATGTACTGCGCGATAGCAACGTCAAAGCCGACGATGGTGTCCTTGCCGTCCACTTCCGTGTGGAATTCGTTCGGGGGATAGTCGGCAGAGGTTCCCATCACGAGCACGCCCGCCTCTTTGATCTGCTCGATCTTGGACTTGGCGGTGTCATCGGGCGACGCATCGCCGTCCGAGCTGCCCTGCGCGCTGTCATCGCTCTTGCTGCCGCAGGCGGCGAGGGACAGGA
>ERZ779922.2488-NODE-2488-length-10716-cov-3.141544_pt1 | contig 10716 bp, 10 predicted proteins | sample MGYA00511544_ERZ779922 | MGnify/ENA primary metagenome ERZ779922 (study PRJEB29588, sample SAMEA2154516) | human gut metagenome | biome: human gut; feature: human-associated habitat; material: faeces | place: Denmark | collected 2008/2010 ... | reverse complement strand
ATAACCCGCACGCTGCAAGTATAAGCAGAAATTTGCCGATAATCAATTAAAAAAAAATCCGCTTTTCCAAACAGAAAGCGGACAGATTGACAATTTTGCGGACTACTCAACGGTTTCGATAAACTTCGAATAGCGCCCCCGGCTCTCTTCCGACTGTTTAAGGGCAACGTCGCTCATAATCTTGTTTTCGTAAAGTTCCGTAAAATAAGGCGTCGGTTCGACCGTCAAGATTGACGAGGCCTCGTCGTAAGACAGATTCAGGCCGATGAGCGGCGCGGTAATTTCGTTATTGACGATCCGATTATAATATTCCGGCGCAATTTTAAACTTTGCCGCCAGCGGCACTTCGGCTCCGGCTTCGCGGCTGCGCACATACAGCGACGCGGTTTCAAAGCGGATAAAATTTTCAATCAAAATCGGAAAAAACTCATCTAAAACCGGATTTACTTCACTCATGACATCCTCTTGCAAAACTTATTCCGTTTTTGTTTTAGCCTGCTCCGGGCACAGAGTCAATACATCTATCGGAAAGCATTGCCGCGATTAAGATTGATTCCGCGTTCAGACTGGGAATAGACGAAAAATTCGTTGCTGTTCATTTTGCGCAAATCGTCATAAAGGTTTTCGTCATCGTTGGCGCGGCCGGTAACCTTAATGATTTCCAGGTCGGCAAGATAATTGTCATAGGCCCTCTGATAGCGCGGCTTGACGGTTTCTTCAAATTTGCGCGCCATGGCTTCGGCATCGGCGACACCCGCTTCGTGATAACGGCGGGAAACCTCTTCGGCACTTTCCTCCGCCGCTGCCGGCAGGCTGAAAGCCAGAGCGGCACAAAACATACATAAGACTATCCTTCGGCTCATTTTTCCTCCATACCGTTTACAGGTTAGTAAATAAATTTTAACAAAGGGATAATAAAATTGTTTCAGGTTAAACGTTTTGGACAACAAAATGAAAAAATCGGCAATACTGGTTCTGATTTGCGTCTGTTTTTTCACGGCAAAAGCGGCTGCCTGGAGTTATGGCGAATTTGTGTCCTGCGACGCCATCAATCCCAAGCCGAAAATTACGTTTTTGACCTCTTACGGCCAGCTGATACACGACCTCTCGACCCCGCAACGGGAAATTGAACGCATGGCCGGCGGCGCCGAAAAAGGCTTTTTCGTCGTCGGACTGGCAACGCTCAAGCCCCAGTATCAGATTTGGATCAAGGACGTTTACGTTAAAACTTTAGATCAGAATCACGCCTGTCTGCTGCCCAGCGAAATTGAGATAAAGTTCGGCTACAACGATCCGCTGATTTATGTGTCAAAAGAGATTGACCGCAACAGCTGCAAATTTTCGCAGGTTATCCGTCACGAACAGGTTCACCAGCGCATCAACATTCTGACCCTGGAATATTTTCTGCCGCTGATTGACGAGACTATTCGCAATGCCATAAGCGAAGTTCGCGCCATTAAGGTTTCCGGCACCAGCGACGCGGAAATCCGCGCCGGAATCGACCGGCTTTATAAATATTACACCGCCCGGCTGAAACCGATTATCGACGAATTTCACAAGGCCAGAGAAAACGAACAGCGCAAGCTCGACAACATCGTCAATTATACGATGGAATCGGAATTATGCCGCGAATTTGACCGCGAAAGACCCGACAAAAGACTCTGAAATCCGAGAGAAAAAACCGCGGGAAATGCAAGAGGAAAAGCGGTTCATTAACATAGACTTTAGTTCTATAAACCTTTGAGTTTCAATTATTAACAATATATTAACGCAGGTTAATCGTTCATTATAAAGGAGATGTATAATGAAAGCTAATGTTGCCAACTACATCATTCAGGAAATGTCAAGCCGCTTTCCGATGCGCAGCGAAGACGTCGTCAACGCCGACCTGATTGATGCCGTGATTGACGACTGGTCGAATAACCGTTTCAGAGCCTATGGCAAAGACTTCAAATTTCACAGCGAAAGACTCTCCCCGGAAAAATATCTGATGTAGGAACGGCAAAATCCTTATGTACAAAGCATAAGAAAATTTTTATAATGGCTGCATCTTTTCTTTAACCGCGCAAGGAGAACATAATGACCGACACATTGGAATATAAAGGCGTTAAAATCCGGTATTTGGGACACAGCGGCTTTATCATTGCCAAAGGAGAATACAGCATCGTGCTGGACCCTTTTCTGACCGGAGCGCCGATGGCCGTCATGAAACCGTCCGACATCAAGGCTTCGGACATTCTTCTTACGCATGGGCATCAGGATCATCTCGGCGACGCCGTCGAAATTTCCAAAAACAATCAGGCCAAAATTACCGCGGTTATGGAACTGGCGGAATACTGCACCGAACAGGGGGCCGAAACAATCCGGGTACCCATCGGCGGCACCTGGCAGTATCCATGGGGGTCGGCGCAGTTCCGCTATGCCATGCACAGCGGTTTTCTGCCCGACGGAAGACCTTTCGGACAGGCGGCCAGCATTCTGTTGAATATCGGCGGCGTCAAAATTTATGACCTCGGCGACACCGCCTTGCAGCAGGATTTCAAGCTGGTGGGCGAAATATACAAACCCGACATCGCGTTTATTCCCATCGGCGGGCGCGCCAACATGAACATCAACGAAGCGCTGGTTGCGGCACGCTGGCTGGGCGCGGGCATTGTCGTACCGATTCATTATGACCTTTATACGGAAGGCAGCGTCGACCCGTTTGAATTTAAAAGCAAACTGGAAAGCACGACCAACATTCAGTGCATGGTCATGCGGCCTTAGGCGAATCCGTTCCGGTGCGGGCACCGGATATTTTTATGAAGCTTTTATTCTGTGTACTTATTTTTCGTTGCCTGAAGACATTTTTTACAGCCTGTACAAAAAAACGTTTTGCGTTTAGACTGTATACAGACTTCAGGAGACCGGACTGACGACACATATTATCAAAACAGTTAGAAGGAAAAGACTCATGAATAAAGAAACTATTTCGGAACGTGCGGACTCATCGGAACAGGACATTGTCCTAATCAGCAAAATTTACGAAAGTTTTGAAGCTTTGGAAGAAACGCTCGGAAAACTGAAACTGGAAGAGCCTCTTTTTATAACCCACGTGGCAAAAAAATCCTTTGCCGACACCATCTTCAGTACGGTTCAGAAAAATAACGACAGAAAAAAACTAAAACGCCTCAAAAACTGACAACTCCAAAACAAAGCCCCGCAACAGCGGGGCTTTGTTTATCAAGCGCCTTAAAATTATGCGCGCTTCCAGGTCGTGCCGGACGGAGTATCTTCCAGAACAATGCCGGCGTCTTTCAATTCGCCGCGGATTTTATCGGCAAGCGCATAATCCCTGTTCTTTTTGGCGGCCAGACGTTCGGCGATTTTGTTCTCGATATCGGTTTCGCTCAGGCCGCCCTTTTCATCGGACACGCCCTTAAACCAAACTTCCGGATCCTGATACAACAACCCCAGAACTTCCGCCGAAGCAATCAGTTCCGACTTGTATCTGACTTTGTCGGCTTCGGTTTCCGACTTATTCAGATTATTGACAATTTCATGCAGCACCGAGAGCGCCAGCGGCGTATTGACGTCATCGGCCAAAGCTTCCATCAATCTGGCATTCGGCGACGCTTTTTCAACCTTTACCGCCGCATTTTGGCGCAGGGCGTTGTAAAACCTGTCCAATGCGGCCTTGGCCTGATTCAGCCCTTCAAAAGTGAAGTTGAACGGCTGGTGATAATGCGTGGTCAAAAACAGCAGGCGCAGCGCCTCGGCCGGATATTTGGAAATAATCTCGTCAACGTTGTAAAAATTGCCAAGCGATTTTGACATCTTAACACCGTCGACCATCAGCATGCCGGCATGCACCCAATATTTGGCAAAGCTTGATCCAGGGTGTGCACAGCAGGACTGGGCGCATTCGTTTTCGTGGTGCGGAAAAATCAAATCGGAACCGCCGCCGTGAATGTCAAAAGAATCGCCCAACAGCTTGGAACTCATGGCCGAACATTCCAGATGCCAGCCCGGACGGCCGTAGCCCCAGGGGCTGTCCCACCCCGGCTGGTCCGCCTCGGACGGCTTCCACAAAATGAAGTCGGCCGGATTTTTCTTGTAACCGGCCACCTCAATCCGCGCACCGGCCAGCATTTCCTTCATCGAACGACCGGACAGGAAACCGTAGTCCGGCATAGAATCGACGCTGAACAAAACATGGCCTTCCGCCTCGTAGGCATGACCGTTTTGCAGAAGCAGCTTAACCAGCTCGATCATTTCCTGAATATATTCGGTCGCGCGCGGACGGTGGTTCGGATTTAACACGTTCAGTTTTTTCATGTCGTCCAGATACCACTGAAAAGTCTGTTCGGTAATTTCGCGGATAGACTTGCCGGTTTCCTTGTGTTTGTTCAGAATTTTGTCGTCAACGTCGGTAATGTTGGAAACGTAGGTCACATGATCCTTGCCGTAAACCTGACACAGAAAACGATACAGCACGTCAAACACGACCGAAGTTTTGGCATTGCCGAGATGGGCGCGGTCATAAACGGTGGGACCGCAGACATACATACGCACGTTGTTCTCGTCAATCGGGGTAAATTCCTGTTTGCGGCGCAGCAGCGTATTGTGCAGGCTGATTTTCATTTTCTCTCTCCTAATCTCTTATTCCGTTAAGGCGCTTATACGCCTTTTCCCTGCCGATAAACGGCAGCAGGTGTTTCAGTTCCGGCCCGTCGGGAAGCCCGGTCAGCGCCATCCGCAGCGGGTGAAACAAATCGCGTCCCTTTTTGCCGGTCTGTTTTTTGACAGCTTCTATCCATAAATTCCAGGTTTCGCCGTTCCACGGTTCCGGCGGCAAAAGTCCGGCGGCCGCAACAGTCAGCTCATTGTCTTCAAGCACGGGCTCAATTTTTTCAAAACAGACGTCATGCCAGATTCTGACATCGTCGACCCGGGTCAGATTGCCGCGAACCGCATTCCAGAAAGTTTCGCCGACGGCGGTACGATCTTTGACATTTTCATAAGGCAGGCCATGAAGATAAACGGTATTGAAACGGCGAAGTTCAGCTTCGTCAAACTTAGGCTGCGAACGTCCCAAGCGCCCGAAATCCAGCGAAGCGGCCAGTTCCGCCAGCGAATAAAACGGCGTTATGCTTTCCGAGGTGCCGATTTTGGCCAGAAAAGAGCAAACGGCCAGCGCTTCGACGCCTTCTTCCCTCAACTCGCGAACACCCAAAGACCCCAGACGTTTGGAGAGTTTTCCCTCTTTGCCGGTCAGCAGCGGCAAATGCGCGAACTGGGGAATTTTGCCGCCGAGAGCCTCAAACATCTCTATCTGAACAGCCGTATTGCTGACATGGTCTTCGCCGCGGACAATGTGGGTTATGCCGAAGTCGACGTCATCAATGACCGATGGCAGATGATACAAAAAGCTGCCGTCTTCGCGTATAACAATCGGGTCGCTTAATTTGCCGGCGTCATATCTTACTTCGCCGCGCACCATATCGTGCCAGCGGATTTCGCCGGCCGTCAGGCGGAAGCGGTAATGCGGCCGACGTCCCTGCTTACGGCGCAGGGCAATTTCTTCATCGCTCAAAGCCGAAGCGTCGCGGCTGTAAATCGGCGGCAGGCCTCTGGCAATAAGGCGCTTGCGCATCAGTTCCAATTCTTCCGGCGTTTCCCAGCATTCATAAATCCGTCCCTGCGCCTTCAGCTTTTCGACTATCTCGTAATAGCGTTCCAGACGCGCCGACTGGCGGGCTTCTTCCGTCCAGTTCAGACCGAGCCAGAGCAGAGACTCCCGCAGAGAATCTTCATATTCCCTTTTGGAACGTTCCCTGTCGGTGTCGTCGATGCGGAGCATAAAGCAGCCGCCGAGCTTTTTGGCCAGAAGCCAGTTAAACAGCGCAGTGCGGGTATTGCCGATGTGCATATGGCCGGTCGGGCTGGGCGCAAATCTGACCTTGATGTTGTTCATTGTAAAAAAAATCCACTACGGTTTTGCAAAACTATAGCGGATAATATAAGTTTACGACAATAAATTCAACAGATTTTTAGAGGTTTTGTCCGGTCAGCGTCATTTGATTCTGCTGTTCTGCGGAAGAAGTAATCAGCTCCAGGTCCTCAAGAAACCACTCAATCTCGTCGTCATTGCGGCGCAGCATCTCGTAAAAACGGCCGCGATACGAGAGAATCAGGCTGCTTTCGGCCAGTTTCAGGTCAATGATTTTAAGTTTGCCGCCAACCTTGTGAATGCGAAAACCGACCAGAAACTTTTCCGCCGGCTGCCCGGGCTGCTGCCGCCCGTCAAGAGAAATGTCGGCGGTAACGTCGGCGTAGTCCCGGTCCAGTTTGACGCCGGTAATCTTAAAGTTTATTTTGAAATCGAAGCTGAGCGGAAAGTTCTTATACAGGCTCAGGGAATAGCGCTTGAAAAGAGGAATGTACCTTTCGCGCTGCTCCGGCGTCATCTGCCGCCAGTATTTGCCGACGACGAATCGCGAAATATAGTCAAGATCCACATAATTTAAAAAAAGCTCGTCCAGCTTCTTATACTTTACCGCCGGATCTTTTTCGGCAAAAGTGTTCAACAGCTCTCTGCCCTTGGTTTCGCCGAACGCGCGCGCTTCCGCTTCGCTCAAAGGTTCGGCCGCCGCCGGCAGGGCAAGCGTCAGCAGCACAAAAAAAATGATAAGTCGTAAAAAACAGTTACTTTTCATAAAAAAATGCCCTATATTAGCAATCATTCTGAAGTCATAATAGCAAAATGGTTGTTAAAATGAAACTAAAATTATGGTTATGCCTCGCATTCTCGGCGCTGGCCGCCGCACCGGCCTTTGCCGCTGCCCCCAAACCGACCGTCAACGCCGGCCTGCACTACATTCACACCCGCGGCAAAATCTACTGCGGGACGGAAACCGGCAACAAAATTCTCGCCTGGCGAGATGAAAAAGGCAACTGGCAGGGAATTGACGTCGAATTGTGCAAAATGCTTTCCACCGCCGTTTTCGGCAGAAGCGACAGAATCGAAATGGTGCCGCTTTTTTCAAACCAGGTGTCAAACGCCTTTTACACCAACAAAATCGGCGTGATGAGCGGCGGGCTGCCGTTTTCGGCCACGACCGAAATGTCGACCCGCGCCGCGCCGGTCGACGTCTGGTATTATGACCGGCAGGTCTTTCTGGCACATGCCGTCAAAGGCGCTACTTCCATGGAAGCCTACAGGGGCAAAAAAGTCTGCGTGGTCAACAACAGCGACGATCTGGCCAAACTGAAAGTCTACAATGACAAATATCAGCTCGACTTCTCGTTTCTGACGTTTCCCAACATCCAGCGGGCCAAAGAGGCGTTTCTGCTCAACCGCTGCCAGTTGTTTACCGGCAATTCGATGATTCTGCGCGACATCGTCATTCACAGCCCGGCCGGCGTTTCCGACGTCGAAATGCTGCCGGAAACCATTACCGTCCGCCCGATTTACGTTTATGCCGACAAAGACAACACCATGTTAAAAAGCATTATCAAATGGACGATGAACGCGGTCAAGCAGGCGGAAGAAACCGGCCTTACCTCCAAAAACGTCGACATCCACGTCAGTTCGACAGACCCCTCAACCCGCAACCTGCTGGGCTTGGACGAACAATTGTGGAAGCGTTTCAAGCTGGCGCCGACATGGCTGCAAACCTATCTGAAGGAAAGCGGAAACTACGGCGAAGTGTTTGAAAAAGAGCTGGGCGAAGGCTCGCAGTTCAAAATCAAACGCAACGAAAACAACTTGTTGAAAAACAAAGGGCTGATGTTTTCGGTACCATTTATTTGATGTTCTTCCGGCTCTAAAAATCAAACTCCCCGGGTTTTCCGGGGAGTTTTTTTGTCGCTGCAAAGCACTCCGGCAGACAGATACCCCGGCAGACAAACGATTTTATTGCACTTTTGCACAAAAAACATAAACAAGCCTGAAGAAAAGGATCCTTTTTTTCGAACGTTCCACTCTTGTAAAAATTATGCAGTAAGGTATTGATTCTTATTCATATATTTGAAATACAAAAGAACAAAAAACGCGGCAGAAAAAGGATCCTTTTTTTTCAACACGCATATTGTCCAGTTTTCATTTTTGTATAATACCCGATTAATCATTTTTATCAATGAGTTAATTCATCGTTGAAAGAAAAAAATTCCTGCTTTGAAAAAAGGATCGTTTTAATGAGTTTTTTTTAGAGCAAACCTGCTTTTCACAATCGCTTTGTCTACTTCAACCCGATGAACATTGCTTTGGAAAAAAGGACTGAACACAATGAAAAACAAGACTATCATTATCGGATTGACTGTTTCCCTTTTGTTGTCGACAACCGCCGGCCGGGCAGCGTATACACCGACTTTGGAAGATGACAGCATCTATGAAATCACCAACGTTTCTTCTGCCGAAGAGGCCGATTTTTCGTTGGTTGAAATCGACGAAAACGGTCAGGCTGCCGTCACTTATTACAAATACAACATAAAAGAAGGCGCCGTAAGCCATGAACCGCTTGACGAAGACATGAAAGGCCAAGACATTACCGGCAACTTTTTCGGACAGACCGGAGGAAACGGCGCGGCAATCACCAATCGGACGGACACGGTATTCAATTCCTGGGACATCGGCAACATTACCGGCGACTTTGTCAACAACAGCGTTGAGGGAAATCTCTTCAACGGACCGCAGGGCGGCGCCATCTACAACCGTCCGCTCAACGGCGGCAGCACCTCCATCGGCAACATCACCGGCGATTTCATCGGCAACAGCGCGGTTTCCGAATCGACCTGGCCGTCTTACGGCGGCGCCATTTACAACTCGACCAATGCCGCGGCACAGACAGCCACCATCGGCGATATTACCGGCAATTTCATCGGCAACCACGCTTCAAACGCCAACACTCACGCTTACGGCGGCGCAATCTACAACTACAGCTATAACAAAAACAATCTGGCAACCATCGGTGTCATCAGCGGCAGCTTTATCGGCAACTACGCGGAAGGAAAAGGCATGGCTCTCGGCGGCGCCATTTACACTTCCGACAACCTGACGCTGGCCAGCAAGGGTAAAAACATTCAATTTTCCGGCAACTATACGATAACCGACGGCAACCGGGTCAACAACGCGATTTTCATGGACACGGACATCGCCGACACGGTGCTGACTTTCGACGTTTCCGGCGGCGGACACATTACTTTTCTTGATCAGATCGACGGCGGCGACGTTAACGACACGGGAACGGAAATCAATTATGACAAACAATATTCTATTGTCCTGAAAGGCAACGGTTCCGGCACGGGCAAAGGGAACATCTTTTTCGCCGACACCGTCAACAACGCCTCTTCCGTCACCGCCGACGACGTCAACCTGACGTTTGGAAGCTATGACGGACATCATGCCAATTTCGGCGACAAATCAACTTCTTTGCAACTGAACAATTCGCTGCTCAGCCTCAAATACGATTCATATCAAAGTCTGAAGTTAAACGAACTGACCGTTTCCGGCAATTCGCTGTTTGAGTTCGGCGCCAATTTTAACCAAGGCTTATCCGACAGCATCAACACGGAAAAAGCCGAAGGCAGCATCGGCATCTTCAACATCCGCTTTGACGATTACGGCAACGTCGGCGACAAAATTACGATTTTTGACAATGCCGGGCTGACGATCAACAATCTTGGCAGCTACACAAAGATATACAACAACCTCACTTACAAATTCGAGCAGCAGGGCAATCAGCTGGTGATCGCTTCCAAAAGCCTGAAACGCCCGCAATCGATCGTCAAGAAAAACGAAATTCTCGACGTTCAGGAAACGACGCTGAATGACGCGATGACGGGAATACTCGACAACAGCGGCATCACCACCATCACCGACAGCAGCTTCAGCAACAACCGCAACGACGGCCACGGCGGCGTGATTGTCAACCGCGGACAACTGACAATTCAAAACACCGACTTTGCCAACAACGCTTCCGAAGGCAACGGCGGCGCGATTGACAACGCCGGAGACTTGACGCTGATCGCCGACAACGACGACATGACCTTTGACGGCAATACCGACGCCTCCGGCAGCAACGACATTTACATGCGGCAGGGAACGCGGCTTGACATCAACATCACCAACAAAGGCACGATGACGTTTAACGGCGGCATTAACGGCGAAAACGGCTACTTGATCAACATTACCGGCGACGGCAGCGGCAACCTGGTGCTAAACGGCAGAGTTGACAACGCGGAAAAACTGAACGTGGCCGATACGTCGCTGGTGCTGAAATCGGAAGCATTTCTCGACAATCAGTTTGTTGAACTGACAAACGCCACGCTGGACATTGCCAACAACACCATCGGCACCGTCAACCTGAAAGGTTACCGGGCCGACGGCGCCGCCATCCGGCTGGACGTCAACACGGCCGAAAACGTTTCCGACATTCTTAACATCAGCGGCGATCTGACCGGCACCGGTCTCATTCTCAATATGCTGAGCAGCGTTAAACAAACGGAAGACATCGTTTTTGCCAACACGCCGGACGACGACGACGCGACCAAAGGCGGTTTCGTCATTTCGCGCATGGTCGGCAACCCGTACGAATATAACATTTCCGTCAAATATGACGCGGTTAACAAACAATGGCTGTTCCCGAAGGAAGCGGAACCGACCCCGATACCGGAACCCGAGCCGCAGCCGCCGGTCGTTCGTCCGGTGGCGCCGGAATATGTTGCCTACGGCGG
>ERZ779922.2482-NODE-2482-length-10746-cov-2.662894_pt1 | contig 10746 bp, 5 predicted proteins | sample MGYA00511544_ERZ779922 | MGnify/ENA primary metagenome ERZ779922 (study PRJEB29588, sample SAMEA2154516) | human gut metagenome | biome: human gut; feature: human-associated habitat; material: faeces | place: Denmark | collected 2008/2010 ... | reverse complement strand
TGCCATTGGATTTCCGAGTTTATAAATCCATCTTTTACAACAAAAAGGCTGCAAATTTCATAAAATTTGCAGCCTTTTTGCCTATATCCGGTATATCCTTCCCAATATTTATTAGGGAACACGTCCAGATTTGTTATAATATTATACCATTCAAGTCATCAATTTCATATTCTTTTATCTGTTATTTACAAGGTTTAAGCTCTTTTCCAGACTATAAAGATACAACATTTAAAAGGATTTGTCAAGAGGAACATCCCATAAAATTCATCCCTAATGTATTTATAAGAAATATTGCCCCTCTTCTTTTAATCTTTTGCGTAGAAAACCTACATCAATCTTATGAACATCATTCTTTGTTTGTTTGATAGCATGTACCGCAGCCATTCCGGCAGCTTCACCAGTCACCAGACAAGGTGGCATCACTCGTAAGCTTCCAAAAGCTTCCTCATCAGTAGAAATACAGCGTCCGGCGGTCAATAGATTCTTCATACCTTTAGGAGTCAAGCAACGATAAGGAATTCCATGAGATTCGCCTTTTTTGTAACGCGTCTCTTTATGCCCCGGTTTATGAACATCAATATAGTAACAATTACGTCCGATCTCATCTTCAAATGTTTTACGCTCCAGCCAATCTTGGAAAGTAAACGTATAATCCCCTTCAATCCGACGACTATCTCTAACCCCCAACAAGGAGGCAGTCTTTACAACAAAAGCACTACCAAAAGTTTTAGGCTGAAGTTCTTTCAGTGCCTCCAAGTATTGTTCAGCGATTTGCCTACCGGTAGCCATCGCCCGCGTAGTAGCCCATGGGTCGGTCGAATCAACATTATCAATGTGTCCTGCATTAAATTGTACCACATCCGGACCGATCAGATTACTATTGAAATGTCTGCCTATCAATGGATATTTTCCGGACTTAATCGCGTCAAAGATAGGGCTATTTTTGTTACTCGTATGCAATGAAGGACCTATGAGATTGTAGTTATAGCTATCGACATTAGCAAACGAGAAACACAAAGTAGAACTTTGCAGTATACCATCCTCACCTCCCTTTTTAAATGAAGCACCTGCCCAGGTAGCCACATCTCCATCTCCCGTCGCATCAATAAAGACTTTTGCTTTGAATGCAACAAGCCCGGATTTATTTGCTACGATGATAGCATCTACCGTATCATCAGCTGACATCTCAACAGCAGCAACCCTCGAAAAGAAAAGGACTTTTGCCCCCGATTTAGCGACCATCCGATCGTAAACCTGCATCAAATATTCAGGATTTATATTCACCCAATTCAGTTTTTGCTTTCTCTCATGAGGCACTCCTTTTCTTGATGCCTCGAATATCTTTTCCGCCAAGCCTCGATAAATAATCTTTTCGCCGTCAGAAAACGGACACCATGCCGGAACCATACCTGCTGTTCCCATACCGCCAAGTTGTCCCATTGCCTCAATCAGCAAAGTTTTAGCTCCCTCCCGGGCCGCAGAAATCAGTACATCCAGCAGGTCCTCCACCAATTACAATAACATCCCACCGATCATCCACTGCAATCTTGGTATTCTTTAAACGTATCTTGGATTGTGTGGTATTTCCATTCACATTAAGAGCGGGAACTGCAAAAGCAGCAGAAATCAACCCAGCTTTTTTAAGAAAATCTCTTCTTGATGTCATTACAAATTAATTTATTATATTACCTTTCCATAAAAATCTCGGCACGCCCAGGAGTAAATAATTCCCATAAAGAAGCAACAGTCCATCCGGGTGCGAAAATGTCATTATAATATCCTTTGCCATTCTTCCCGTAATCCCAACTGGTATGTTGAACAACTTCCGGATAGTAACCCACTTTGGCAATGCCACACATGTGTCCTTCATAAGGCAATAACTGCCGCATAGAGGTTGAAATCACTTCTGCGAAGTTCGAGAAACGGGATTCTTTATATTCGTTCGATAACCAACGAAGTACATCGGCAAATTCAAATACAAACACATCAATATGATTATTTTCTACCGAAACATTTCCCCAGCCACGTGTTTTCAAACCAATATCACCCAGCATCTGTCCGGGAGCAAAAGGAACATCCCACAAATAATACCACGATAATGCAAAATAAGCGGCTTGCTTCGTCAGATCAGCATAATGCTTATGTTCCTCCCCTTTAGTAACTAATGAAAGATAATAGGTAGCAGTTGCAGCATAAAGTGACGCTTCTTTATCTTCGCAATTCGCATCAAGAGTAGACGAGAAATAATCGGCCTTAGAAATCAGTTCTTTCTCCAAATAATCCGCAGTCCGCTTAGCACTATCCAAGTAACGTTTATCCTTAAAGTATTTATATCCCATGACTAAAGGTAATGTAGCCGAAGGAGTACTTCCTCCGCTTTTATCTACAATCGAAAAGTCATCACGAAACTTTCGTGGAAAACTACCATCAGCATTTTGCAATTGCAGAAACATGTTCAACATGTTTTTCAATCGCTGTTCCCATTCCGGATGCTTACGACCTTTTTCTTTTTCATAAGCCAGGAAATGAAAGATTGCATAAAGCCCTTCTGACTGACGACGGATGCTATGAACAGGATCCTCAAAGTTCTTGTCATAATTTACCGATTCCTTGAGAAAACCTGCTTCCGTGAAACCATTCTTCAAATAACTGTCGAATATTTTGGCGCTGTTAGCCTTCAAATCTTCCCGGTTACATTCCCAACCATATTCCCAGGCATTGAATGCATTCAGAAGAACACGCCCTATAAAACCGACTTCCGCCTGCCCATTACTTGTACACGCATCTGTTCTAAGATGTATACCCGAATTATATACCAACGGATATTTATCTACAAAACTACTTACAAAGAATTGGCTAAGAGTCTGCTTCATATATTCAATTGAATAGGGAGTATCTACAGGTTTAGGCAAATATGTATCATAACAATACTCCCAAGTATGGCGCACAAAATCAGAGTAATCCTTAGCTTCACCTTCAGTAATTTGCCAAGTCAACAAAATCGTCTCTCCTTTTTTAAGATGCTGATAAGCCGTTACAGCCGGAGCTAATGTCAATTTACGGATATAACTTTTAGGAGCCTCCCGATAAGGAAAACCGAAAGAAAGAGTAGCAACCCCATCCTTATTTTCAAATCCGGTATATCCCAAAGAAGTTTTATCCGAGAGAATAATCTCACCTTCACGATGGGTAGCCAACGTGCTATTTACAAATTTATCCAGTCTGTTGACAGTCATAAAACGTTGTTTCTTCTCACAGAAAATCCCGGTGAGAGGCGCGCTTAACCTGTCTTCACTTACAATCCAACTGTCTGAAGTATGAAATGAAGGGGCTTCCTTGGGCGAACGCAGATTACGCCGATACCAGAACCCCGGCATATAGAATAGGCAATCGTTATGACGGAAATCTGTTGCCACCTGCTGACTGTAATTAAAGTAAATATCTTCCAATGCGGTAATAGACACACTAATACGTAACCCATCATCACCATCTACTATGTTTTGAGACACAGTCAACGGCATCTTTTCCGAATTCTCCAAATAATAAGTGCCGTTATTATTTTGAGACTTCTGAAAAGTCAATGGATAACGCTTCGCGTCATTCCCTGGAACTTTCAAGAAAATAGATGCAGAAATCGATTCCGGCACATTATTAAAAGCTCTAGCAATAGTAGCACATGCTACAAAAGCCATCCCACAAAGTAAATATTTCAAACTCATATAAAACATTAATGTGAATCAGCCCGCCTGATTCTATTTGTACTAAATTGTTAAGGCAAAGTTAAAGAACATCCTCCACATTGAATAAAACAAATTGGGCTATAAATAAAAAAAATTATCCAATTTGGCAAAAATCCCCTCCAAAGCCTCAACTAGAGCTCCATACAGAAACGATTATTTTTCCATAAGGGCAGCAGCACACCACAAATAAGGTCCCTGTCCATGAAAATCACCAGTGCGACGCGGACGGTCATAATAGTACTGTTTGCTATTCTTTTTATTCGTTCCTACACAGACATTGCCCACCTGATTTTTTTCATTGAGATATGGCACTAAAGCCATCCACGCCTTTCGGGTAGCCGGAGCATAAGCTTCTGCATCTAACCATCCATTTTGAACCCCCTTAATAAAGGCAAAAGTGAACATTGCTGAACCAGAAGTTTCAGTCCAACAATCAGACTTGTCAATCAATTGATTCCAAAGTCCTTCCGGATTCTGATACTTTTTAAGGCTCTCCATCATTTTGAGATAGCCTTCCATAATGCGTGCACGATCTTTATGTTTTTTAGGCAGGCACTGAAGCAACTCCGCCATACCGGCAGCCATCCAGCCATTTCCACGCCCCCAATAATAAGGCACATCCGGGGCATGATAGAAAAGGCCATTCGGACGTTGTAACTCATCCAAGTACATCACCATCTCCTTAGCAGCACGGTCAATATATTTCTTATCCTTCGTTACTTTATAGGCACGTGTCTGTACAATGGTAATCATATACATATCATCAATCCATAAACGTGTTTGCCAAGAATAACCTTTTTCCGCCCATTCCTTTTCATGCGGTTTCACATTTCTCGGAAGCTCCCACTGCGAATCGGCATAAGGCAAACCTAAATAACGATATTTCAGATCCTTCGTCACCAAATAGAATTCGAGAGGAAGACTACCGAACATATTCAAATCAACATGATTCATAATAGGTTGTAAAATCTTCTCTTCGGTAAACAAGAAATCAAACTTTTCTTGTAAACGTTGAATAAGCTCCTTGTCTTTCGCTCCATCAGCATATCGCAAGGCGCCACTCCAATAGAAGGTTTCCGGATAGCCAATCCATTTACCAACATGAAGCGCGTGTTTTTCTGTTAAAAAGCGATATGCTATTCGTTTGCCTATCTCTTCTGGGGTATATCCTTCAGGAAAGTCCTTCAGTAAACTTTTCTGAGCAAACATCAATTGAAAAGGAATCAAAAATAACAAAATCAAGAATTTCTTACTCATAATATTTTTCTTTATCTATTCAACAATATATCTTTCAGTTCAACATTATATCCATCTACCCGCAAAAGCAGTTTATCAACTCTCTCCTTACAATCTACCTGAAAACAAACTTCTTTAGATTCTCCTGGCATCAGATAAAAGTATCCATCATCAAAATAAGCCGGACGAACAGCCGCATCAGTTTTTGCATCCCTTAATGTCAATGCTATTGCAGCGGCCAAGTATTGTCCCGGATTTTTCACAATAAGCCTGCCTTCATAATGATTAGTCTTTTTCGTGAAGTTCTTCACCGAAACATTTACCGAAGAAACTGGTAAATTAGCCAAGACCTTTCCGTCCCATTCCTTCTGATTGAGCCAATAAACATTATCATCCAGCAACTTTCCGTTATTAGTTGTCAACACCAACTTTACCCAGCAGAAATCAGGAAGTCCTTTTATATCATCCAACTGTGTTACAGAAGTCAGCGCATTGGCTGTCACTTGTCCTACCTTATGTTGTAAAGAGCGTATTTTTTTGCCTACTTTATCATAAACAGTAACTCCTACCTTCAAATCTCGATATTCTTTCAGTGTAGTATTAATAATATCCACTTTATGTTGACTATTAAGGCTCATCTGAATATGAAGAGGACGACATGCTTTTTGCGCGCCATAATAAGCACCAGCTGTTTCCCCATTCGAACTGTAGTTCTGCCAAACCATACTGGGCCATGCAGGATGGCTCATCCACAATAATACCCCGGAAGCATCATTCCACATCTTACTGTTCCATGCTTCAAAAATGGCCCGATGGCTTTCGTAATTAATCAATTGTGCTTTCTTGCAGAAATCATCCAAGTTATCAGAACGTCCTAGTTTACGATCCACCCCTTCCTTATAAAGCTCACTAAAAGTCTTACTACCATATCTATGATTATGCCAGTCATGGTAATACCAAACATCACTAATGGGCCATGTATCCTCTTCCGCCATAAACTCACGAACAGTTTCAGCCGTAGGCAGAGAAGGAGTACCCACTTCCGAACGAAATCCTCCAGCTAAAGAACGGTAGTACCAGCCTGCATCAAACTGATAACGCCAAGGTCCGCTTCCTGAACTATTCAATGAACGGGAATTTCCTGTATAATGCCTGCTGCCATCTTCTTTAGCTAAAGTAGCGGCCAACATGTACTCAAGTTCATTCGGAGCAAAACCCTCATTACGTGCACACCATAAAGCGATGGAAGGGTGATTACGGAAACGACGTACCGTTTCAGTCACATTCTTTATGAACAGGCAATTATCTAATGGATTAAGATTAAATCCGTCTGTTGAAAGCCAAAAATCATTCATCACTAACATTCCGTATTCATCGCAAAGCTCATAAAATACTTCTTCCGTACTCTCACCCGTCCAGTTACGAATCATATTATAATTCATATTCTTATGCAACTTCAAGGCAGGTTCCAGTCGTTCCCGGGAAACACGCTTCATACCATCATCCATCCCCCAGTTACCTCCTTTGCAATAAATCCGTTGTCCGTTCACCTTTATAACCATGTATTCTTTCATCAGTGAATCCTTTATCAACTCTATTCCCTGTGAAGAAACCGGTTTCAATAAATTTGGGACAAACTCTCCATCATAATTCGTATAGCGAACCTTACTATCCGTTTTTTTACGTTTCACAGCATCAAAAACGGGTTTTCCATCCTGCAAAGCAGCAGTTGGATTATAGTTCAACCGCACCACAGGAGCGTTATCCTCATACGCAGACAATTCATATTCCAACTCACGAATACCAATACGCATTTTTTTGACATCAAGAGTATCTTTATTGGGTGATATCAGGCTCAAAGATGCTTTATATAAATATTGTTCTCCATATCCATTCGGCCACCAAAGACGTGGACTCTTCATTTGCAGTTCCTTACATTCGTGAGGAGTAAGTTTAATCATCCTTTTTTCATTTGCATTCAAAGAAACCGGATAAACAGCAGACACACCTCCTATATTAAAATGTAAATTGGCAGTACAAGTCGTTTTAGAAGAATTATAAATCTCCGTCTGAACGATAAAATTGACAGATGTAGTGTCAGGCAAAGGCAGATCCGCAATCACATGCGTATCAACAATTTCCAGTTCATTTCCAAATTTGACTCTGACATCCTGCCAAATACCCATGTTTCGGTCGCGTATGCCGGGAATCCAATCCCAGCCTTCTGAAGAGATAAAAGTAGGACCGTCTAAGCACAATGCTCCACCATTGGGGCCGATTCCTTCTTTCTTATTTGCTTCGTGAGGAATACCGGGATTGTTAGGTGGAAGAATACGAATGGCCAACAGGTTCTTCTTATCATAATCCACCCAAGGAGTTATATCAAAAATACCTCTCTCAAAAGCACCAACCATTGTTCCTAATAGTTGATGATTGAACCAGATCTCCGCTTTATAATTGATTCCATTCAGAATCAACTTCACTTTTTCTCCCTTCTTACTACGAGGAATACTAAAAGAATTGCGATACCACCAGTCCATCCGGCAAAGCGTATCAGGAATCAATAAATTGTTAAGCCCCCAATAGGGATCAGGGTATACGCCCTGATCCACCAACGTAGTTAATACTGTACCGGGAACTGTTGCCGAATACCATTCGCTTGTATCTAAATCTTGTGTAAATACCGATTTTTCAGCTGCTCTAGCTTTATATCCTTCTATCATTTCCCAGCCTTTGGAGAGTTGGTACTCCCAATCGGAAAGCGGACTCAATTCTCCGGGTTCTACCACTTTTTTTTTAGGCTTAGCTGTCTGAAATGAATGTTTTGAATGAGGTATCACTTCGGAACTCTGTTTACGAGATAAACCAAAATTCCATTTTAGTTTTTGTGGATAAATGCATTCTGTAGAAGCACACAGAAAAACAATTACACAAGCAAGATATGTATTCAGCCTTATTCTCATCGTCTTATAATCTACTATTTTGTTTTCAATTTCTTCACATCATCACATACCGCTACCGCCACCTGTGAATCCGCACAACCATAATAGAGGTATAGTTTCTTCTTGTGATAAACAAGTCCCTCGATAAATACTGTTCCGTCCTTGTATTGTCCGCTCTTCTCAAAAGGAGCTTCGGGAGCAAAGAAAGGCTTATCCAAACGGTCTAATACTTTATAGGGATCGTTACCATCCAATAAAAGCTGTCCGGCACAATAAGCATTGCCAGGATAGTTAGCATCTCCAGTTTTACCACTATTCTTACCATTATACATGAGAACAATGCCATGCTTGGTACGAATAGCCGGAGGGCCACATTCTGTCAACAAACTATCAAAATGTCCTTTACGAGGTTGTATGATTTTCATCAGTTCATTCTTCTCATCCAAAACCGGATACCAGTCAACCAGGTTATCGGAAGTAGCAGCATATACCGCATACTCACCCCAATACATCAAATACTTGCCATCAACTTTATCAATGACTAATTGATTTCCTTTCAATTTTGTTAAAATAGAACCCGATTTACAGAAAAGATCATTAAATCGACCGTTATATGCCTTATCAAAGGCAAGCCCATGTTTTGTCCAGTTCTTCAAATCTCGGGAAGTAGCTACGGCAAGGCGTGCTTTTTTCCGGTTCCATGCCGTGTAAAGCATCACATACAATCCGTCTTCGGTCATAGCCACACGAGGGTCTTCACAACCACCCGGCCAATCTTGATCTTTAAAATTATCTTCAGCAGGAAAAAGAACAGGATTATCAAGCCTTTTCATCTCAATCCCATCCTTGCTTTCAGCATAACCAACACGTGAGGTTCTTTTACCTATACCTTGGGCCGAATTATCTTCTGCACGATAAAGCACGACAATCTTTCCATCTTTTACAGTAGCAGCAGGGTTAAAAGTGTCACTTTCCTCCCACTTAACTTGCTGCTTACGCATCGGACAATAAAACTCTGTAGGCTGCGGTGATATGACAGGATTAACTCCTTCAGGACGCAAGAATGGCCCGATCACCCAATTATTATCCTGTTTCTCCTGATTAGTATCTAAAGAAGGCGCATTGGTAAATCCACATGCAGATAATATACCAACTATGCCAATAATAAGTTTCAGTTTCATCTTAGTTCTCTTTTATAGTTAAAAATGTTTTTTTATCACGTAATTGATTCTACACTCCTGATATAAAGAATGTAGAACCAATTCACAACCTTCTCTTATTACTTTAGTTTATATTCTTGCTTATTTATATTCCAACCTTTCAGTGCCAATACAGCTCCGTCTTTCAGCTTTCCTTTTGCAGTCTCAATAGTCACCGTTTTCTTTTCACCCGGCATCAGGGAGAAGAAATTATCTGTATAGAATGACGGACGTATCGGACTCATCTTTGAATTCAGGAATTGCAGCTGATTAAAGAATGCAATCTGCCCGGAGGTATTTCTCAAAGTAATATCTACAAAGTAGTTGTTATTATCTTCTCTTACTTTATAGGTAAGTTTCACTTTTGCCTGTTTTAGTTTACTCAAATCTTCAAAACCTGAAGCAGCCGGACCGGTCAAAGTCTTGCTTCCTTCATATTTGTCATTAGAACGCCAATAGAAATTAGAAGAAACATCTTTTCCCTTTTCATCTTTCAGAATCAGTTTAATAAAGTGAACTTGAGATATGTTTTCCGGGAAACGAATAGTCAACGCATCGTTTACCACTCCATCCGAAGGCAGATTAACCACTGCTGATTCCTCAAAAACTTTCTTGCTGTTAATATCGTAAACCTGTGCTATCACTTTATAATCCTTAAATTCACGATAATAATCATTCACTACAGACACTGTGTTTTTCAGATAGTCAAACTGTGCATGTAATGGTTCTAAAGAGTTGGCAGTATGATAAAGCGACGCTGTCGGTTCCAAAGACCAGTCCCACATACGAGAAGCCACTTGAGGCATAGAGCAGTTATGATACCAGAACAGAAGTCCAGAACAGAAACGATCACCATAATCCAGTTTATTATAGTTCCATACTTCCCAAATACTCTTCGAATTAATTGCTCCCAGCAGTTGTCCTTTCTGCGCAAACTCATCGATTGATGATGATTTTCCGTAGTTATTCACCAAGTCTGTATACATAGTACTCATCAGATGGAAACCATTTCCATCCAGATAATCCCATACTTCCTTATTGATAGGCCAAAGGTCTTTTTCATCCATCATTTCCCGAAGGATTTCCACAGTCGGAAGAGTAGGCGCACCATATTCCGGGTTAAATCCATCTACACGACTTCCTCTGGGAGATGCCGTATTTTCATAATGTTGCATCGGATTTACTTGTTTGTAAGGACTGCCATCATGTACCCCTTCACATTCGGACTGCATCTGGAATCCACGTGTGCCATCCAATTTATTCAGTAATTCAGGAGTACCTGTGACTTCCGTACTTTCATTGGAAGCAACGTAATAAGCCAAAGAAGGATGATTGCGAATGCGCTTTACTGTAGATTCTACATTGCTCATATAGACAGCCTTGTCATGCGGATGACGAGTATCACCAGTCATCCAGAACTCTTGCCATACCAACAATCCTAATTCATCACATAACTGGAAGAAGTAATCGGATTCTGCGATACCACCTCCCCACATTCTCAAAAGGTTGACGCCCGACTGACGGGAATAACGTAATTCAGCATAGGTACGCTCATCCGAAGTTCTCAACATGGCTTCCGGTATCCAGTTGGTACCACGAATAAATAATCGTTTGCCGTTCACATAAAAG
>ERZ779922.2479-NODE-2479-length-10753-cov-3.009067_pt1 | contig 10753 bp, 8 predicted proteins | sample MGYA00511544_ERZ779922 | MGnify/ENA primary metagenome ERZ779922 (study PRJEB29588, sample SAMEA2154516) | human gut metagenome | biome: human gut; feature: human-associated habitat; material: faeces | place: Denmark | collected 2008/2010 ... | reverse complement strand
AGGGAGCAGGTTTAATGCCTTTCGGCCCGCGAAGCATCTATCCGCAACAAAACGAACAACAAAATGGTAAATCCCCACAGCGACGACCCCCCATAACTGAAAAAAGGCAAAGGTATACCGATAACAGGGCACAATCCTATGACCATACCGATATTCACCGCCAAATGAAAAAACAATATCGAGACCACACAATAAGCATATACCCTTCCAAAAGCAGAATGCTGCCGTTCTCCGATAGCTATAAGTCTGAATATAAGCGTGACAAAAAGAACAATCACACCCACGGCTCCCCAAAAGCCCTCCTCCTCTCCAATGGTACAAAAGATAAAGTCGGTATCTTGCTCCGGCACATATTTCAACTTCGTTTGAGTCCCATTCAGAAAACCTTTCCCCCAAAAGCCCCCCGAACCGATGGCGATTTTCGACTGGTTCACATTATATCCCGCACCGCGCAAGTCCTCCTCCATGCCCAGTGTCACTTTAATCCGTTTCTGCTGATGAGACTCCAACACTTCATTAAAGGCATAATCCACAGAAAACAGGAAAACGACCGATACGATGGCCGTTGCCAAGATAGTAAGAATCCTCAACGAACGAGTCGAAAAGTAAAGAAGCACCAGATAAACAACGACCGCAACCGTAGTCCCCATACAAACATACAAGAGATTAACCGGTACATCGAAATACATCAAAATGCCACATACCGCTCCTACCGCCAAATAACCAAGCATCAAATAACGAGCCGCACGACTGTTTCTCTGATAGAATAACAACATTCCGACCACCACCAAAAGAATAAGTACGAAAACCAACACTTCTCCGGCAGGAATCTCCCCCCATAATACACTCGAATATTTGACGGCAACCACAAAATAGACCACGGCGCAAAGACCATAGAAAAGGAACAATCCCGATAATCCTTCCCGATACAGAACAAATATCAACGATGCGAAAACCAACGCCGAACCGGTCTCCTTTTGAGCGATAATCAAAACAATAGGCAACAATATGATAAAAACCGCACGGAATAAATCCCGTCTGTTTTTCAAAGAAAACCCATACGTCCCGAAAGACCGAGCCAAAGCAAGAGCCGTGGCAAACTTAGCGAACTCGGCCGGTTGTAAACTGACAGGCCCCAACACCAACCACGAACGGGATCCTTTTATATCGGGGGCTAAAAATATGGTGGCGATAAGCAAAAGTATGATAATCCCGTAGAATAGATAAGCATAAGTTTCATAAACCCGGAAATCCACCATTAAAATCATAAAAGCCAATACGAGCGACAAACCTATCCACATCAACTGTTTTCCCGACCGCTCGGCAAAGTCGAATATACTGGCATTATCGAAATCGTAACTGGCGGCATAAATGCTTATCCAACCGCAAAGAACGAGAATCAGATAAAGAATTACCGTCATCCAGTCGATAGACCGCCATATATTAATGCTTTTTGACCCCACTGTATATGATTGTGTTAGATTGCAACATACGTTCTTCCAAGTATTTCCGCTCCGGTGCAATCTTCCGGTTCAGATACATCTCCATCATCAGACTTCCAATAGGTACACCATACGTAGCTCCGAATCCTGCATTCTCCACATAAACGGCAATAGCTATTTTGGGGTTGTCCATCGGAGCAAATCCCATAAAAGCCGAGTGGTCTTTTCCATGAGGATTCTGTGCCGTTCCCGTCTTTCCGCACACCTCTATACCCGGTATAGCACCTATACGGCAAGTTCCACCGGTTACAGCCATGCGCATACCCTCTACGACATAATCGTAATAGTGAGAATCGACCATAGTATGTTTAGGAACGGTAAACTCCGGGGAGATAACCGTATCTTGTATCTCCCGAACCAAATGCGGAGTGTAAAAATACCCCCTATTGGCAATCGTTGCCGACAAATTGGCTATCTGCAACGGGGTCGCCAAGACCTCTCCTTGTCCAATCGCGACAGATATAATCGTCAATGCGCTCCATCGATTCTCGCCATATACCTTGTTGTAATAATTACTGTTGGGAATAAAGCCTCGACTCTCACCCGGTAAATCCACCCCTAAACGATATCCATACCCCATCGATACCAAATAATCTTTCCAAATATTGAACGCCTTCGCCGGCGATTGATATTTTTTCCGATTATCGACCATCGAACGCAATCCGTAACAGAAAAACGCATTACACGAAGTTTGCAAAGCCGGAAGTAACGATAAAGGTGATGCATGCCCATGACAGCCGACTTTCAACCGTCCCGACACAAACCCATGATAACAGGGATAAAGAGTATGCTCGGTGATGATCCCTTCGTTCAGGAAAATAAGTCCCTGTGTAGGCTTAAATGTCGATCCCGGCGGGTATGCGGCCATCAAAGCTCTATCGAACAAAGGCTTGTACCGGTCTCTATTCAGTTTCAAATAATTTCTACCTCTCTCCCTGCCAACCAGCATGGAGGGATCGTAAGTGGGACTCGAAACCATCGCCAATATCTCTCCCGTAGACGGCTCGATAGCAACGATAGCCCCAATCTTGTTCTGCATTAATTTCTCGCCATAGGCCTGCAACTCGATATCCAACGACAAATTCAGATTTTTCCCCGAAACAGGTGCTACATCATAACGCCCGTCTTCATATCTTCCTTTAACACGGCCATGGGCATCGCGCAGTAAAATCTCTACCCCCTTTTCTCCACGTAAAATATTTTCGTAAGAGCGCTCTATCCCCAAATCTCCGGTGTAATCTCCCCGAGTATAATAACTGTCTTTCTCTATATCTCCGGGAGAAACTTCCCGAATATTCCCCAATACATTCGCAGCCACAGGGTAAGCATACTCCCTGAGCATACGGTTTTGAATAAAAAAACCGGGGAAACGATATAGTTTTTCTTGTAACCGTCCATAATCTTGCGCAGACAACTGAGTCATAAAAGTCTGAGGTGTGTATGACGAATAACCGGGATTCAACCTCCGATTTTTCATATCCGCCATGCGCTTATCGAATTGTTCCTTCGTAATCCCCACAGTCCGGCAAAAATCAAGTGTATCGAAAGGGCGAACCTCTCGTACAATCATCATTACATCGTATGCCGGTTGATTAAAAACCAATAACTTTCCATTGCGGTCATAAATAAGGCCACGAGAAGGATATTGTGTTTTTTTCAAGAAAGCGTTTCCATCGGCGTGTTGCTTATAGTCGTCGTTCAACACTTGTAAAGAAAACAATCGCACGACATATATGCAAGCAATCACCAACACGATGCCGCCTATCACATATTTACGCCTCTCTAATTTATAGTCTTTTCTCACGTCCCGATTTCGTTAAACTATCCATTCCCAATATCACAAGAAATGTCAATATAGTACTGGCTAAAACACGAACAATTAATCTTCCTATATCGAAAAAGCTAAAAGACTCTATTACGAAAAGGAGGGTACAGAAACAAAGTGAAAATGTAAGCACGTAGCGCACAAACAAAGACATTCCGAAATTGCGTATAGAGGGCTCCGATTCGCTATAATCCTCACCTCTCGGCGTATAAAGATTCAATATCGGTTTTCTCAAAAAGGCAACGACGGTACAAGCCAAAGCATTCATACCCGGCGTATTGCTGAATATGTCGATTACCAACCCAAGAATAAAAGCAAGCGTTAAAGTCCAATTAACCGAGAGCGATAGAGGTAACCTGATTATAAAATAAATATAAAGAAAAGGAATGGCAACTCCCAATAAATGTATACTATTCCCTATCGTAACCTGCAAGAATACGACTACAATAAACAAGAAAAAATATCGTAACCAACTATTCATATCGAGCCTCCTTTTCAAGTTTATCCTGTTCTTCTTTTTGTCGGTTCGATATAATGCGCACATACCCTAAGCCACTAAAATCGGAACTTAGCTCCACACGCAATGTATAGAAATTATCGTCACGCTGCTTTTTATAATCGCTGATTATCCCCACCATAATTCCTTCTGGAAACACAGACGAATAGCCGCTCGTGACAATCGTATCTCCCGGAGCGAACTCCACATGCCGAGGCATCTCCTCTAATACGGCGTAACGAGGACTCACCGCATCCCAAACCAAAGACCCGAAATAGTCGCTGCCTTTTACCTTGCAACTGAGACGCAACTTAGGGTTAAGAACCGATATGGCCACGGAATGATGTTCGCCCACAACATTGATAATACCCACGACACCGTTCTGATCGACCACTCCCATCTCCGGCTCTATGCCTTCGGCTCGCCCTTTGTCAATCGTTATATAATTGTTTATTTGCGCTACACTGTTATTCACGACACGAGCCACTGCAAAATCATAATCATGAAGTACGGAATCGAAAGGAATCGTATCTTTTCCCACAGAAGACCTATAACGATTCAACTGTTCTTTCAGATTTATTACCTCCATCTCCAACTCCCCGTTTCGTAATTGCAAATTCCTGTTTACTTCTCTCAATCCAAAATATGAAGTTACTTCCGATTGCAAATCATAAACAGCCGATGCCACTTGATTGGCCGACGAGAGATAAATACTGCGCTGGTAAGGGTTTCGTCCAAACAACAACACGCAACTTATCGCTACATAAATAGCAAGAACTATCCATGAGCTATGCCTCAATAAAAAATTGATTAAGTTGCGCATTTTCTTATTAATTCTACCACAACGAGTTACAAAAGTTTTTTCACTTTTGTAACTCGTCTATTCTAAAAAACGACAAAGTCTGTCGATGTATCTTTTCTGTTACCGAATGAGGAAAGAGAACTGGTCGATATTTTTCAATGCGACGCCTGTACCTTTCGCAACGGCATGCAACGGATCTTCGGCAATATGGAAGGATATTCCTATCTTATCGGTCAACCGTTTATCCAATCCTCTCAATAAAGCGCCTCCACCGGCCAACCAAATACCGTTACGCACAATATCGGCATACAATTCAGGAGGTGTATGTTCCAATGCATTCAACACGGCAGCCTCGATTTTCGAGATAGACTTCTCGATACAATGAGCTATCTCTTGGTAAGAAATGGGGACTTCCATAGGCAACGCCGTCATACGATTCGGACCATGTACGACATAATCTTCGGGAGGATTATCCAATTCGGTCAAAGCCGAACCCACATTGATTTTGATCAATTCGGCCGTACGTTCTCCCACTTTCACATTATGCTGACGCCCCATATACTCTTGTATGTCGTTCGTCAAATCGTCACCGGCTACCCGTATCGAATTGTTCGACACGATACCACCCAACGAAATAACGGCAATTTCGGTCGTACCACCACCGATATCCACAATCATATTTCCCTCGGGAGCCTGAACGTCAAGTCCTATACCTATCGCGGCAGCCATAGGCTCATAAATCATATATACATCTCGTCCTCCGGCATGCTCCGAAGAGTCGCGCACCGCACGAATTTCAACCTCGGTACTTCCCGACGGAATACCTATTACCATACGCAAAGAAGGCGAGAACCAATGACTTTTGGAGCTAACCATCTTTACCATACCTCTAATCATCTGCTCGGCAGCATAGAAGTCGGCTATCACACCGTCTCTCAAAGGTCTGATCGTGCGTATATTTTCATGGGTTTTACCATGCATCAAACGAGCTTTTTCACCGACCGCCAGCAGCTTGTCCGTACGTTTATCCAGCGCAACCACCGAAGGTTCGTCCACCACGATTTTATCGTTGTGGATAATCACCGTATTGGCTGTGCCCAAGTCTATGGCAATCTCTTGTGTGAAAGAAAACAATCCCATATCGGTTATTGATTAAATAATTTATATTAGTGCTTAAAATGCCGTATACCGGTCATTACCATAGCCATGCCGTTTTTATCGCAATATTCTACCGAATCGTTGTCACGAACCGATCCACCCGGTTGAATTACAGCAGTCACCCCGGCCTCATGAGCTATTTCCACGCAATCGGCAAAGGGGAAAAATGCATCCGAAGCCATTACAGCCCCTTGTAAATCGAAATCAAACGAACGAGCTTTCTCTATGGCTTGACGCAAAGCATCTACCCGCGAAGTCTGACCGATACCGCTCGCACAAAGCTGACGGTTTTTAGCCAGCACGATTGCATTCGATTTACTGTGTTTTACAATTTTATTGGCAAACAACAAATCTTCCACCTCAGCCGGAGTAACAGCTTTCTCGGTAACCTGCTTCAACTCTTCGGGCTTTTCCCGATACAAATCGCGATCTTGTACCAACACCCCGTTCAGCAACGAACGGAATTGGCGATTCGACGCTTTGAACGGTTTCTGCACGAGAATGATACGATTCTTTTTCTGTTCAAGAACTTCGAGCGCATCAGCCGTATAGCCCGGTGCGATACAAACTTCGAAAAAGATTTTATGCATCTCTTCGGCAGTTTCTTTATCGATCGGGCGGTTCGTTATCAATACCCCACCGAATGCCGAAACCGGATCTCCTGCCAAAGCAGCTTTCCAGGCTTCCACCAAAGTTTCCCGAGATGCCAAACCGCAGGCATTATTATGTTTCAATATAGCGAATGTCGTATCGTCGAACTCCGAAATCAACGATACCGCCGCATCTATGTCCAATAAATTGTTATAGGAAATTTCCTTTCCATGAAGTTGATCGAACATTTCCTCGAAATTACCGTAGAAGACTCCTTTCTGATGAGGATTTTCACCATATCGAAGAGTCTTGGCATGATTTCCCGCATAGCGGAATGCCGAAGCCTCGTCTCCGTCGAAATAGTTAAATATCGCACTGTCATATCCCGAAGATACGGCAAAAGCCTCTTTGGCGAACCAACGACGATCTTCCAACGAAGAGCTGGCTCCCTTCTCCTTTAACATAGCCAACAACGGAGCATACTGAGCTTTCGACGCGACGATAACGACATCTTTATAATTTTTAGCTGCCGCTCTTATCAAAGAGATACCGCCTATATCTATCTTCTCGATAATAGCACTCTCATCTGCACCCGAAGCCACGGTTTCCTCGAACGGATATAAATCCACGATAACCAAATCGATAGAAGGGATTTCATATTGAGTGATTTGTTGCTGATCGACTTCATTTTCCCGACGGTTCAATATACCACCGAACACTTTGTGAAGAGTCTTAACCCGTCCTCCCAAAATAGACGGATAACCGGTCAGATTCTCTACTGAACCACAAGGAATCCCCAACGACTCAATAAAAGATTGCGTACCACCGGTCGAGATAAAATTAACTCCTTCGGCATGTAAAAGTTTCAAAATTTCGTCTAAACCATCTTTATGAAAAACGGAGACAAGAGCTGTTTTAATTTTCTTATTTTCAAGCATAAAGCATCGCACTATATAATTCGGTTACAAAAATACAAAAATATATAGGTTTAGCCTTGTATAATTCATGAAAGTTTTCATGGAAAAATAAATCTTTTCTATTCGGCTCTTTCTAACGGTGTTATCCTTCCTTTTATGAACAAAATAGTGTTCTTATTCGTTTCGTTTTCCTACACCGCATAGGTCTAAAAAAATGATGTCTTAACTATTCTGCCTATATACGACAAATCAAAAACATAAACTCAAATATAAATTATTCAAAATGCTTATGGAAAAAATAGGAATATTTTACGGCTCAACTACCGGAATTACAGAAAGTGTAGCCTACCGATTAGCCGAACTAATGCATGTAAAAAAAGAAGACCTACACGATGTCGCACGAAGCAAACCTTCGGAAATAGGACAATACGAGCTATTATTATTGGGTTCTTCGACATGGGGAAGCGGAGATCTTCAAGACGACTGGTATGACTTCCTCAACGGAATCGAAACCCTCGATCTCAAAGATAAAACCATTGCTTTATTCGGTTGCGGAGACCAATCTATGAGCGACACCTTTTGCAATGCCGTCGGCACAATTTACCATCGACTACAAAAAACAGGAGCAACATTTTACGGTGCTTTCGAAGCAGGAGACTATACATTCGACAAATCGACGGCCTTTATCAACGGCAAATTCATAGGATTACTTATCGACGATGTAAACGAACCCGAAAAAACAGAAAACAGGCTCAATCATTGGGTAGAGCTTCTACAATCGGAATATATTGTAACACAGTAATCACCCTCTTATCTTAAATATATTATTGAGGCGGGTATCAATACCCGCCTCAATAATTGTGATATAAATAGTTGCCTACCCATAAAATTAATTATACATTTGCTTCAAATATTACGACTTTTAAAAAGTAGGGCATAACATGCAATTATATTCGGAAAAACGCTCGATTATGAACAAACTGATTGGATTACTTACCTGCTTATGTTTCTCCACAAACTTGGCGGTAGCTCAAAATAAGGATGCATCATCAATCATTAAATTCGGATTATTCGCCGACACCCAGTATGCTGATTGTCCGTCCCAAAATACCCGTTATTATCGGGAAGCTCTACAAAAATTAGATACATGCATCGAGTATTTCAACCGACAAGAAGTTCAATTCACTATTAATTTAGGTGATATTACCGACAGGAAGAATTCCGATTTAGAAGTAATAAAGCAGCATCTGTCCCAACTTAATCATAAAATTTATCACCTCACAGGAAATCACGACTACAAAGACATTACAAACAACTCTGTCCTTTACAAGCAGCTGGATATGCCATCTGAATATTATTCGTTCAAAAAAGGGGACTGGGTATTTATCATGTTAAATACCAACGAAATCGCTTCATACGCCAATATAGCGGGAACACCCAAAGAGAATGAATGGAACAGGATGCAAGAACAGATAAAACAAATCAAAGGCAAATATGCTTATGAATGGAACGGAGGAATAAGCGAAAAGCAAATGAAATGGCTCGATCGACTATTAAAGAAATGTGAGAAAAAGGGTCTTTCTGTCTTAATTTTTTCTCATCACCCGCTATATCCACAAAGCGATTTTTCGGCATTAAACGGCAATGAAATAGTCGACACCCTATCCAAGTATTCTTGTGTAAAGGCAGCTTTCTCGGGCCATCACCACGCCGGGGCATTCGGATATTACAAAAATATCCCTTTGATTACATTGGAAGGAATGGTTGAAACAGAAAACCAAAATGCCTATGCTATCGTCGAAATTTCCCAAGATCACCTACTTGTAAAAGGGCAAGGGAGAGCATCCTCATACTCGTTCAAATTATCCCGACAATAGGATACCTACTTAACGATTCTTTCGCATGGTATAACGGCTGATTCCCAAACTTTCATAGCTTTTACGTAGCTCCTCATCGTTATCTGAAATCACCAGAAGACGGTCTCCACTCTGTAAATGAGTATGTCCTTTGGGAACAAAATATTGTTCTCCGCGCTTGACCATAACGACCAACGTATTATCCGGCAATGAAAGATTCATCAGTTTATTACCTCCCGATAAAGCCTCGTCCGTCAACTCTATCTCGCTCATCGCCGATTTTATTTCATCGGGTAGAGCGACATTAAAGATTTCTTTTTCCTCGCTCTTCCCCACCAATCCCAGCCATCTGGCCATCGCACTTACCGTAGTTCCTTGTACCAACAAAGAGACAATGGTCACGAAAAACACGATATTGAAAATCATACGAGCATTAGGAATTTCTGCCGACATAAGCGGATAGGTCGCAAAAATAATAGGGACAGCCCCCCTCAACCCTACCCATGAAATATAAACACGAGCCCGAGTCGTAAACCTACGGAAAGGCAATAAACATGCAAATACAGATATCGGACGAGAGACAACAATCATGAATATGGCAACCAACAATCCCACTCCGGCAACAGCAGGCAACTCCGAAGGATTCACCAACAATCCGAGTGTTAAAAACATGACTATCTGGAAAAGCCAAGTAAAACCATCGAAAAATGTAGTCAAACTACGCTTGTGCATCAACTTCCGATTTCCAACGACTAACCCTGCTATATAGACAGCCAAATATCCGTTCCCTTGCAAAAGATTGGTAAAAGCGAATACGAAAAAAACACAAGAGAACAACAATACCGGATAAAGCGATTCATTAGGGACATTGATACGATTTATAATCCAAACAATAGCATACCCCAACGCAAATCCAGCAGCCGCACCTATCGACAGTTGCATAAAAAGCAAAACGATGGAATGAGGCCAATCGATAACTCCAATCTCAATAACCTGAATCAAAAGTATCGTAAGCATATAGGCCATAGGATCGTTACTTCCGCTCTCCAATTCGAGAGTCGGCCGCAAACGCTCTTTCAAAGAAATCCCCTTCGAACGCAAAATAGAAAAAACGGATGCCGAATCTGTCGATGACATAACAGCAGCCAACAGGATGGATTCTAACAATCCTAACTGAAAATTACCCGGCAAAAGATCGGACAACGAATAAATGAATAATCCTGTTATAATCGTTGTCATTAAAACTCCCAACGTAGCCAAAGTCACACCCGGAGCTAAAATTGGTTTTATTTCCCGATAGTGTGTATCCATTCCACCCGAAAACAAAATGATACAAAGTGCAACCGTACCTATGAACTGGGCTATTTGCGGACTATCGAAATAAATACCGAAACCGTCTGAACCGGCAAGCATTCCCACACCGAGGAACAATAGCAACGCCGGTACACCAAATTTCGCTCCTGTTTTTCCGACAAGGACACTCAGGAACAATAAAATGGCTCCTACCAACAATATATTTTCAGGACTGATAACCATAGAGTTTATTTACTAAGAAGCTGTTTTAAATTTATTGAGAAATAATATTATCATTGCAAACAGGTATGTT
>ERZ779922.2477-NODE-2477-length-10757-cov-4.236685_pt1 | contig 10757 bp, 9 predicted proteins | sample MGYA00511544_ERZ779922 | MGnify/ENA primary metagenome ERZ779922 (study PRJEB29588, sample SAMEA2154516) | human gut metagenome | biome: human gut; feature: human-associated habitat; material: faeces | place: Denmark | collected 2008/2010 ... | reverse complement strand
TGCAGGATTGCGGCGTATCTCCCTCTCAGTTCAAGCAAGTGGAAGGTGTGGGCTACAATGAATACGACGAAAGCCTGTCGGCGAGCGAAAATCGCCGTGTGGTAATATTCATGTATGCCAGCGAGCAGATGATTAAGAATGCGGAAGCGGGAAAATAACAATCCGGTTTTCGGACATAAGAACAAAAGAACAAAAAAACACTGAAGAATGCCGGTAGTGATGCGGCATCACAGAATCTGTTCTTTTGTTCTTATGTCCGAAAAATTCCGTTATCTGAAAAACTCCGTAAACTCTCTTTGTGTCCCCTGCGGTGAAGCAAATTTCCAATCATCATTCCCATGAAATTCTCCAAACCCTTACGGATTATCCGCAATCTGTTGCTCTTCTTCTTTATATCCACTGCTGTAACGGTAGTGGTTTATAGTTTTATGCCGGTATATGTCACGCCGCTGATGGTTATCCGAAGCGTTCAGCAGATTTTTTCAGGAGATAAACCCACGTGGAAACACACGTGGGTTTCTTTTGATAAGATATCTCCTCACCTGCCGATGGCGGTCATCGCCTCCGAAGACAACCGCTTTGCCGAACACAACGGATTCGATTTCATCGAGATAGAGAAAGCGATGAAGGAGAACGAGAAACGGAAACGGAAGCGCGGAGCAAGTACCATCAGCCAGCAGACAGCCAAGAATGTGTTCCTGTGGCCGCAATCGTCTTGGGTACGCAAAGGTTTCGAAGTTTATTTCACCTTTCTGATAGAGTTATTCTGGTCGAAAGAACGGATTATGGAGGTATATCTCAACTCTATCGAAATGGGAAAAGGGATTTATGGCGCACAGGCTACCGCAAAGTATAAATTCAACACAACAGCTGCCAAGTTGAGCTCAGGACAGTGCGCACTGATTGCCGCTACGCTCCCTAACCCGATACGGTTTAACTCTGCGAAGCCTTCGGCTTACCTATTGAAACGACAAAAACAGATATTGCGATTAATGAATCTGGTTCCTAAGTTTCCGCCTGTAGAGAAGAAGGCGGTCGATAAGAAAGACACCAGGAAGAAGAAAAAGAAATAAAGCAATCCCTTTATCACAGTCTATTTCATCAAGAAACAAGACAAGGATAAAGGGATTTCTTTTTTCCGTTATTTAAGATACAGACTATGCCGGTTCCTCACACCTCTCGATATACGCCAATGGTTCGCCTTTATCTACCAATGCTCCCTGCTTGGCACATACTTCGATCACACGACCGCTAAAATTCGCCAACACCTTATCATATGTATGCCAAGGAGTAGCAATGTAGCAGAACACATCGTCCGGGTCATATTTATGTCCCACTTCGGGCGGCATAGAAGGCGATTCCACATCAATCTCCCAAATGATCTGACCTTTCTCCATTGCCGTCACCGGTTCGGCCTTGGCACGTTTCATCCGTTTCACTTCTTCTTCGGAGAATCCCTGTTTTGCCAATGCGGCATCTTTGGCACGCTGCAAATCATCTTCGAAACGTTTCTTGGCAATACCCGATTTATAATCCCGATATTGGCGGTCGTGCATTGCCAGTTCGAAGAGTTCTTCATCATCCTGTCCGAAGTCCCAGCCGTTTTCTGTCATTTCCTTACGATACTCGTCCAGCTGATCCGGATAGTTCTTCTGCGGGTCTTCGTCCGTAAATTCGTATCCTTTTTCTTTTGCCAGTGCGATAATCTCCGGAGCAAGTGCACCGGGCAAACGACCACTCTTACCCAGAATCATATCCCAGGTATGGTTGTCGATCATCGTCCAACGCTCCTCTCCCTTGATCAGAGACATCACATTCATCAATGCCACATTCTTCACATATTGGCTGAACGGAGTCACTAATGGAGGATAGCCGAGTTTCGGCCACACATATTCCACTTCGTCAAACAGCATCACGAGCAAATCGTCGATGCTCAGTTCCGGTTCGTTCTTACCTCTCAATATCAGATTGATGCCGGAATGCACTCCTTTCAGATCGGCCATCATAGAACCCATCATACCTCCGGGAAGTCCGCATTTCAAGAGCAAAGAAGACATATGCTTGTTGGTAGGGTCCATAAAATAACCCAGAAAATCGTCAATGAACTCCTGTGTCATGGCACGGGCTTTCATGTAGGCTTTCATATTAATCTCCGGTACCTGAAATCCCGCGTCTTTCAGCATAGCCTGCACAGAGATAACGTCCGGATGAACTTTCCCCCACGAAATCGGCTCCATTGCAACATCAATAATATCCGCGCCATTCTCACAAACTTCGAGGATAGAAGCCATCGAAAGTCCCGGTCCGCTATGTCCGTGATACTGGATGATGATTTCGGGATGCCGTTCCTTGATTGCTTTCGTCAGACGTCCCAGCATTTCGGGGCGACCGACACCTGCCATATCTTTCAGACAGATTTCCGGTGCTCCGGCCTCTATCAGACGCTCGGCGATAGCGGTATAATATTCTACGGTATGTACGGGCGAGAACGTAATACATAACGTTGCCTGCGGAATCATCCCCGCTTCAAGGGCATAATGAATGGAAGGAATAATATTTCTGACTTCATTCAAGCCGCAAAAGATACGGGTGATGTCCACTCCCTGCGCATGTTTTACTTTATACATTAACCGGCGCACATCTGCCGGAACGGGATACATTCGAAGACCATTCAGACCACGGTCGAGCATATGAGTTTGTATGCCGGCTTCGTGGAAAGGTTTCGTGAAAGCCCGGACGGCTTTGTTCGGGTTCTCGCCATACAGTAGGTTGACTTGTTCGAACGCGCCTCCGTTGGTTTCTACACGGGAGAAACAACCCATTTCGATAATTAACGGAGCAATTCTTACTAACTGATCGGCACGCGGTTGATACTTGCCGGACGACTGCCACATATCCCGATAAACGAGACTGAATTTGATTTCCTTTTTCATTGCCGTAAATAGATGAGATTTATATTACTTAGGTTAACTAGTTGATACAAATATACTGAGTTCTCTGACATAATAACAAATACAGAGAGAATAAGTTGGGGTATAAAGACATGTTTAATATCATATTGTCACAAAATCAAAGGAGCAAGCGAGTTTTTACCCGTTGCTCCTTACCAGAATTAATTGTTTGACTAATGTGTTATCCCTATTTATACAAAATCTTTCAACTCTTGTTGCAAACGTTGGCGTGTAAAGAATATGCGGCTCTTCACCGTTCCGAGGGGTAGGTCCAGCTTCTCAGCGATCTCACGGTATTTAAAACCGGATACGTGCATTGAAAATGGTACTTTATATTCCTTCGGCAGCGCGTTGACGATGCGGTGCATCTCTTTTAAGTCATAAGCGCCTTCCGTACTTTCAAATCCTGAGTCTTGGGGGAGATTCAAATGATACAGATTGTCGGTCTGATCTACGAATGTCTGGTCACGTACGATTTTACGGTAGTTATTAATAAAGATGTTACGCATGATTGTGTACATCCATCCTTTAAAATTTGTATCGGGAACATATTTTTCCTCGTTATCCAAGGCCTTTAATGATGTTTCTTGCAATAAATCATTTGCTTCTTCACGATTGGCAGTTAATTTATAAGCAAAACGAAGCAACTCTTCCTGAACTCCAATTAAATCTTTTCTGAAACTTAAACTTTTCATACTTTAAGGGTTTTACGGTTAATATTTCGTTTCTTTCTTGACGTTTGCAAGTTTAAAGGTATTTTATGAGTCAAACAGGGGGAAATTCGTCATTTCTTAGGGGGTGAAACTGTCAAATGATAGATTTTAGGTGCTTTTTGATAGTTTTTAGGTGGTTTAGGACGTTTTTTATTCTCTTCTTCTTGTTTGGCAATACAAAATAACTTACTTTTGGGTAGTATTATTAACTTAAAGTAAAGGACATGACTATACTTATTATCGTAGGAATAATCGTACTGTTGGGAATCATTTTTGCTTCCATGTACAACTCATTGGTGAGACTGAGAAATAACCGTGAAAATGCTTTTGCAGACATCGACGTGCAGCTGAAACAGCGCCACGACCTTATTCCGTAACTGGTGGATACCGTGAAAGGATATGCCGCACACGAAAAAGATACCCTCGAACGGGTGATTCAGGCACGTAACGGTGCAGTCAGCGCCAAGACAATCGACGAGAAGATAGCAGCTGAGAATCAATTATCTTCCGCTTTATCGGGATTGAAAATCACGTTGGAGGCTTATCCGGACCTGAAAGCAAACCAGAATTTCCTGCAACTGCAAGAAGAAGTATCCGATGTAGAGAATAAATTGGCTGCTGTACGCCGTTACTTTAACTCGGCTACGAAGGAATATAATAATGCGGTTCAGACATTCCCGTCCAATATCATAGCAGGTATGGCAGGTTTCCGCAGAGAAATCATGTTCGACCTGGGTACCAACGAACGTGCGAATCTGGAACAGGCACCGAAGATCAGTTTCTAAAAACGAGCACGTATGCAGTACGTCGGAATCCAAACACAGCAGAGCCGGAACAACCGGCGCTCTGTTCTTCTGTTATTTCTATTTCCCTGCCTGGTAGCAGCATTGCTTTATCTGGCCTGCTATCTGCTGGCCGCTATGGGGCACGGTGAAAGCATGGAAGTAAGTATCCTGGAATTGGCTAATCCTCTTTTCATCAATGCCCTCCCCTATACGATGGGGGTCGTATTGATTTGGTTCCTGATAGCTTTCTGGGCGAATACGAGTATCATCAAAGCCGCCACAGGCGCCAAACCTCTCGACCGCAGAGAGAACAAACGTGTCTACAATCTGGTCGAGAACCTCTGCATGGCAAACGGAATGAAGACTCCGAAAATCAATATCATCGACGACGATTCATTGAACGCTTTTGCCAGCGGTATCAACGACCGCACCTATACGGTCACTCTCTCGAAAGGGATTATTCAGAAGTTGAACGACGAAGAACTGGAAGCAGTCATCGCCCACGAACTGACTCACATCCGCAACAGAGATGTGCGCCTGCTGATCGTCTCGATTGTATTTGTCGGAATCTTCTCGATGCTGACGCAGATCACTTTCTATACTATTACGCACGCGCGCATACGTAGCAACGGGAAAAACGGCGGAGGAGCTATCCTCATCATACTGATTGCCTTAGTAATAGCCGCTGTCGGTTACTTCTTTGCCAGTCTGATGCGCTTCGCCATTTCACGGAAGCGCGAATATATGGCAGATGCCGGTTCGGCGGAGATGACAAAGAATCCGTTAGCATTGGCAAGTGCCCTGCGCAAAATTTCCGATGATCCGGATATAGAAGCGGTAAAACGTGGGGATGTGGCGCAATTATTCATTCAGAATCCGGGCGACCAGTCGAAAAGTGCCCTCAGCGGACTTAGCGGCCTCTTTGCCACGCATCCCCCTATCGAGAAACGAATCTCCATTCTGGAACAGTTCTAAAGATTTCTGTTTAATTTTCATTAAAGAAAGCAGGGGGACTCCTTATTTTTAGTATATTTGAGTGTTATACATATATACACTAAACTGTAACTGATATGAAAACAAGAAAACAAATCCTTATGCTACTGCTGGTTATGCTAGCAGGAATCCCGACTCTTTCGGCACAGACCAAGAAGGAGAAGAAGGAACAGAAGAAAGAAGCTGTCAGACAGCTGATCGTATCAGAAGACTACAAGATAGACGTCAACACTGCTATGCCCATGCGCGGACGTTCTATACCTCTGACTTCACAATACTCACTGCAAATCAGAAATGATTCGGTATTCTCTTACCTCCCTTATTACGGACGTGCTTACAGCGTTCCTTACGGCGGAGGAAGCGGGCTGATATTCAACGCTCCCCTCAAAGAATACACGATGGATATGGATAAGAAGGGAAACGCCGTTATCAAATTCTCCGCCCGAAGTCCGGAAGACTTCTTTGAGTTCAGGGCGAAAGTGTTCCCCGACGGCACCACCAGCATCGATGTCACGATGCAGAACCGTCAGGCAATCAGCTACCGGGGAGAAGTGGATCTGGACAAGAAGTAAAATCTTCAAGAATTGCCGTCAGTCTCTTCACTACCTTTTAATATAGGAAGGCAAATGTGGTATTTCACGGCAAGGATGCGTGTAACAAATACCACCGATCCGCCAACGAGCTGACAGACATAAGATTCCATCCCTGCGGCATCGCACAGCCAGTAAGCGATGCCGCCTACTACACACGCCATCGCATAGATTTCTTTTCGGAAAATCAAGGGGATCTCATTGATAAAGACATCACGAATCACACCTCCTGCGGCACCTGTGATACTACCCATGATGATGGCTACCCAAAAAGGATAGCCCAAAGCGATACTTTTCCCCACACCGACCACCGTAAACAAAGCCAGTCCGATGGTATCGAATATAAAAAAGGTATTATTCAGACGGATCAGCCAGCGACCGAAACAGATCACCCAGATCAAGGCAAGTCCCGTACAGATCAAATAGATAGGGTTCGTCATCCATCCGGGCGTCACATCCAGCAGTACATCACGGATGGTACCGCCACCGATAGCGGTAGCAAGACCTACGACATAGGCTCCGAACCAGTCGAAACGCTTTGCCGAAGCCAGCCGGATACCACTAATAGCAAAGGCAAATGTGCCTATAAAATCAAGAATTTGAACGAATGTCGGCATATATTTGTTATTTTGTATGCAAAGTAACGAATAAATTCCGTAAGAAAATGTACTTTTGCTTCACGAATTAAACCGAATAAGATAGAAACAATATGAAAATAACAATTGTTGCCGGGGCACGCCCCAATTTCATGAAAATAGCCCCTATCGCACGCGCCATCGAAGCCGCAAGAGGGCTGGGTAAAAGCATCTCCTACCGTTTGGTGTACACAGGCAGACGGGACGATACAAGTCTGGATGCTTCCCTGTTTTCGGATCTCGACATGAAAGCTCCCGATGTCTACCTTGGAGTGGAAAGCAGTAACCCCACCAGTCTGGCAGCCGGAATCATGATCGCCTTCGAACAGGAGCTGACGGAGAATCCGGCACACGTCGTCCTGGTAGTGGACGATCTGACAGCAACCATGAGTTGCGCTATCGTAGCCAAGAAACAAGGAATCAAGGTAGCCCATCTGGTAGCCGGCACACGCTCGTTCGACATGAAGATGCCGAAGGAAGTTAACCGGATGATTACCGACGGAGTATCCGATTATCTGTTTACCGCCGGCATGGTGGCCAACCGAAATCTGAATCAAACAGGCACGGAAAGTGAAAACGTATATTATGTCGGCAACATTTTGGTAGATACCGTCCGCTTCAACCGGAACCGGCTGCTCAAACCGGTATGGTTCTCCGTACTGGGACTTCAGGAGGGCAACTATCTCCTGCTTACCCTCAACCGACGTGTACTGCTCAACAACAAAGAGAACCTGCGGAAGTTGATGCAAACAATGATCGAAAAAGCTGCCGGTATGCCTATCGTAGCGCCCATGCACACTTACGTGCGCAATGCAATCAAAAACCTCGGCATAGAAGCCCCGAACCTTCATATCATGCCTCCGCAGAATTATCTTTTCTTCGGATATCTGATCAATAAAGCCAAAGGAATCATCACGGACTCCGGCAATGTAGCCGAAGAAGCTACGTTCCTCGGCATCCCCTGTATCACGCTCAACACATATGCCGAACATCCGGAAACGTGGCGCGTGGGAACGAATGAACTGGTCGGCGAAGATCCGGCGGCACTCGCTCAGGCTATGGATACGCTGATGAAAGGTGAATGGAAGAAAGGCGAGCTCCCCGAACGCTGGGACGGACGAACAGCCGAACGAATCGTACAAATTTTAACAAGTAAATAACCGGAGTGGTTGACCGGACTCAAGAATCAATGAGTCCGGCTTAATAGCCAGACAGAAGAAGCCGGTCACTGTCAGGATCATTAAGTGTTTCAAAAAGTTTCAAGCGCTTGAAACTTTTAGTTTCATGCCGGGAAACACTTTGTTTCATTGCTTGAAACACTTTGTTTCAAGGCGAGAAACTTTTGGTTTCAACGGTTGAAACTGATTTTGGAACTACGGAAGACAATCGGAGCAAGTCGGTTCGCATGATGTGACATACGTTGAAAAGGGAAGGACAAAAAGGACCAAAACAATCTGCCTCCTTCCATTGTTGAATAATATAAGCTTGTAAATAACAAAAAACGATGGGTAAAAAAAGTTATATACTCTATTTTACTCAGACTTATTTGTTAACTTTGCAGCCCTACTACGAACGTTATGATACAACGATATAACAAAATAATAATACTGCTCTTAGTCGTATTTGCAGTTTCAAATGCTTTTGCGCAGCAAATAAAGGGGGTTGTAACTGATTCAGTCACTCATGAACCACTAATGTATATCTCTGTCTATTATCAAGACAAGAGAGAAATGGGTACTGTCACCAATATTGACGGAGAATATAAGCTCGACGCACGGAGAAACGGAGGAACGCTCGTTTTCTCTTCCATCGGATATGTCACCAAAACCGTCAAAGTAGGCTCCGGAAATCAGACTGTCAATGTCAAACTCTCTCCGGACGATGTAATGCTCACCGAAGTAGTCGTAAAACCACAGAAAGAAAAATACTCCCGCAAGAATAATCCGGCAGTCGAATTCATGAAGAAAGTGATCGAACACAAAAAAGCACAAGTGCTCGAAGTGAACGATTACTACCAGTACGACAAGTACGAGAAAATGAAAATGTCGATCAACGACCTGACTCCGGAGAAACTGGAAAAGGGTATCTACAAGAAATACTCATTCCTCAAAGACCAGGTGGAAGTGTCGGAGACGACCAACAAACTGATTCTCCCTATCTCCGTACAGGAAACGGCCTCACAGACCATTTTCCGGAAAGACCCCGAAAGCAAAAAGACCATTATCAAAGGAAAGAATTCCAACGGTATCGAAGAGTTTTTCTCCACAGGAGACATGCTGGGGACTGTTCTGAAGGATGTTTTTGCCGATATCAACATCTATGATGATGACATCCGGCTGCTCCAACAGCGATTCGTAAGCCCTATCGGCAACAATGCCATCTCATTCTATAAATACTACCTGATGGATACGCTGATGGTGAACAAGCGCGAATGCGTACATCTGACGTTCGTACCGCAAAACTCACAAGATTTCGGATTTACAGGCCATCTTTATGTGCTGAAAGATTCGACCTATGCCGTTCAGAAGTGTACGATGAACCTGCCTAAAAAGAGTGGCGTCAACTTTGTCAACCGCATGGACATCGTGCAGCAGTACGAGCAGCTTCCCAACGGGAACTGGGTATTGGCGGATGACGACATGACGGTAGACCTTTCATGGAGTTCCAACAAAACCTCGGGAGGGTTACAGGTAGAACGAACGACTAAATACAGCAATTATAAGTTTGATCCGATAGAACAGCGGTTGTTCCGTTTGAAAGGTCCTGTGATCAAGGAGGCCGACATGCTTTCGAAGAGTGACGAATACTGGGCGAGTGTACGCCAGGTGCCGTTGACCAGAAAGGAAAGCAATATGGATGTATTCGTCAACCGTCTGGAACAGATTCCGGGATTCAAATATATCATCTTCGGTGCGAAAGCATTGATCGAGAACTTTGTGGAAACGGGCAGCAAAGAGCATAAGAGCAAAGTGGATATTGGTCCTATCAACACCATGATTTCAAGCAACTACATCGACGGAACCCGTTTCCGCCTGAGCGGTATGACTACTGCTCACTTTGACAAGCATTGGTTCCTGAGCGGATACGGAGCTTATGGTCTAAAAGACGAAAAGTGGAAATATAGCGGAACGCTGACTTATTCTTTCAACAAACGAGATTATGTAGTATGGGAGTTTCCCAAACATTTTATATCTGCAACGTACAGTTATGATGTAATGTCGCCGATGGACAAGTTTCTGTTTACGGACAAAGACAACATCTTCCTTTCGATGAAGACGACAACGGTAGACCAGATGTCATATATGCGTGATGCTACCATCAACTACGAACTCGAAACGCTGACGGGATTCGGAGTGAAAGCCATGCTCCGCCATCGAAATGACGAGCCTACCGGAAAACTGGAATATCTGCGGAATGACGCCGCACAAACCCGTGTGCATGACATCACGACTTCCGAAGCGAGTGTGACACTGCGTTATGCTCCGGGAGAATCTTTCGTCAACTCCAAGCAGCGCCGTGTTCCGGTGTCGCTGGACGCTCCTATCTTCACGCTGACTCATGCCATGGGCTTCAAAGGCGTGCTGGGCGGAGAATACAACTTCAACCGCACGGAAGCAAGCATCTGGAAACGTTTCTGGCTTCCTGCTTCGTGGGGAAAGATAGACTGTAGCGTAAAAGCAGGGGCAGAATGGAATGTCGTACCTTTCCCGCTATTGATTCTGCCGGAAGCCAACTTGTCATATATCACTCAACGTGAGACATTTTCCCTGATCAACAATATGGAATTCCTGAACGACCGGTATGCGTCCATGTCACTTTCTTATGACATGAACGGAAAGTTGTTCAACCGCATCCCGCTGATCAAGAATCTGAAATGGAGAGAAATGTTCCGTATCCGCGCATTGTGGGGGACATTGACCGACAAAAACAATCCATTCAAGAGCAGCAACCCCGACCTCTTCCGTTTCCCGACACGCGACGGTAAATTCACCAGTTTCGTGATGGACCCGAAGGTGCCGTATATCGAAGGAAGTATAGGTATCTACAACATTTTCAAGTTGCTGCACGTTGAATATGTACATCGTTTCAC
>ERZ779922.2472-NODE-2472-length-10781-cov-2.560041_pt1 | contig 10781 bp, 4 predicted proteins | sample MGYA00511544_ERZ779922 | MGnify/ENA primary metagenome ERZ779922 (study PRJEB29588, sample SAMEA2154516) | human gut metagenome | biome: human gut; feature: human-associated habitat; material: faeces | place: Denmark | collected 2008/2010 ... | reverse complement strand
AATATCGGCAGCAACCGATAATAATGGGAATAACAGACAAAAAGCACCTAATAGTTTTGTTCTCATAGTATTATTATTGTATTAAAATAGATTATAAATTTATTCCGTGATTCCCTTTTGGAACTGTGCCGGTGTTATCCCGAACAGTTCTCTGAATCGTTTAATGAAATAACTTGGAGAGTTGAAACCTACTTCATAAGCTATTTCCGAAATCGTCTTAGTATCTGACTGAATCAGCAGCATTTGTGCTTTTTTCAACCTGACGTTTAAAATAAAATCATTCGGCGTCTGTCCTGTTATTCCTTTTAGTTTTAGGAATAACTTGGTACGTCCGATATTTAAAGCCTGTGCGAACATATTCACATCAAAATCGGGATTATCGATGTTTTGTTCAATACAGGTCACACATTGTTCCAAAAATTGCTGGTCGGCACCATTGGTTGCCAAAATATCTACATTGTTATCCATTTGTTTAGCATATTTTTTCTGTAACAGCTTTCTGCCGTTCACCAGGTTATTACAACGCATAAACAAATGTTTCACATTAAAAGGTTTAGTGATATAGTCATCTGCGCCCATTTTTAACCCTTGTATAGTAAATTCTTCCGCAGTCTGTGCTGTGAGTAGTATGACAGGTATGTGCGAAGTTTCAAAATTACTTTTTATCATCCGGCACATTTCTATTCCGGACATCTTGGGCATCATGATGTCACTAAGCACAATATCAGGTTGCACTTCTTTGGTTTTTTCAAAACCTTCTTCACCGTCTTGGGCTTCATAAACCGAGTATACTTTGGAGAATAAACGTACTAACAGCTCTCGTAATTCTTCGTTATCTTCGACAATCAGTATTTTACTCGAAGGTTCTTCTGTCCTGTCAGAATTTTCATCCTCCGGTATTTCTTCCGTTATTTTTTCATCATCCATCTTCAGTAATGAAATGCAGTATGAATCAATATCAGGAGTCTCCACTTTTTGTGAAACCGAAATATGGCTGTCTCCCAAAGGTAACTCAACGACAAATGTCGTCCCTTTCCCTTCCCGGCTTCGGGCACCGATTTTTCCTTTATGCGCTTCGATAATACTTTTTGCAAGCGCCAGGCCAATGCCTGTGCCTTTCTGGTTGTCCAGACTGTCTACTTGATAGAAACGGTCGAATATCTTATTCAGATTTTCTTCGGCAATGCCTATTCCCGTATCTGAAATAAGTATCATAACGCTGTTTTCATACTCTTGTACCGATAATGAAACCGTACCTCCCAAAGGTGTATATTTAAAAGCGTTCGACAACAAGTTATAAATAACCTTTTCCAGTTGCACTACATCAAACCATACATCCAGTGAACGATCTTTATTAAAGTATTCGAAAATAATTTGTTTGCCTCTGGCGTATTCCTTGAAAGACAGATAGATTTCCTCCAGAAACGAATAAATATCCTGCTTACTGTATTTAAACTTCTCGAATCCCTGTTCTTGTTTTCTAAAATCAAGAAGTTCGGTAATTAAACGTTTCATACGTAGCGTATTTCTATGTATGCCTACTAATTTGCCGTATACCAACGGTTGAATATCATTTCGTTCCATTAGCATTTCCAACTGACTTACAATCAGAGTAAGCGGAGTACGGAATTCATGTGATATATTGGTGAAAAAGCGGAGTTTTGACTGGTTCAGTTCTTCTATCTGCTTTTTTTCTTTCTTCTCATATTCGAGTGAGGCCCTCAATTTTAATTTGGAAGAATAGAAACTTACTATTATGTATATAGAAATAATTATTATAATGCCATAAAGGCAGTACGCCCATGTTGATTTATAGAAAGGTGGTTTTATCACAATATCTATCTCCTTACAAATACTTTCTCTTCCGGAGTATTCTTCAGAGCTTTTTATTATTAGCTTGTATTTACCCGGATTCAGGTTTGTGTAAGTGATCCCTTTACGATAACCGGCACTCATCCAGTCTTTATCAAACCCTTCCAGTTTATAGTAAATCCGATTTCTTAATACTGATACATAGTTTGATAACGAAAAATTAACTGTGATGATGGAGTGATTATGGTTCAGGGTGATTTGTGGTTGATATAAGATTGACTCGGAAAGGATGCCGGAGCCGTCATTGGGTAGTATGAGTTTATTGTTAACTTCCAATGAAGTAAAGTTCAGCTGATAAGGTTTAACATAAGAATTCAGTTCTTTTTCGAAGAAAGAGATCATCATCTTAGGTCCGGATAGGAATATTTCATTATCATGGGCGACAAACAATCCGTAGGGATTCAATGCTGTCATCGGAAAACCATTTTGTTTGTTATAGTTATAAAACCGTTCGTTTTCCATGTCAAACCGTGAAAAGCCCTGATTACTTGCTATCAAAAGATAACCGGAAAGAGATTCGTTTATATCCAGAATATAATCGTTAATCAAATCTGAATTTTGTGAATTGAACGATTTGAATGTATTCGTTTCAGGTTGGTATAGAAATATCCCGTCTCCGGAAGAACCAGCCCATATATTCCCTTTTTTATCCTCGAAAAGTACGTTTATAAGGTTGCTTCCTATGACTTTTTCGGAAGTGTTGGGAACAAAATATTCATCTCGTTTATGAGTTGCTATATTATATTTTACCAGTCCCAAATAATAGGAAAACCACAAATTGTTATGCTTGTCGAGATGCATATCAATGATTTGCCTGTTGTTGAGTTTGCTATCCGTTAATAGTTTGGTACATTCTCCGGTTTCCGGATTAAATAAACCGATGCCGTTGTGGGTAGCCAGCAGCAAGTTCCCTTTATATGGAATAATCTTCCGGATTATATCATTAATCAATGTGTTCTTTTGGCCGGGAACATGTCTGTAGTTGGTAAACTTCTGTGTTTTCAAGTTTAACTTATCCAATCCTCCTTTTAACGTTCCTATCCATAGTATCTGATTCTTTTCATCCAGATATAAAGCTTGAATTGTATTGGATGCAAGTGAATTACTTTGGTTACTGTGTTTATATTCGATAAAACTCTTGGTCTTTCTATCGAGATAATTCACTCCTCCGCCTTCTGTTGCAATCCAAATACCACCTTTGGAGTCCTCTTTCATTCTTCCGGCAAAAGGGGATGTCAATTTACCTTTTTGTGATTCATCGGGATAATAGTAGGTGTAGATTTCATAATCGGGATTGAATAGATTGATTCCACCGTAGTAGGTACCTATCCAGAAAGTGCCCTGCTGATCTTTCATCATACAAATGATGGAAGAATTACTTAAGCTGTAAGGCTTGTTGTCTTCGCTGTAATGAGTAATATTGTTGGTGGTATCCAGTTTGTCCAAACCTTTAAAAGTGCCTATCCAATAATTGCCCTGATTGTCTTCAACAATACAACGGATATAATTGCTGGAAAGTCTGTTTTTATAAGGTCCGTCCTTATAGTTGATTTGTACGCCATTTCTGTCCAGACGGAAAAGTCCGTCATCCTTAGTTCCTACCCAAATATTCTTTTTGGAATCTTCATAAATACAGGTTATATCTTTCTCGGGAAGATAATTAAGCCATTTCTTATTACTATCTATTATGTACAAGCCTTTATTCATCGTTCCTACATACAGGTTGCCTTCATGATCTTCAGTGACGCATGATATGCGTACACTGTCCAGGTGGTAATAATACTCTAGTTTATCTTCTTTTCGGTTGTATGTAAACAATGAATCTCTCGTACAAACCCATAACCGGGAGTTACCGTAGTCAATGGCCTGGATATTGTTGTTACGGATAGTATGGAAAATGTTTTTTTTGATATCATATTCTACTACAGCATACTTGCAACGGATATAAATATGACCGTTTTTATCGCCACAGATAGTACCTATATTATTATTGTACAAGCTGTTTTTATCATTCTCTATCGGGCGGAATATATGGAAATCAGTACCGTTGTATCGATTCAGACCATCTTTGGTTCCTATCCAGATAATACCGAATTCATCTTGATAAATAGACGTGACTGTGGGTTGTGAAATGCCATTTTCTACTCCGATCGCTTGGAAGTGTATATTTTGTCCAAACGAAAGAGTAGAAATTAATAATAAAAGAAATGGAATATACTTCTTATACATACAATGGACTCCTTTAATACAAAACAAACTTATGAATTATTTTCGGAGTATACCAAGTAAAACAGCTTGTTTAACTAATGCAATCTTCCTGAAATAATCGGTTGGTAACAAAGGTAGTGTTGGGTAGTCGTTTTTAATATAAGAATAGGACGATTATATATCAATATTGTACGCAATCGGCGAATAATCCTTTTCTATTGATTATATTCCAATTCAGATTATTGTAATATCAAAAAAGAACAGAATTTTGTTTTGCTGACTCAAGAAGGCAACAAGCCTGTCTTCTTGTTCCGATATTCTTTAGGAGATATGCCGACATACTGCTTGAAATATTTCCCGAAGAATGATTGTGTGGGGAAGTTGAGCTTGGTCGCTATTTCCTTAATACTTAAATCGGTATTATCGAGCAGATATTTGGCTTCTGTAATGACATTCTGTATAATCCACTGCAAAGCACTGCTCCCTGATTTCTCCTTGATGACAGAAGAAAAATATCGGGCGGACAAGCATTGCTTGTCTGCATAAAAAGTAACATCACGTTCCTGACGATAATATCGATAAAGGGTAATCATGAAATTTTGGAAAATCTTATCCTTTTTGTCCTGTGGTAGTGGTGTTTGCGGTTCGTTGTTGAAATAGATGTTTAATAACTCATAGCATATCACTTGTCCCCAGGATTTGATTAATTCAGAAATTAAATGTTGTTTCTGTCGGGAACTGTTACAGATATTCTCCCTATTAATTCGTTTTTCTACAGATTTGAGCAAGTTCTCTACAAATGTATATTGTTCTTCGGAAAGCGACAGACAGGGATTTTCCCGCAAATAAAGCAAGTTTTCCGAGTTGGCTACTTTGTTTACTATCGGTATGACATAATCCAGATCGACCTCTATCATGATTCCTTCCAGGTCTGCGCTTCTTTGGCGTATCTGTAGAAGGTTGGCTGCAGTATATATGAAAAGATTCCTTTTGTTAATCTGATATGGTCTACCTCCCAGCAGGATTTCCGCCTGTCCTTTCTGGCAGAGGAAAAGTCCGCATTGGTTGAATTCGGAAATAATGCATCCTTCTTTCATGGAAGTATCTTCCGGAGATATTATAACATACTTGAATGGCATCAGTGGTTCCATATTCCTTTTCGTTGAAATGAATTTCCTTACAAAGTAACAAACAAATAAATACAAATAGCAAACTATTTCGGCTTTTTATCTTAGCTAACGTACAAATAGAACAATGTTTCGTCTAAATCAACCTTTCTCCTCATGTTTGCTTGGGATACTTTTGTGACAACTAACTAATAAGTGAAAATATGAGACGATTAGACTTCTTATTAACAGGATTTTTAGCAGTTCTATTGACTTCGTGTGGGCAACGTGTACAAAACACAGACAGTAAACCGGCAGTGAAGATTGATACCGTACTTTCTGCCGACAGACAAATAGCTTTGCAGTTTCCGGGACGGGTGAAAGCGGCACAGGACATAAGTCTGTCTTTCCGGGTGAGTGGTACTATTCAGTATATGCATGTAAATGACGGTGCCTATGTGCGTAAAGGGCAATTACTGGCAGAATTAGATCCGACAGACTATCAGATTCAGCTGGATGCGGCAGAAGCAGAATATCAAAGTGTGAAAGCGGAGGCGGAACGGGTGATGGCACTTTATAAGGAAAATGTGACAACACCGGATGCTAACGATAAGGCCGTGTACGGATTGAGACAGATTACCGCCAAATATAACCATGCTAAAGATCAGTTGGCATACACCCGTTTGTATGCTCCTTTTAGCGGATATGTGCAGAAACGTCTTTTTGATTCCCATGAGACGGTAGCTGCCGGTATGCCCGTCGTTTCCATCATCAGTGAGGGAAGCCCGGAGGTAGAGATTAATCTTCCGGCAGTGGAATATATTCGTCGACAGCAGTTTACCCGCTATTATTGTACATTCGATATTTATCCTCATCAAAGATATGCTTTGGAACTGATTAGTGTCACCCCTAAGGCAAATGCCAATCAGTTGTACACCATGCGGCTTCAACTGAAAAAAGAAGATAAACAGGCAGTGCCATCGCCCGGTATGAATACAATGGTAACTATCGAATGTAGTGAAGGAGATGTGCGTAACCTGTCGGTTCCCGGTGGAGCGATTCTTCGTGAGAACGGGCGTACGAGTATCTTTCTTTATGATGCTTCCAGTCACGCTATTCGCCGTTGTGATGTGACAGTAACCCGTCTGCTTAGTGACGGCAGATGTCTGATTACTTCAGGAGAAGTGAATCCCGGTGACTTGGTTGTCGCTTCGGGGGTACATCATGTAAAAGAGGGAGAACAGGTGGAACCGCTTCTTCCGGCTGCTGAAACCAATGTGGGAGGACTGCTATGATTGATATTAGTAAATGGGCATTTGAGAACAAGAAGTTGATCTACTTCCTGATTGCCGTACTGATTGTAGGAGGAGCTTATTCCAGTTATGAAATGAGTAAACTGGAGGATCCCGAAATAACGGTAAAGCTCGCTATGGTAGTCACTACCTATCCCGGTGCGTCTGCACATCAGGTAGAATTAGAGGTGACGGATGTACTGGAGAAGAATATTCGCTCCATGGGGAATATAGATAATGTGGAAAGTTATTCCTACAATGATCTCTCTTTGATTCAGGTAGAACTGAAAACGACTGTCAAAGAGACGGATGTAGAGCAATGCTGGGATTTGTTGCGTCGTAAGGTGGCGAACGCACAGGCAGAACTTCCCGAAGGTGCCAGTCCTTCTATTGTAAAAGATGATTTTGGAAATGTTTACGGAATGTTTTTCGCTTTGACGGGTGACGGACTTTCCGACAGGGAACTGTCTGATTATTCAGAACTGGTGAAACGTGAAGTCAGTGAATTGGATGGGGTGGAGCGCGTTGACTTATACGGTAAACGTCCCGAATGTATTAACATCTCTCTCCTGCAAGACCGGATGGCCAACTTGGGTGTGAAACCCGCCGAAGTGCTAGCTACATTGAACGGACAGAACCAAACTACTTATACTGGTTATTATGATAATGGCGATAATCGTATCCGGGTGACAGTCAGTGATAAGTTTAAGACGGTGGAGGACATCGGTCGTATGCTGATTCAGGGACATGATGCCGATCAGTTGCGGTTGAGTGACATTGCCCGTATTGAGAAAGATTATGAAGACCCTACCCGCAACGAATTGTTTTATGACCGCCAGCGTGCGATAGGAATCATGGTGGCTGCTTCTCCGGATGCCGACATTATTAAAGTGGGGCATCGAGTGGAAAAGAAACTGGAGCAACTAAAGGCTGAACGCCTTCCGGCAGGAGTAGAGTGTCATAAGGTTTTCTATCAGCCGGAACGCGTAGGCACTTCGTTAGGGACGTTCATTCTTAATCTGATAGAATCTGTGATTATCGTAGTCGTTATCCTGATGATTGCTATGGGATTCAAGAGCGGGGTGATTATCGGTATCAGCCTGGTAGTGACGGTATTCGGTTCCTTCCTGTTCCTTTATTTTATGGATGGTACGATGCAGCGTGTTTCATTGGCCTCGTTCGTGCTTGCGATGGGGATGCTGGTGGATAACGCAATTGTTATCATTGACGGTATTTTGGTAGATTTGAAAGCCGGAAAGAGCCGGATGGAAGCAATGACTGCTATCGGACGGCAGACAGCGATGCCTCTGCTGGGAGCTACTCTGATTGCCATCATTGCTTTTCTTCCTATCTTTATGTCGCCTGATACGGCAGGCGTCTATACGCGCGATTTGTTTATCGTACTCGCTGTTTCCCTGTTGCTTAGCTGGGTGCTGGCCTTAGTGCACGTTCCGTTGATGGCCGACCGGATTTTGCGTCCGGAAATCTCTGCGACAACTGCTGCCGGAAAGCGTGTGTATGAAGGAAAGATTTATGCCGTGCTCCGTTCATTGTTGAGATTCAGTCTGGCGCATCGTTGGAGCTTTGTGTTTACAATGATCGCTTTGGTATTGCTTTCAGCTTTCAGTTACCGTTTCATGAAGCAGGGCTTTTTCCCGGATATGGTCTACGACCAGCTTTATATGGAATATAAATTGCCGGAAGGAACTAACTCCACTCGCGTGGCGCGTGACTTGGAGGAAATCGAAGCTTACCTGAAAAAACGTCCGGAAGTCACACACGTCACTGCTTCTATCGGTGGTACTCCTGCCCGTTATAACTTGGTGCGTAACGTAGCCAATCCCTCCTTATCTTACGGTGAATTGATTATCGACTTCACCTCTCCGGACGATTTGGTGGATAACATGGCGGAAATTCAACAATATCTTTCGCAACATTATCCGGATGCTTACGTAAAGATGAACCGCTACAACCTGATGTTCAAAAAATATCCTATTGAAGCGCAATTTACCGGTCCTGACCCTGCTGTTTTGCATCAGTTGGCGGATAGTGCCCGCAAGATTATGGAGAATTGGCCGGATGTTTACCTGATTACCACGGACTGGGAACCGCAAATCCCGGTACTGACTATTGAATATGACCAGCCTGCGGCACGTGCTATCGGATTGAGCCGTAATGATGTAAGCCTTTCTTTACTGACCGCTACCAGCGGCATCCCTATCGGGTCTTTCTACGAAGGTATTCATAAAGATAATATCTACTTGCGTTGCCTGGACGAACACGGAAATCCGATTGAGAACCTGGACAATACGCAGATATTCTCGTCTCTTCCTTCTCTGAACGGTTTGCTGACACAGGAAATGATGATGAAGCTGAAGACAGGAACACTATCAAAAGAAGAATTGGTGGAAACGTTGATGGGAACAACTCCGTTAAAACAAATCAGTAAGCGGATTGATGTGAAGTGGGAAGATTCGGTGGTTCCCCGTTATAACGGGCAGCGTAGCCAACGGGTGCAATGCTCCCCTGTTCCGGGGGTAGAAACGGAGAAGGCGCGGCAATCCATTGCCACGCAGATTGAGCAGATTCCGCTGCCTGACGGATATCGGCTTCAATGGCAAGGCGAGAGGAACGCCAGTACAAAGTCAATGCAATATCTGTTCAAGAACTTTCCGTTTGCTATCATTCTGATGATTTCTATTTTGATTATGCTGTTCAAAGATTACCGGAAACCGATTATCATCTTTTGTACTATTCCGCTGGTATTTGTCGGTGTGGTTGCCGTAATGCTGCTTACCGGGAAGACATTTAATTTTGTGGCTATCGTCGGTACATTGGGGTTGATCGGTATGATTATTAAGAACGGTATTGTCTTGATGGATGAGATCACTTTGCAAATTAATCAGGGAGTAGAACCTGTGACGGCATTGATAGACAGTTCGCAAAGTCGTCTCCGTCCCGTGATGATGGCTTCGCTGACTACGATTTTGGGAATGATTCCATTGTTGCCGGATGCTATGTTCGGTTCGTTGGCGGCTTCTATCATGGGTGGGTTGCTGTTCGGCACGTTGATAACGTTGCTTTTTATCCCGATTTTGTATGCATTATTCTTTCATATAAAAAAGACAGACAAATGAAAAAAGAAATTCTTGTAGCCATTAGTGTAGCGGGTGTATTGTTCGGCCTGTCGGTTTCTCTTGCCGCGCAAGAAAAACTAAGTCTGGCGCAATGCCGTGAAATGGCACTGAAATATAATAAGGATATGGCTGCCGCTAATAAGCAGACGGAAGCAGCCCGATTGATGTCTCTTAGTTATAAAGCCAATTTCTTCCCTAATTTTACAGCCAACGGAACGGGTATTTATAGCACAGCGGATGGAAGTCTCGGAGTTCCGGGAGGAAACCTTCCGGTTTTCCTGCCCAATCCTGCTACCGGAGAACTGGTATCGAGCGGTTTCGCTTATTTTCCCGGACTGAATCTGGACTATAAGGTCGGAACTGTTTACTCGGGCGGTATACAAGTGGAGCAACCTCTTTATATGGGAGGAAAAATCCGTGCCGCCTATAAAATGTCACTACTGGGAAAAGAAATGGCACACTTGAACGAAGCCTTAACTACTTCGGAAGTTATTCTGAATACAGATAAAGCATACGTGCAGTTAGTGAAAGCCAAGGAAATGAGAAAAGTGGCGGAAAAATATCACGCCTTACTGACGGAACTTTCCAAAAATGTAAAGAGTGCTCACCGGCATGGCATGAAACCGCAGAATGATGTACTGAAAGTGCAGGTGAAGCTCAACGAGAGTGAACTTTCTTTGCGAAAGGCTGATAACGCTCTTCGTCTTGCAAGTATGAATCTCTGTCATTACATCGGACGCCCTTTGACAGCACAGATTGATATATCAGATGATTTTCCGGAAGTGGAGCAGGAGTGGAAAGTGCAGGTTTCTGATATTACCGCCCGTCCCGAATATGGAATCTTGAACAAACAAATAGCCATTGCCGAGCAGGAGGTAAAGCTGAATCGTAGTGAACTGTTACCGCGTATCGGCGTCAGAGGTAGTTATGATTACCTTCACGGATTAGAAGTTAATGATGAAACTTTGATGAAAAAGGGGGCTTTCTCCGTATTCCTGAATGTCTCTGTCCCTCTGTTTCATTTTGGCGAGCGTACCAATAAGGTAAAGTCTGCCAGAGTGAAGTTGGAACAAGTTCGTCTTGAACAGGAAAATGCCAATGAAAAGATGTTGTTAGAGTTGATGCAAGCTGCCAATAATCTGGATGAGGCCCGGCTGGAAACGGAA
>ERZ779922.2470-NODE-2470-length-10788-cov-3.307742_pt1 | contig 10788 bp, 6 predicted proteins | sample MGYA00511544_ERZ779922 | MGnify/ENA primary metagenome ERZ779922 (study PRJEB29588, sample SAMEA2154516) | human gut metagenome | biome: human gut; feature: human-associated habitat; material: faeces | place: Denmark | collected 2008/2010 ... | reverse complement strand
GCTATCGGCTGCATCGGCTACTACACCCATGAAACCAGCAACATCCCTATCGGAGGAAACGACTGTGAGGTGGGCTACTGGATAGGAAAGCCTTATTGGAACAGAGGAATCTGCACCGAAGCCTTGAAACTGATGCTCGACTACTGCATCAACGAGAAGCATTTCGAAAACATCTGGGCGGATCATTTCACCGGCAATCCCGCATCGGGAAAGGTCATGGAGAAATGTGGTTTCTCAGACACCGGAATGCTGAACAGATGCAGCCAGCTCATTGGTGGCGACAAGGAAATGGTCAAGATATTTAAGTACAAAAGATAACAAAAGTCTCATAACTTTCAGTGCCAGACAGACCGAATTGGTGCGGTTCGGAGAATTACAATCGCAAGGCTTCTCTGCTGAGGTTTATGTAAAACGAATATATCCGCAGATTATTGTATATATTTTGCTATCCTCTGCCGGAGGCAATTCCTCGGGGCGGATTCCGTGCTTCTCAAGCATTTCCTCACACTTTGGTTATTCTGCAATGCAGATGGACTCGATAAAAGTGCATCTACTTGTGCGCTTTTCTCCATCATATAGCCAACAGATACTGCCAAGTTTTGCAACTGACCAAGAGTCTGGCGGAAATGGTCATCAGTATTGCCGATACAAATATTGAAAGCCACACGACGGTATAGTTCCTGTAGGTTTCGCTCCACATCGGTACAGCTCTGAATAATAAAGTCGACTATATCCTCCGCTCTCTACTTGACTTTAATGACCGTTATTTGTTTTTTATTCCAACAGAACAAATTGCCACTTTTGTATAACCGATATGGATCGAGAAGTACAATTCCTCCTGAACAATATGCCGGAAGACAGCGGCAAAGTGCTGGTCGTCATAAAAGATGAAACGATATAAGGCAAAATGTCCACATCCACATTCTTCAGGTTGTACCCCCCCCGCCACGCACCAAAAACCTGTCTGGCTGATTCTTATTCATGGTCAATGAATATCTTGGTGAGTTCCTCGAAAGAGTCAAGCCGTGTGATGTTCGGATGGTCAAACTCTTCCGTCACCTCGTGCCGCCACATGGTGTGAAAGGAATATGGATGCCGTAGCCTCCGATCTCGATGATCGGCTGGATATCGGACTTGAAGGAGTTGCCGACAACCGCTATCTGAGAAGATGGGACAAGTTCCACATGGCTGATGTCAAGATATTCCTTGATGCCTTTTTTTGTGACCACAATGACCCGGTAGAAGTACTTGTCAAGCCCGGAGCGCCTGATTTTGTCCTGTTGGTCAAGCATGTCGCCCTTCGTCATGAGAATCAAGCGGTAACGTCCTGTCTTGTCAAGTGCGTCCAATGTCTTCGCGACACCAGGAAACGGTGTCGCCGGAAGGCGGAGTAATGACTTCGCACCATAGCCCAGAATCGGCATATTCGCCGATTCAGTCTTGTATAGCTCCTCAGACAGTTCTTCCGCCGTTCCATATTCCTTCAACTCCTCCGTGAATACCTCCTCCACCCTGTCGAAGTATGTCTGATTGTCCCACAGCGTGTCATCCGCATCGAAGATTATCACCTTGACTTTATCTTTCATCATGCCTCATGTTTTGGTCTCATAATCAGCGAAAAGAATCCTAACCGCAATCTACCTGTAATCCGATTCCGCCCAGAGATTCCAAGGATTTTCAGGAACATAGTACTCTTTGATGCCGTAGTCGATGTTGGCCTTGTGGGCCTGGCTCAACTGGTGACGGCGGTGGATGCGGTACGTCCTTCCGTCTTTGATGAAGTAAGCACCCGTCTGGTGGAAACGGAACGGAACCTCTTTGGCGACGCATTGCGAACGCAGATTCAGAATCCAATCGAAATCACAAGGCCTCGCCCCCACTCCGGACTCTCCGCTCACACTTACCTCCTCGATCGTGCCATCCAGCCATCGTGAGATGTCCATCCGCTCAAGCATCGGCGCCACAATGATCGACTTATGCCTTATCGGAAGTTCCTTGAATATGGGAAGCCGACGCTCGGCCATAGCCTGGTTCTCCACCGTGCAGCCGATGATGACATTCTCGTACCCATCGCCCCAGTCCGGAGGCAGGCACCGTTCCAGACGGTCAATCCGTTTTGTAAAGAAATAGAACATACAGTCGCTCCGAAAGCGCATCATTTCCCAGCACTCCGGCCTCCAGGGATCCGCGTCCTCCAGCAGGAAATCCGAAGTGAAGCACGTGAAGACAATCTTGCCGGAAGGAATCTTGAAAGTCTTGTCCCGCTTTCTTTTGACCGGCAGATTGAACGCCGCCGTCTTGCGCGCGAGGTTGCTCGCGATCTCGCTCCCGTACATCTCATCCTGCCGATAGACATAACAGAACCTGCAGCCCGGACTCACCTTAGTGCACCCGTGCCACGGATTCCAATCCGCGAATATGCTCCACTCCTCCGCCATTAATGAATATACCAGTTTACCTGCTGTCTTGTTTCAAAACTCTCGTCATTCACGCAAACGACCAAAGGCCCGCCGAAATCCGAACTTTCGATACGGATGTTCCTAGCGAAAAATCCCAAACGTCTTCTATATGAACAATCAGCGACAGCGCACCTAATTCGCTTGGTTAATAAATAGAATTTCCTTGGTTAGCCTCCTTTGGTTCCCTACGAAGGGTTATATCTCTATACAAGAAAAAGTTCACACGTTCCGTCCGCCAAAACGGCCATTTCCCCGGACAAGCCGCACTATATCACTGGTTTGTCCGGGGAATACGGCTTTCTCCGGACAAACATAACTCAATTGCATAAAGGATGGAAAAAAACTATCTCCTCGGAATTTTTTACAAAAAGCTTTCAGGCGATAGGCCTTTTCAAGGCATCAGGTGGCGTATTGGGATGAATTGCGAACGACTTGGAGGTTTACTTTTTCAGCATCAAGCACAACTGGGGACGTTCTGTGGCATATAGGGCTGAAAGTGTTTTGTAAGGATATTTTCTGGTCGCTTCGACAAGCTCTGCGACCAGGTATTATTCTATGGTATTCAGCAGATCACAATCGTTCAGGCGATCGAAATCTGATTTAAACAAGCGATCTTGAATGATTCGGTACTTTTCAAATTCGGATTCAGCAAAACTATTGGCAAATTCCGCAGTAATCTTTCCGGCATCGTTCAATATAGCATCACCACCAGCTTCAAGGATTATGTCTATGCGTTTAGCCCAGTCTTCCATAGTCATCGGAATATGCCTGTCTGCCATTCTCTCGGCCATATCCAAAACGGAGTTGACCAATTTTCCCATATCTTCCAATTCCACACCATTCAGGTAATTCTTCGCTATACTGAACAATCTTTCCATCCGGAGCATTCTCCCAGGTCGTCAAACCCATATGTTCCTTACCTGCATCAGCTCTTTCCACAATCAGTTCTGCGGCGGTGTGGCCGTGAACGTCAAAGTGAATTTTATTCTGTACCTTTTTGTAGAACAATCTTGTTGTGGGCGCGTCACGGTTATAGTCAACAGCTGTGGCGTAAAGGTCGGTCAGTTTCTGGTAGAATCTTCTCTTACTCAACCGAATCTCACGAATCTCTGCAAGCAGATGTTCAAAGTAGTCTTCTCCGATGAAGGTTCCATTTTCCATCCGCTTTTTATCCACAACATAGCCTCGAATTGTGAACTGTCGCAAAACACTTGTGCACCACTGACGAAACTGTGTGGCTCGGATAGAATTGACACGGTAGCCTACCGAAATAATCGCATCAAGATTGTAAAATTTCGTCATATACATTTTACCATCCGCCGCAGTTGCCGAGATTTTCTCGGTAACTGAACCTTCTTCAAGTTCACCAGATTTAAAGATATTCTTCAGGTGCAAGCCAATATTATCAGACGAGCAGTCAAATAGCATCGACATTGCTTTCTGAGTCGCCCATATACTTTCATTCTTATATAGCACCTGAATACCTTCCTCCTTCCCTTCCGCTATGAAGGTGAGAAATTCAGCCGTGCTGTTCCGCACTAAAACATTCTTCATCATCTATCTTTCTTTCAACAACTTAATCATATCTACACAAAAATAATGAATAGTCCCGGCAAATACAAGTCACTTGACCTCCAGGTTGCGCGGGACGGCAGCGGCGTTGGCGCGGTAATGCGGGGCGTAGAGGGATTCGATTTCGGGGACGGGGGCCTGGAAGGTGCCGGTCTGGGTCACGAAAAAGTCCTCGGTGACGGTAGTGTGGCCTTCGGGGTAGGTGTCGAAATAGAAGACGGTACGGTCGGGCTTCACGTCACGATAACCACACGGATAGACTCGGTACCAGCCGTCAACGGTCAGCGGGGTGAAAGACAGATTGTAGATTCCGGACAACTGGTCAACTGGAATCAGAGACGCCTCACGGGGTGCGGTCAGACGGATGAAACTTCGGTTCTCGGAGTTCTGGACGGTATAGACGGCACGGATACGGTCTCCCCGACGGACGGTGTCGCCTTGGCCAACCTCCTTGTCTCCAATAAAATAACGCTTTTCAAGGGAGAAGCCGTTGCCGGAGGCCTTCACATCAGCAAGAGGCTTCAGCACACGCTGGGTCAGGGTCACGACACTGGTGTTCAGCAAGTCGGTGCTACCCTTTCCGACTGAACACAGGGCGTTCACAAAGGCAGGATCCGTGTCCCAGTTCTGGGTTTCTTTCTGTAATATCAACCATAAGCGGACTCCATCGGCGATCTCGGCGGCTTTCTGACCGGTGACTTGATCAGAATGTGAGGAAGCATATTCAGAAAGCACATCGGAGATGAGCGAGTGGGCATAGGCTTCGTTTTCCAGCAGTCCTCTGAACGGCATCACAGCGTTCGGGTAGTAGAAGCCGCCACCATCGTGCCTGACGGCATATTCAAGGATGGAGAGGATGTCTTCGTCCATTGATCTGCGGAGCGCGGCATCGACATCGAAACGCTCGCCCCAAGCGCGAGCCAAGGATATTCCTTCTTCGGAGCCGATCAGATTGCTGAGGGTACGGACACGTCTTGCCTTCGCACCTGGCTGACCATCAATGAAATCGAAGCGGTTGGAAGGTGAAAGGTAGATGCAGGCATATTTCCGGAAAGAGGAGAGTCGGGAGTGGTACTCCTTGCGCTGCGACTTGTCCATCCGCACCTTGAACCAGACCGATGGGAAGTTCGAGCGGACGAGCATATAAGTGTCGTTCGACAGGCCGCCGAACCAGCGCGGGAAGCCCAGGAACTGAGTGGAATCCAGATACTCGACAGAAGATGTCAGATCAGGAATATTCCCGCCAAGACTTCTCACCAAAGCCATCCGATCCAGCACCGTGGCGGTGACTGACTGTGAGGAACGCATACCTTCGAACCAGCCGAAACCGCCGTCGGAGTTCCTGCACGCAAGGATTCTGCCCAGCAGCGAAGTGTCGCGCTCCGACTTGAATGATTTGAAGCAATATGCCTCTGTAAGTGACAGTACATCATTGGATGACGGCTCGGACTTCTGTGTCGCGGCCTCTTCGATCATCTTGCCGATCGAGATCTCTTCGCAGACGGCACCAGCGGAGGATACGTTCACGAAACGGCTTCTGAGCGATTCCAGCAACTTATCCTTGTCAGTTCCTGGCAAGGCTATGGCCGAATGGGACTCGGTGATGACCTGACTCGCATCGTGAACCGGAACACCGAACTGGACAGCGTCACTGAATGATTTTGAGGCGAATATGACCTTGAAAGTCAGTGAGTCGATGTCGTGAGGCACATCAACCGGGAAAGACACGACCGATTGTTCACGACCGTTCACCGTCACTGGAACTTTCAGCGAGTCAATGGCTTCGCCGCTTCTTGAATATTCAAGTATCTTCATCTCGCCCTCTATCACCGCGTCTGAATTGCCGACGGTGGTCGCCGTCAATGTCCATTCGTCTCCAGAGTAAAGATACCTCGGAGCGTTGACGGAGACTTTTACAGGCACGGTCACGGTGAAGTCCCTTGTCAATGTGCCGTTGCGCATCGCCTTGTCGTGAGCGAAGAACAAAACGTGATAGGTCGAGAGTTTATCAGATGTCTTAAACGTAAATTTGACCTCGTTGTTTTCCGGATAGAGGAACGGCTCAAAGGCCAAAGATTCTGAGAATATCTTTCTGACAGCCACGGATGTGAAATCATAATCAGCGGCGGCAGAAGCACTTGACTCAGATTTTTCATAATTGCGTCCCGAATCATTGGAACGGTCCTTACGACGCCGTGCCGATTTGGAGGCGACTCCGTAACCAATCACCATCACCTCATCAAGCAGTGACTCGTCTTCCTCAAGGACGATATTCATTCCCGAAGTTCCTCGCAATGTCACACTCCGGTAACCTATGTAACTGATTGTTATCAGCGTCCCAGGACTTGCGTCAAGTGAGAAATACCCGTCAAGGTTAGCTGATGTGCCATAGGAGGTGCCGTCCACGATGACTGACGCTCCGATAAGCGACTCCCCGTTCGCATCCGTCACGATGCCGTTTATTCCGGAAGAAAATCCACTACCGATGTTACCTAAAGACTTGTTCGTGATATATCCGCAGGCGATATCCATCTGGACATTTGAAACGACATTAGGTTCAAGCCTTACCGGATTCCATAGCTCCTTTCGGACCGCATCAAGACTCTTGTCATAAATCGCCGCGAGGCCTTCGATGCCATCCGGGACGCGGACCTTGACGGTATATTCAGTGCCAGGATTGGTGACATCGGTGAAGGCGCTGAAATCCAGAGGCATATCAAGTTCGTCCGACAGTCTGTTGTAAGTATGCTCGTACTTAAAGAAGCGGCCATATTTAAAGAAGAACAACTGGATGCTGACAGGGCCATCAGCTCCAGCCGGGTAGCGAAAACGCAATTCTCGCAGCGAACCGGCAGACGAGCCGTCCATCGTCACCATTCTGGATTCAAGGATATTCCCGCCACAGTCAAGCATTGTCGCGACTGCCCATAATGGTGCCACAGAAGCTCCGAGCGTCATTATGATGTCCTCGCCAAGAGCGACTTCGGTCTTACCCGGCAACAGAAGACAGACAGCAGGAGCCACAAGCGACTTCGCCTCACGGCTCACCTTCACAAGGTTATATTCTTTCTCCGCCTTGACCACCTTGCCAAGACTGTCCGTTTTCTCTGAATATGCCCGGAGAACATAAAGTCCGTCAGCCGTTGTCGGCAAGTCAATCTCATCTCCGGAAGCGCATTTACCTGTCTGCAAGACTGTTCCGGAAATGTCCAAGAAGTCATAGCGAATCTCAGACTTCACTTTTTTACTGAATCTGTCACGGACTTCCAGCACAAAAACCGCCTTGTCCCCGGTCACGATTCCCTGCGTGGCCTCTCCCGATTTGTTCAGATCAGTAAGCAGCAAATCCCCGTCGGTGCCGTTAGCCAAATGGAAATCAAGTTTGATCACATTATTGACATTGACCAATGTGCTAAACTCCCTGGTCTCCCCTGTCTCGTCCTTCACGGCCACATTGATTGAATATCGTCCTTGATCCTTCGCCTTGAATCTATAACCGAAACGTCCGTCCGATGAGGACTTTATCTCTTTTTCATCCACTGTCTTCCCGTCACACGACACCTTTAACGTCATCCGGGCGGAAGCGAGGCTATGCCCCGAGAGGCTCTCGACCTTTCCGGAGACGGTCACGGAATCTCCGGCGAAATAAAGTGATTCCTGCTCATCAAAAGTCAAATCGAACGTTGGCAGTACAAAATCCTCTACCCTGAACATTCTGGACGTAATCTCCTTGTCGCCATGGGCAACAGCAATCTTGAACAGCCCGTTGCGCCGCCCTTTCGGAATGACGAACTCTCCGGCGAAGGACCCGAAATCGTTGGTGCGGAACGACTTCTCCTCGATCATATTCATCTGAGAATCGTATAACGCGGCCTTGAATGCCTTTTCTTTTCCGATGACTTCCAATTGTTTATGAATATCTCCACGGAACATCACGGCTTTGAACCGGACTGTGTCGCCGGGCTTGTAGGCTCCACGGTCGTTGAATATTCGGCCGTAGGTTTCTGTTTCAGAATGATTCCCTACGGTCGCTTCGACAGGCTCAGCGACCAAAGCCCTACTGGTCACTGAGCTTGTCGAAGTGACCGGACGGTCAAGATACGACGCCTTGACAATGACAACCTCCTTGCTGAGCCGAACAGCTTTCCCATCCGTCACCGAGCAGACAACCTTACACTCAAGTCCGGACTTCTTAGCCGCCAGTTCCTGCATCTCGGAAGGCAATAACGTGAATCCATCAATGCTCAGATGCGCCGAGAGCACCCGCTCCCCTCTCGTCATCTTGACATCAACCTCCTTGAAAGGCTCTCCGGTGATGTAATCAGCAGGGAAAACCGCGAATCCGTCACCCTGCTTCCTGACAGCCACGGACACTGTCTTGTGAACGTACGAGATCTCGGCCTCTTTCCCGGAGCCGGAAACCTTGATCCAATAGTCTCCATCCTCCAGTTCCGGCAGAGCCACCTTCACAGTGTCCCAGACGTAAAAACTCCGGACCGGATTGTCGAGCCTTTTACGGAACACACCCTTACCTTGGCTCTCAACCGACAGATTGGCCGACTTGATATTCCGGAACCGGACCAGCACGGTGTCTTCACGGACCAACACGGAAACATCCTTATCCTCCAGCCTATCAATCAATGACGAAATCACACCTCCACATTCCTCAGCGATTATCTTATTCACATCATTAGAGGAAACAAAGAGAAGATCCGAACTTACATATTTTGGAATATACGACTCCCGCTCTTTCTCGAAAGCCTGACATTTGGAGTCAAGCTCGGCAAACTGCCGCGATGCTCCGCCCTCCTTGACCAACCTGTCATATTCCCTTTTAAGCAGCACCTTCCTCGGCAGCAACGCCACTACGCTTCCGCTCCAGTCCGTGGCGAGGCGTTCCAGTTCCTTGTCTCCATCCTTGCGAAGCGCCTCACTATAGGCAAGCAACGCAGATTGAGGAAAGTTCCCGGCGACCGCATCCTTCAAGAGTTCCCAAGCCTTGTCGTGCGCAGAAGCGTCTGACAGACAGTGCCAAAGAATATATTCATAATCATTAGGGATGAATTTGTGGTCGCAGACATAGCTTTCGCCCCAGTAGCCAAGCCTCCAAAAATCATCGGTTTTCCCTTTTTTCAAGACCTCGGCATTATCTTCCGCGAACCGCAGCGCGTCAAATTCCTGCCGTCCCAAATCACCCGAATTAATTAATGAATATGCCATTATGGGTTTTCCGGCCTTGATGAACTCTTCCGTCAATACGTTTCTCAAAGAGTCCCGCAGCTTCCAGTTCCTCCGCGCCTGTGTCGTGCCGATAGTTACCACCGCGTCATAGTAGTCCTTGTCCAGCCGGTTCTTCAGCGCCTGTTCTTTGATGAACGTCAGCAGAGCGATCTCTTTCTCCGGCCTGTCACGCCTGGAAAGCCGCTCGTACCGCCTCCACTCCCTCTTGAGATAATGTCCGTTAATATCCGGATATTCAGCAACTCTGGCCTCCCGCCCGTGCATAACCGGGCACAAAGCCAACATCATCATCGACAAAACCAGAATCTTTCTCACAACCGTCTGTTTTAGTGACGGCAATATACGCAATTTATCCGGAACCGCAGCCTTTTATGATGATGAATATGTCGCCTTACTTCTCATCCATAAAGAGCTCACCTTTGAGGTACTTGACGCTTTGGGTGGCGAAATTGTAGCCTCGTGAACCAGGCTTGGCGACTTTCAGGTACTTCTCGTACCATTCGAGGGCGGATTTGTAGTCTTTTTTCTGCTCATAGCAATAGGCGATGTTGGTAAGGGCGGAGATGAATTTCGGATTGTAACCGTATGCCTTCTGATAATGAGCGATAGCCTCGTCCCAATGGAAAAGTTTCGCTTCTCCGAGACCATATTGCTGATAAAGCCTGAACATAATCAGCGGATCCGGCTGAAGCATGTTCATCGCCTTGTCAAGCCACGGTTTGACCTCCTTCTCAAAAGAACGGTTACTGTCGGCATAGCCCGCCGCTATTGAATATGCCAGATTAACATCGCTTGAATCAATCTGCCAAGCCGCAAGCAGTTCTTCCTGCGCACGATACATGACCTCCGTGTGCCAATAGCATTGGCCGAGATAATAGTGGACCGGATAGGAATCGTTACCAAGTTTCTCCTGACGCTCAAAGACTTCGATCGCAGGAACATATTCATTCTTGGAATAGTGTGCCAGACCTTTGATCGGGGCGATGGTGAAATTGTCGGGATCCAAGGCAAGATATTCATCTGTCAGACGGATCGCGCCGTCATAGTCCCGGCGAGAGAGGAGAATCCGCGCGGCTTTACTCACTACGCTTTCATTCAATGGTTTAAGAGACAGCGTGAGCCGATAGTATGTCAGCGCGGAGTCCGGCATATCCGCCTGATTGAACGAGTCCCCCACCAACGCGGCGATGGCCGGTATCGTGTCAAGTTGCAGCACCGCCTTCCCGGCCTCAGCGCTCTGGGCGAAAGCCTTCATCCTGTAGAAAGTCTGCAACTGCTTGACTTTGTACAGGATGTTCCGCGGGAACTTGGAGGTCAGCAGGAAATATGTCCCAGCAGCGGACTCGTAGTCCCCGTTCTGGAAATGACAGTCCGCCAGATCGGACAGAATCTCCTCATCGAAACGATCCGGAGTGACGAAAGCGGACAATCTCTCGATCGCCTCGTCAATTTTGAATATACTCTTGAGGTACCGGGCCTCACTCAAGGCCGCGTTCCGGTCTGACTGTGGATCGGC
>ERZ779922.2469-NODE-2469-length-10791-cov-2.181446_pt1 | contig 10791 bp, 12 predicted proteins | sample MGYA00511544_ERZ779922 | MGnify/ENA primary metagenome ERZ779922 (study PRJEB29588, sample SAMEA2154516) | human gut metagenome | biome: human gut; feature: human-associated habitat; material: faeces | place: Denmark | collected 2008/2010 ... | reverse complement strand
GCGGAGCAGGTTTTCCACCACCTGCTGGGAGTGCGCCGCCGCCAGCGCCGTGAAGGTCGGGTAGTCCATGTCGCTGTGGCCATCCGCCTGATCGCTGATGGAGCGCAGTACGCCGCACTTGACCCCATTGAGCAGACAGGCATGCGCCACCGCGCCGCCCTCCATCTCCACCGCCAGGGCGCCAAAGAGCTGATGAATGCGCGCGCGGGTTGCGCCGTCGTGTATAAACTGGTCGCCCGTGGCAATAATGCCTTCATGAACGGTCAGATTCGCCTTTTTCGCCGCCGTCACCAGCCGCGCGCGGAGCTCTTCGTCGCAGGGCAGCTCGACGAGGTTCACCTTGCTGACCATGCCCACCGGGTCGCCCAGGGGGGACGTGTCCGCGTCGTGCTGCACGGCGGCAGTCGCCACCACGAGGTCGCCGATGCGCACGCCGTCCGTGCCCGCGCCCGCGACGCCCAGATTCAGCACCCAATCCGGCGAAAACGCCATAATCATCTTCTGTGTGCAAACCGCCGCGTTCACCTTGCCCGGCCCGCACACTGCCAATACCGCGTCCTGCCCAAACAGCTTGCCGCTGACGAACGTATCCATGCCAATCGTCGTTTCCCTGCGCCCTTCGAGCTTCTTTTCGAGCGCCTCCACCTCAACCGCCATGGCGCCAATCAGACCAATCATCCTTGCAATCCCCCTGATTCATCAGAATAGTACCATTATACCCTGTTTTCGGTGCTTGTCAATCATTTTCGCGGGAGGCGACTGCCCATGTGGATTTCCCTGTTGACGCTGCTTCTGCTGCTCGTGACCCCCATCTCCTGCCGCGCGGAAATTCGGCAGGAACATGGCACGCGCTTCCGGATTCTCCTGCGCATCTGGGGCATTCCCCTGCGCTTTGACCATTCGCAAGCGCCGATGCGCCCCAAAGCCCCGTCCGCCCAGCAGCTTCAAAAAGGCAAGGCGCTGCTGCGCGCCCTGCCCAAGCTCAAGCGCCCCGTGCGCCTGCTGATGCGCCAAACCGCGCTGGAGCAGCTGCTCGTCCACGTCTCCATCGCCCTGCGCGATCCGGCGACGACGGCGCTGACGACGGCGTTCCTGCGGCAGATTCGCCTGCTGATTCCGGCGAGCTGCCGTGAGAAAGTCCGCATCGCCATTGCGCCTGATTTCCTGCATGAACAGACAGTTTTGGCGGCGCGGTGCATAATCTTCCTGCATTTGGGGACAATCATCGTTGCGGCGGCGATGGCGCTGACCGCGTGGAAGGAGGCATCCTCATGGAACATCCCATCAGCGAGCTGATGCAGACCGCCATGTCGTCGATGAAGGACATGGTGGACGTGAACACCGTCGTCGGGCATCCGGTGCAGGCATCTTCCGGCAGCACGATTATCCCCATCAGCCGCGTCACGTTCGGCTACATGACCGCGGGCGGCGATTTACTGGCCGACAAGCCTGCGAAAGACGCGCCGGATTTCCCCTTCGCGGGCGGCAGCGGCGCGGGCGTATCCGTGCAGCCGGTTGGGTTTCTCGTCCTCTCCGGCGACACCGTGCGGATGCTCCCCGCAACCTGTTCAAGCGTCGCCGACCGCGTCGTCGACCTGATTCCGACGGTCGTCGAGGATGTGAAGTCTTTCCTGACGCATCAGTAAAAGAGGCAAAGCATGAAGCTGAAACGACTCCTTTTCCCCCTCTTGACGCTGCTGCTCGTCCTCCTGCTGCTTCCACGCGCGCAGGCGGAGGAAGTCGCCACAAGCGCGAAGGCGTGCATCATCATCGACGAATCGTCCGGGCGAGTGCTGCTTAGCCACAACGCGGAAACGCCCCTGCCGATGGCATCCACCACGAAGGTGATGACGGCGCTGCTGGCGATTGAGCGCGGGAATTTAGGCGACCCGGTGACGTGCAGCCGCAGCGCCTTCGGTGTGCCGGGAACGAGCATCTACCTTTCGCAGGGGGAAACGCTGTCCCTGCGCGACATGCTCTACGGGCTGATGCTGGCATCCGGCAACGACGCCGCTGTCGCGATTGCGGAACACATCGGCGGCACGGCGGAGGAATTCTGCCGGATGATGACGGCGCGCGCAGCGGAGCTGGGCTGCCAAAACACCGTCTTTCTGACCCCGCACGGCTTGCCCTGCGACGGGCATTACACCACCGCGCACGATTTGGCGCTGATTGCCCGTCAGGCCATGACGCAGCCGCTCTTCCGGGAAATTGTCTCCACGCGCCGCGCGACAATTCCGTGGGAGGGACGGCCGTACAGCCGCGTGCTGAGCAGCAAGAACAAGCTGCTGGCCACCTACGAGGGCGCAACGGGCATCAAGACGGGCTATACGCGCAAGGCGGGGCGGTGCCTGGTGTTCGGCGCGGAGCGGAACGGAATGCGCATCATCGGGGTGGTGCTGAACTGCCCGGACTGGTTCGACGAGGCGGCGCGGCTGATGGACAGGGCATTCCAGCGATACGAATCCGTGACGATGCTGAACGCGGGCGAATCGCTGCGGACGCTGCCTGTGGCGCATTCGGGCGGCGCGAGCGTCCACGCGGTGCTGGCGGCGGATTTGCGCGGCGTCGTCATGCAGGGGGCGATTCCAAGCATCGAGATTGACTTGGGCAGCGAGGAACTCGACGCGCCGGTGATTCGCGGGACACCACTGGGCGTGGCGCGGCTCATCAGCGGCGGCGAGGTGATTGCGGAAGTGCCGCTTCTAGCGGACGCGGACGTGCCCCGCGATGATTTTCCCGCGCACTGGCGGCGGATTTGGGAAAACTGGCTGATGGTAGAGAACGCGCCTGTCACGAATGGGGTGTGACAGGCGCGTTTTTAGTGTGCGGCATTTCATCCGCGATTATGCTTCATTTTGCCCTTCGAGATACGCCCTCTGCCCCAGCGTGAACGCGTCCTGCCCGTAGCAGTCCGCGGCAACGACGAGGGGCAAATCCTTCAGGGTCAGGCGCTTGACCGATTCAGGGCCAAGATCGTCCCAGCAGATGACCTCCAGCGACGTGACGCACTCCGCCATCAGCGCTGCCGCACCGCCGACCGCGGCAAAGTAAACCGCCGGGTATTCCTGCATCGCTGCCATCACCGCCGGGGAGCGGCTGCCCTTGCCAATCATGCCGCGCAGACCGTGCTGCAAAAGCGTCGGGGTGGAGGAATCCATGCGCGTCGAGGTGGTAGGTCCAATGGAACCAACGGGACGTCCGGGCGGCGTGGGCGTCGGACCGGCGTAGTAGATGACTTGACCCGCCAAGTCCACCGGAAGCGGCTTGCCAGCGCGAATCAAATCCATCATGCGCAGATGCGCCGCGTCGCGCGCGGTGTAAACCACGCCGGAGAGCAGGACGTGATCCCCCGCGTGGAGGGACTTCACGTCGTCTTCGGTCAGGGGCGTTGTCAGTTTTCGCATATGTTTTCCTCCCCTCACAGCACCGCCGTCGCGTGGCGCGTGACGTGGCAGCTGACGTTGACGGCGACGGGCAGACCCGCGATATGCGTCGGCGCGGCGATAATGTGCAGCCCCAGGCACGTCGTGCGTCCGCCCAGCCCCTGCACGCCGATGCCGGTCTGGTTGATGGCTTCAAGCAGCTCTTCTTCCAGCTGTGCGTAGAACGGGTCGGGGTTGGGCGTGCCCAGCGGCAGCATCAGCGCGCGCTTGGCGTTCTCCGCCACCTGCTCGAAGTCGCCGCCGATGCCGATGCCCAGAACCAGCGGCGGGCAGGGGTTCGCGCCCGCCGCGCGCACGGTGTCCAGCACGAAGCGCTTCACGCCGTCAATCCCGCTGGCGGGCGTGAGCATCCGCAATTGGCTCATATTCTCGCTCCCGAAGCCCTTGGGCGCGACGGTCAGCGTCAGCGTATCGCCCGGCACAAGGCGCGTATGGAGGACAGCGGGGGTGTTATCGCCCGTGTTGACGCGCCGGAGCGGGTCGCCGACGACGCTCTTGCGCAGCAGCCCCTCCACATAGCCGCGGCGAACGCCCTCGTTGACCGCCTCGGCGAAATCCCCCGCAATATGCACGTCCTGCCCGACATCGGCAAAGACGACCGCCATGCCGGTATCCTGGCAGATGGGCATCTGCGTCGTGCGGGCAATCTGCTCGTTTTTCGTCAGCAGAGAAAGCAAGTCCTTCGCGGGCGCGAAAGGCTCAGTCTCCTCCGCCTGATGGAGCGCCGCCGCCACGTCCTTGGGCAGATTGCGGTTCGCGTCGATGCACAAATGCGCAATCGTCTCCGCGATGGTCTGCGCGTTTACCGTCTTCATGCGTCGTCCTCCTCAAAGAGCTTTTTCAGCCACAGCGCCGCCGCCTTGACCGCGTTCTTCTTTTCGCCGTCCAGCACGAGTTCGCTCTGCGCGTCCCGCAGCGTCAGACCGTTCCGCACCATTTCGTCAATCAGGCGCGCTTCAAGGCTTACATCCGCCGCGGGGGATTTTTCCTCTGGCAGGCGCACGTCATGAAAATCCAGAATCAGGCAATATTCACCCTTTTCCGCCTTCGGATTCTCCCGCAATTGGCGCAGCACGTCCGCCGCGTCGCCGCGAATCGTCTTTTCATGCAGTTTCGTCAGGTCACAGGATGCGCTGATGCGGCAGCCCGGCAGCGTATCGCAAACCACTTCGACCAGCTCAACGACGCGGAACGGCGACTCATGCACCGCCGCAATCGGCACCTGGCGCGCCATTTGAAGGAGCTTCTCGCGCAAATCCTTCTTTTCGCGCGGCAGGAAGCCGTAGAACGCGAACTCGCGCGTATCGAATCCGCTGACGGACAAGGCGGAAATGGAGGCGCAGCAGCCCGGAATCGCCAGCACCTCAATGCCGCGGTCAACGCACGCCTTCACCAGCGCGTAGCCGGGGTCGGAAATGCAGGGCGTGCCCGCGTCAGTCGTCAGGGCGATGTCGATATTGTCCGCCAGCATCTTGTCCGCCAGATACGCGCCCTTCGTGTCCTCGTTGTGCTGATGGCAAGCGGTCAGCGGCGTGTCAATGTCAAAAACGGTCAGGAGCTTCTTCGTCACGCGGGTATCCTCGGCGGCAATCAGCGCGACGCGGCGCAGGGTATCAATGGCGCGCGGGGTCATGTCCTGCAAATTGCCGATGGGCGTGCCCACCACATAGAGCGTCGGCATCACAGCACCTCCAGCTTCTGCGCCACGCGGAGCTTGGCGGAACGCGCGCGCGGGTTGCGGGCGACTTCCTCCTCCGTCGGGGCGACCGCGCCATGCGCCAAAATCTTCACGACCGGCTTTTTGCCGCAGGTGCAAATCGGCGCTTTCGGCGGGCAGGTGCACGGGTTTTGCAGCCGCTGGAAGCAGCGCTTGACGAGTCGATCCTCCAGCGAATGGAAGGTGATGACGAGCATCCGCCCGCCGGGCTTCAGGCAGTCCACGAAGTCGCAAATTGCCTTGTCCAGCGGGTCAAGCTCATCGTTGACGGCAATGCGGATGGCTTGGAACGTGCGGCGCGCGGGGTGGCCGTCGTCCTTGCGGCGAACCGCTTTGGGAATCGCCGCGTCCACCGCGTGCACAAGGTCGAACGTCGTCTCCATCGGCTTTTTCGCGCGGTGCTCGCAAATCATCTGCGCAATGCGCGCTGCCCACTTCTCCTCGCCGTAATCGCGGATGATGCGGCACAGCTCCTGCTCGCTGGCGGAATTGAGCAAATCCGCCGCAGTTTGCCCTTGGCTGACGTCCATGCGCATATCCAGCGGCGCGTCCGTCATATAGGAAAAGCCCCGCTGCCCGTCGTCCAGCTGGGGAGAGGAAACCCCCAAATCCAGCAGAATGCCGTCCACCTTGCCTTCCAGCACCGCCGCCATGCAACCGATGGACTTGCACAGCTGGTAGATCATGGCATTCCAGACAGTCACGGCCTTTTTGTCCCCGGCATCTACCAGCGCGTGGACTTTGGCCGCGTCGGAGGTTCCGAAGTGGCTGACGAAGCCGCCGGAACGGGAGAGCATGGAGCGCATCTGGGCGGTGGTGTGTCCCTCGTCCAGATATTGCAGCACCTCCATCACCGGGATGGAGCCGAGACGGGTGGGGGTGAAGGGGCCGTCGCCGCCCGCGCCCTCGGTGCTGTCCACCATGCGCCCGGCCTTATGGGCGGTGACGGTGATGCCGCCGTCCACATGGCAGACGATCAGGTTCAGATCCTCGTAGCGCTTGCCCAGCTTTTTCGCGTGAATGGCGGCAATGCCCTTCTGGTTCAGCACATGGGTCTGGGCACGGCGGTAAAGCCCCGCAATGCCGGTGAGGCGAGCGCAGTCCCACAGCTCGTCCACGTTGGTGGGGTTCACGGTGTACATGGGCTTGTGATACTCGCAGCCCAGCTCGTAGGCCAGCATGACGCCCAGCTTTGCCGGGTGGTCGCTGCCGCCCTTGTCGGCGGCGGTGTCCTGTACCAGCCGCTCGTCGATCTCCATGACCGGCAGCCTGAGAATAGGCCCAGCCGCCCCGGCCGATGAATACATCCATGTCGGCGGGGGTCATGCCGTGGGATTGCAGAAAGGTAAGCAGCACCTGCTTGCGCATGGGCATCTGGTCGTTGGTGGTGGGGTATTTCAGCAGCTCCGGGGCATCGTGGAAGATGCTCTCGGTGTAGATGTTCTTTTCGCCTTCAAAGTAGCTGACCTTGGTGGAGGTGGATCCGGGATTGATGACCAGCATTTTTATGGGGGCGTTCATGGTGATAACCTTCTTTGCGTAAATCGGCAAGTGCCGTTTTTCTTTTATCATACCACTTTTTTCGGAAAAAAGAAAGAGGCTGGCTTCATTTTTCCTCCGGGGAGAGTCACAGGCGCCTTGCTGACGAAGAGGGGGACGCGCCTTAAATCAAATTTAAGGAACGCGCCCTTCCGCAAACCCTGAGTGTGGTGTATAATATCTATAAAATTGACACATTCGGATGCAAAACCGGCCTATAGAATCCGGCGTTTTTCCTGTACAATACAGCGTGAAAGGAAAGAAGACTATGCTGACACTGGATAGAAGAATCGAATTGACCAACCGGCTGTGCTACCTGTTCGTGATCTTTCTTATCGGCTGCCTGACCGGCTGGATTTACGAGGAGATTTTTTACTGGTATACGGAGGGGATGCTCCGAAACCGGGGCATTCTGTACGGCCCATGGCTGCCGATTTACGGCGTCGGCGCGCTGGGCATCTACGCCATGAAGCCCTTCAAGAAGAACCCCGCCGTCCTGTTCCTGCTCAGCGCGGGGATCACCGGCGTTGTGGAGTACATTATCGGCTGGATCGCGATCCGCTGCTTTGGTATGCGCCTGTGGGATTACCGGGGACTGTTCGGGAATATCAGCGGGATCATCTGCGTCCGCAGTGTGGTCAGCTTCGCCCTGCTGGGGCTGGTGTTCCACTATCTGATCGAGCCATCCACGGAGCGCGTGATGGGCAGGCTGAGCAGGAGAGCGGTTTATGGCGGGTGCTCTTTGCTTGCGGTGCTGCTTCTGACGGACTGCATTCTGAGCGCACTTTATCGGACGCCCATTACATATTGAGGAAGAAACCATGAAACAAAAGTCAAGATTCTATACAGCCCGACGCATCCTGATTTTCTGGATGCTGTTCATCGGTCTGGGTGCCGTGGCGGGGGCGCTGGCGATGCTGCTGGACCCCAGCGGAAAGAGCATGGGCATGGACGCCATGCTGCCTTACTTTCAGGTGCTGCCCTTTGCGGATGTGGTTTTTCAGGACTTCACCTTTTCCGGCTGGGCGCTGCTGATCGTGAATGGCCTGACGAATCTGACGGCGGCGGGGCTGCTGTTGGCGAAAAAGCATTCCGGTGTGGTGCTGGGCGGCGTATTCGGCGTGACGCTGATGCTGTGGATCTGTATTCAGTTCTATATGTTCCCGCCGAATTTCATGTCCACGACTTACTTTTTCTTCGGCCTGGCGCAGACGGCCACCGGCTATGCCGCGTGGGTGTTTGAAAAGCAGGAAGCGTTCCGGGTGGACATTTCCGACTATCCGGACATCGGCACGAACCCGGAGCGGCTGGTGGTGTTCTTTTCCCGCATGGGCTATGGACGGAAGCTGGCCTATGAGGAAGCGAACCGCACCGGTGGGGCGGTATACGAGATAACGGCCACCGAACGGACGGAGGGAACGCTGGGCTTCTGGTGGTGCGGCCGGTTCGGGATGCACAAATGGCCGATGCCCATTGCGCCCATCGGCGTGGATTTGCCGCGCTATGCCCACGTGACCATCTGCTCGCCCATCTGGGTGTTCGCGCTGGCCGCGCCTGTGCGCAGCTTCTGCATGGAGGCGGCGGGGAAAATCAAAGAGGCCGATTACATTCTTGTCCACCATCAGAACAGCGTCTATGAAAACGCCGCCGAAGAGATGGACGAACTGTTGGGAATCACCCATACCGCACTGCGCAGCGTGCGGTGCAGAGAAGGCACGTACAAGTGCATCAAAGGAGAAAAGAAATGAAATATCCACTGGAAGAAAAACTGCCCTACATGTGGCTCGCATTGGCTGTTCTGGCGATTTTTTACGGCATTTACTTCAGCAAGATGCTGGTGCAGAAGCGCCATGGCATCCGCACCCACCAGATCGGGCGCAGAAAAGAAAAGACTCTCCACACCATAGAGATGCTGATGGGCATTGCGACCCTCGGCGCGCCGGCGGCTCAGCTGCTGTCCATCGCGCTGGGCTGGAGCTGTCTGCCCGCAAACGCGCGCTTCACCGGCTTCTGCATCGGAATGCTGGGCGATTTGATTTTCCTAGCCTCCGTTCTGTGCATGAAGGACAGCTGGCGGGCGGGCATCCCTGACAAGGACAAGACCGAGCTGGTCACCACCGGCATTTACCGCTACAGCCGCAACCCGGCCTTTCTGGGCTTTGACCTGCAATATGTGGGCGTGCTGCTGATGTACGGGAATCTGCTGACGCTGGCCTTTTCCCTGTTTGCAATGGTCATGCTCCACCTGCAGATCTTGCAGGAGGAACGGTATCTGACGAACGTATTTGGTGCGCCGTATCAGGCGTACCGCAGCCATGTGTGCCGCTATCTTGGACGGCGATAAGGGAACCTCTGAATAAATCGCCTTCGGCTGAGCAGCGGATCTTTTTCCCCAGCTGTGCGGTATTAAAAGTGGGAAATATAGCGCAGCCGTTGCCGGCACAAGCCGGCTTACGGATGCGGCATACCCCTTGCGGGTACACAAAGTATTCCTCCGCTTTTAATACCTTCATCTGGCGAAAAATCTCTCGCTGTCAGCTCTTGTCGATTTAATCAGAGCTTCCATGAGAAGGAGACATTATGAAATTCATCAAAACAGTTATCATTACGCTGCTGGTCATGGCGATCCTGTTCACCAGCATTTTTATGGCGGGGCGCTATGGCTGGAAGGTTTTCGGCTTCCGCGCCTGCGAGGAAGCGGCCATTACATCCGTGGACGTGAGCGAAAGCGCCGTCACGATCAAGGGCTTCTATCCCGGCTCCTTCCCGGAGGGCTTCTGCGGCTGCTACACCGAGGAACTGGGCGGCAAGCTGTATGTCGGCTTCCGTTTCAGCGCGGTATTCGGCATTTTTGAAACGGGGGACTTCCATGTCGCCATCCCCGTGGAAGGGGAAATCGACGAGGTCATCCTCAAGACGGGGGCTGGAGAAACCAGCATCTGGACAAAGGAAGCTGCCACGCTCGATACCACGGACGGTTCCGATACCACCGTGACTGAAGCGCCGACGGAACTTCCCACCGAAGCGCCGACCGCGGCAGAGCCGGTTTTGACCCTGCCCATTCTGGACGATATCGACGAAAACGTCATCCCCGGTATCTCCGGTTCTTCTCTGCGGGCGGTGCAGGTGGCTGTCAGGCTGCTGGACTGGGGCGTGAACACTGGCCTTGGGGCGGATGAGATCGGCGAAGCGGCCGCCGCGTGGTTGGCCGCCAAGGGTGACGATCAGGCGCTGTGCGTGGAAAAACTGGAGCTGGTGGACTATGCCTATCAAGAGCTTCTGACCGACGAGGCAGACGACCTGCTGGACGTTGCCGGATGCGCGGATATTCACCGTTTCTGGGGAAGCGAGCCGGTAGAGAGCATTGAAGCCATCATGCAGGCGGCGGGTCTGCGGGGCTGACGAAACAGAAAAGGAGGGGTACGATATGCTGAACATTGAACATCTGACGAAAACCTATGGGGAAAAGAAGGCTGTGGACGACCTGAACCTGCACATCCGTCCCGGTGAGATTTACGGCTTCATCGGCCACAACGGCGCGGGCAAGACCACGACGCTGAAATCCGTGGCGGGCATTTTGCAGTTTGACGCAGGAGAAATTTACATCGGCGGCGATTCCGTTCGGGAAAAGCCTCTGGAATGCAAGCGGAAAATCGCCTATATCCCGGACAATCCCGACCTGTACGAGTACATGACGGGTATCAGGTATCTGAACTTCATCGCGGACATTTTCGGCGTGGATGCCGCTCTGCGGCGCGACGCCCTCCCCCTCCGGCGGCAGCTCGAAGGAGATGACCTGCCCGGCCTCCACCCGGCGGTTGGCCAGGATGGGGGCGCCGTCGGCAAAAAAGCCGCTGCCCCGGAATTTCACGGCCCGGGACAGGTCGGTGGAGACGCTGCACCTGCGCAGAAAACCGCGCAGCAGCATCCCATCCGCCTCGGGCGGGACTTTGAAATAAAGCTTCATCTTCCCACCTCCAGCGCGGGCAACATATAAGATAAGTATAGCAAAATTCTCTTTCTCTTGCAAATCTTGTTTTTTTATGGTATCATGAGGAGCGGAAAACGAGTGGAACATACGGCGGCGGG
>ERZ779922.2464-NODE-2464-length-10810-cov-4.508787_pt1 | contig 10810 bp, 14 predicted proteins | sample MGYA00511544_ERZ779922 | MGnify/ENA primary metagenome ERZ779922 (study PRJEB29588, sample SAMEA2154516) | human gut metagenome | biome: human gut; feature: human-associated habitat; material: faeces | place: Denmark | collected 2008/2010 ... | reverse complement strand
AAGTCTGAAAATGATGTACGATTACAAGCTACACTTGGCAATCAGAACCCCACGGCTTGCCCGTGGGAGTAGTCAGATTATTAATTTAAAGATGGTTCAGGAAATCTCAAAAGATTCAGCACTTCTTGTAGATGGTACTTCTATTCCTATTAGCCGTAGTTACTATAAAGCTTTAAAAGATCAAATTAATAATCTTATTCCATAACACAAAAAGACCTAGACACCTAAATGTCTAAGTCTTTTATTATATCTTCAGATTCCACAAACTCAGGATCCATATGTGTCAAGAAATGCCACTCATCTGTATTTCTGTATAAGATGGCTTCGCCATCTTCAGAACCAAAATAAGCTCTCTCTACCTCATATCCTTTAGATTCTAGGTATTCTTTAACACATCTATAGTTATATTCTCTTTTCTCTATATAGTCTTTAAGTTCATCATTAGGAATAGAATAAGCATCCACTCTTGTAGATCCTTCAATCATTCCATTTCCTGGTATAGATAAGTCCACTATCTCATTCCAATAAATATCTACTCTTCCATCACCAGTAAACATATATGTAGTAAAAGGTAAAATATGACCATTATATTCTAGTTCTACATAATCAGGTACAGTAGTAGGATCAAAGTACTCATACTCAAACCCTTCAATATCTTCATACTGATATCCAGCTAATTGAGATATAAGCTTTCTGCCTTCTTCTATTGTATGAAATAAGCCAACATTGGTACTTAACTCACCTTGACATAATTTTAATATATACATAGTGTACTCCTATTTTTTATAGTAGCTTAAGTTCTCTTCTAATCCATCTGTAATAGCTTCTTTAAGCTTCTCTGGACCTACCACAATAATCATTGGACCAAACTGTCTAATCCAGTTCATTAAACCTGTATTAAAGATAATTCCTTCAACACGTGTTTCATACCATTGATGATCATTCTCTATTGGCGCAATAGTTTTGTTAATGGTAATATCTTTTCCTAAACGTGATACAACTTCTCTAATAAGTACACCATCAAACTTAATATGTAGTGTAATTTCATCACCATCAAAGAAACTATTCATTGACTTCGCAAGTGATTGTTTCAATGATTCACTCATTTTTTCTTCATCATCAAAATCAAAATAATATGTACGGCTCTTATCTAGTTTTCTAATACGATCAATACGGAATGTAGTCAATGAGTCCTTATGCTTATTATAATAAGCACGTAAATAGTAATGACCATCCACAATCACTGTATTATAAGGACTCACATTATAATATTCATGATTAATACCTGCATTACCCTTAGTAGAATATGTTTCTACAGGATGTCCATCCCTAATAGAATAGTCTACATACTGGAAACGTATATCCTTCTTATTACGTATTGCGGAAGTAATAATCTTTAGATTTTTACTTAGAGAATAGACACCTTCATCATCATCTTCTAATTCTGGTACAATGAGATAATCCTTCTGTCTAGCAGGTGAAAGTTTTAAGAGCTTATTAACTATTTCTCTTTTATCATTATTTGTCAGATCTTGACGATAATTCACCATATCAATAAGTAATTGTATCTGTGCTTCATCAAAATAACCTGTTTCAATCATATAACCAAAACGTCTGACTGCTTTGATTATTTCTTTTCCAAACATTAAAGATGTAAATACATTAATCTGTTTAATCACTGCATATACAGCTTTTAAACCAATATCATAACCTTTTTCTTCTAATTGATGCTGTATATCTTCTGCACTGATGCATTCCTCTGAATTCATCAATAATGAGAAGACAGCCCACATTTTTTCTCCCATCTTATGCCTCCTGATACCTGGTAAGATACCTTTTTACTATAATGATCCACAAGCTGGAAATAACCAATTAAGTCATAAGATGCATAAAGATTTAGAAGTGATTCATCTGGTTCCTCAACACAATTCTCTAAGTATTCATAAGCCCCTTCTATATCTTCTTCTACTAAAGAAAAGTAAGCAGCCTGTGCATAAGTAATCACTTCTTTATCTACTAATAAAGAGATAAGTGCAAGATATGAGAAAGGCATCAAATGTCTCACAATACGGTATACATCTAATGGTGATCCATTATGGAGCATATAGTTACATAAATTCTTATTCAATGATTGAATACGAGGATGTTCTCCAAATAAGTATTCAATCATTACGAGATGATTTTCTAAACATTGCATATCATCTATTTCATAGAGTTTCTTTAAGGCAAGACCTAAGTATTTCTTTTGGTGTGCCTTAATATAACCTTCTATTTTCTTCTGACTTCTGCAAGTATCAATAAATGAATCGTGATATACATCAATGACATCTAAATAGTCCTTTAATTTATTTAATGAGATTGATGTAATTTCTTTATAACTTTCTAACATATTCTTTCCCTCCTCTTTTTTCTAACACTATTATAGCGAAGAGAAAGAATTTATGCGTTAAAGCTAACGATGACAACACCTTATTATAGGTGTTTTGATAATTTTCTTTTTATTAATAATCCCATAAATTCATATCTGGGTAGTTTGTTTCATATAAGAACTGTTCATTCATGACTTTAGTCAATATGGCAGCCCAGAGTATTAATGCATAAAATGAATTATTTAAACATTGTACTGTACCTCCACCATTGACCTTATCTTCATATACATAAAGTTCTTCTTTTTGTGATGGTACATAATCTAGTTCATCTAGATCATCTAATATACCATCATATGGCCGCGTACTCATTTCTTCTATGACATCAATCCACTTCTTATATGCTTCTTCTGTATGATCATATGAGAAGAAACGTATCGCAGCACGCAACTTGTATATAGCTGCATAGACTGCATTGAATGTAAGTTCTGTATAGGGTTTTTCTGTAATAAGCTTAGGTAAGAATATACCTGGCTTAAAAGTCAAATGAATACTAGGTTTTACATCAGTATAATCATGGGTAATACCCACACTCGTACGTACATATTCTCTTGATAGTTTTATTAATGCAAGACATACACACATATTCGCATATTTCATATCATCTACTAATGGGAGTGAAAAACCTAAGTCTGCACCATATTGTCTAGAGAAGAAAGGCTTAAAGACAGCTTCTTCATCATATTTATAAGTAACCGCAAAGGTATAATCTTTAAATGTAATACCATGAGTCTTAAGAGAGTCTCTTAATGCTTCATCATAATCCTCATAATTATTCTCCAATATATCCTCTACGACTTCACCACTTGTCATAACAGCTTGAAAGCTTAATTCCTGTAAAAGAACTGCTGCTTCTAATCTTTTAGTAATTTCTCCTTTGGTGATACACGTCATATCACCACTTTTCAATAAATAACGCAAGCTTTGTGTAGCTGCACTTGTCTGTACAACCATTTCAAATTCTCTTTGCATGTATATACCTCCTTTCTATACAAAAAAAGCAGATTCATCATCTGCTTCCTACTCTGCGAGATTTTTGATGAATTGGATTCCTACACCACCAATTCCCATATGAGCACCTACAACACTTGGTAACTCTCTCATGGTAACTTGACATGGACCTAATTGTTCTTCAAGATAGTCTCTTACACGCTGAGCTTCTTCAGGTGCAAGAACATCTTCAATCGCAAATGTATAATCTTTCGCATTTGCGCCTCTTTCAACAACACGATCAGCAAGCATCTTACATGCCTTACGTGTTGTTCTTACTTTGCCTAAAGTATCAATCTTACCACCTAATTCACTATTCAATTCCATAACTGGAACAAGCTTCAACATATTGCCAAGCATTGCGACTGCAGGCGTAATACGCCCACCCTTTTTAAGGTGATTCAAGTTCGGTGTAAAAATAATTGTACCTGAATGCTTAACCATATCTTCAAGCTTTTCTTTAATTTCAGAAACAGACTGACCCTTTTCTACTAGTTTTCGTGCTGCTTCAACAAGCTTCTTTTGAACATGTGCTGTTCCTTGAGAATCGATTAAAGTAATAGGCATTTCTACTGTATCAGCTGCAACCTGCATACCATTTAATGTAGATGATAAACCAGTTGCGATAGGAATCCCAATTAACTCATCATAACCGTCTCTTTTCGCATCTTCCATCGCCTTCATTAAAGAACCAGTCGAAGGCTGAGATGTTGTATACATATCATCTGTTTCCTTCATCTGATTAAATACATCAAGACTTGTAATTTCTAATTGATCTAAATATGTCTGACTACCATGACCAATACATAATGGTGCAATATAAATACCTTCATGCTCTCCATTAATATCAATCTGACAGCCACTGTCTGCAATAATCGCTATTTTACTCATTTTTAATACCCCATCAGTGATAATTCACTATGTACATTATAGTTTATTTCTTTTTATTTTACAACTTTTACGCTATAATACGAACGGGTGAAACTATGAGATCAATCAAAGAAACAACGACAAATACAATCATTATTAAAAAATCAGAGTTCATTACTACCCTGATTCCATGTAATGATGAAAAAGAAATCAAAGACTTAATAGAACTCTATTCTAAAGATGATGCAACACATAACTGTGTTGCTTATCGAGTAGGTCCTTTAGAAAAAGCAGATGATGATGGAGAACCATCAGGTACTGCAGGACTTCCTATGTTGAATGTATTACAAAGACAAAAGATAGATAATGTGATTGCGATTGTAACACGTTATTTTGGTGGCATTAAACTAGGGGCTGGAGGATTAACTCGTGCTTATACTAATAGTGTTGCTGATGCATTAAAAGAAGCAGAAATAGTCGATAAAGAACTTGTTAAACTATATCGTATTAGTGTTGACTATCACTTCAGCCGTAAGGTATCTTATTTAATACAATCTAAGAATCTATTATTAATGAATACTGAGTATGATGAAGAAGTTCATTATGATGTTTATTTAAGAGATACTTCTTTCTTAGATGAACTCAATGAACTGACTGCATCCAATATGCATTATGAGGTTGTAAAGGAAGATTATATTCCTGTTGAGGTATAAAGATGTCTAGTATAGAAATATTACTTATTGGTATTGGATTATCCATGGATGCTTTTGCGGTATCTGTATGTAAAGGATTATCTGTAAAGAAGTTATCTATTAAGAATATATTGTTATGTGGTGTATGGTTTGGTGGATTCCAGGCATTGATGCCATTTATTGGTTATTGTCTTGGTTCTACATTGAGTGGTTTAGTGGATTCTATTGACCACTGGATTGCATTTATATTACTCGCATTTATTGGAATCAATATGATTAAAGAATCTTTTGAAGAAGAGAAACAGAATGATGACTTCTCATGGAAGACAATGTTGATGCTTGCTATTGCGACTGCCATTGATGCACTTGCGGTAGGTGTTACGTTCTCTTTTGAATCAATCAATATCTTCATGGCTATTTCTATTATTGGTTTAACGACATTTATTATTGCATCAGCTGGTGTATATATAGGTCATATATTTGGGAATAAATATCAACAGAAAGCACAGATCACTGGTGGTATTATTCTTATTCTCATAGGTGTTAAGATTTTAATAGAAGGTTTAGGGATTATTTAGAGAATCTACGTGATTCTCTTTTTTAATTGACTATAATAGTATATAAGAGGTGATTTAAATGAATGAATTATCAAAATTATATCAGTTAGTATTAAACAGAGAATTAGATATTCCTAAAGGTCATATTCTAGATATTAAGAAGATTGACCATAAACTTCTTGCATTTATGCAATGTGTGTATAATACAGGAGAACTAGGACATGTTTATACATTCTGGGATAAAGATACTCAGGTTGATCAAAATGCTCTTTTAGACACTTATATTGAAGGTATGCGCTTATTAATGAGTACTGCGTATGACTTACAGATTGATGAAATCAAGAATCATGAAGAAATGCCTGAAAAGAGCAGTTCTGTTGACTTACTCTTTAAAGTCAATCAGGATATTCTAGATTTAAGAAATGGTTATAGTCCTATTAAGTTACAGGATGCTTTGGATGATTATTTCCATTTTGGATTTTCTCTAGGTATCACATTTGATGATATGTTGGAAGGATTGTAAAAAAACATAATAAATACATAGAGAATACATACGAATTACACAACTTACATGTATATTATAAGCATGAAAGAGGTGATTCTTATGATCTATATTATTCTAACTATTATTGCAGTATTACTAAGTACTTTAATCATGGGAGTTGCAAATAAGTATACAAACAAAAAAATCCATGATATTGATCATGAATTGAATATACATTGAGACTCCCCCATTACGAAAAGAAGGCAGCTTATTGTGGCTGTCTTCTTTTCATTTGAATTCCTTCGTATTCATTATGAATACTTTTTACGATACTATTGAAATCATTATCAGGTACAATAACGTCACATATAGCATCAGATGAACCATATACAATACTTTCTTTAATATCTAATTTTTCTTTTAATCTTTCCAGCATGTTTTCTGGAGTAGCTTCATAAGAAAGAATCTTAAGTAAGCACATGCCTTCAAAATAATCTTCTTCTACAAAATAACGCAATTGTTTATGTAATCCTAAATCTATCAGGTCATCTATAATATCATAGATAATCTCTTTTGTATTAAGAATACTTATATAAAGAGGTTGATATGAGTGTGTAGGCATACCAAAGATATAATTACGATAAGGGGATTGACGCATCATATCATAATAGTCCATTTGTTCGGACTGGTCGAAACTATTATAATATGTCAATAATACATCGTCTTTAAGAACGTGATAAAAGTAATTAAGATGTTTATCATCTAATAATTGAGTGATCTTTGTACCTAATGTTTGTGATAATGGGTAGGTACAAAGTAATTCATTTTTTGGTACGTCATACAAAATTGCGCCATCTAATGCGATCACTGGAAGATGCAGTTTAAGATGTTCTATTTCTGCCTGCATGGATGCAGGTGTTCTTTTTGTGATGATTGTAAACAGGGCACCATCATCTACTATTTTATTCAATTGAGTCTTATTGAAGTCATTTAACTGCTGGTGTGCTGTTTGTTCCATATCATCAAGTTCAGCTACAAAGAGAACATCATTTCTTCTTTTAACTGGTAGATGTAATGTACAAACAAGATAACCTACACCAACACCAATACATGTATCTAAGACACGATAGAATAAAAATGCGTAAGGTGAAATACCAGCATGGGGAATCACTGCAACACTTAAATAAGCCACACAGGCCATAAATGCCATATGCTGTACTTTAAATAAGACTGTCAAATAAATAGTCAACATAATAAATAACGCATTAAGCAAATCCCATGCGAGATCAATATGGATGAAAGGCTGTAAAAACATGACAATTGCACCTGTAATAGCACCAATAAGTGTACCTAAGGCTCTTACAAGTGCCTGGTTCTTTTCATTCTCTTTATCTGGCTGAATACAGATAATTGTGGTTATAAGGACATAGAAAGGTGATCTCTGTACACCAAAGAGAGTGAATAATACCATGATGATGAAGACGGCAATACTTGTTTTAATAATACGTAATCCGATTCTAGGCATAATTACAACTCCAAACTATCATTACCGGCTTCAGCCATCATTTTTTCTCTACAAGATAGAACTAATCCATCAATGATTTCCATATGCTCAACCATCTGTCTTCTAAACAAATGAGAAGGAAGTAATATTGCGATTTCATCATAGTCTTTATCATTCTTTTCTCCTGTTTCCTGTCCATAATAGACACGAGCAAGAGGTGCTTCTTTTTGAATACTGAAGAATGTATCCCAAATGATTGCATAAACCTGCGCAGTAGTAAGATGAAGCTTCTTAGTATCAGGAAGTGCATAAAGAAGTAAGATGCCTCTGACTGCATCTGTCTTTCTCTGGTCTACTGAACCGTCATGTTTATAATAACGTTCTATATCATAGCCATCAGCCAGATAAACAAGGGAACGGGGAACAGGCTGATGTTGTGAAAGGATACTTTTAAATCGTCTCATCGTATGGTGTGAGACATCCTTTCCTTCTAACAGGTCTCCAGAAGGTGATGTAAGTAACACTGGATTTTCTCCTGCTTTACCATGAAATGTTTGAGGAATCAAATATGCATCACGTAATAAATCAAACATAGATTTACCACATATAGCGAGTAATAATGCACTAATATCCTGATTTGAATAACTATCTAGAACAACTTTTGAAAAGGTCTCATTGTTTAATTCTTCTGATCCCTGAAAGTCTTCTAGACTTGAATTGAATGTTTCTCTTAGTCTTGCACAAGCTTCTTTACTTACGAGTATTTTGTGAAATATGTTCTCTACTTCTTGAACACGTGGAAATAATGGTGTCATAGTTTTAACCTCCATCCACTTGTGATTATAGACTTTCTATATCATATGTAAAATGTATCTTTCAGATATTGATGATATGTTTATTACATGACAAAAAAGTGATTCGCAACTGAATCACTTGTAATAGTCTTTTGTATATTGAGACATTTCCTGTTTAAATAAACGCATAAGTATAGGTGCACAAAGTAAATAAAAGACAAAATTACCTACTGCATGGAATGTATCAAATAAAAGCCCCTGGGCATAATAGATACCAAACCAGACAGGACCACCAATAATTAATTGTTCGAGTGAAACGACAAATCCAAAGACATAACCCATTAAAAAGGCATAGAGAGCCATAAGAAGTAATGGGGGTTCTTTGTTGATTTTCTTATAGAAATCACTGATACATTGAGTGAATAAACAGATGACAACCCATGAGAGAATCTGGAAGATTGTCCATGTTCCCATACCTAGAATCATATTGGATGCAATAGTTGTTACTACTGTGAGTTTTATTCCAAATGATAACCCAAATAAGAGTACAGATATAATAATGATAGATGTAACAGGTTTAAAGTTAGGAAGTGCCTGTAAGGCTACTCTAGAAGCAATATTGACTGCAGAGAGAATACCTATGAGACATATTTCTCTTGTCTTATTGTTCAGCGTTGACATAATACCAGATGACTTGATCTCCTGCTTTTACCCTATAAGCTCCTGCCCCAATATTTGGTGGTGTACCATTCACCTTATACATCCATCCAGAACTTGCTCCATGATCAAATTCTTTTAATCCATCTATACCTGATACATAAACAGTAGAACCAAACCCTTTTGTAGAGATACTCTTACCATTCTGTTTCGCAAGTTCTCTTAATACACTATAAGCTGTAGAAGAACTATTCACTTCTATATTCCCCTGCATCATTGTGCTATTTACTCCAATCACCTGTACTGAAACAGTTTGTTTTATAGGTGTTTCCTGTTTAGGTGGTTCTACCTGTTGAGGCGCAGAGGTTTCTTGTTTACTAAAAGAATTGTTTGTTCCTGTCTTCTTTGTCTCTTGTTTAGTAAAAGAAGATTTTGTTTCTGTTTTCTTTGTTTCCTGCTTCTTAGCCTCTTGTTTACTAGAAGAGGATTTTGTCTCTGTTTTCTTTGTTTCCTTCTTCTTAGTCTCTTGTTTACTAGAAGAATCAGATGATTTTATATCAGTCTTCTTTGATTCTTCTTGTGACTCTATTTGTTTTGTCTCTTCTTTTTTAGAAATATCTTTCTTCTTTATGCTACTTTTTACTTCATTACTAATAGTAGGTTGAGACTGGAATTGTCCAGTTATACCACGATAAGCTGTAAAGCCAAATATAAAGACAAAAGCGATTGCGACAAAGGCAATCGCTAATTGTTTAGTTGTGAATTTCTTCATTATTTCTTTTTACTTTTAATAACTAATACGATCACACCAACAGCTGCGATAGCTGCAACTACATATGCCATCACATTTGTGTTATCACCTGTATTAACTACTTTTACTGTTTCCTTCTTTGGTTCAGTTGTAGTTGTTTCTGGCTTTACAGCTGGTGTAGTTGTACTAGGTGTTGTAGGTGTTGTAGGTGTTTCTGGTTCAGTCACTACTGGTGTAGTAGTATTTGTATAGTCTCTTCTAGCCATTAATACAAAACTTCCGTTATTGATCACACCAAGTGCTCTTGCACCTTCTACTGATGCATAAGCATTTGGTTCTAACTGGAATGTGTTGTAGTTTAATGCATTGAATGTACCATCTTCATTCTGATAAGAAAGTAAATAGTTATATGCATTTGTATCTAATGGATAACCTGCAACAGATAATCCTTCTAATACGCAAGACTGAGTATCCGCATTTCCACCCCAGCCAATATCATAAGAACCATCTGTACTTTTTAACTTAGACTGTACAAAAGTATATGCTTTTGAGATAGCTGCATCATAAGTAGAACGTCCTGCAACACTTAATGCTTCCATAGCCCATCCAGTTGTATCTAGATCCGCATTCTGTCCCTTATATTCATACCAATATGCACCATTGTCCATAGCCATAGTAGATAACTTATCTGCAACAGCTTTTACCTTAGATGAGTTGACTGTTTCTAAAGCCATTAATGTCCAAATAGTAGCCCCACATCCACCATTTACATCATTTGTAAGAGTACCATCTTCCTGTACTCTATTTTCTAAGATTTCTACTAAGTTAATCTTATTAAAATCTTTTGGATTTTCACCTAATAAAGAAATTGCGATAATAGACTTAGCTAAATCACCATAAGAAGCAGTAGTATAATCTGTTTCCTTGAAGTTATTTAATAAAGCATCAGCCTTATAATCAGCTTCCATACCTGTAGCTTCATACGCAATAACTGCATCAGGACTATCTAATGCGATAGTCTTTAAATAATTACGCTCAATTTAAGAAAATTGTTGCTACTAGATCATTAAATTTAGTTTAACGCC
>ERZ779922.2453-NODE-2453-length-10852-cov-2.900157_pt1 | contig 10852 bp, 8 predicted proteins | sample MGYA00511544_ERZ779922 | MGnify/ENA primary metagenome ERZ779922 (study PRJEB29588, sample SAMEA2154516) | human gut metagenome | biome: human gut; feature: human-associated habitat; material: faeces | place: Denmark | collected 2008/2010 ... | reverse complement strand
AGGGAGGCAGCCGAAAATGCGGCGAACGGCGTCAGCCGGCGATGAGAAAGCCTGCGGCCAGAACGACGTTTGCCAGAAAAACATGGCCGACCACCAGGAAGGTGACGTTTGTTTTGGACGACAGTCCGCGTTTTTTGAACAGGGACGGCCGACGCGAAACAAGTGTCAGGACGGTCGTAACCAGCGTCGTAAACAGCAGCAGATGAACCGTCGCCGCCACCGGCAGGAAAAGCCCGTTGTCAAAGTGCGTTGCGACCGGAAAAACGAGCAGCGCCGTGACCGGGCTGGAAATCAGCGACATTGCCGCCACCGACAACGAGGACGGCACGCTGACCATCACCTTTAAGACCACGGGCGCAAAGAGCGCGGGCGTGCAGGTGTACGCCGGCGAAGCGCCTGCCTCCATGCCCGACACCTACCGCGCCGACGCCAAGCAGTACGCTGCGGACGGCAATACCGTCACCATCAGCAGGCTGAACACCGGCGACGTGGTCATCTACCGCGTGTACGCATCGGCGGAAGAGAACGTCGCGCTGACGGAAAGCAACGCGGACGGCTTCTCCTTCAGCGAGGAGTGCTTCCACGTCCACCGCGTCAAGTGGGTGCCGAGCCGCACCGCGAACACCACCTACAACGCCATGACCTACCGCCCGCGCATGACCCTGCCCGAAACGGCGAGCATCACCTACTCCGGCACCAACCTTGTCGGCGGGCTGCCCTTCTACGTCGGCAGCTACGTCATGCACGTCAAAATCCCCGAAGGCGACCCGATCTATCTGCCGGGGACGGTGGATGTCGCCTTCAGCATCCAGAAAATCCCGCTGACCATCTGCCCCGACGCGAATCAGCAGAAGAACGAGGGCGAGGCTGACCCGGCGCGGTTCACGTTCACGTCGATTGGGCTGCTGGATGGCGACGTGGTCAGCGGCATCCTGAAGCGCGAACCCGGCGAGGAAGCGGGCAACTACAACTTCGTGCTGACCGGGCTTTCCGCGGCGGATTACTACACGCTGCGCCTGATGGACGACGCGCCGCAGTTCACCATTCTGCCGACCGAGCCGTCTTGGTGGGGCGGCGGCGGCGAACGCCTGAACCCGGTGCAGCAGGTGATTGAGCGCTCCGACGGGCGGAAGATGTTCGTCACCATTACGACGCAGGAACAGCTGGTACTCTCTTACAGCGAGCTGGGCAGCGTCGTGCGCAACACGGCGGACGACCAGCCGCGCCCCTTCACCCCCTCGCTGACGTGGAACAAAAAGACGGACGAGGTGCTGCTGCGCATCAGCGCGGAAGCCGAGCTGAACAAGGACGCGGGCTACGTCACCGACTCTTACGGCAACCCGGTGTACGGCGCGCGCACGCTGCGCTTCGGCTACATGAGCCTGCGCTACATGAACAACGCCGGCATTGACGCCATCAGCTTCTCCAACAAGAACGCCGCGGTCATCCTGCGCCTGTCGGACTTCCTCTCCGCGGACATGGAGAAGGCGATTAAGCAGGCGGGCGGCAACCTGACGACGACGCTCTTCCGCGTGACGATTGAGCCGGTGGATCTGCCGGACGGCGCGGTCACGGGCGGCTGGAACATCCGCACAGAAATGGTGATTGACCGCAAGCCCACGGATATCAGCGGTCTTTTGCCGAACGCGCAGGTCGCCGTGGACATGGAGGTTGTCGCAAAGTTGCTGACGAACCTTGACCGCTACGACGAAAAGACGTTTGACAAGCACTTCACCCTCCGCCGCGGCGCGCAGACGCAGGAAAGCGTATTCATCGCGCCGTATCAGGACGACGAGCTTGAGAAAGTCGCCTACCCGAGCGTGCTCTTCGCAAGCCGCTATCTGCTCATGCCGCTGGATGAAAGCGGTGTGGTGGATGTGGTGATGGTGCCGATTGAGGAAGACGCGACGGACGGTTCTGTCGGGTAACGGATTTCCAGACACAGCAAAGCCCGCACGGGGGATTGGACCTCGTGCGGGCGATTTTTGTGGGGTTATTTGACTTGCTCTAGCCCAACATCCGCGCCGGTGTCGATTTCCGTGGGGTGATAATCGCCCTGATAGGCGGCGAAGAGGTCGTCGAGCGTTTGCGGACGGGGCGGCTTGTGGTCAATCGGCTGTTTATCGGTATTTGGCATCGTGATTTATCCCCCTTCTGGAAATTTACGGCGAACGAGGTCATACCTTGCACACAGCACGCCCTCCCCCTTCACGCACTGCGAAGAGGGAGGGCGCATTCATTTTCGGGAATCCCCTTACTCCTTCCCGCCGCCGACCGCAACGCCAGCAATGATGAACTTGCTGAGGAAGAGGTAGACGATGATGACGGGGAGAATCGAGAGGGCAATCATCATATAGACCTGCCCCATGTCGAACTTCAGGAAGTCGGCGCTGCGGAGCTGAGCAATCAAAATCGGCAGCGTCTTTTTGTTCGCGGAGTTCAGAATCAGGGCGGGGGTGAAGTAGTTGTTCCACGCGCCGACGAAGGTGAAAATCGCCTGAACCGCCAAAGCGGGCTTAATCATCGGCAGAACGATACGGTTGAACGTGCCGAACTCGCTGCTGCCGTCAATGCGCGCGGCTTCGATGACCTCCAGCGGCAGGCTCGCCTGCATGTACTGGTACATGAAGTAGAACACCGCGGGGCTGGCGATAGACGGCAGGAACAGCGGCAGGAGCGAATCCTTCAAGTTCATCTTGCCCATCAGCTGCACAAAGCCCAGCGCGGAAACCTGCGTCGGCATCGTCATAATCAGCAGGATGAAGGTAAGGGCGAGCGCGCGCCCCTTGAAGCGGTACGCGTGAATGCCAAACGCCGTCAGCGCGGAGAAGTAGCACGCAAAAATCGCCGTCATGGCGGAAACGATGAGCGAATTGCGCATACCGGAGATAATCGGGATGTTCGCGTTGTTTATCACCTGCGTGAAGTTGTTGCACAGCGACGTCCACGAACCCGGCAGGAACGAGAAGCCCTTCTGGATATCCGCGTGCGGGCGGGTTGCGTTGATGATGAGGACGTAGAAGAAGAACAGGCACAGCGCGCAGAGCAGAATCAGCACCGCATACGCCACGATGCGCCGCGCGGTCAGCACCGCATGGGCGCCGGTCTGCTGGTCTTTTGTCCTGGGCTGCACTTTCATCGTTGCCTGACTCATGCCGCTTTGCCTCCCTTCACAGCCTTCGCCGCTTTCACAGGCTTGGGCTTGCGTTCATCATCGCCGCGCGTCGTGCGCATGATGACCACGCACAGCACCGCGCAGATAACAAACATGATGGCGGACACCGCGCCCGCACGGCCGTAGTTCTTCGACGTGCCGATGAAGTTGTTCAGATACATGACGACGGTCATGGAGGAGCGAACCGGGTCGCCCTTGCCGTTGGTCAAAATCTGCGGAACGTCGAACATCTGCAGGCCGCCAATGAGGGACGTGACGAGCGTGTAGACGAGGATGGGGCGAATCAGCGGCAGGGTAATCTTCCAGAACGTCTGATTCGGGGTCGCGCCGTCAATCTGCGCCGCCTCGAACATGGAGGGGCTGATGCCCATCATCGCCGCCATCAGGATGATGGTGGTGTTGCCGAACCACATCAGGAAGTTCATCAGCGCGACGAGCGAACGCGTGCCCCAGATATTCGAGAGGAAGCGGATGGGTTCGCCGCCGAGTGCCTGAATCATGTTGTTGACCGGGCCCTGATCAGCGAAGAGGGCGAAGAACAGCATGGCGAACGCGGACGCCATAATCAGGTTGGGCATGTAGATGACGGTCTTGAAGAAGCCTTGGCACTTCAGCTTCAGGCGGTTATCGGTGAACCACGCCGCCAGCAGAAGCGAGAAGACAATCTGCGGGATGAAGCCCATCAGCCACATGATGATGGTGTTGCCGAAGTATCTGGGCAAATCCTTGGAGAAAACGTACAAGTAGTTCGTCCAGCCGACGAATTTCGGACCGACCTGAATCAGACCGCCCTGCTTGAAGAAATACTCAAAGAAGCTGTAATAAATCGTCGAGACGAGCGGATAGAGCTGGAACAGCGCAAACACGATGAAGAACGGCGCGATGAACACATAGCCCCATTTGGCATAGCTGACGGAGCGGACTTTCTTTTTTGCTCCCTGCATCCGGAATCACCAATCCTTCCTACGTTCGTTTGCCCCAATGATGACCTCTGGCATCCGGCGGGCGTGGGGATTTCGCTGCCAGAGGTCACCATTGGAACAGAATGCAATTTTCTTCGTAAAGCAAGCAGGGACGGGCGCAATGCCCGCCCCTGCCGCTTGGTTTGTGATGCGAATTACTCCGCGTCCGGCCACTGGAAGTTCACCAGTTCCGGATACTTTTCGGAGATGATGCTCTCGAACTGCGCCTTGGCTTCGTCGATGGTGGCGTTGCCGTCGAAGTAGTTCTTGAACGCGCCCTGGAAGGATTCGTTCAGACCCTGGTCATAAGCAGAGATGTTGCTCATGTCGATCTTCGGAGCCGCTTCCGCGAACAGGGCGATGTGGTTCTGGCCGCCGAGGAAGGCAGAGGAGTAGTTCTGCGCCAGCTCGTTCATAGCCGCCACGTTGTTGGTGTAGTCCTGCGTGTCCTCGGTAATCTTCTTGGCGATCGCCGCGTCGCAGGTCAGCTTCTGCATAACGTCCTTGATGGTCGCCACGTTGTCGGTGCCGGCAGCCGCGCAAATCCAGGTGCCGCCCCAGTAGTAAGCCTGCGGGCCCTGGCAGACCGCGTAGTCGCCATAAGCGCCGTTGCCGACTTCTTCCTTGCCGCCGTTGGCGACGGAAGTTTCCAGAGAGTTGCCCAGCAGGGTGAAGTTGATGCCCCAAGTGGAGTAGAAGAAGCCGAAGACCTTGCCGGTCGGGCCCTGATCAGCCGCCCAAGTCGCGTCCCACAGGGAGGACTTGTGGTTGTAGCCCTTGTCGGTGTACAGCTTGGTCTGGTCAACCCACTTCATCAGGTTCGCGTCAACGACCACGGTTTCGCCGTCGTCAGCAACCCACGGAGCGGACACGTTGTTGGAGAAGGTGCGGTACGCATCGTCATAGCCGGAGAGCATGTAGTAGCCCTTCGCAGCCGCCTGCTCAGCGACAGCGTTGAACTTGTCCCAGTCAGCCAGCGCTTCCTGCACTGCATCGGGATCGTCGGTGCCCAGCACGTCCTTGGCGATGGAACGGCGATACGCGAACAGACCGGGGGTCGCCTGCCAGGTGACAGCCTTCAGCTTGCCATCAGCGGAGGTGGCGATTTCCTGCGTGTACTTGTACTGGCCGCCCAGATCTTCGTCCGTCAGGCCGATGTCCGCCTTCACGTCCAGCGTGTAGGGGGAATCGACGTACTTCAAAGCGTAGTCAGCTTCGATCAGGAAGATGTCGATCTTGTCGTCAGCCGCGGCGGATTCCTGCGCGCGCAGGGCTTCGTCCAGCTTGTTCTGGTAGTTGTTGCCCTCGTTGGGGTTGATCGTCCACTTAACGATGGTGCCATCGTTCAGGGTGGTAGTGGACTTATCCTCAGCAATTTCCTTCACTTCGGGATAGTAGGCGTTGAAGCGGCTCTGGAATTCATCGTTCCAGCACCAGATGTTCAGCACCTTGCCCTCGGCGGTTTCCGCCGATGCCAGCGTGGCCGGAACGACCATCATCAGGCACAGAAGCAGAGCGACGAGCTTTTTCATGGGATTTTCCTCCTCTTTAATGGGCGGGTTGTGCCCGCTATATTTCCAGCGGCTTCCCTGCCGCGGGAATACGATGTGGGGTGATTTTTCCGCCTCCTCTTGCGGAAAAAATCAGCTGTTGGCGGCGTCTGTCTTCACCGGGCAGATGCCCATGGATTCGCCCTCCAGCAGTTTAACCGGAATTGTTGCGGTTTCGCTGCCAGCGGTGCGCGGGTTCTCGATGCGGTCAATCAGGAATTCCGCCGCCTGTGCGCCGATGCGCTTGGTATCCTGCTCGATGGTGGTCAGCCGCGGCTGAAGCATCTGCGTCAGGCGGATGCCGTCGTATCCAGCCAGGGACAAATCCTCCGGCACGCGCAAATTCAGCTGTTTTGCTGCCTGCATCGCGCCCAGGGTCGAGTGGTCGTCCGGCAGCAGGATACACGTCGGCGGATCAGGGCGATCCATCAGGTTCAGCACCGCCTGCATACTCGTGGCGGGGTTGTCGTAGAGCGCCTCGACGACGAAGTCCGGGTTCACGTTCAGCCCATGCTCCTGCATCGCGCGGTAGAAGCCGATGATGCGGTTCTCCGTGACGGAGGATTTTTCGCCGTGGACGTACGCGATTTTGCGGTGTCCCTTCTGACAAGCGGCATCCACCAGCAGCTTGAGTCCGCCGATGTTGTCCGACAGCACGCATGAGCGGTTGTTGAAGCTGTGGTCGATGGTGACGACGGGCAGATTGCTGTCCACCAGCTCAATGACCTCCGGCGCGTAGAAATCAGCGCAGACGACGCACACGCCGTCCACATTGCGGTATCGGCAGTGCTCCAGATAGGTCATGCCCGCCCACCCGATGTGGTGGTTGATGAAGGTGATGTCGTACCCGCGCTTTTCCCCCGCCGACTTGAACGCATCCAGCACGGAGGCGAAGAAGCTGTGCGTCAGACCCGTGCCGCGCTTTTCTTGGAACAGAACGCCCAAGTTGTAGGAGCGGTTGGTTTTGAGCGTGCGGGCGATGGCGTTGGGGTAATAGCCGATTTCACGCGCCGTGCGCTGCACGAGTTCGCGGGTTTCGAGGCTGATGTCCGCGTAGTTGTTGAACGCCTTGCTGACAGTGGAGATGGACAGGCCGCACTTTGCGGAAACATCCTTGATGGTCACGGCCATGGGCGCCCCTCCTTTCGTCTTTGCTGGAAGCGCCGAGGCGGGTTAGCGTTCTGCTTCCGGGACATGTGATGCTCACGAACCCGTTCGGCTTTTTGCTAAACCGGTTTCGTGATGGTTAGAGTATACACCACCCGCGCGAAAAAATCAAGTGTTTTCCTGTGTTTTTTTATAAAAAATTTTTCCGGATTCTCCATTCCTCGCGTTGTAAACGTTTTCATTCCTGTGTTTTCAAGGGTTTGCGGGATTTTTTGCGAAAACGTTTCGACTGATTCTCGAAATCGTTTCAGCAGGAAATTTCGGTCAAAAAATGACCATCCAGTCGGATTTGCTGGATGGTCGCGGGGAGGATTTTCGGTTTTTGGGATTTTGCCGGACGGTGCGCGGGCATTCGGCGAAAACGCGCCGACGAATGCTCAGCGTCCTGATTTCACTGCGCGCCGTCCGCCAGCTGCTCATTCCACTTCTTCCAGCTTCCGCAATGCCCGCTTCGTGTTTTCCCCCGCCCGAAGCTGCGCCCCGACCCGCCGCGCGTTCGACGCGTAGCGCTGGTAGTCCTCCTCCGGCATCGTGCGAATCAGCTCCGGCAGTTCGCGCAGGCTGTTCAGCGCCACGCCGACCTGCTCCCGCGCCACAAAATCCGCCGCCGCGGCGTTCTTCGCAACAATCACCGGCAGTCCGCCCGCGAGATATGTCGACAGCTTGTGCGGGCTGTTCAGCAGGGCATACGCGCCGTACAGGCCGGTCAGCCCGTCAAGGCTGTCGCCGTCCCACACGATGCCGAACGCGCCCGAAATCGTTTCCGGCAGCTTCTCCGGCGCAATTTCGCCGTGGTATTCGATGCGCGTTGAGCCGCTTTCTGCCCAGTTTGTTCCATATAATTGCCATTCCAGCGGAACCTTGCCAATATCTTTCAGGTATCCGCTCTTGTCCGCGGCGAGGTTGCCCGCAATCGCGACCATGCGGCTCTTCTCCCGCACGGGGATTTTCCCTTCTGACAGGCAGTCAAACGCTTCCATCAGAATCATCGGGCACGTCACACCCTGCGTGCGCAGGTAGCTTTCCATCCGCTGACTGTGCACGATGAGCGCCTCGAACCCCGGCAGCAGCAGCTGATCGCTCCCGCGCGCGGCGCTTCCACCAATCCGCCGGAGCGAGTCGAGGTCGTGCACGAGCGCGGCGGTTTTCACGCCCTTCCAGCGCAGCAGGTGCAGCGCCAGCCGCGCCACGCCGTAGCCCTTGACCGGGAAATACGGGTACTGCACGAGCAGCAGGGCGCCCTGCCGCATCCGGTAGAACGCGCGAACCCAGTCGCCAAGCGTCTTTGCGCCGACTTGGATAGCCTGCCAGGCGCTGCCATTTGCGCTATCCGGCGCGTGGAGCACGAACGGCGCGTATCCCATTTCAGCGGCGATCTGCTCGATGTCCGCGCGCGCCTTGTTCAGCGCCGGCACGCCCGATGCACTCGTTTTCGGGGACATCAGGAAGCGGCGCTGAAACCGTTTTCTCTCCGTCAGGGCGATGAGCTTGTCCTCCAGCCGCTGCGCCGCGCCGGCTATGTCGTAGCCCGCGTCGGCGATGGTCTGCGCCTCGTCGCGGCGGATTTCGTGACGTTCCAGCATGTTCAGCATATGTTCCGCCCAAATCGCCGGATCTTCCGCCGGAATAAACTCCACGTTTCGCGTCAGCTTCGTTTCCTTCGGCACGCTGGCGGATAACAGACACGGCAGCCCTGCCGCCTGCGCTTCCAAAGCCGCCATCCCGAAGCCCTCAAAGTGCGACGGCATGACGAACAGGTCGAACGCCTGCAACAATCGGTTGACGTCATCGCGGTTGCCGAGGAAGAGGACTTCCCGCTCGATGCCGAGGGTGACGGCTTTCGCCTCCAGCTCCGTCAAATCCGGACCATCGCCGACGAGCACGAGCCGCGCTTTCTCTTCGCGCTCATGCAGGTGGCGGAAGGCATCCAGCAAGAACGTTTGGTTTTTCTGGTACTGCAAGCGCCCAACATGACCAACTACGAGGCAATCTTCCAGCCCATACTGCTCGCGAACCTCGCGCCGAACCTGCTCCGAGAAGCGGAACATCTGCGCGTCGATGGCATTCGGGATGACCTCGCAGGGCAAATCCATGGCGGGGCACGCCCACTTCGCGCTCTCCATCGAGCACGCCCAAAGGACGTTGGCGTAGCGGCTGAGCGAATGGTGATTGACCCGATGGAGGAAGCCCTGCACATGTCCGATGACTGATTTATCCATATTCTGCGGATTATGGCAGTGCGCGATTCGCACCGGAATACCCACCTCCGCGGCTTTTTTCAGCGGCGTCATGTCGTTGAACATGCACTCATTGTCCCAGATGATATCGTACTCGTGCCCATGTTCGCGGAAAAAGTCGTTGATTTCCCGATAATAGCGCATTATATCGCTGCTCCGCCGGGTAATTGTGTATATTTTCCCGATTTTTTCCGCTTCTTTTTGGCATGCAATCGGGCTAAAGCGGCACAAAAAGTCGAATTGAACGCGTTCGCGGTTCATTTTTCCACAATACGCCATCAAAAAATGCTCAATTCCGCCCGTCGTCGCCGTCCAGCCCACGACAAGCACCCGCAGTGGTTTCATCGTCATACTTCCTTTCATAAGCGAAGGAGACGCGAGGGGACGCTGTCCCCTTCGATCCCCTGCAAGGGCTTCGACCCTTGACCCATTCGCGCGATTTCGTTGGCTACGTTTGCATACAGCTTCCGCGTGCTGATTTTGCGCCGATTTACAATCTGCTGATGTCGATTGACGAATACGCTGTCTACCATTTTCGCCATCATCGGCGTGCAAGCGCGGATGTGCCATGACTTTCCAACTGATGAAAGCGTCGCCGCAGCGACGGATAAGGTCGTTTCGCCCGCGATAACCCGCAAGTTACTGCTGATTTGCCTCTCGCCGTCCGCAGCACACCCCGGCGTGAAAAATCTCTTCCTATTATATTGCACTTTCCGCCAAAGCACACGCCAGCTGATTCTGCCTTCGCCGAATCAGAATCGCCCGCCTTGCCAGCGGATACAGCCCGCACCGCAGCATCAGCAGCACCGCCTGCGCCTTTGACCGCGGCAGCCACCGCACACGGCGCAAATCCGCGCGGAACGCTTCCCGGCACAAGCGGCGAAGCGCCCCGCACTGGCGCAGCCCGTCGCGAAAGCCGCCCTCCTGCACCACCCCGTGCGTCAGCATCAGCAGCAGGTGCATCAAACGGTACTGTGCTGCCGCATCCGGCATGTCCAAATAGTTTAATACCGGCTGTGCCGCCGTGAGCGTTCGCAGATATTCGCGCACCACGTCTGCCGCGCTGTGCACCGCCGAATCCGCCCGTAAATGGTAGCAATAGGTGTTCACCTGCGCCAGCGCATCAGTTTTCGTGCCGCGCAGCACCCGCATCATCCACTCGCCATCCTCCCCAAGGCGCAGCGATTCGTTGAACCTCTCGTTACATATTTCCCGCCGCAGCAGCCAGCCGTGCGTGTGTAAATGCACGGTTGGATTTCGCAGCGCCAAGTCCAGCATATCACGCGAAGAGAGGGTTTGAACGGTGCATTCCGGCACATCAGGGGCTTCCGAACGGGTCACAAGGCCCTGAATCGCCTGCGAATCCCCCGCAAGGGCGAGCAGATTGCCGATTGCGTCGGGCAGCAGCACGTCATCCGCATCAAGAAAAGTGAGCCATTCCGACGCTGCCGCTTGTAACCCTGCGTTTCGTGCGGCAGACACCCCGCGGTTCCGCTGATGAATCACCGCAATGCGCGGATGGTGCGCCAGCTCGTCGCACAAGCGCGCTGTGCCGTCGGTGGAGCCGTCGTCGATGAGAAGCACCTCGATGGGCACATTGATCTTCTGGGCCAGAATGCTCTCGATGCACTCGGCCAGGTAGGGCTTCGTGTTGTAGATCGGCACGATTACACTGATCGCGATATGTTCCATAATTTATTTCCCCTTCCTCGTATGCAGGCGTCCCCAGGCAGCCGCCGCGCCGTAGGTCAGCGTGGGGCT
>ERZ779922.2449-NODE-2449-length-10863-cov-2.881014_pt1 | contig 10863 bp, 9 predicted proteins | sample MGYA00511544_ERZ779922 | MGnify/ENA primary metagenome ERZ779922 (study PRJEB29588, sample SAMEA2154516) | human gut metagenome | biome: human gut; feature: human-associated habitat; material: faeces | place: Denmark | collected 2008/2010 ... | reverse complement strand
GCCCTTGCGCAGCTGAAGCAGGACAAGATTCACCGGGGAATCCGCCTGATGGCGCACAAGGCACAGCCGCTTGGCTTCCAGATTGACCTCCGAACCCCGGACGATCAGCTCGGCCAGCCGCTCCGGACGGTGGACGAGGAAAAAGTCGCCGCCGTATTTCAGCGCCCAAGCGGCGGCCCTGAACAGGTCGGCGGGGGAGCAGGCGTCCTCCCGGCGGGCAAGGGCGGCGGTGCGGCTGGCGGGGCCGCCGGAAAAATAGGGGGGATTGGAGACGCAGACATCAAAGCTTCCCGGAGGAAAACTGCCGGGAACTTGCCGCACATCGACGCATATACTTTCCATGCGGGTCGTCAGGCCGTTGCGGCGGATGTTGTCGATGGCGGCGAGGTGGGCACTCTGAGACAGCTCCACGCCGGTGACGCGGCAGCTTTCATTCACGGCGCACAGCAGCAGCCCCAGTGTGCCGCAGCCGGAGCCGAGATCCAGCACCCGGGCGTTTTTGGGGAGCCTGACAAAATGGGACAGCACCATGGAATCGGTGCTCAAGGGAAAAGCGCCTTCCGGCAGGTTCAGGGTAAATCCGTTGGGTAACTGCTCCATGAATGCCTCCCGTGGTGATATTTACGCCATTATACAACAAAAAATCGGCCTGCGCAAGCATTTGCGCAGGCCAATTCGGGTCTGAGAAAGATTAGCCTTCCTCGATAGCGTCGGCGGGGCACTGATCGGCGCAGGAACCGCAGGAAACGCAGATATCGGGGTTGATCTCGTACTTGCCGTCACCCTCGGAAATAGCCTCGACAGGGCACTGCTCGGCGCAGGAGCCGCAGGCGACGCAGCGGTCAGTAATCGTGTAAGCCATGGTGTTACCTCCATTTATCTAATATGTATTGCACGCCACACAACTAGCGTATCCCCATTGTAACATGGTTTTCCCAAAAAGCAATTCCTTTTTTATAAAAAATTTTTGAATAATTTCTGCCTTGGGTGGTGAGAATTTTCCGGAACAGGAAAGGGAAAAACCATTAACTCGGGAGGGATACCGTGCATTACGATATACTGACGTCCGACCTGATCCAGCGTGCCGCCCAACTGGCGAGAAGTCTGGGACACAGCTACGTCGGCTCTGCCCATCTGCTGCTGGTGATGGCGCGGGAACCCGGGGCGGTGGGGCAGACCCTCCGGCTTCTGGGCATGGACCCGGACCTGACGGAGGCAATGGCACGGCTGCTCTACGGGCAGGGGACGCCGGAACTGCCCCTGCCTCAGGGACTGACCGGGGAGTCGCGGGAGCTTCTTCGTGGGGCGGCGCGGGAGGCAAAGCATCTGGGCAGCCGGGAAATTACGCCGCAGCATCTGCTGCTGGCGATGGCAAGACGGGAAAACAGCGACGCATATGAGCTTTTGAAGCTCAACGGCATCAGCACCGACGAGCTGTTTACCCATGCGGTGGACTATCTGCACTGGGAGCAGGGCGCTCCCGTGAGAGGAAAAAAGGAGGCGGTCACAACGAAACTTCTGGAGCAGTTCAGTGAAGATCTGATTCTCAAGGCGTCAGGCATGGACCCGGTGATCGGGAGAGAACGGGAGATCGACACGGTCATCGGCATTCTGTGCCGGAAAAACAAGAATAACCCCGCACTGGTGGGCGAGCCGGGGGTGGGAAAAACCGCCATCGCCGAGGGGCTTGCCGAAAAGATCGCGGCGGGCGACGTGCCGGAGGAGCTTATCGACAAGCGCATCCTGCTGCTCGACCTTTCGGGCATGGTGGCAGGGACAAAGTACCGCGGCGAGTTTGAAGAGCGCATCCGCGCCGTGCTCGACGAGGTGCGGCGCGACGGCAATGTCATTTTGTTCATCGACGAAGTGCACACCATCGTCGGCGCGGGCAGCGCCGAGGGGGCGGTGGACGCGGCGAATATCTTAAAGCCCGCACTCGGGCGCGGGGAGATCCGCGTCATCGGCGCGACGACGCTCGAGGAGTACCGAAAATTCATCGAAAAGGACGCCGCGCTCGAGCGGCGCTTCCAGAGCGTGCAGGTCGGCGAGCCGGACGAAGAAAAAGCGCTGCAGATCTTACAAGGCCTGCGGCCAAAGTACGAGGCGTATCACGGCCTTTCCATCGAGGACGAGGCGTTGCGCACGGCGGTGACGCTCTCGAAGCGCTATCTTCCCGACCGCTTTCTGCCCGACAAGGCTATCGACCTTATCGACGAGGCGGCGGCAAGCGTGAAACTGTCCGCGCGCAGCGCCTCGCCCGAACTGAAAGCGCTCGAAGAGAAGGCGAGCGCCGCCGCGCGGGACAAGGAAACTGCCATCCGCGCGCAGGACTATGAAAAGGCGGCGCGGCTGCGCGACGCGGAGGAGAGCTTCCGCACGCAGGCGGCAGCTGAGCGGAAAAAACAGGCGCGCGAGGCGGAAAAGACCGCTGTGCGCGTGACGGCGGAGGACATCGCCGCCGTGGTGTCGAACTGGACGGGCATTCCGGTGACAAGGCTCAACGAGAGCGAAAGCGCGCGGCTTTTGACGCTTGAAGAAACGCTTCATGCGCGCGTTGTGGGGCAGGACGAGGCAGTGTGCGCTGTGGCGCGCGCCATCCGCCGCGGGCGCGTCGGCGTCAAGGACCCGAAACGGCCTGTCGGGTCGTTCCTCTTCCTCGGTCCCACGGGCGTGGGCAAGACGGAGCTCAGTAAAGCGCTCGCCGAGGCGGTATTTGGCAGCGAGGACGCGATGATCCGCATCGACATGAGCGAGTATATGGAAAAACACACCGTCTCGCGCCTGATCGGCTCGCCGCCGGGCTACGTCGGCTACGACGAGGGCGGGCAGCTGACGGAAAAGGTGCGGCGCAAGCCGTACTCCGTCGTGCTCTTCGACGAGATCGAAAAGGCGCACGAGGACGTGTGGAACATCCTGCTGCAAATTTTAGAGGACGGCGTCGTGACGGACGCGCAGGGGCGCAAGGTGGACTTTCGCAACACGGCGGTCATCATGACGTCGAACATCGGGGCGAAGAGCATCACGGCGGCGGGCACGCCGCTCGGCTTTGCGCCGGAGGAGCAGAAAAGCGCCGATGCGCAGTTCGCTGCCGTGAAGGCGGCGGTGATCGCGGAGCTGCGGCGGACGTTCCGGCCGGAATTTTTGAACCGCGTGGATGAGACGATCGTCTTTCGCCGCTTATCGCACGAGGACTGCGCCGAGATCGCGCGGCGGCTGCTTGCGCAGACCGTTTCCCGCGCCGCGGCGCTCGGCATCACGCTTGAGGCGGACGAGGGCTGCGCGGTCTCCCTCGCCGAGCGGGGCTACGACGTTTCCTACGGCGCGCGTCCCTTGCGGCGGCTCATCCGCAGCGAGGTGGAGGACGCGCTCGCGACTTGCCTTTTGGACGGCACGCTTGCAAGCGGCGACACGGCGGTTTTGGCGGCGGAAAACGGCACGCTCTGCGTGCGCCGGCGGGAGAAAGCGGCGGCCGCCGCCCTCGGCGACGTCGGTGCGCAGAAGGCGTGAAAAAAGGGACGCATCAGACAGAAGACCCGACCGATGGATGCTCATCGGTCGGGTTTTCATGCTTGTGCAAAGATTTTTTGCGGTCGAATGATGCGAGGCTTTTTTGCCCTTGAAGGGATGAAGCCGGCTTGGCAAACCGGAAGCTGTTAAAGAGGATGATTCCAATATTCTACAGCATTTCCGTTCACGTCATAAAAAGTAATGCTGCCCGCATTGATCGGCAGGACGATCGCAAAGGGCTGATCGCTGTCGATATCGATCGCTTGTTTGGCGTGGCCATCATCAATTTGAAGCTGCTGCACCTGCTGCTGATTCATGGAAATCAATGCGCGCTCATTAGCACCCTCTGTGGTGAACTCTGCAATTCCTTCCTGAATCTCCGAGAGTTTTCCGCCCGCGCGGAAGAAATATCCGAAGGAAAGTCCCGGGCGATTGACATAGACGGAAAAAGTGTGGTCGCTCATGTCCTGCGGATAAGAAATATATGCAGCCATTGTGTCAGAAACACTTCCATCGATCGCCCAATCCTCCTTGATCTTCTGCGACGAACGAATGTCAGTCTCTAGATTCCCTGATGCTATACCAATATCGCTGCTTACATAAAGAAAACCAACAAATAAGCTGCAAGCAAAAAGAATCCCTATCACAGTTTTAAGAACTATCTTTTTCATGGCTATCAAAACTCCTTAGTAGATTCCTGATTTTTTGCCCCGGATGCGCTCCTCCTCATTCAAAGCGCTCAACGGTCGTTGCGAGGTCGTAGCTTGCCTTGAGCGCCTTGAGCTTTGCCATCGGCTCGCCCGCGGAGTGCTTGTCGAGCGCGGCGCGGTCGCGCCAGTGCTCCACGAGCAGCACGCAGTTTTCCTCGGCAAGAGGCCGGTAGTAGTCGTACTGCATGCAGCCCTCTTCGGCGAGGACGGCGGCGCGCAGGCCGCTTCGCTCCATCTCCGATGCAAAGTCATTAGCCTTTTCGCCGCGATAGAGAACGTGAAGTAAAATGCCTTCCATAAAGTAAGGCTCCTTTCCTGCTTGTTCGTATTACGATACGTCGATCATTTCGAGGTATTTGTAGCCGTTTTCGGCAATGTGGTCCTTGCGGCCCTGCAAATTGTCGCCGAGCAGCAGATCAAACGAGTGTGCCGTCGCCTCCGCGTCCTCGGGCATGACCTTGATGAGACGGCGTGTCTCGGGGTTCATGGTCGTGAGCCACATCATTTCGGGGTCGTTCTGGCCGAGACCTTTCGAGCGGTCGACCTTGTAGCGCTTGCCCTCAAGGGTCTTGACAATGTCGTTTTTCTCCTTGTCCGTGTAGGCGAACCATGTCTTTTCACCGCAGGTGATCTCAAAAAGCGGGGTCTCGGCGATGTAGACATAGCCCTCGCGGATCAGCGTCGGGCAGAGGCGGTAGATCATCGTCAGAATGAGCGTCCGGATTTGGAAGCCGTCGACATCGGCATCGGTGCAGAGGATGACCTTGTTCCAGCGAAGATTGTTGATATCAAAGGCGTTCAGGTCCTTGACAAACTTGCCCGGCACCTCGACGCCGCAGCCGAGGACCTTCAAAAGGTCGGTGATGATCTCACTCTTGAAAATACGCGGATAGTCGGCCTTGAGACAGTTTAAGATCTTGCCGCGCACGGGCATGATGCCCTGAAACTCGCCGTCGCGCGAGAGCTTGACGCTGCCGAGGGCGCTGTCGCCCTCGACGATGTAGATCTCGCGGCGCGAGACGTCGCGCGTGCGGCAGTCGACAAACTTTTCGACGCGGTTTGAGATGTCGATGCTGCCGGAGAGCTTTTTCTTGATGTTCAGGCGCTGCTTTTCCGCGCTCTCGCGGCTTCTTTTGTTGATGAGCACCTGCTCGGCGATCTTGAGCGCGTCGACGCGGTTTTCGATGAAATAGGTTTCGAGGCGGGACTTCAGAAAGTCCGTCATCGCCTCCTGCACGAACTTGTTTGTGATGGCCTTTTTCGTCTGGTTCTCGTAGCTCGTCTGCGTGGAGAAGTTGTTGGAGACAAGAATGAGGCAGTCTTCGATGTCCTGCCAGGCGATGCGCGCCTCGCCCTTCTGGTATTTGTTGTTGTCCTTCAAATACTTGTCGATGGCGTAGACAAAGGCGGTCTTCGACGCCTTTTCGGGGCTGCCGCCGTGCTCGAGCCACGAGGAGTTGTGATAGTGCTCGATGCGCTGCACCTTATTCGAGAAGCAGCACGCGCAGGAGAGCTTGACCTTGTATTCGGGCTTGTCCTCGCGGTCGCGGCCGCGGCGCTCCGTCTCCCAGAAGACGGGGGTGGTCAGGGCGTCTTCACCCGCGATCTCGGCGACATAGTCGATGATGCCGTTTTCGTAGACGAAGTCCTGCGTCTCGAAGTGGCCGGGGAGAACTTCGTTTTTGAAGCGGAACGTGATGCCCGCGTTGACGACGGCCTGACGGCGCAGCGTTTCGACATAGTAGTCGGCGGGAATGTCGATATCGGTAAACACGTCGAGGTCGGGCAGCCAGCGCGTGCGCGTGCCGGTTTTGCGGCCGCGGTCGGTCGGCTCGATCCTGAGCTCATCGCCCTTTTTGCCCACGGGCTCGCCGCGTTCAAAGTGCAGGGAGTATTTGTTCCCGTCGCGCCAGACGGTCACGTCCATATAGCGCGAGGAATACTGCGTCGCGCACGCGCCGAGGCCGTTGAGGCCGAGGGAGTATTCGTAGTTGTCGCCGTCCAAGTTGTTGTACTTGCCGCCGGCGTAGAGCTCGCAGTACACGAGCTCCCAGTTGAAGCGCTTTTCCTTGGGGTTATAGTCCACGGGGCAGCCGCGGCCCATGTCCTCTACTTCGATGCTGTAGTCTAAGTAGCGGGTGACGGTGATGAGCTTGCCGTGGCCCTCGCGCGCTTCGTCGATGGAGTTCGAAAGGATCTCAAAGACGGCGTGCTCGCAGCCGTCCAGCCCGTCCGAGCCGAAGATGACGCCCGGGCGCTTGCGCACGCGGTCCGCGCCCTTGAGGGACGAGATGCTCTCGTTGCCGTAATTCGTTTTTTTTGCTTCTGCCATTGGGGTTTCTCCATTTCGCCGAAATTTACGATTCTGATCTTCAAACACAAAACTTAGTACATTATACGATTTTTTGACCACAATAGCAAGTGGCCGCGGCAGATTTTTGCCTTTGGCGGGAAAATGCAGAAATTCGCGGGAATTTCTGCGCCAATTATGCCGAAAGACGTCGAACATAACAAAGCGTTAACCGGCGGGAACGCACTGGAGCAACAAAGTTATTCACAGTTTCCACAGAGTTTTCCACATCGTTATGTCAACAGAATAACCGCGCATAAACCATGAATGGACACGCTTCCGCCTCCTCCGCGCGGTGAAAGAGGGAGAAAGCAAATTTCGTCAATTTGCCCCCTTGACGAAATGGCGCGGACGTGTGCGAAAAAAGAGAGCGCCGCGGCGCTCCTTTTTTTCTCACAGCAGCATCAGAACAACGCCGTACACAACGCTCGCGAGCGTGCCGAACACGATGACCGGCCCCGCGACGACGAACATCTTTGACGCCATACCGGTGATGAAGCCCTCGCTCTTAAAGTCGATGGCGGGGGAGACGACGGAGTTGGCAAAGCCCGTGATCGGCACGAGCGTACCCGCGCCCGCAAAGCGCGCGATGGAATTGTAAAGGTTTAAGCCTGTTAAAAGCGCGGAGAGGAAGATGAGGCAGATCGAGGTCGCCGTGCCCGCGTCCGCCTTTGCAAGGCCGAGCGAGAGAAAGCCGTTCTGGATGAGCTGGCCGAGCGCGCAGATCGCGCCGCCGATGAAAAAGGCAAAGGCGGTATCCTTGAAAATGGGCGATTTGGGCGCAAGGCGCTTGACATACTCCTGATACTCCTGCGGCGTCATATCCATGAAAATCACTCCTTTTACCGTAGTGTTTGCGGAAAATGGATGAAATATCCGCGCGATACCGTCTTGCACGCGGCGAGGTTTGTGTTACAATGGGCGAGGACATTTTTGCAAAGGAGTTGACGCGATGCGACCGCTGGGACTGTATCTCCACATTCCGTTCTGCAAGGCGAAGTGCATTTACTGCGACTTCTACTCGCTTCCTCATTCGGAGGAGAAGATGGACGCCTACACCGCGGCTTTGCAGCGCGATCTGATCCGCTGGGCGGATCAGGCAAAAGGCCATACCGTTGACACGATCTACTTTGGCGGCGGCACACCGAGCTACCTCGGCGCAGACCGGCTCTGCCGCATTTTAGAGACGGTTTTTGCCCATTACCGCGTGGACAAAAACGCTGAGATCACGACCGAGGCGAATCCCGACAGCGCGCAGGAGGTATCAGCACTGCGGCAACTCAGAGAAGCGGGCTTCAACCGCATTTCACTCGGGATGCAGTCGGCGAGCGACGACGAGCTGCGCCTGATCGGGCGCGTCCACACGCATAAAGAGACGGTTGAGGCCGTACATGCCGCCCGCGCGGCGGGCTTCGACAATGTGAGCCTCGATCTCATCTACGGCCTACCCGAGCAGACAATGGCGCACTGGCGGGAAAACCTGCAAGCGGCCATCGCTCTTGAGCCTGAGCACCTTTCCTGCTACGGGCTCAAGATCGAGGAGGGCACGCCGCTCGACCGCAAAAAAGACGCCCTGCGCATCCCCGACGACGATGAACAGGCGGAGGAGTACCTTGCAACGGTCGAGCTGCTCGAAAAGGCGGGCTACGCGCAGTATGAAATTTCGAACTTCGCGCGTCCCGGGCGCGAGTCGCGCCACAACCTCAAATACTGGACGATGCAGGAGTATCTGGGCTTCGGTCCTGGCGCGCATTCGGACTTCGGCGGGCGGCGCTTCGCCTACGCGCGCGACTTGAATGCTTACATCAAGGGTGAGGAGCACCTTTCCGAAAGCGCATGCCCCGCGGAACGCGAGCGCGAAGAAGAACGCGTCATGCTTGCCCTGCGCACCGCGCGGGGGCTCGACCTGTCGGCGCTCAAGGAGGACACGCGGGACGCCGAGGCAGTGCTCGAAGAGTGCGCGCACCACGGCCTTTCCCAAAAGGAAAACGGCCGCTGGCGCCTGACGCCGCAGGGCTTTCTAGTGTCAAACGCCGTCATCGTGCGGGTGCTCGAGGCGTTTTCCCTCTAAATTTTGCGAAAATAGTGGAAACTTTTTCCGCGTTTTCGCGTCTTTACTTATGGCAGGACATCTGCTATACTGTGTTATGTTTACCAATTCAAGGCATTTTCAGCAAGGAGGCAAATCGTGAAATCTATCATCCGTAAGTTTTTGTCGCTGTCGCTGGCAGTCGTGCTGGCGGCGGCTCCGCTCAACGCCTTCGCGTCTGACGCGCTCGGCGACGATCTGACGAGCTCAAATGTTGAGGTCAATGAGCGCACCGAGCTCAACGCCGGTACGTTCTGGAGCAATACCTACTCCGACCTTCGTCAGGAGAACTACGTCGTCTATGAGCCGAACCGCAGCGTGAAGCCCATTGTGAGTAGCGGCAGCTATAGCACGCAGCTCTCGACCGTCTCGGCAGCAGCGCGCACGCTGGAGGCCGACGGCTACCGCGTGGTCGCGGGCATCAACGGCGATTATTACGACACCGCCAACGGCATCGCGCTCGGCAGCGTGATGAGCGAGGGCGTTTTCCGCAACATCTCCGGCAGCTATTATGCCCTCGGCTTCTACGATGACGGCACGGCGGTGATGGGCAAGCCGAATCTTCGCATCAACGCCGAGACCGACAGAGGCAGCACGTTCGGCATCACGGCCATGAACTATGTCCGCCAGACGTCGTTCGGCATCTTCCTGTATGACGACAGCTTCAATGCCCGCGGCACGATCGGCACGAGCGAGCCGGGCCTTGATATCGTTTGTTCTGTGGACCGCGGCGAGCTGGGCATCGGCGAGGAGCTGACGCTCAGGGTCGAAAACATTGTCGAAAGCGGCGTGGACACCGCCGTCGGCAAGGGGCAGTATGTGCTGTCGGTCAACCTCAAGTCCAGCGAGAGCTATCTGAACGCCATGCGTGCGCTTCAGGTCGGCGACCGCATCACGGTCTCCGTCAGCGCGAGCAGCAGCGAGTGGAACGGCGTGACAAACATGATCGGCGCGCTCTATCAGCTGGTCGAAAACGGTCAGGTCTGCGCGGGCCTTGTCAACGGCAGCGCGCCGCGTACGGCCGTGGGCCTCAAGCGCGACGGCTCGCTCGTGATGTACACGATCGACGGCCGCCAGAGCGGCTATTCCATCGGCGCGACGCTGACGCAGGTCGCCGAGCGCATGGTCGAGCTCGGCTGCGTGACGGCGCTGAGCCTGGACGGCGGCGGCTCGACCGCGCTCGTCGCGACGCAGCCCGACAGCACGACGGCTTCGCTTGTGAACAAGCCCTCCGGCGGCAGCGAGCGCGCGGTGACGAACCACCTCTTCTTAGTGGCGGACAGCCGTCCGTCGAACTCCGTGGGCCATGTGTATCTTGAGAGCGAGAGCACCCGCGTGCTCCCGAACGCGCAGGTCAAGCTGACCGCGACGGCGCTTGACACGAATTATATCCCGATGTCCTCGCAGGATGTGACGCTGCGCGCTGACCGGGGCACGATCGAGGGTGATATCCTGACCGCGCCCGAATCCGGCACCGTGACGGTGACGGCGCGCGCGGGCGGCGCGGGCACAGCTTCTTCTCCCCGCCGGGCGGGCTGTACCTGAGCATTTTGCTGCGGCCGGCATTCAGCACCCGCCAGTCCCCGCAGATCACTGCATTGGCCGCAGTTGCCGCTGCCCGTGCAGCGGAGCAGCTGTGCGGCACGCCCATCCAGATCAAATGGGTGAACGACCTGTGGAAGAACGGCAAAAAGGTCTGCGGTATTCTGACCGAAGCCGCCGTAGACCTGGAATCCGGCATGCTGGATTATGCCGTGCTGGGGCTTGGTTTCAACCTGGTTCAGCCGTCCGGCGGCTGGCCCAAGGAGCTTGCCGCGGTGGCGGGTTCTCTGTTTGATTCTGCCCCCGCCCCCGGTGCCCGCGCGGCACTGGCGGCAGCGTTTTTGAACGAGTTCTGGGCGCTGTACCACACCGGCCTGCGCGGCAGCTGGCTGGATGACTACCGCCGCCGCCAGGCCCTGACGGGCCGCCATGTGACCCTGATCCCCAACGGCAGCGAACCGCGCGGGGCTACGGTGCTTGGCATTGACGATGACTGCCGCCTGCTGGTGCGCTGTGATGGCGACCTTGCCCCCACAGCATTCGGCAGTGATGAAATCCGCGTGATTCCAGAGTTGGGCGCACTTGCCTGACGTTCCGGCATTGCATATTAAGGTGTATCTGAAAACAAAGAAAATGACGGATATTTCGCAAACACAAGCAGGATT
>ERZ779922.2445-NODE-2445-length-10871-cov-2.718288_pt1 | contig 10871 bp, 9 predicted proteins | sample MGYA00511544_ERZ779922 | MGnify/ENA primary metagenome ERZ779922 (study PRJEB29588, sample SAMEA2154516) | human gut metagenome | biome: human gut; feature: human-associated habitat; material: faeces | place: Denmark | collected 2008/2010 ... | reverse complement strand
ACGACCGCCGCCAGTGGCGGAAACAGGGAGGAGTTGTTGGGGCCGCGGTCAGCAATACGCAAGTAAAGCGAAGCGGATGCTGGGTACCGCAACCCGGACAATGGCACGGCGTTAGCCGTGACGGAGAGGTTTAGCCCGGAAGAAGAAATCGATACAGGAGGGAAATACCCAATGGTATATCGTATCTATGTTGAAAAGAAACCCGGCTTCGACGGCGAGGCCCAGAGCCTGCGCAATGAGCTCGTCTCTCTGCTGGGCATCAAGGAGCTGAACGGTCTGCGTCTGCTCAACCGCTACGACGTGGAGGGCATCGACGAGGCTCTGTTCGAGCAGTGCGTCCCCACCGTGTTCAGTGAGCCGCCGGTGGATAACACCTATGCAGAGCTGCCTGTCTCCGACGGCGTGTCTTTCGCCGTGGAGTATCTGCCCGGCCAGTTCGACCAGCGCGCCGACTCTGCCGCCGAGTGCATCCAGCTCATCAGCCAGGGCGACCGCCCGCTGGTGCGCTCTGCCCGCGTCTACCTGCTGGAAGGCACCCTGACCGATGAACAGGTGGCTGAGATCAAGAAATACGTCATCAACCCGGTGGAGGCCCGCGAGGCTTCGCTGGACACCAGGGCTACCCTGAAAATGAAGTATCCCGTCCCCACCGAAGTGGAGGTGCTGGACGGCTTCAACGAGCTGGATGAGGCAGGCCTGAAAAAGTTCATCGACGAGAAGGGCCTCGCCATGGACCTGGGCGACATCAAGTTCTGCCAGGAGTATTTCCGCTCGGAGAAGCGCGACCCGACCATCACCGAGATCAAGATGATCGACACCTACTGGTCGGACCACTGCCGCCACACCACCTTCGGAACCATTCTGGATGACGTTCAGATCGACGATGCCGTGGTGCAGGAGGCCTTCGACCGCTACATGGCCATGCGCGCCGACCTTGGCCGCGAGAACAAGCCCCGCTGCATGATGGACCTGGCCACCATCGGTGCCAAGGAACTGAAAAAGCAGGGCATCCTGAAGAACCTCGACGAGTCTGAGGAGATCAACGCCTGCACCGTGAAGATCAAGTGCGACGTCAACGGCAAGGATGAGGACTGGCTGTTCCTCTTCAAAAACGAGACCCACAACCACCCGACGGAGATCGAACCCTTCGGCGGTGCGGCAACCTGCATCGGCGGCGCGATACGAGATCCCCTTTCGGGGCGGAGCTATGTTTATCATGCAATGCGCGTGACGGGCGGCGCAAACCCGCTTGCCCCGATTGAAAGCACCATCCGCGGCAAGCTTCCCCAAAGAAAACTTGCTGCAACGGCGGCGCAGGGCTACAGCTCCTACGGCAATCAGATCGGCATTGCAACAGGCCTTGTGGATGAAGTTTATCATGACGGCTATCTTGCAAAGCATATGGAAATCGGTGCTGTTGTCGGTGCGGCACCCGAACGGAATGTCCGCCGCGAAAAACCTGCTGCGGGCGATGCCGTTATCCTTCTCGGCGGAAGAACGGGACGCGACGGCTGCGGCGGTGCAACGGGCTCAAGCAAGTCACACAACATATCATCACTTGAAACATGCGGAGCGGAGGTTCAAAAGGGCAATGCGCCCGAGGAACGCAAACTGCAAAGGCTGTTCCTGAACCCGGAAGCTTCAACATTGATAAAATGCTGCAACGATTTCGGTGCGGGCGGCGTTTCCGTTGCAATCGGCGAGCTTGCGGACGGACTGGATATCGAGCTTGACAGGGTTCCGAAAAAATATGCCGGGCTTGACGGCACGGAGCTTGCGATAAGCGAATCTCAGGAACGCATGGCGGTTGTTGTTGCGGAGGCGGACTGCGAAAAATTCCTTGCACTTGCAAACGGCGAAAACCTTGAAGCAACCGTTGTTGCCCGCGTTACGGATACCGGGCGCATGGTCATGCATTGGAACGGGGAAAAAATCGTCGATCTTTCCCGCGAATTCCTGAACACAAACGGTGCGGTGAAGCAAATGCGCGCCAAGGTTCAAAAGTGCGGCCTTTCGGATTGCTTCGCTCGAAAAAACTGTCCCGAAACGGGAAAAAAAGCCGAAACTACCTTTGCGGAAAGGCTCTCGGAATGTGTTTCGGATATTAACATCTGCTCTCGGCAGGGGCTTGCGGAGCGGTTTGATTCAACCATCGGCGCGGCAACGGTGCTTATGCCTTTCGGCGGAAAGAATATGCTGACGCCGACTCAGGCAATGGCCGCAAAGCTGCCCGTTCGCGGAAGCGAAACGGATACCTGCTCCGTCATGGCATACGGCTTTGACCCGCATTATTCGGCGGAAGATCCGTTCGGCGCGGCGTACTGCGCGGTCGTGACTTCCGTTGCCAAGCTTGTTGCGGCGGGTGCGTCAACAGAAAACTGCTGGCTGACATTCCAGGAATATTTTGAAAAGCTCGGCAGTGATCCCGTGCGCTGGGGCAAACCCCTTGCCGCGCTGTTGGGAGCGCTGCGCGCACAGCTCGGGCTTAGGCTTGCGGCAATCGGCGGCAAGGACTCAATGAGTGGAACTTTCGAAAACATAACGGTTCCGCCGACGCTTGTTTCGTTTGCAATTGCAGCGGATAAGGCAGGGAATATCATCTCTCCGGAATTTAAAAAGCCCGGCTCAAGGCTTGTTTTCCTGCCGGCGAAACCGGACGAAAACGGTCTTCCCGCAGCGGACTCTCTTCGCACCAATTTTGCGCTTGCAACGCGCCTGATACGCGGCGGCAGCGTGCTTTCCGCATGGGCAGTCGATAAGGGCGGCGCGGCGGAAGGCCTGTTCAAAGCCGCTCTCGGCAACGGAATCGGCGTTCGCCTGAATCCCGAATTCCCGCAGGAAGAACTGTTCTGCCGCAATTACGGCGCGCTTATACTTGAAATTGCGGAAGGCTGCACGGAGCAAATCCCGAACGGGCTCGAACTCGGCTCAACAATGTCGGAATTTGCGTTCGAATACAGGGACGAAAACGTTGCACTTGCTCCGCTGTTCGAAATTTACGACAAAAAACTTGAACCGGTTTACAGACATAAAACAACGGACGAAACGCCTGTTGAAATCGGTTCTTTCCGAAGGAATGCACCGATGATAAAGCCGAACGGCAGATATGCACGCCCGCGTGTGCTGATTCCGGTCTTCCCCGGTACGAACTGCGAAATGGATTCCGCACGGGCAATGCGCCTTGCGGGAGCGGAAGCGGAAGTGCTTGTTATCAACAACATCACCGCAAAGGGCATTGAAGAATCCGTCAACGCATTTGCGAACAGGCTGGAGGATTCACAAATTTTGTTCATTCCCGGCGGTTTCTCCGGCGGAGACGAACCCGAGGGCAGCGCAAAGCTCATTGAATCCTTCATGCGCAATGCCCGTGCGGCGGAGGCGATCGAACGGCTGCTCAACCGTCGCGACGGCTTGATTCTCGGCATTTGCAACGGGTTCCAGGCGTTGATAAAACTCGGACTTGTGCCTTTCGGAAAAATCATTCACACGGATGAAAACTGCCCCACTCTGACATATAACACGATCGGGCTGCATCGTTCGCGCCTTGTGCATACCCGCACGGTTTCCAACCTGTCCCCGTGGCTTATGTACCGTGAGCCGGGCGAAGTTTCACTCGTTCCCGTGTCCCACGGCGAGGGAAGATTCGTTTGCCCCGATGAGCTGCTGAACAGGCTTGTTGAAAACGGACAGATCGCAACGGTTTACTGCGATGCATCCGGCAGAGCCTCCATGCGCACCGAGATAAATCCGAACGGCTCCGTGCTTGCCGTTGAGGGCATCACTTCTGCGGACGGAAGAGTGTTCGGAAAGATGGCACACAGCGAAAGATACGGAAAAAATCTTTACAAAAACGTACCCGGAAAGGACGAATCGGCGATCTTCCGCGGTGCAGTGGATTACTTCAGACTGTAACATAAAACGCTTCGACCGAAGACGGACTTTGCGGGAAAAGCGCGGCAAACACAAGCCTCTTCCCGCAAAGAACCCGAAATGTTCGGGACATTCCGAAAACACGGCAAATCGGGCAAATCGCGCCGTTTCGCATAAATGAGGCGCGGTTTGCGGAAATATATGCACCAAACAGAAAAATCAGGCTTTAATTATTTGGCCGTTTGGTGTATAATGAGTCAATTTCAATCCGCACAAAACCGCGAATAATGCGGTCGGATTGGAAAATGCAGACGGAAAGGGGAAAATATGAGCGCACAGATAATCGACGGCCGCGCAATTGCAGCGCAGGTCTATTCGGAACTTACAACGCGGGTGGCGGTGCTTAAGGCGAAGGGTGTTATTCCGCGTGTTGCCATCATTCATGTGGGCACGGAGGAAATGACCAAACGCTATGTCACACTGAAAGAAAATGCCGCGATAAGACTCGGCATGGAATGCGTGACCTATCATCTTGTGGAAGATGTTTCGCAGCAGCGGGTGATAGAGCTTGTTCAAAAGCTTAATGCGGATGAATCGGTTCACGGCATCCTGGTTCAGATGCCTCTGCCGGACAGCATGGACACAAAAACCGTTCTTGATGCCATTGACCCCGAAAAGGATATTGACGGTCTGCATTTCTGCAACGCGGGCAAGCTTTTGAACGGCGAGCCTGCCGTCATTGCCTGCACCCCGCGCGCTGTTATCCGTATTCTGGATGAAACGGGCATAGACATAATGTCCAAACACACGGTCGTCGTCGGAAAATCCGTATTGGTGGGCAGGCCGATTGCAATCTGTCTGCTGAACCGCAACGCAACGGTTTCGGTTTGCCACACAAAGACTCAGAATCTCGGCGACATAACCAAAAATGCCGATATTCTTATCGTTGCTGCGGGTTCGGCGGGGCTTATCAAGGCGGATATGGTCAAGGACGGTGCGGTTGTTATCGACATCGGACAGACAAATATAGACGGCAAACTCTACGGCGATGTTGACTTTGAAAATGTTTCAAAAAAAGCAAGCTATATCACAAAAGCTGTCGGCGGTGTGGGTCCGATGACCGTTGCAATGCTCATGACGAACCTTGTGGACTGCGCGGAACACGAGCTGAATGCACGGAATGCAAGGTAATCGAATCACTGAAATTACCGACCGCATTGCAGTCGATCGAACGAATAATCAAATTCCTGAAGCAAAAGCCCGAAAGGGCTGAAAATACCAAGCCCGGAAGGACCGCAAAAAGCCCGGAAGGACTGCCGAACAAAACCGGAAACTTATAAACAGAAAGGAAAAAACTGTTATGGCATTCATCTACAGCGAACCTTCACGCACCTTCGGCGAATATCTGCTTGTTCCAGGATATTCCTCCAAGGAATGCATTCCCGCAAACGTCAGCCTGCGCACCCCTCTTGTTAAATTCCGCAGAGGTGAGGAACCTGCCGTCTCGATCAACACTCCCATGGTATCCGCAATTATGCAGTCCGTATCAAACGATACGATGGCGATTGCGCTTGCCCAGGAGGGCGGAATTTCTTTCATCTACGGCTCCCAATCCATTGAGGATCAGGCTCAGATGGTGCGCAACGTAAAGGGACATAAGGCGGGCTTTGTGAAGAGCGATTCCAACCTTCGTCCCGATGCAACGCTTAAAGACGTTCTTGAGCTTCACGAACTCACCGGGCATTCCACCGTTGCAATCACGGCGGACGGAACGGGCACGGGCAAGCTCGTCGGCATTGTTACCGATAAGGACTACCGCGTCAGCCGAATGCCTCTTGACATGAAGGTTTCCGAGTTCATGACTCCGCTCAGCCGCCTTGTTTATGCAACCGAGGATATTACCCTTAAGATTGCAAACGATATCATTTGGGATCACAAAATCAACTCCCTTCCCATTGTGGACGACAGGGGGCATCTTAAGTTTTTCGTTTTCCGCAAAGACTATTCCAACCACAAGGCTAATCCGCTCGAATCGATCGACAGCAGCAAGCGTTACCTTGTCGGTGCGGGCATCAACACCCGCGACTATGCGGAGCGCGTTCCCGCGCTTGTTGAAGCAGGCGTTGATGCACTTTGCATAGACTCCTCCGAGGGATACACCGAGTGGCAGAAGCTGACCATTGACTTCATCCGCGAAAAATACGGTGACAGCGTTAAAGTCGGTGCGGGCAACGTTGTTGACGGCGACGGTTTCCGCTATCTTGCGGAATGCGGAGCGGACTTTGTAAAGGTCGGTATCGGCGGCGGTTCGATTTGCATTACCCGCGAACAGAAGGGCATCGGCAGAGGACAGGCGACCGCAATGATCGATGTTGCGCGCGCACGCGATGAGTATTATGAGGAAACGGGCATTTATGTTCCCATCTGCTCCGACGGCGGTATTGTTCACGATTACCACATCACCCTTGCGCTTGCAATGGGTGCGGATTTCGTGATGCTCGGAAGGTATTTCTCCCGCTTCGACGAAAGCCCCACTCCGAAAATCCGCATTAACGGCAACTACTATAAGGAATACTGGGGCGAAGGCTCGAACCGCGCACGCAACTGGCAGCGTTACGACATGGGCGGCGCGGCAAAGCTCAGCTTTGAAGAAGGCGTTGATGCATATGTTCCCTATGCGGGCAGTCTTAAGGATAATCTTGCAGTCACCCTCGGCAAAGTTCGTTCAACAATGTGCAACTGCGGCGTGCTGAACCTTGCGGACCTGCGCAAAAATGCAAAGCTGACGCTCGTTTCTTCAACAAGCATAGTTGAAGGCGGTTCGCATGACGTTATCCTGAAAAGCAATGTTCCCGTTTCCGGAAGATAATTTCTGAAAACATAATATGAATGAATAAAATGCCGCCGCGGACAATTCTGTTCGCGGCGGTGTGATTTTTGTTTTTTGATTTTTGCTTAATAATAAAACCGGCCGAAGCCGCCTTTTTTGCATCAGCCGGAGCGGAAAAATCAAACTGCCGGCGGAATTTTTTGGTTGAGGAAAGTCATTGCCTCTTTAGTGTAGGCGAAGGTAAGGCAATCCAAGCTGCCGTAAAGTTCGGTAAGACGCGTTTCGGGAGCGGGGATTTGACCGTCCAGACTGAGGCAAATGAAGTTTTCGGGTTTAAGTTTGCCGTACATACCGCCGAAATTGCCCACCATCAGCGTCACGACGCGCAATTCGCGCACGGCGGAATACGGGAAGGTTTTAAGAAGCTTCCCTGTTTTGCCGAACACCCGAATTTCAGATTCCGTAAGTTCGAGCTTGCGCAGGGAAATATCGCGGCTGAAACGGTAGAGCAGGAAAAGTCCGCTTGAAACAAGCGCAAAGAAGGCTGCACACAGTGCGGTATACTGTGCGAGTATGCCTGCAAAGGTCAGCACGGCAAAAGCAATGCAAAACGAAAGCGCAATTACGGAAAACGCAAGCGTTATACGCATGCTGCGAAAATGTTCCTTTGAAACGACAGGGCAGATCATGCATACCTCCTGAAAAAATTTCGGTGCCCCTGCTGTTTTAAAAGAGTCAAAACGCGGATATGCCCACAATTAAAAGAACAGGTGCTCAATAAGAATTTTTGCGCCGATGCAAACAAGGACGATCCCGCCGATTATCTCCGCATGTTTGCGGAACTTTTCTCCGAGTTTTTTGCCGCCGAGCGCGCCGAGCAGTGTCAGAATGAACGTGACGCTGCCGATGAAGCCGACAGCAAGCAGCAGCTTGCCGGTTGAAAAGCTGAAACTGCGGAAAACGATGCCTGTTGCAAGCGCATCAATGCTGGTGGCAATTGCCATTACAAACAGTGTGCCGAGTGCGAACGGGTTTGACGGTTCGGCCTCCTCTTCGGCGCGAACGGCTTCGATTATCATTTTGCCGCCGAGAAAAACAAGCAGCACAAATGCGATCCAGTGGTCGGTTCCTTCAACAAAGCGCGTAACGCCGCTGCCGAATATCATTGCAAGCAGCGGTATGATATAATACCCCAAAAGAGGCATTACCGCCTGAAAAACTCCGAAAAACAGCCCCATCAGGCCCGCTTCGCGAAATTTGACTCCTTTGCCGCCCGCATTGGAAAGGCCGGCAGAAACAGCAACCGCCATTGCATCCATGCTCAGTGCAACGGCTGTCAAAAACAATTCCCAAATACTCATCACAACAGATTTTGACGGTTTGAATTGCGGGGGGTGGGTAAAACAGCCTGAAGTCACTCAGCCCCGATCAAACCGCCGCAAAAAATCGTTCGAAATGCGCCCCGGGTCAAACCCAAGCGTCATTCTCGGGTTCCTCGGGTTCGTCATCAAGAAGCTCGGCAAAGACTTCGAAAAGTTCTTCAAGCAGAACTTCATTTTCGACGGGAATGTAAGCATCGCCTTGCTCGTCCTTTGCGATTTTCACAAAAATCACTTCGGGTTCTTCTTCGTCGATCTGATCCTCCGGAACGAGTGCAGCATATTTCGCACCTTCATAGGGGAAGGTCATGATATGCCAAAAGTTTTCTTCCCCGCCGTCTTCGGTCAGAAAAGTCACGGGTTCAAGCTCGGCGGAATCATCAAATTCCTCGGGCTGCGGGTTAATTTTTATGTTTTCTTCAATCATAACATTGCCTTTCAAAGTGTAAATAATTATTACAGAGCGGACGTTATCTCAGCGGATGGAGCGTCATATAGCCTTCGAGAATGACCTGTGCGGCAAGTCTGTCGATAACTTTGCGGCGTTTTTTCCAGTTTAGTTCCGCTTCAAACAAAGCGCGTTCCGCAGCAACGGTGGAAAGCCTTTCGTCAAAAAAGTCGTGCTCGCCTTCCCAACCGTTCAGTACAACGGCGGCAAAGGCACGAACCTTTTCGGAAGCAAAGCCGTAGCTCCCGTCCATATTGCGCGGCATTCCGAACACGATGCGGCAGGGGGCATAGCGTTCCGCACATTTGCGAATGTATTCTCCGTCCTTGTCATCATCTCCGGTGCGGTTATAGGTTTCGATGCCCTGCGCGGTGATTCCGAGCGCATCGCTGACGGCAAGCCCGACGCGCTTGTCGCCGACGTCAACTGCAAAATAGCGATATGCCATAGTGTATCTCTCCGAATTTAACGGCAAATCAACTCTTTTCGCCGTCGAATTTATTCCACAATTATAACTCATATTCGCCTTTCGGTCAACCCGAAAAAGTCGGAAAGCGGACGTTTTTCGAATAACCGTGATAAGTTTTCATCTTCCGCGGATGTCCGGAAAAAAGAAAACATCGGGGACGGGCCGCAGCTTTCCGCTTCCCGCTCCCGATTATTGTGCTGTGTGCGTTTTTGTCGAACAATTCCGAAAGCACCGAATCAAAGCCGGTTAGGCGGAGACTGCGGAAACATCACTCAATATATTTTTTATGCGCATTTAAAAATTCGACGAATGCCGAAAAGCTGCGCTTTCCGAGTTTTCCGTCAACGTTGAGCCGCTGCCCGTCGGAAGCCGTATAGCCTGCGGCGTTGAGCATGGCCTGAAGTGCGGACACGGGTTTGCCCTGCATCATGGGGCTTGTGAGTGCAAAAACAATGCGATCCGGGCTTTCGTCAACATAATCGCGGTAACAGATATCGATGTCCACTCTGCCCGCAATGCCGTCCACCTTTCCCGTGCCGCGCTGCCACATGGTGAAATCTCCGGAATAAGTCGGCCTTGAGGCGTACTGAGCAAGCCAAACGTCCCAGCGGCGGGTCGTTTCGGAAGGAATAAGAGCCGAAAGCCAGTATTTGCTGCTGTAAAGCATGGGCTTATAGCCGCGTGCTTCGATTCGCGTACAGAATGCATCGATTATCGCGCCGCGTGTTTTTTTCGGCATTGCAAGGAACTGAGCCGCCTCGAAATCCATTGCAATCGGATAATCAAGATGATACGGTGCGCACTCCTCTGCGGCACGCTCCGCCTCTTCGGCAGCGGCAAAAGCAGTGCGTGCTCTGCTGTAGACATATGCGCCGACGGGCAGCCCGATGGCGGCGCAATTGCGCATGTTGCGGTGAAACTCCGGGTCAACGGTGTTTACACCCTGTGTGCATTTGATAATTGCAAAGCCTGTGCCGCCGGCTTTCACACGCGCCCAGTCGATTTTCCCCTGATAGCGTGAAACATCAATTCCTGTTTGTATGATTCTCCGTTCATTCATAAAGAGTGCAGCCCCTTTCGCTTATTCACATAAGCTTATTCAGGTGCTGCACGATTATGCGGCATATTCATTTATTTCACAGCGGGGCTGCTGACTGCGGGATGATTCGGATGCAATGCCGAACTACGGATTTGCCCTTTTCCTGCCTTTTTGCCGCCCTTATTTATGCAGCAAAGGCGAAAGCGGCTTGTAAACGAGGAAGCACAGTGCAACATCCAGCGCTCCTTTGAAGAAAGTGAACGGCATGTTGAAAACAAGCAGGCATTCCAAAAGTCCGTCGGTTGAAGGGCGAATGGATTGATACATGCCGATGATAGCTTCAAGCGGCAGATCATAGAGTTTCACATATGCGGGATAGACAATGAAATAATTCAGCGGCACGGACAATACGGACATCAGCACCGCGCCGACAAGTGCGCCTGTCAGCGCACCCTTGCGGGATTTGTATTTTTTATAGATGAATCCGGCAGAAAACGAGAATACCGCTCCCATGATGAAATTGAACGTCTCGCCCACATATGCCGACGAAGTGCCGTGCAGCAGCGAAAAAAGCACGTTCTTGAGCAGCGAAACAACAACGCCGTAAACAGGTCCCAACGAGAATGCAGCCAAAAGCTCGGGCAGATCCGAAATATCAAGCTTGACGAATGAAGGAATCAGCGCGGGAATCGGAAACTCAATGTACATGAGAATAAAAGCTATCGTTGAAAGCATAGCGGTTACGGTGAGTTTGCGTGCACGGGTTTGTGTTGACATAAAAAACACTCCTTTTTATCATTTGTCCCTGAAAGAACAAGTCTTCCAAGGTGCATGAC
>ERZ779922.2428-NODE-2428-length-10936-cov-5.680360_pt1 | contig 10936 bp, 12 predicted proteins | sample MGYA00511544_ERZ779922 | MGnify/ENA primary metagenome ERZ779922 (study PRJEB29588, sample SAMEA2154516) | human gut metagenome | biome: human gut; feature: human-associated habitat; material: faeces | place: Denmark | collected 2008/2010 ... | reverse complement strand
CGCCGCCATTGAAGAAGGCTTTTCCAAGTATGTGGCGATCCCTGGCATCATTGAGCTGCGCAAGGCGATCTGCGCCAAACTGGAAAAGGACAACCATCTTGTTTACTCTCCCAATGAGATCTGCGTCAGCACAGGCGCAAAGCAGGCTGTGATGAACGCCCTGATGGCGCTGTGCGATCCGGGCGATGAGGTCATTATCCCCACGCCATGCTGGGTCAGCTACAGCGAGATGGTCAAGCTCACCGGTGCTGCGCCCGCGTTTGTTCCCTGCAAGGCGGAGACGGGCTTTGCCCTCAATGTTGATGACATTGCCGCGGCTGTTACGCCGCACACCAAGGCGATCATCATCTGCACGCCCAACAACCCCACCGGCGCGGTTTACAGCGAGCAGACGCTGCGCGCTCTCGCGGCGCTGGCCGTTGAAAAGGACTTTTACATCATTGCGGACGAAATATACGAAAAGCTGATCTTCGGAGATGCAAAGCACTTTTCCATTGCATCGATCTCCGAAGAGGTGCGCGAGCGCTGCGTGACCATCAACGGCTTTTCCAAGGCCTATGCCATCCCTGGCTGGCGTTTGGGTTATTCTGCCGCCGTCGGTGAAGTTGCCGCCAGCATCAAATCCATCCAGAGTCATGCGACTTCTGCGGCAAACTGCATTGCGCAGCGCGCGGGCGTTGCGGCACTGACCGGACCGCAGGATTCTGTGGAGGCCATGCGCCGCGAATATGAACGCCGCCGCGATTATGCTTTTGGTGCACTGAAAGCGATGCCGGGCGTGGAGCTGGAAATGCCGCACGGCGCGTTCTATCTGTTCCCCAAGGTTGATTCGTACTTTGGTACGCAGTATCAAAATTATCAAATCAACAGCTCAAAGGACCTTGCCAATTACCTGCTGGACGAGGCGGAGATCGCCGTTGTGTTCGGCGAAGCATTTTACATGAACGGCTATCTGCGCATTTCCTACGCAAACTCCATGGAGAATATCCAGGAAGCGCTGCGCAGAATGGCGGAAGCGCTGAAAAAGCTTGGAAGGGAGTGAAGAAAATGTCCTGCGGAAATAGAATCTATACCAAACGGACCTTGGCTGAACCGGAGCTGATCGAAAGCTTCCGTGAGCTGCCTGCCGCAAATGTGGCTGACTGCATGGGCCGCTCTTGCGCCATGAACCCGCGCATCCATCTCATCAGCTCGCCTAAGCGGCCGCTGGTCGGTTCTGCACTGACGGTCAAATGCCGGGCAGGCGATAACCTGATGATCCACGCCGCGATGGAAATGGCGGGGGAGGGCGACGTGCTTGTCGTTTCCAATGAAGGAGATGACAAACGCGCGTTGATCGGAGAAGTCATGATGACCTATCTGCGTTATGAGAAGAAGATCGCCGGCATCGTGCTTGACGGACCAATCCGCGATATAGAAGAGCTCTCACAGTGGGACTTTCCCATTTATGCGACGGGCAGCACGCCTGGCGGACCCTATAAAGAAGGCCCGGGCGAGATCAACGTTCCCATCGCCTGCGGAGAGATCAGCGTGTATCCCGGCGATATCATTCTTGCCGACCACGACGGTGTGATCGCCATTCCCATCAAGGATGCGCCGACGGTGCTGGAGGCAGCTCGCGTCTATCACGAAAAGGATGAAGCTAAGGTAGCGGCGACCAAAGCCGGAAAGGCTGACCGCGGCTGGGTAAAGAAGTTGCTGGAGAAAAAAGAAGTCGAAGTGATCGACGACCTTTGTGTTTCCGGATGATCAGCGGCAAAGCAAAACGACCATATAAGGCGGTACCTTGATAGACATGCTGTTTGACACCAAAGATTCCCCCTCGAAGACTCTGTACAGCGGAGTTTTCGAGGGGGAATCTTTAGCTGATGGCAAAGACACCTCTGCCGTTGGAGCAGCTTGTTTTCCTTTGAGGCCGCGTGATGCCGTTTTTGGCTCTGAAAGAGAAGTATACTGGCGATGCGTAGAGAGCCATGTCTGGAAGGCGAGCGTTTATTCCCACACCAGCTCCCGTGAAAGCAGATGCCCTGACTGTTATGTCGAAACCAAGGACTGGCTGGCTGATTCTCCGCTTGTGCAGATTTGGCACCCAACTAAAAATCTGCCGCGCGTACCGGAGGACGTAACAGTTCGGTCCAACAAAATATTCTGGTGGCAGCACGGGGGGGTTGTATGGCAGGTAAGCGCGAAAGGCCACCAGAAAAAAGATGGGCCGGTATTGCAATTATCATAAACACCTGCGGCTATCTGTGACGCATCCAGAGCTGGTAGCGCTGTGAGAAGAAACAATGAATGGGAGGCATCTGTCAGCAACCGAAGCAGAAGAGGACATAATTGTCCGTACTGTGCAGATCGTTCTAAAAGACTGAGGAGCATCGCGGCGCAGCGCCCTGATCTGCTGAAGGAATGGGATTATGAGAAGAACGCGAAGCCGCCGCAAGAGGTTACTGCGCGCTCGAATAAAAAGTGTGGTGGAAGTGCAGTACATGCGGTCACGAGTGGCAGATTTCTCCTGACGGCAGGTGTGGTGTAAGCGGTTGCCTCTCCTGCGCAAAAAAGCAACGCCGAATCGCACCCGATGACGCGCACAAGATGTAAATCATTTCGCCCGGCCTGCGGGACTTTTGCCGCACGCAGCGTGTGCTGCCGCGCTTTTCTCATTGACAATTCGACGGGAAATGCTATAATCTGCTATGTCTGAAAAAATGTAAAATTGTATCGCAGAGGTGCCGCCGCGAGGCGGAGAATAGAGAATCCGGTGCGAATCCGGAACGATGCAGTCACTGTGTACGGGAACGGCCTGCGTAGCCACTGGGAAACTGGGAAGGGCAGCGCCGCGATGAACGAAGTCAGGAGACCTGCCTCTGTGAGGAATCTCAAGCCCGCTGCACACAGGCTGATATTTCTGCGAGTTTACCCGCGGCGCGATTTTTTCGCGGCGCGGTGTTGCTGGTTGGAATCGTGAGAGCGGCTGTGGGTCACCATGGCCGCTTTTATATTTCTTTCAGAACGATTTTTGAAGAAGAAGGTAAAGAGAAACATGAAAAAAGCACTTGCAATCCTGCTTACAGCCGTAATGCTGCTGGGCGTGCTGACCGCCTGCGGCAGCAAGAAGGACGACGCTGCCGACGACACGCAGAATACGGAGGACACCGACAAGGCCGCAGCCGACAATGTCGCCGCGCTCATCGACGCGATCTACGTTCAGGAGCGCACCGATGAGACCGACGCGCAGTGCGAGGCCGCCAAGGCTGCCTGGGACGCGCTGACCGACGAGCAGAAGGCCATGGTCGAGGGTGAGGAAGCGAGCCCTGAGTATTTCGGCCTTGACACGGGCGATGCGTCCAAGGACGATCCCCGCAACCAGGATGACATCGGCGAGAACGAGCTTCTGGTCGTTTCCTTCGGCACGTCCTACAACGACAGCCGCGTCAACGATATCAAGAGCATCGAGGACGCCCTGCAGGAGGCCTATCCCGACTGGTCCGTCCGTCGCGCCTTCACGGCTCAGATCATCATCAACCACATTCAGGCCCGCGACGGCGAGAAGATCGACAACATGACCCAGGCGCTCGACCGCGCTGTGGCCAACGGCGTCAAGAACCTCGTCGTGCAGCCGACGCACCTGATGCACGGCGCGGAGTATGACGAAATGTGTGCTACCATCGACGAGTACCGCGACCGGTTCGAATCTGTCTCCATCGCAGAGCCCCTGCTCGGCGAGGTCGGCAGCGACGCGACCGTCATCAACGCCGACAAGGAAGTTGTCGCCAAGTCCATCACCGCCGCCGCGGTCGAGGCAAGCGGCTTTGACTCTCTCGAGGCTGCCAAGGAAGCTGGCGCCGCGTTCGTCTTCATGGGCCACGGCACCGCACACGTCGCCAAGGTCAGCTACAGCCAGATGAGCGCCCAGATGCAGAACCTTGGCTATGAGAACGTCTTCATCGGCACGGTCGAGGGCGAGCCGGAGGAGACCTCCTGCGAGTCCGTCATCGAGGCCGTCAAGGCCGCGGGCTACACCAACGTCATCCTGCGCCCGCTGATGGTCGTTGCGGGTGATCACGCCAACAACGACATGGCCGGCAGCGACGACGATTCCTGGAAGACTATGTTCGAGGCTGCCGACTTCACCGTCGACTGCCAGATCGCGGGCCTCGGCGAGATTGCCGATGTGCAGGCGCTCTACATCGCCCACACCCAGGCCGCCATTGACGCCCTGAACGCGTAAATAGACCCAAAGGGCTCCGAAGCGATTGTGCACCGCTTCGGGGCCTTTTCCGGATGGAGGTATTTCCCAATGAAAAGAACACTGACACTGATGCTGACCGCCCTGGTGCTCTGCACGCTGCTTTTCGGCTGCGGGCAGAAGAATGAGGACGGCAATCCGCAGGACAACAACACTGAGTCCGCGCTCGCCGACGGCGTTTACACCGCAGACTTCAACACCGACAGCAGTATGTTCCACGTGAACGAGGCCTGCGAGGGCAAGGGTACGCTGACGGTCGAAAACGGCCAGATGACGATCCACATCAGCCTGCCGTCCAAGAGCATTCTGAACCTCTTCTGCGGCACGGCGGAGGACGCGCAGAAAGACGGCGCGGTGCTCTTGCAGCCCACGACCGACACCGTCACCTATTCCGACGGCCTGAGCGAGGAGGTCAACGGCTTTGATATCCCCGTGCCCGCGCTGGACGAGGAGTTCGACGTCGCCATCATCGGCACGAAGGGCAAGTGGTACGACCACAAGGTCTCCGTGACGAACCCCGTTTTGAAAGAAGACGACGCCGCCGCGCCCGCCGAGACGCTGGCCGACGGCACCTACACGATCGCCGTGACGCTCGAGGGCGGCAGCGGCAAGGCGCAGGCTCCCGTCGTTTGCACCTGTAAGGACAAATGCAAGGCGGGCGCAGTCAATACCGCTTGCCCGGTATGCTCTGTCAATATGGGGAAATGCGTAGGCGCAGAGCCGGAGTCAGAGCCTGCCCCGGAGCCTGAGCCGGAACCCGAGAAGCCGGGCAACGTCGGGATGATCCTTTTGGTGCTGGCTGTCATGGGCATCGGCGGCGGGGCCGCATGGTATTTCAAGATTTACCGTCCGAAACACCAGCAGGCTGACCAACCCGAGGAGGACGATGGCGGGGAGTACCCGGACTATGACGAGTTTGAAGATGACGGCCCCCCGTGGGACGAGGAGGACGAAACCGAAGAAAAGGAGGAAATCAGATGAATTTTACCAGCAGTCCCTTTGAACGAATGATGAAAGAAAAACCCCGTCCCCAGGCTCCCGCTGAGAACAGGCCGCCCAGGGGCTCCGCCTGTTGTGGCTGCTGTTACTGGCGGGGGATCGCCTGTGTGTCCTGCTACAAGGAGCTTTTGAAGGCCGGGGCTGGCGGGAGGTGATGGATTGTCCCGTGAACTGACACGCAAGGAAAAGACAGCGATCCGCTCTCTTGTGGTAACATGGTGCGCCAACTATGACCGGGAATACGGATGCCTGCCGCTGGATAGCGATTGCTATATGCTGGGTAAATGCTGGACGGGATCATACTGCCGCTATTTCCGGGAGTCCGTCCTGCCCCTTGATCCGGCGCTGGAAGCGTCCCTTATGAGCGAGGGCCCAAGGCCGGATTTTAAGATATGCCCGGTATGCGGCGGGCCTGTTCCCCCGGACAGGCGGCAGGCGTACTGTTCGGCGGCCTGTGCAAAGAAAGCCCACCGCCGCCAGCAACGGGAATATATGCGGAAAAAGCGGGGTGCATCCGTTGACAATTAGGGCCTGCAAAATCCGCTTATAGCAAGGCTTTCCGGGGCCATTTCGTTGGCCTGCCGTATCATTCTACGGTATGGCCCCGTTTGCCCTGATGCTGTCAACATCCATACAGCGGGACTTTGGGACACTTTGTCCCGAAGTACCCGCTTTCTGAGAGGAGGAATTATGCCGAAATATTACCCCATCAATGAGGAGGCCGCCCGGCGTGCCAAAAACGCCAACAGCTTTTCCGACTATGTTCCCGGCTCCGCCACCGCCGCTTACCGTGAAATGGTGGATCGGGCCTATACCCTCGGGAAACAGCAGAAAGGGCGTGTCGATCCCATGTACCACGAAAAGATTGACGGGCTCATAGACCGCTATGCCCGAAAGCTGGCGGAGAACATCAACCAGAGCAACCTCATAGATGCCCGTGTACCCTCCATCCTCATCGCCGGAGGCTCCAACTTCCCGGTGCGGAAAAAGGAAAAGCAGAACGCCGCCCGGGATAAGAACATGGGCGAATATATGCAGATCGAGGGCCTGCTGGATAAGGTGCGCTCAACGGGCAGGGGCGGGATCAGCGCAGACGATGACCGGGCTGTGGAAAAGCTGGAGGCAAAGCTGGCAGGGCTGGAGGCCATGCAGGAGGAAATGAAAACCGTCAATGCCTACTACCGCAAGCATAAAACGCTGGAGGGCTGTCCCGTCCTGTCCGCCGAGGAAATCGGAAAGCTCCAGTCCTCTATGGCATCCGACTGGCGCAAAAATCCCGTACCCTATCCGTCCTATCTGCTTACCAACAACAACGCCAACATCCGCCGCACACGCCAGCGCATTGAGGATTTGAAAAGCCAGTCGGAATATGCGGGCTGGGCCTTTCCCGGAGGGCGGGCGGAAATCAACGAAGGAGAAAACCGCTTGCAGCTCTTTTTTGAGGAAAAGCCCTCGGAGGAACAGCGGCGGGAACTGAAAAGCAACGGTTTCAAGTGGGCTCCCAGCCAGGGGGCATGGCAGAGACAGCTTACGAAAAATGCCATCTATGCGGCGGGCCGGATGGAGTTTTTACGCCCGGAGGATGGGCAGAGCCCTTACCAGCTCCAGCCCTTTGCCCGGAAAACGGAAAAGGATATGACACGATGAAGGAGGTGTATTTGTGGACAAAAATCAAGGCTATTCCATTTTGAAGGCTGTGATGCTGGAAAATGGCAGGGGCTTTGCGCTGGGGCATCATCCCACAGCCCCATCCCCCTATGTCACATGGGCCTGTTACGATGATAAGAACGGCCAGCGGCAGTATGAATGGGGACATTACGGCAACGATCTGGCCGCTATGGAACAGGATTTTTCAGACCGGGTAAAGGACTATCAGCGGCTTTACCATGTGGGGATCGTGCAGACCGAGGCCCCCGGCCTTTACAAGTATTACTCTACCCAGCGGCCTGTGGACATCGGGACATTCCCCAAACCGCCCCACAATGCCCCGGATGAGATCGTCAACTATGACCGCCGCATCCCGGTGGAGGGCGGCGCATTTCTGGCATGGGGGCATCTGACTTATACAAGGCCGCTGACCGAAAAGGAGGCGTCTGACTATGAGCTCCGTCCTGCCCCCGTCATTTCTGAATTATCCCGAAAAAACGATGACAGGCCCCTCTCGATTGCCCAGCAGATGAAAGAGGCCGGAGCTCTGGCCGAAGCCAGCCAGGGCGATCCCATCCATAAGAAAAAGGCCCCCGACCGGGGCGACCGATAGGAGGATTTGTATGGAAGAAAGATATAACCCGATGAAAAGTGCGGAGATCGCCACCGAGCACAATTACAATATGCTGGACGGTGTTCTCAATAACCAGGCCCCGCCCCCGGAGGAAAAGGAGCTGGATAAGGTTAAGGAACCGCCCCACAAGCGCCGGAGCCGGGAACGGGAGGAACGATGACAAAGAAACGCCGCCGCCCGATCCATCTCCATGTGATGGTGTCCGAGGAGGAGCAGGCCCTTATTCAACAGCGCATGGCCGAGTCGGGCATCCGCAATATGGGGGCCTATATGCGGAAAATGGCCCTCAATGGCTATGTGCTCCATGTTGACCTCTCGCCCGTCCGGGAGCTGGTATCGCTCCAGCGGCGGTGCTCAAACAACCTCAATCAAGTGGCGATCCAGGCCAACACCTACGGCGGGATTTACCCCGAGGAGATCGCCGCTTTGCAACGGGACTATGCCGCCCTGTGGGGGCCGCTGTCCGATCTGCTGAAAAAGCTCTCCGCATTGGTGGAGCTCTGATCCTGCCGGGGAGTGGCGTATGCCGCTCCCCGGTTTTCACTACTTCGGGACAATTTGTCCCGAGGTGCTGAAAGCCGGAGGCATCCTTGTTGTCCCTCCCGGACAGAGGTATAATTATCATGTAAGGAACCATAAACCACACTTTTCAAGGAGGTATCAAGCGATGCGGATCATTCTGAAACTTTTAGCGGCCCCCTTTGTTCTGGCCCTCACGCTCCTTGTGGCAGTATTGAATTTTGCTTTTTCCTTTGCGTCATGGGTGTTCTGCGCCCTGTCCTTTCTCTGTCTGATCGGAGCTCTGTTTGCTTTATTCACGGGGGATCGCTGGGGCATACAGGGGCTTGTGATCGCCTTTGCTGTTTCGCCCTTTGGCCTGCCCGCTGTGGCGGAGTGGCTCATTGACAAGCTGGACAGTCTCAACTACTCGCTAAAGAGTTTTATCACAGGATAACGCTTTGGGACAATTTGTCCCGAAGTCCCCTGCGGCGGCTGGACGGACAGCCGCCGTTTTCTTTTGGAAGGAGGTGTGCTCACGGCTACAACTTATATCCGGCCCTACAAGGTGGCGGCTGGGAAAGGCGCTGTCCAGACAATGGAGGAACGCTTTGACTATGGGCTTAATCCGAAAAAGCTGGGAGCCCTGTCCTCATACCTCTGCGATCCGGCCACGGCTCCCGCTGAGTTTCTGCTGGTAAAGAGCCAGTACCAGGCGGAAACAGGCCGGGCCGTAGAGCGTGGAGCCCTGTTTTTTCAAATCCGGCAGGCGTTCCCGCCCGGCGAAGTGACAGCGGAGGAGGCCAACCAGATTGGCTATGAAACAGCCATGCGCTGGACGAAGGGAAAGTATCAGTTTTTTGTCTGCACCCACACAGACAAGGGCCACCTCCACAATCACATTTATTTTAATTCAACGGCCTTTGACCGCTCTCGGAAGTTCCATAATTTTATCGGCTCCAGCTTTGCCCTGCGGCGGCTCTCTGACCGGGTGTGCATTGAGCATGACCTCTCTGTGATCCAAAATCCAAAACAGCACAGCAAGGGCCGGTATCTCCATTATGGCCAGTGGATTGGGGAAAAACCGCCCTCTGCAAAACAGCGGGTGCGGCTGGCCATCGTGGAGTCCCTGCAAAAACAGCCCGCCGATTTTCCGGCGTTTCTGAGGCTTATGGAGGAGTCCGGCTTTCTGGTAAAGCATGGCCGTGGCGGTGTGATCTCCTTCCTTGCTCCCGGGCAGGATAAGCCCACCCGCCTGCGGGCATCTACCCTCGGGGATGGTTTTGATCCCGAGGACATCCGGGCTGTGATTGCCGGGGAGCGTCCGATCCCGGAGCTCCCGCAGGAGGCCCCGGCTCCTGCCCGTCATGTCAATTTGATTATAGACATTCAAGAGCGCATGGCACAGGGCAAGGGCCCGGCCTATGAACGGTGGGCCAAGGTTTACAATCTGAAACAGATGGCTGCTGCGCTCCAGTACCTGCGGGAAAATGATCTGATGGACTATGAGGCGCTGGCGGCCAGTACAGAAAAGGCAGTCGAGCGTTTTCACACGCTGTCCGAGGAATTACGGCAAACGGAGGCGGAGCTGGAAAAGACCTCCGGGCTCATGGCGGCTACTGTGGACTACGCAAAAACCCGGCCTGTGTTTGACGGTTACAAGGCGGCCCGGTACAGTAAAAAATATCTGTCGGAGCATGAGGCGGAGCTTGTCGCTTACCGGGCGGCCCGGGCCACTATGAATGAGCTTTTGGACGGTGCAAAACTGCCAAAGATGGCGGATATGAAAAAGTCCCGCCAGGAATTGGCGGGAAAGAAAAAAGCCCTCTATGCGGAATACCGCAAGGCCCAGGCGGATATGCGGCAGGCTGTGGCGGAGGGTCATTTTTGTAGGCATCGTGGTCCAGGCGGTCAAAGTAGGTTTGGATATCGTACGTTTCGGTATCGGTATTGTTCAGCAGGGCGGCTGTCAGCTGGGCGGCGGGGTCCGGGTATTCGGCAATGCCCTGGGCCAACGGCAGGCGGCGGCAGATTTTTGTGGTGTACAGGGCATCGTCCAGCGCATTGTGGAAATCGCCGTCATGCTCAATGCCAAGGCGGTCCACCACGCTTTCCAGCGTCAGGCCCTCGCCTTCCCCGCGGGGGAAATTTTTCAAAAAGATCTGCTGCAGGTCATACCAGCGGGTGGGCCAGCTTTCGTCCATATTATAAAGGAACAGGTTCTGCTTCAGCACCGGCACATCGTCCAGGCCCCACTCGGCAAATTCGGCATCGGGGCCGGCCCATTCCTGGAACCGCCGCAGGCCTTCGGCAATGGGCACCCCGGCTTCCAGATCGCCCTGGCTCAGGCCAGTCACCTCCGCAATGCGCCAATGCAGCTTGCGGAAAATGCGGGGGCGCAGGGTCATCTCAAAGGTATCCAGTACATCGCCATTCTCGTCCACCCGCACTGCACCGATCTGGATGATCTCACCCCGCAGGGTCAGCTCCGCCCCATGATAATTAAAGGTTTTGGGCGCATTGCCCATGTTCCATTCCAAGTCAAAAACGATCAGGTTCACTGCGGGTCCTCCAAGATGAATTTTTCAACGGCCAGCCCTACCCCGTCATGCTCATTATCTGCGGTGACGTATTTGGCTGCCTGTTTTACTTCCGGCACAGCATTGCCCATGGCAACGCCCATGCCCGCATAGCGGATCATGGGCAGGTCGTTCCAGCCATCGCCGCAGGCCATCAGGTTTTCGGGGCCAAGGCCCATGTTTTTCAGCAGCAGCGCCAGCGAGGCGGATTTTTCCACCCCCAGGGGCATCGTTTCAATAAAGAACGGCGCCGAGCGGTAGATGGAAAGCTTGCCCGCAAACTTTTGCTGCATCAGCTCCTCCACATGGGGCATATCCACAGGGTCGCCAACC
>ERZ779922.2421-NODE-2421-length-10955-cov-2.763028_pt1 | contig 10955 bp, 7 predicted proteins | sample MGYA00511544_ERZ779922 | MGnify/ENA primary metagenome ERZ779922 (study PRJEB29588, sample SAMEA2154516) | human gut metagenome | biome: human gut; feature: human-associated habitat; material: faeces | place: Denmark | collected 2008/2010 ... | reverse complement strand
CGACCACGGCTATCCGTTTGCAACCAATTTTAACCCGGAGATCAATATCCGGGAGGTGTCGGCAAACGGTTCTTACTGGGAAGATGGACACTGGGTAGAGACGAAACCGATGGAGATCAAGAGAGAGTATGATTTTGACGGCGTCGGCATGAAGGATATGTACCTGCTTCACCATGAGGAGATCGAATCGTTGGCGCTCAATATGCCGGGAATCAAGCGGATCCGCTTCTTCATGACCTTCGGTCAGAGTTACCTGACCCATTTAAAGTGTCTGGAGAACGTCGGCATGACTTCGATCGAGCCGATTATGTACGAAGGAAAAGAGATCGTACCGCTGCAGTTCTTAAAGGCAGTGCTTCCGGATCCGGCATCCCTTGGTCCTCGTACTGTTGGAAAAACGAATATCGGATGCATTTTCCAGGGTAAGAAGGATGGAAAAGAGAAGAAGTATTACTTATATAATATCTGTGATCATCAGGAGTGCTACAAAGAGGTTGGTTCTCAGGCGATCTCCTATACAACCGGTGTACCGGCGATGATCGGTGCGATGCTGGTGATGAATGGAACCTGGCAGAAACCGGGCGTTTATAATATTGAAGAATTTGATCCGGATCCATTTATGGATGCGTTAAATAAATGGGGACTTCCGTGGAAGGAATCCTGGGATCCGGCACTGGTGGATTAAGATAAAAATGCCTCCATGTAAGAAACTGGTTTTATTTTGCGTTTTTTAGGCGCAGGAAGAGAATGGACAGGGAAGATGGAAGCGAGAAGGAAAGGAAGGAAAATAGATGCAGGAACGGGAGGCGGCTGGGGTTCTCCGGGACACGGCGGCGATCCGCACGCCATTTTATGTGGTGGATGAGACGCTTTTAAAGAAAAATCTGGAAATTTTGAAAGATACGGCAGAGCGGGCTGGATGCCGGATTCTGCTGGCACAGAAAGCATTTTCCATGTATTCGGTCTACCCGCTGATTCGTCAGTATCTGTCGGGAACCGCGGCGAGCGGGCTTTATGAGGCGCGACTTGGAAAAACGGAGTTTGGCGGGGAGACCCATGTGTTTTCTGCCGCCTACCGCCCGGATGAGTTTGATGAGATTTTAAATTATGCCGACCACATTGTTTTTAATACGCCGGGGCAGGTGCTGAAATATGGTGAAAAAGTAAAAAAAGCCGGAAAACAGGCGGGACTCCGGCTGAACCCGGAGTGTTCCACGCAGGAGGGTCACGCGATCTATGATCCGTGTGCGCCGGGATCCCGCATGGGGACGACTCTTTCGATGCTTTCGGAGGCGGGAAACTTTGAAGAAACCATCCTTCCGTATCTGAATGGATTTCATATGCATACGCTCTGCGAACAGAATTCAGATGACCTGGAGACGACGCTGCGGGCAGCGGAGGAGAAGTTTGGAGCCTGGTTTTCAAAGGTAAAATGGCTGAACCTGGGCGGCGGACACCACATTACGAGAGAAGATTATGACCGGGAACGCCTGATCCGCCTGGTGCGCGGGCTGCGCGAAAAATATGGTGTGGAAGTATACCTGGAACCGGGCGAGGCGGTTGTCTTAAACGCGGGATTTCTTGTAACTTCCGTGCTGGAGACGATGGAAAACGGCATGCAGATTGCGATTCTGGATACCTCGGCAGCCTGCCATATGCCGGATGTGCTGGAAATGCCGTACCGTCCGCCGCTTATGGACAGTGGCGAGCCGGGTGAGAAGAAGTATACCTACAGATTGTCCTCATGTACCTGCCTGGCAGGTGATGTGATAGGGGATTATTCATTTGACAGAGAGATAAAAACCGGCGACAGGCTGTGCTTTTGTGATATGGCAATCTACTCGATGGTCAAAAATAATACCTTTAACGGCATGCCGCTTCCGGACATTGCAGTAATGGATGAAAATAACGATTGTAAGGTTATCAGGAGATTCGAATATGAAGATTTTAAATGCAGGCTGTCCTAGAGCAGACGGCTTTTATATGCCGGCAGAGTATGCTCCACACAAGGGTACCATCATCATCTGGCCAAAGCGCCCGGGCTCATGGATTTACGGTGCCAGGCGGGCAAGAGAGGCTTTTGCGGAGGTGATATGTGCAATAGCAGAGTCTGAGCAGGCATATGTGCTCGCTGAGGCAGATGTGATAGACAATGCAAGGTCTGTTGTGGAAGCTGTCAGAAAGCAGAAAAATTATCAGGAAAATTTCCCGGTGAAATATATACAAATGGAGTCAGATGATGCCTGGGCCAGAGATGTGGGGCCGACCTTCGTGAAAAATGAGGATGGTGCTGTCAGAGGAATCGACTGGTGTTTTAATGCCTGGGGCGGCAAGGTGGACGGACTGTACGCAGACTGGACAAAGGATGACAGAGTAGCGGCTTTATTTTGCAACAAAGCCGGATACGACATGTATGATGCGCATCCGTTTGTCTTAGAGGGTGGAGCCATCCACACAGACGGAGAGAAAACTGTGATAGTGACGGAAAGCTGTCTGCTCAGCAAGGGCAGAAATCAGGAATTATCGAAGTCTGAAATAGAACAGAAATTAAAGGATTATCTCGGTGCCGAAAAAATTATCTGGATTCCTTATGGAATATACAATGATGAAACCAACGAGCATGTCGACAACGTATGTGCATTTACAAGCCCGGGGCATGTGGTGCTTGCGTGGACTGATGACATGGATGACCCACAGTATCAGATGTCCTCAGCGGACCTTGAAATATTGGAAAATGAAACTGATGCAAGAGGTAGAAAAATTGAGGTTCACAAGGTTTGCATTCCAAAGAATCCGGTGTGTATCACAGAATATGAGCTTTCCGGCTTCACCTTTGAGGAGGGCGAGGATGAGCGCGAGGCAGGAGAACGCTTGGCGGCAAGCTATGTGAATTTTTACATCACAAACGGCGGTGTGCTCATTCCTCAGTTTGGTGATGTGATGGATGAGCCTGCGCTTAAGGCAATCGGAAGACTTTTTGAGGGAAGAAAAGTGTATCCGATATATGCGCGCGACATAATTGTCGGCGGGGGAAATATACACTGTATCACACAGCAGATACCACAGTAATTTAATTGGTTGTAATCGTTCCAGCTCACATTGGAGACTTGGGAAAAGCCCATTGTGAGACGACAGGATGAGAAAGGTGAATAGTATGAGAGAGGTTACAATTGCTGCAATCCAGATGAGCTGCAGCCGTGACGTAAAAGAAAATATTGAAAAAGCAGCAAAGCTTATAAGGGCTGCAGCAGAGGCAGGAGCACAGATAATACTTCCTTCGGAGCTGTTTGAGAGACAGTATTTCTGTCAGGAGAGGCGGTACGATTATTATGACTATGCAAAGCCGCTTTCTGAAAATGATGCGGTGCAGAGCATGAAGGCACTTGCAAAGGAGCTTGGCGTAGTGATTCCCGTGAGCTTTTATGAGGCGGGAGAGGGCAGACAGCTTTTCAACTCAGTGGCGGTGATAGATGCCGATGGAGAGGTGCTTGGAATATACCGAAAGACACATATCCCGGACGATCATTATTATCAGGAGAAGTTTTACTTCACACCGGGAAATACAGGCTTTAAAGCTTTTAAGACAAGATATGCAACCATTGGAGTCGGCATATGCTGGGATCAGTGGTTCCCGGAAACGGCAAGAGGCATGGCTTTAAAGGGCGCGGAGATACTTTTTTACCCTACAGCCATAGGCAGCGAGCCGATACTGGAATGTGACAGTATGCCGCACTGGAGACGGTGCATGACCGGACATGCAGCCTGCAATCTGATGCCGGTTGTGGCGGCAAACAGGATAGGCACAGAGGAGGTTGTACCGTGTGCAGAAAACGGAAACCAGAGCTCTGCACTGACATTTTATGGTTCTTCGTTTATCACAGATGCGACCGGAGAGGTTGTTGAGCAGATGGACAGAGTATCGGAGGGCTTCATACTCCACAGTTTTGATCTGGATGAGCTGGAGAGTGAGAGAAAGAGCTGGGGGCTGTTCAGGGACAGGCGGCCGGAGATGTATGGGGAGAATTAGCTTAGATTACCCTAATGATTGCAAATTAATTTAAAGTTTATTTAAAAACACAGGATACAGCAAAGACGCTATATCCTGTGTTTTTTATAGTTACCTATTAGTGTATTAGAACATCGGAAAAAATACATATTATTGTTTCAACAGCACTTTGATGTCTTCCTCCGGTGTGGTAATAGGTGCAATCCCATAGTTTTCTACCAGAAAGTTCAGAATGTTAGGAGAAAGGAATGCCGGTAGAGAAGGACCGAGACGGATATTTTTTATACCAAGATGTAACAGCGTTAAGAGGATGCAGACTGCTTTCTGTTCATACCAGGAGAGTACAAAGGAAAGCGGAAGCTCGTTTACTGAACATCCAAATGCATCCGCAAGTGATATTGCAACCTGTATCGCGCCATAAGCGTCATTACACTGTCCCATATCCATCAGTCGCGGAAGACCACCAATTTCTCCAAGATTTAGATCGTTGAAACGAAATTTTCCACATGCCAGAGTCAGGACGATACTGTCAGAAGGCGTCTGTTTTACAAATTCTGTATAGTAATTTCTGCCCGGTTTGGCACCATCACAGCCGGCAACCAGGAAGAAATGACGGATAGCTCCTGATTTTACGGCCTCTATTACCGTATCCGCATGGGACAGGATTGCTGAATGACCAAAACCGGTTGTTACCTGTGTGCCGCCATTTATGCCTGTAAAGGTCTGATCCTCCTTGTAACCACCGAGCTCAAGTGCTTTTTCAATAACAGGAGTGAAATCCTTCTGTTCATCGATATGAACAGTACCCGGGAAGGCAACCACTTCTGTTGTGAACACTCTGTCGATGTAGCTGCTTTTTGGAGGCATCAGACAATTTGTGGTGTAGAGAATAGGAGCAGGAATATGATCAAATTCTTTTTGCTGATTCTGCCATGCTGTTCCGAAATTCCCCTTCAAGTGAGGGAATTTCTTTAAGAATGGATATGCATGGGCAGGGAGCATTTCACCATGAGTGTAGATATTGATTCCCTTTCCATTTGTCTGTTCAAGCAAAAGCTGCAGGTCCTTTAAATCGTGTCCGGTTACTACGATAAAAGGTCCCTTTTCCACCGTAAGCGTAACATCTGTTGGCTCCGGTGTTCCATAGGTTTGTGTATTTGCCTTGTCTAGAAGTGCCATGCACTTTAGATTGATTTCACCTACCTTGAGAACTGTTGGAAGCAGTTCATCCATACTTTCTGCGTAACCAATCCTGAACAAGGCTTCACAGAAAAACTGATTTACCTCGGGATCTTCAAAATTCAGGACATATGCATGATAGGCATATGCAGCCATTCCGCGAATACCAAAGAGAATAAGTGACTTCAGGGAACGGATATCTTCATCAGCATTCCATAGCTGTTGCATATCATATTCGTCAGTTCGTCCACAAGGAGACTGACATTTATTACAGTCGCCAACCAGAGAGGCTTTTTCTGCTATGACCTTTTGTATCATATCTTCAATTGCTGCATTATCAAAGCTTACATTTGTAATTGTGGTAAATAAGCCCTCGATAATGGTCTGCCAGGTCTTTTTTGAAACAGCTGATGTGTCATCGACAGCTCTCGCCAGACCAATCAGTGCGCCTGTCAATTCATCCTGTAACTGTGCAGTATCTGCCTTTTTTCCGCAGACACCTATATTTCCGGTACAGCCGGTGCATCCGGCCGTTTGTTCACATTGAAAACAAAACATCTTTTTTTCCTCCATCAGTAGTTTTTTTATGTTTCTGACAGAATAATAGCGTTATAAAAACAACTTGTATGTTTGATTTCCAACATAAAGAATACTTTTGAAAAAAATTTATCTATTACAATTAGAATAGTTTTTTCTTAATCCCTTAACAATGATAAACATAGTCACAAATTCAGCCGCCGGAAAAGCAAGCCACACACCTGTCATGCCAAAGGCGGCTGAAAGTGCGAATGCGAAAATGCTTATAGCGATAAAACCACGCATGATAGATGCCGCAAATGCATATTTTACGGACTCAACGGCACTTAGGATGGCAGAACCTACTATATTGATTCCGGCAAAAATAAAGCCTGTAAAGTAAAGGCGCAGTCCGCTCTCGGCATACGAGGCAAGCCTGGCATCGTGCTCGCTGTTGAAAACAGATGTCACAAAAGGTGCAAAGGTGCATATGAACAAAATGAGCAGTGCAGCAATTAAGAGAGATGAAACGACAGCCATCCTGAGTATTGAGTCTACATTTTTTCTAAGTCCTCTGCCGTAATAGTCGCTGATAAGAGGCTGTGAACCCTGTGCTATTCCGTTGAACAAAGCTACAGCGACCAGTGATGTATTGGCAACCACACCGTATGCTGCCACGCCGATATTTCCTGCAAGCCTCAGGATAATCATATTGAAGACAATAGTTATGACACCTGATGATATCTCAGCAACAAAGGAAGAAACACCAACCTGGCAGGAGTAAAAGAGTCTCTTGACAGATGGAACCGTCGGCTTAAGCTTTACGGAGCATTTGTCTGAGCAGAAATGAATACAGCATATCAGGATGCCTATAATCGGTGAAATAGCGGTAGCTAAAGCGGCTCCTTCCATACCAAGTCCAAGCGGGAACATGAGTATGTAATCAAAAACAATATTAAAAAGGCTGCTGAAAAGTGTGGCGCACATGGCAATGGATGGTGCGCCATCATTTCTTACGAAAGCATTGCACACATAGTTGCACATGAAAAACGGTGTAAAAAGCATGAAAATACGTGTATAGTTTTTACCGGTATTTATAATTGCCGAATCTCCGCCGAGCAGTCCTACGAGCCTGTCCGGGATGAAAATACCAATCAATATGAATATAACGCTTATTATAATACACCACAGGAGGGCATGAAAAAAGTAGCTCTCGCTGGATGTATCGCCCTTATTTTTTTCTACGACATATCTGATGGCTGAGCCGACTCCGATCATTGCGCCTATGGCAAAAATCAAATTGTATACAGGCAGCACCAGATTGAGCGCGGTGATACCGTTTGAGCCGACCGCCTTTGATATAAAGAAGGTGTCGGCAAGTATATATAATGACATACCCACCATGCCGAGTATGTTTTGTGAGACATATTTTACAAATAATTTTTTCATAATAGTTATATTGTAAATGCATCTGTCATTTAAATCAATGATATTTTTGATTAGCCCGGATGTAAAAAGTTCAAAATGAGACATTTGGACTATTGAAATATTTTTCAGGTACATTATAATGAACATGTTGAAATAAAATTGGGATTACTAAAGGAGGATAATTATGGAAAACAATAAGCTTTCAACAGGTTTAACCGTATGGTTATGGATTATTTTTGTGGTGAATGTTCTTGCAGCAATTGGCGGTATTGTCGTTGCACTGGGTGCTTCAGTCGTAGGAGCTACTTTAGGATTAGGTTCGATATATGTCGTACTGAGTTTCATTGGCGTTATACTACAGATTGTCATAACTGTTTCTATCGGTATTTTGCTTTTCGCACACAAAAAGATTGGTTTGGTGCTTATTTTTGCATTTGCAGCCATGGGATTCATTGTAAGTATGGTTACATATTCTATTGCAGCACAGCTTAGTGCCGTTAATATTGTCAAAGCAATTATTTCAGCCATTCTTATGCCGGTTATTACATATTTATTTGCAAAGAACGACATTGCAAATGGTACAATAGCTTAGAGCAATAAAAAATAAGATGAAAATTGAATAATGTTTTTTTAATCCGCTATACGATAGGTGAGTATAGCGGATTTTTTAATATTTATGGTGACAAAACAATATATTTATAATAAAATGATATTGTTAAATTATTAATAAAAAGCATACGAAAGAGAGGAGAAAGTTATGCAGGACATTAGTATCATTGGAATTATTGTTGCAGTTGTTGTTCTTGTTATCCTGTTGTTTATGGCAATCGGATACGTGAAGGCACCGCCTGATATGGCGTATATCATTTCAGGTGTGAAGAAAAAGTCAAAGGTAGTTATCGGAAAGGCGAGCATACGTATTCCGTTTTTTGAGCGTCTTGATAAGCTGAATCTCAGACTGATACCTATCGATGTAAAGACGAGCAATGCAGTACCGACAGCAGATTATATCAATATCAATGTCGATGCTACGGTAAACGTAAAGATCAGTAATAATCCTGAAAAGCTGCGCCTTGCGGCTGAGAACTTCCTTAACAAAAACACAGAGTATATCGCCGGTGTTGCCAGAGAGGTTCTCGAGGGTAATGTACGTGAGATTGTTGGAAAAATGAAGCTTGAGGAGATGGTCTCAGACCGTCAGAAGTTTGCCAATCTGGTAAAAGAGAATGCAGAGCCTGATCTTGCGGCAATGGGACTTGATATCATCAGCTTTAATGTGCAGAATTTTGTGGATGGCAACGAGGTAATAGAGAATCTCGGTATCGACAATATCGTAAAGATTAAAAAGGCCGCCGCCATCGCAAGGGCAGAGAGTGAGAGAGACATCAAGGTAGCTCAGGCTTCGGCTGACAAAGAGTCAAATGATGCAGCGGTTGCAGCACAGACAGAGATTGCCAAGAAACAGAATGAGCTCGCTATCAAGAAATCAGAGCTTCAGATGGAGGCTGATACAAAGAAGGCCATGGCGGATGCGGCTTACGATATCCAGAAGGAAGAGCAGCGTAAGACCATTGAGGTTGCCACAGCAAACGCTGATATCGCAAAGCAGGAGCGAGAGATTGAGTTAAAGCAGAAAGAGGTTGCAGTAACAGAGCAGTCTCTTGAGGCAGAGGTCAAGAAAAAGGCTGAAGCCAATAAATACGCGGCACAGCAGCAGGCAGAGGCACAGCTCTACCAGCGTCAGAAGGAAGCTGAGGCAAGACAGTTCGAGGCACAGCGTCAGGCGGAGGCACAGAAAGCAGAGGCAGAAGCCATGAGATATGCCAAGGAGCAGGAAGCTGCCGGTATCCGTGCAGTCGGAGAGGCAGAAGCATCAGCTATCCAGGCAAAGGGTATTGCAGAGGCTGAGGCTATGGAGAAAAAGGCAGAGGCATATGCCAAGTACAATAAGGCAGCCGTTGCAGAGATGATGATTAAGGTGCTGCCTGATATCGCAGCCAAGGTTGCAGAGCCACTTGGACAAATCGACAAGATTACTATTATCGGTGGCGGTGATGGCGACAATGGTGTAGGCCAGGTTGCCGGAAATGTACCGGTTGTAATGGCAAAGGTATTTGAGAGTATGAAAGAGGCAACAGGTATTGATTTATCTGAGATTATCAACGCTGATTCATATGACGCAAAGGTAAATCGCAACGTAAATGTAACCGGACTTGACGGAGTAAATCTCGTTGTAAATGCGGATACGGACAAAAACGGTGAAAAGCCTGAAAATTAAATAATGTTTTATTAATCTGCTATACGATAGGTGAGTATAGCGGATTTTTAATATTTTCTCCGAAAAAAAGACTCTTAAAAATGGACAGGTATTTGAAAATTAGTATATTATATGATATATTTTGTTGCATAAAAACAGGTTACTTATATATGGTATATATATTGATGAAGAGGAAAATCTATGAACGATAAAAGAAAGATAATAGCAATATTTATAATTGTTGCGATAGTAGCTGCACTGGCTGCAGTTGCCACATTTTTTGTGATTAAATCAGCAAAAAACGAGGCTAAAGGCTCGTCACAGATGACGGAAACAGCCACAGAGGATAGTTCAGACAAGGACGACCCGCAGCATACAGGAGACAATGCCGGCTCAATGAGTGTGACATCTGATGATGGGGCTTCTGCGGATGAGACACAGATACTGTCTGCAAGCTCTGTTGCGGAAAACAGTAACCTGACCTTCGGAATTGATGTATCTAAATATCAGGGCACTATAAAGTGGGACAAGGTTGCCGCAGGCGGAATTGATTTTGCAATGATACGTGTGGGCTACAGAACCCAGAAAACAGGCGAGATGTGTGTTGATACAAATGCAAGATACAACATGCAGGAGGCGCAGAAAAATGGCATAAAGGTCGGAGTATATTTCTTTTCATCAGCAGTAAATGAAACAGAAGCCATTGAGGAGGCAGACTGGGTAGCAGACTACATCTCAAAATATCAGATTACATATCCGGTGGCATTTGACTGCGAGGGCTTCACAGACTCAGCCAGCAGACAGTATGGCATGTCATCAGAGGCACGCACCAAAGTAGCTGAGGCATTTTTGCAGGAAATATATAATAAAGGATATACACCTATGTTTTACGCTGCAATGAATGAGTTGTCGGCAAACAGCCAGTGGGATACTAAAACACTTGAGAGCAGGTACAAAATCTGGGTGTCACAATATCCGGATACGGCTTACCCTGAAACACCGCAGTCATCCTATGAGGGCACACATGCCATGTGGCAGTATACCAATAAGGGAAAGGTGTCAGGGATTGATAAGCCGGTAGATTTGAATGTTGCATACTTTGGGTTTGATGAAACAGAGTCTGCAAAAAATGGAGATGCGGCTGACAATGCAACAGCTGATCCGGAAGCAGGTATGAAGTTTTCGGATGTAAATGAGACTGTAACTGCCAAGGAGAGCGTCAACCTGAGGGATATTCCAAGTCAGGGCAATGACAGCACAATTAAGGCAACGCTCAATAACGGTGATACAGCAACAAGAACAGGAGTCAGTGACAGTGGCTGGTCACGTGTCGAATATAATGGACAGACGTATTATGCCATTTCAAGCTACCTCACAACAGATATGAACTATGTAGTTCCCGGACAGGACGGAAGTGGCAGCGGAGACGGACTGAAGACAAAGTTCAAGGATTGTAATGATACTGTCACTGCAAAGATAGAGGTTAATCTGCGTGCACTTCCAAGTGTCACAAATCCGGATGCTACAGTCATCGCAACTATAAAAAATGGGGAAACAGTCACCAGAACC
>ERZ779922.2413-NODE-2413-length-11007-cov-3.952794_pt1 | contig 11007 bp, 8 predicted proteins | sample MGYA00511544_ERZ779922 | MGnify/ENA primary metagenome ERZ779922 (study PRJEB29588, sample SAMEA2154516) | human gut metagenome | biome: human gut; feature: human-associated habitat; material: faeces | place: Denmark | collected 2008/2010 ... | reverse complement strand
CCCGAACTTCGACCAAGACTTGACGCTCCGTTTCGCCACCGGACTGTATTATCAATCGCCCTTCTACAAGGAATTACGTAGAGTAGACAAAGATAAGAACGGCAATAATATCACGGTATTGAACAAAGATCTAAAGTCACAACGCTCCATCCATTTCATATTGGGAGGAGATTATACGTTCCGTGCCGTAGACCGGAATTTCAAGGTGACCGCCGAGATGTACTATAAAAAGCTGGACAATCTGAATCCCTACACCGTAGATAACGTCAAGATCCGCTATTACGGTGAGAACTGCGCCAAAGGTTACGCCATGGGACTCGATGTCAAATTCTTCGGAGAATTCGTACCGGGTACCGACTCATGGATCAGCTTCTCCTTGATGAAAGCCCAGCAAACCATCCGGGAAACAACGACCGTTCCTATGGCCAATAGCCAAGGCTACAACATCTCACTCTTCTTCCAAGATTATTTCCCGGGCTATAAACGAGTCAAGCTAAATCTGAAAGGAGTTCTATCCGGAGGACTTCCCCAGACAATCCCGGGCAAAGGATACGAAGCCGGCTATTTCCGTACGCCCGCCTACAAACGTGTAGATATCGGCCTCTCCTATCAATTGGCAGGAGGCACGGACGCTATCATGGACAGGGGCTTCTTCCGCCATTTGAAAAACATTTGGCTAGGTCTGGATGTGTTTAACATATTAGACATCAAAAACGTTAGTTCCTACTATTGGATAACAGATGTATATAATGTCCAATACGCAGTTCCAAACTATCTGACCGGACGTCAATTGAACGTTCGTCTGATTGTCGATTTTTAATAAAATGTATCTTTAAACACATTTACTGGGAGATAAAAACAAAAAATTATTTCCTCATTCATAAAAAGTAGTGTACATTTGCACACAATAGAAACAAACATTTACTAAATCTTTAAATTATTATTGACATGGAACTTACACATATCGAACATTTGGGTATCGCAGTAAAGAGCATCGAAGCTTGCCTGCCGTATTATGAAGAAGTTTTAGGACTAAAATGCTACAACATCGAAGAAGTAGCAGACCAGAAAGTAAAAACTGCATTCTTTAAAGTAGGCCAGACTAAGATCGAGTTGCTGGAGCCGACAAGTGAAGACAGTACAATCGCTAAATTTATCGAAAAGAAAGGTGAAGGTATCCACCACATTGCATTTGCTGTTCCCGACGTACAGGCAGCATTGGACGAAGCCGAATCAAAAGGTATCAAGCTGATCGACAAAGCTCCTCGTGGAGGTGCAGAAGGCTTGAACATTGCATTCCTTCACCCGAAATCGACATGCAGCGTTCTGACCGAACTTTGCATGCCGGGAAAATAAGAAACAATTGACAATTGAGAATTGACAATTATTTGATGCTATTCAATTGTCAATTCTCAATCGTTAATTGCCAATTAAATAAGTTCATTTCTAACAACAAATCTATAGTACAATGAGTAACCAACTTGAAAAAGTAAAGGAGCTTATCGCCCTTCGCGAAACAGCTCGTTTAGGTGGTGGAGAAAAAAGAATCGAATCTCAGCACAAAAAAGGTAAATACACCGCACGCGAACGTATTGCCATGTTGCTGGATGAGGGAAGTTTTGAAGAATTCGATATGTTCGTACAACATCGTTGTACAAACTTCGGTATTGAAAAAACTAAGTATTTGGGCGACGGTATCGTAACAGGTTACGGAACGATCGACGGACGTCTGGTATATATTTATGCTCAGGATTTCACCGTGTTCGGCGGTGCTTTATCCGAAGCATTGGCCATGAAGATCTGTAAAGTAATGGATCAGGCCATGAAGATGGGTGCTCCCGTTATCGGTCTGAACGACTCGGGTGGCGCACGTATCCAGGAAGGTGTCAACGCCTTGGCCGGTTATGCAGAAATCTTCCAACGTAATATCTTGGCTTCCGGGGTTATTCCTCAGATTTCCGGTATTTTCGGTCCGTGTGCCGGCGGTGCGGTTTACTCTCCTGCCCTGACAGACTTCAATATCATGACCCGCGGAACAAGTTACATGTTCCTGACTGGTCCGAAAGTTGTAAAAACAGTTACAGGCGAAGACGTTACACAGGAACAATTAGGTGGCGCAAGCGTACATACGACCAAATCCGGTGTGGCCCACTTCGCAGTCGATACGGAAGAAGACGGTTTACAGTTGATCCGCAAATTGATCAGCTTCCTGCCGCAGAACAACCTGGAAGAAACTCCTCTGATCGAATGTAAAGACCCGATCGACCGTCTGGATGACAACCTGAACGACATCATCCCTGACAATCCTAACCAGGCTTACGATATGTATGAAGTTATCGGAACCATCATCGATAACGGCGAATTTCTGGAAGTACATGCCGACTATGCCAAGAACATTATCGTCGGTTTCGCCCGTTTTAACGGCCAGACTGTCGGTATCGTAGCCAACCAGCCGAAAGTAATGGCAGGCTGTCTGGACAGCAACGCCTCCCGCAAGGCAGGCCGTTTCGTCCGTTTCTGCGATGCTTTCAACATTCCTTTGGTTACATTGGTTGACGTACCGGGATTCTTACCGGGTACAGGCCAGGAATACAACGGTGTTATCCTGCACGGAGCCAAATTGCTTTACGCTTACGGCGAAGCCACAGTGCCTAAAGTAACTGTAACATTGCGTAAATCTTACGGTGGAGCCTATTGTGTGATGAGCTCCAAACATCTGCGTGGCGATATGAACTACGCATGGCCGACAGCCGAAATCGCAGTTATGGGCCCAAGCGGCGCTGTAGAAGTGATCTTTGCAAAAGAAGTGGCTGCCTCGGAAGATCCGAAAGCTTGCGCTGCAGAAAAAGAAGCCGAATACAAAAAAGCATTTGCAAACCCATACAATGCAGCTCAATATGGCTATATCGACGATGTTATCGAACCTCGTAACACTCGTTTCCGTATTATTCGTGCTTTACAACAATTGCAGACCAAGAAGTTAAGCAATCCTGCCAAGAAACATGACAATCTGCCTCTATAATTCTTAAAACAGGAAATGAATATGATTAATAAGAAAATAGGGGTATTGCTGCTGTTCGCGTTGCTCGTTTCATTCGGGGCAAAAGCACAGCGTGCAACCTCCATGCGAATAAATGAAGTGCTGGTCATCAACGAAGATAACTTTGTTGATGATTACGGCAAACGCCATGCCTGGATCGAATTGTTCAACAATTCGGCCGGTTCGGTCAATATCGCCGGTTGCTACTTGACTAATGACAAGAGCAACCCGAAAAAGTATCCGATTCCGAAGGGCGACGTTCTAACAGTAATTCCTCCTCGCCAGCACACTTTGTTCTGGGCAGACGGAGAACCGGATCGGGGAACATTCCATGTCAATTTCACGCTCGACCCATCAAAAGAAAATTACATTGCGTTATACGATGCAGACGGTAGAACTCTGATCGATGAGATCGTTATCCCTGCTTCACAAAAAGCAGATGTCAGCTATGGTAGAACTTTAGACGGACAAGGAGAATGGACAGCTCTGACAAAAGTTACACCCAGCACCAATAACGTAACATTGGATTCTAACGAGAAAATCGAGAACTTTAAAGAAAATGATTCTTGGGGTATCGGTATGACCCTGACTGCCATGGCAGTTGTGTTCTCCGGATTATTCCTGTTGTTCATCATCTTTAAACAAATCGGAAAGCTCTCGATCGCGGCCAGCAAACGCAATGCACAGAAAGCGGCCGGAGCGGCTGTTATTGCAGACAATGCAGGTCAGGAATCCGGGGAAATCTTTGCGGCTATCGGTGCGGCTCTATACGAAATGAGCGACGACAACCACGACATCGAACATACGGTTCTGACGATCCGCAAGGTTCAAAGATCTTATTCTCCGTGGAGTTCCAAGATTTACGGTCTGCGTGAAGTTCCCAAAAAGTAATTATCTCTAAAAACAAACAAGAATGAAAAGTTTTAAATATACTATTAACGGTAACGTATATAAAGTACATATCAGCTCGGTAGTGGATGACATCGCTGAAGTAGAAGTAAACGGTACTCCCTATCAGGTAAAAATGGAGAAACCGGCAAAAAAACAGATGGTTACACTGAAACGCCCGGCTCAAGCTCCTACAACGGCAAGTGGCGAACCGGTTATTTCCCGTCCGGCAGCCTCAACCACCAAGGGCGCTGTCAAATCTCCGCTGCCAGGTGTAATCCTGCAGGTTAACTGTAAAGTCGGTGATACTGTCAAGAGAGGCCAGAATCTACTTGTCCTCGAAGCCATGAAGATGGAAAACAACATCAACGCCGACCGTGACGGCAAAATCATTGAAATAAAAGTAAACAAAGGGGATTCCGTACTGGAAGGTGCTGACCTCGTCGTAATAGGATAATATTATGTTAGGATCAGTATTATTACAGGCAGCAGGTACGGCTCATGAAAGCTTTCTCCAGTTCTTGGGAGAAAACTTGGAGTTGTTCCTCACTTATACAGGAGTCTACAACGCGACACCGGGTCACCTTATCATGATCCTTGTCGGTCTGTTGTTCATCTTCCTGGCTATTAAATATGAATTCGAGCCTATGCTCCTTATCCCTATCGGATTCGGTATCCTGATCGGTAACATTCCGTTCAAAGATGCAGGATTGCAGGTGGGTATTTACGAACAAGGTTCTGTGCTGAACATCCTCTACCAGGGTGTAACCTCCGGATGGTATCCGCCGTTGATCTTCCTCGGTATCGGGGCCATGACCGATTTCTCCGCATTGATCTCCAATCCTAAACTGATGTTGATCGGTGCAGCGGCTCAGTTCGGTATTTTCGGAGCATATATCATCGCTCTTCAAATGGGATTTGAACCGAACCAGGCCGGTGCAATCGGTATCATCGGTGGTGCCGACGGCCCGACAGCAATCTTCCTTTCTTCCAAGTTAGCTCCGAACTTGATGGGTGCTATTGCAGTATCGGCATACTCTTATATGGCGCTGGTTCCTATTATCCAGCCTCCGTTCATGCGCCTGCTGACGACTCAGAAAGAACGTCTGATCCGCATGAAACCGCCGAGAGCCGTTTCTTCCACGGAAAAGATCGTATTCCCGATCGTAGGCCTATTGCTGACTTGCTTCCTAGTTCCTTCCGGTCTGCCTCTGTTGGGTATGCTGTTCTTCGGAAATTTGTTGAAAGAAAGTGGTGTAACACGTCGTTTGGCTGAAACAGCCCGTGGTCCGCTGATTGATACGATCACGATCCTGTTAGGTATTACGGTAGGTGCTTCTACTCAAGCAACCCAGTTCCTGACATTGAACTCCATCAAGATCTTCGGTTTGGGAGCGTTGTCATTCGTGATCGCAACTTGTGCAGGTATCCTGTTCGTGAAGTTCTTCAACCTGTTCTTGAAAGAAGGCAATAAGATCAATCCGCTTATCGGTAACTCCGGTGTGTCTGCCGTGCCCGACTCTGCCCGTATCTCTCAGAACGTAGGTCTGGAATATGATCCGACCAACTACCTGTTGATGCACGCCATGGGTCCGAACGTAGCAGGTGTAATCGGTTCTGCCGTAGCAGCCGGTATCCTGTTGGGATTCTTAGGATAATTCACTTATTCTACATAAAAAGGAGCTGAACTCCAAGTCATCTCCAAATATAAAAACTTACCCAAGTTTACGGACTTTAACGTATTCTTGGGTAAGTTTGTATATGCGCACAACGATTCATCAGAAGTATATTAATGGCTGTATCATAAAAAACTATTTACGACACAGCCTCCCTTTTTATATCCGACCTTATCAGATATTTTGTTCGACGGTCATCGGATCTGTCTCTGGATTTGCCTCCTGTTCCAATGTTGTCCCCAAAAACAACCAAATCATTAACAGGATAATCGCGATCACCACACCAAAGACCAGCAGTACATTCGTATTCTTTCGTCTCATGTCTATTCTTCAATATTGATTTGAAGATTAAACAAGACACCCCCTTTTTTGGTTTAACCGTTCCTTACTTTTGTTCTTTATTTAACTGAGTAAATATTTTAGAAAGAATGTTTTTTCTTCACTTACAAATACAATTGGAAATAGACGATCCAACTATCATACCATCATAATTGGCAATAACCCACTATATATCAACACAAAACAGCCATGACAGTTCGCAAAACAACTGTCATGGCTACTATCATACCATCATACATAAAATTAGTCAATCAATTATATATCAACCATCTACCTCTTCCACATAATAACAAGTCCCCCTCATCGTCCGCTTATTCGGCACGCTATTCCGCTTTAAAAGCTTACCGAAATTAAGGATCATCGTTTTTGTAATGTTAAAACCGGGTTGTTTCTCCGCGATCATATCCAGTATCTCGGACGCCAGAAGCGGCTTTGCCTCTTCAATATCCTCCGCGATCTTGAAATAACGCAGGAACAGTTGCTCTTCAGCCGGCTGCTGCTGGAAATCCCTGTTGTTTTCAGTGATCAGCGCCTCTTCCTCCGGAGTAAACCAAAAACGTTCTCCACGCCTCAACAATTCTTTCGCTTCCGCATACAACTGATCATAATCGATCGGCTGGGCATAATCGATCCGCCCCTTCACCTCCACGCAAATGAAACGGCGGCTACCGGTCGGATCCGTCAGCAAATCATAATTGTTGCTGGTCGCGATAAACGTGGCATAGCGACGCAAGTTACGGCTCGCGCTCTGATAAGGCAAACGAGTGTTCACAACCGCTTTTTGCAGGATATGCTTCAAAAAACTTTGATGAGAACTTTTCACTGAATCAAATTCATCGATATTAATCAACGCATACCGGTGCAAAGCCAACTCCGCCCCACGGCGATTGCCGAAATCGATACTGTCCGTATAATAAGGACGCAACACTGGTGGCAACAAATTCAAGCAAAACGTGGACTTCCCACACCCTTGGCCACCGACCAACAGAGGTGTCGTACTATTCCCGTGTTCCGAATCCAGTTCCATCCAATGTGCCACCATGCTTAGGAACCAGCGGTAAAACAAATCTCCCCATACCGGATTGTCACAAGGGACACGCCCGGCTAATGCCCTGATGCGTTCTTTTCCGTCCCAAGCCGGAAGATTCCCAAGAAAATGGTCGATAGGATGATATATCGGAACACGATCGGAATTGACATACCGGTCGATATCCTTGTCCCATACATTCAACCCTTCCTGCTGGGCTTCCAAGCAAATGGAATTCCGGACTTTCGTCGTATAAGGCTTGTAAACGAACTGTATCATCGAACGGTCCAAATATTCCACTCCACCGCTCATCTCATTCGTCCGGAAGAAATAACGCCGGTTCATAAACTCGTCCAACCGCAACACCAACGACATGGATGGCGGGACGGAAGAGAGCGGCTCCGCACGGTTTGAAACATTCTCCAACGTATATGCCGTACGGAAAGCCATACGGACGTCTATCTTATATTTTTTCAAAGCCTCATAGCGCAATGTCCAGCCCACCGCCTCTTCCTCCGGTATTCCAAGCCGGCAGCAAGCTTGCGCCAAGTCGATGAACAGCAGTTGGATATCATCTTCCGGGCTTTCTGAAAACCGACGCGTCATCTCCATCAGGATGACACTGAACAGCGTGGCGATCTGCCCGTTCCGATCCGCTCCCGGAGCCATCATCTCCAACGGATCCCGAACCGGAGAAGGCACGATCTTCAAGTCACCCCCGTCCGGCATCTGCAAAGGTTGCTCGATCCGGATCGCCACCGCATCCGGATTGTAATAGGCGTCCGGATCCACACTCATCCGGCACCCCCGCGACAGGAACGGTTCTTTCAACGATATAATGCTGCCCAACTGCGGCTGGGAATGCCGCACCGCCAGCTGATAAGCCGTAGCATGAAACATACGGGCCTGCTCCTCTTTTTTCGGCAGCGAGCCGTCGGGCAGCACAAAAGGAACCACGATCTTGACCGAACGCCCGCTCAGCCCGACGAACGCCAGCAAGGTCTGCGGCAGGGCGGCAGCTTCACGGCGGACGGCCTCCGCCTCACTCTGGCTTTCCAAGCCGTTCACTTCCAACAAGACATACCCGTTATAGCGCCTCAACTGTATTCCATCGCCATTCTTCTTGAACGTCGAGCCAAAAGCCAGGACCGGTAGTTTTCCGGACAAATCCGTGGTTCGTGCCAAAAACGCCATATTCAATTTTCGACGAACCGACAATATAGCTTCCGCATCTTTGCCGTTTTTCAGCAACCCGACAATATATTCCATATCACGCGAGTGCATCCGCAACACGCCTTTTTTATGCCTGTAATATGTGATTTGCATTACCAAGGATTTCTTTCGAATTTGACAAATTTCATGCTCTTTCTCACACAGGGAGCCATCCTGAAACAGACACGACGCGCCTTCACCCGATGGGGAGTACATTTTTTCGGATCTTCGAAGCCTTCGCTCCCTGCCGAAAGATAAAAATCACCCAACCCGTCCAACTCCACGGAATAGCCGTCTTTCAACAATTCAAGAATCATCCCTCCGATCTCGCAAACCGAAGCGAACACATCACCTCGGCTCAACGAGCAACGATCGGCAACCAAATCAGCCAGCTTTTTCGTTGAAACCCGCCCGCACGTAACCGGAACACCATAATAGCGTACTTTATCTTCCGCTCCCGTCTTGTCCAGTTTTTGCCGGACTACATAGTAATGTGCCATAAATAACAGTATTTTTAATATTAAACAACCAGATATTCTTCTCAAGACGCCCATTTTAACACTTTTGACACCCCCATCTGAACGGTATCAACCCCCGGGTCTCACCCCTTCCGACACCCGGATGACGGGCTTCTTTTCTTATTACAAATATACAAATAAAACATCTATAATGCAAATATTTACAGCACTTTATTCAATTATATCTACACTTATTTTTCCCCAGCACGAAGACAGAATCATGTGATATACGACATGATAGTATGATAGTATGAAATGATAGTTGAAAATAGATACTATCATATTTTTATAAACTAATATACAGACATTTATAAGAAAATATGATAGTATGATAGTTGGATTTAAAAAAAATCCTATGTATATAATAGGTGGATGTTTACAGCAACTTATTTATATTGCTTGCAGGAGGAAGACTTACATGGATGGCAACCCTAAATAACACATCGTCCCGTTTCCATGTTTGACATTACAGCTATCAAACACAAGAAACAGGACGATTTTGCATATCTAAGTTCTTTTCCGATTGACCGGACTTACATAAAAATTTCGACAAACGTGCCATTCCGACATAGCACACAACTACATCATCGAGCTAAAAGCACCTTATTTTTTGCAACCGTCGCCTGAAACTCTTTCAGGTAGAACGGTTCGAAATAGGCGGTGTCTTCAAACTTGCCGGCGGCAAAAGCTTGTTCCGAGAGCGGAATCATGTTTACGGCAAGAGGATGGATGTCTTCGATAAAGATGGCGTTCGGAGAAGTGATGACCGATTTGCATTTGGAAGCACCGTTGCCAAAGAAACAAACTTTCCCTTTTTCCAGATAAGAAGCATACGTACCGGCTTCCACAATATCGGCCTTCGTCTCGCGGACAGGCTTTAAGGAAGCATCGTAGATAGCGGCATAAACCTCCATACGCCGGGCATCCAACATAGCACAATAAAGGCAATTATCAGTAATAGAGACGATTTGCGAATCACCCTTACTGTTGACAGTAGCAGCCATGATGTCCAACGTATGAATGCCGATCAGAGGAATACCGAAACCAAAGCAAAGACCTTTAGCGACAGACACTCCGATACGGAGTCCGGTATAAGAACCAGGACCGCTACTGACCGCTACGGCATCCAAGGCTTTCTTCCCCTTCTTTTTCAATACGGAAAGAGCTTCTTCAACAAATACGCCTAATAAGGCTGCATGCGAAGGGCCGTCGAACGAGGCCTTCGCAAAAAGGACTTCACCATCCATAGACAACGCTACAGAGCATACAGAAGTCGATGTTTCGATATTTAATATACAAGACATTTTAATTGACAATTGACAATTGACAATTGACAATTAAAATATGTGTCAAAAGCCAATCGGTTGATAATGGATGCAAAAGTATAAAACATAACTGTAATCTCATGATCAAAACCGATTTTATTAAGGCTGACACGGATGGTTTCGGCTTTTTCTCAATTATATTGTCAATCGTCAATTGTCAATTATCAATTGATTAGCTATCTTTGCACAAATTTTTAGAACAATGATACAATCAATGACTGGATTCGGTAAGGTTACAGCCGAACTTCCTTCTAAAAAAGTAACCGTAGAAATAAAAGCTCTGAACAGCAAGCAACTGGATTTGTCGACCCGCATTCCTTCCATCTACAAAGAAAAAGAAATGCAAATACGCAGTTTGTTACTCCAGTCGCTTGAACGTGGAAAAGTCGAATTTAATATATTTGTCGAATATATCGGTAAAGACACGCCCACACAGATCAACTTGGCTGCGGTAGAAAACTATTACAATCAAATCAAAGATATTGCCGACCGCCTGAACATCGGACTTCCCGCCGACTGGTTCCAGACCCTGCTCCGCATGCCGGACGTGATCAAGACAGAGGCCCAGGAAGTAAACGAAGAGGAATGGAATGTGGTTGAGAAAGCGATCAAAGAGGCCATAGGGCACCTTTGCGATTTCCGTATTCAGGAAGGCGCCATGTTACAAAAGTTGTTCGAACAGAAAATTGCCAATATCTCCCGCCTGCTTTCAGAAGTAGAACAGTATGAAAAGGAGCGGATCGAAAAAATCAAAGCCCGTATCATGGACAATCTCGAAAAGATTGCCGGACAGGACTACGACAAGAACCGGTTCGAACAGGAGATGATCTATTATATCGAAAAACTGGACGTAAACGAGGAAAAGAACCGCCTGGACAACCACCTGAAATATTACATCAGCACGATGGAGAGCGGACACGGACAAGGTAAGAAACTCGGTTTCATCGCACAGGAAATGGGACGTGAAATCAACACCCTTGGT
>ERZ779922.2393-NODE-2393-length-11090-cov-255.496874_pt1 | contig 11090 bp, 8 predicted proteins | sample MGYA00511544_ERZ779922 | MGnify/ENA primary metagenome ERZ779922 (study PRJEB29588, sample SAMEA2154516) | human gut metagenome | biome: human gut; feature: human-associated habitat; material: faeces | place: Denmark | collected 2008/2010 ... | reverse complement strand
TTGTCGCTTTGCAAGCAAAATCCCACTAAACCCTATAGGTTGCGGATTTGAGGGTTATCAGATGAATAATCAGTTAGCAATCATCGTTTTATTGGTGATTTTGGTAGTTTTAGTAGCAGTCAACATCTGGCTCTACCGCCACTATCGCCGGAACATCAAGAAGGTAACCTTCCTTTTTGATGCGATAGATAATGGGGATTTCTCCTTCAACTTTCCTACGGAGAAGAGGTTTAAGGAAGATAATATTCTACACCAGTCCCTCAACCGCATCAAGCTTTTCCTGCAGCATACGAGAGAGGAGCAGATGGATCGGGAGAAATATTACGAGCAGATTCTGAATGCGGTGGATACGGGCATCCTGGTGGTGGATAGTCACGACAACATCCTGCAACATAATCAGGCAGCCCTCCGGTTGCTTGATACGGATGTGCTTACCCACATGAACCAGGTAAAAGGAAAACTGAAGGATGAACACCTGGCAAAGCATGAGACGCAAGCCATGCTGAAAGACAAGCACGTGCGCATCATCGCCCTGAGCGACGTGAGCCACGAACTGAGCAATCAGGAGGTGGATTCTTGGATCAAGCTGATTCGTGTGCTGACCCATGAAATCATGAATACCATCACGCCGGTTACTTCGCTGAGTGAAACTCTGCTTACCCGAGTTACAGAGGATAAAGACTTGAAGCAAGGCTTGGAAACCATCCACAAAACAGGAACAGAACTGTTGGCTTTCGTCAACAACTATCGCCGTTTCACCCATGTTCCCCAGCCTCAGCCTGCTCTTTTCTATGTGGAACCATTCCTGGAAAGAATGGCGTTGCTCTGCAACCACGAAGTAGAGATAGAAGTTTCTCCCAAGGATTTGCTGGTTTACGCCGATGAGAGCCTCCTCTCTCACGTGGTAACGAATCTTCTGAAGAATGCCGTAGAAGCTTTCAGGGAAAAGGAAAGAGAAGACAAGCAGGAATGCCGCTCCGCGGATTTGCAATCCGCGGCAAGCAAGAAGGCATTTATCCGTCTCAAAGCCTACGCCAACGTCCAGGAATCCATCATCATCGACGTGAGCAACAACGCCGGCCTCATCCCCGAAGATGTAGCCTCCCACATTTTCATCCCGTTCTTCACCACGAAGCCGGAAGGAAGCGGAATCGGTCTCTCCCTCTCCCGCCAGATCATGCGAGTAAGCGGCGGCAGCCTCTCGCTCCATCAGGACAAGGCACAGGGAATCACCACCTTCCGCATCATCATCCCATAACATAAGCACATTTTTTGAGAGAAAAGTTTGGTGTTTATCCATAAAAATCGTATCTTTGTCCCCACAAATACAGAAGATTATGGCATTCGAAAAGGAAATCAAGGAATACGAGGATTTGAGACGAAAATATCAAACCCTTATCATCAATAAAATGGATAGAGAAGAGTACATCAAATATAATGAAGTACTCTTCTCTACCCATTCGTGCGCCATTGAAGGCAACTCTTTCTCCGTAGATGATACCCGGGAACTGAAGGAGAAAGGATTAGGGATGATTCCTGCCGGAAAGACTCTTTTCGAGGCTTTCGAAATGCTTGACCACTTCGAAGCCTTTGAGTACATGATGCAAAACACGCAACATCCACTCGACGAGAATCTTCTGAAAGAAATCAACAGGCGGGTTACCAGCCACACGCTTTCCTACCGTTCTCCAGAAGCTATTCCGGGCGAATACACCACCACGGACATGGCTGCAGGCGACACGGTATTTGGCGACCACGAAGAACTCATCGCCAGAATTCCCAAACTGTTGGAATCTACCGAAAAAGCCATCGTTTCAGCAGCCGTTCATCCCATGATTCTTGCCGCCCGCTTCCATGGCTTCTACGAATATCTCCATCCGTTCCGTGATGGGAATGGAAGAACAGGACGACTCATCAGCAACTACATTCTCTTAAGATTGAATCATCCTCTCCTCATCATCCCATCCGAAGCCCGACAGGAATACATTTCTGTCCTCCGTATGATTCGTACGGAAGCAACCGACGAGCACCTCATCTGTTTCTTCTTCAAGATGGCAATACAGAGAATGGAAGAAGAGCTGAAGCAGAAAGAGGCTAACACCAAGCGATTTATGACTTTTCTCTTCTAACAAAGCATCGGATGCCCCTCAGAAGTGACAGAAGCACTAAAGCTGATTGCCCTCCGCCTCCACAATCTGTCCATCAAACAGACGGATGGTGCGATGGGCTATCTTGGCATCATGCTCATTATGCGTTACCATGACGATGGTGGTGCCCTCGTGGTTCAGCTCAGTAAGCAGATGCATCACCTCGGCTCCATTCTTGGAGTCAAGGTTACCCGTAGGCTCATCGGCTAGGATGAGCTTCGGACCAAAGACCACGGCACGGGCGATGGCTACTCGCTGCTGCTGACCACCAGAAAGCTGGTGAGGGAAGTGCTTGGCACGATGGCTGATGGCCATTCGCTTCATAATCGCCTGCACCTTTGCCTTGCGCTCCGCCTTCGGAATATTAAGGTAGGTAAGAGGAAGCTCGATGTTCTCCTCTACATTCAATTCATCTATCAGGTTGAAGCTCTGGAACACAAACCCGATTTCTCCCTTTCTCACATCCGTACGCTCCTTTTCCTTCAGGTTTGCCACCTCGTGATTACCCAGGAAATATTTTCCCGAAGTTGGGTTGTCGAGCAAACCGAGGATGTTGAGCAAGGTGGATTTGCCACAACCTGATGGTCCCATAATGGCAACAAACTCGCCATCTTCTACTGTGAAAGATACATTATTTAAAGCAATCGTCTCCACATCTTCTGTGCGGAATGACTTGCAAAGATTCTCTACTTTTATCATTTCTTCTAATGTTTAATGTTTAATTTGGGCATACGCCCTTAAATCTGTGTCATCTGTGAAAATTTGTGGGAGACTTATTCATCCTTGAGATACTTCACAGGATTACTATTCGCCACCTTGTAGCAGTTGATGACGACGGAAAGCCCGATGATGACGAGCAAGATGATGGTAACGCCGATAAACAGCAGAGGCGTCATCGTAATCTTCTCGCTAAACGACATCAGCCATTGTCTGGCTATCAGCCAAGCCCCCAAGTCGCCTACGATGATGCAAGGCAAAGCTATCTTCATAATGTCCTTCAGGAAGATGCGAAGAATATCCTTCACCTTCGCCCCGTTCACCTTTCTGATCGCAATCTCCTTGCGGCGGCGGTTCACCTCATCACTCGTATAACCCACCAATCCGAAGAGGGCGATAATCATCGTTACGATGCCGGCAACCAAGATTCCGTTGCGGAAACGGAGCTGGGAAACATACTGTAATTCCATTTCCGACTGATAAGAATATACATTCACCAAATTATTCGGATACATAGCTTGCACCTTCTTTTGGAGCTTTTCTAATGTATCATCCGTCATTTCCTTAAACTTAACCAACATATACGGCGCAACCTTATCTTCATAGAAAATAAAAGCAGGCAAAGACTTGAGGTCCGAATCTTGACCGGTAAGACTACCTATCTGTATATTCCGGAATACGCCACAAATAGAGTAAACCTTTCCATCACCCGAATATTCTATACGCTTACCGATAACACCATCTTTCCAATGAAAAACCTTCTGTAATTTTCCAACCATTTTTTCTTCTATCATGATTTGGCTGCAGCTATCATTACGTTCGGTAAAGAAAGATCCTTGTATGATTGGAATCTCCAACATCTTGAAAAAGTTATCATCCACGCCTCCAATATCCTGAGCATTGAATTGAGCAGTTTCGTCACCAGGCAAAGCTATCATATTACCACCTATTCCCCAATCATCCAAAGGGATGGTATAAGTAGATGAGACCATGCTTACATCGGGCATTCGCCTGATTTCTTCCAGGCATTGAACACGACGTTCCCTATCCAAGGCGTCAACTTTCAATATGGCAACATTTTCATAACTATAGCCAGGATCCTGATTCACCATCAAGTGATACTGAGCACTCACAACATAAAGCAAACTGAACAGAAGACCTGATATAACAAACTGAAAACCAAGCAAAGCAAGCTTCCAGCGATTCCGATTTTCCTGATAACCACGAAAGGCTACGGCAACAGGAATTCTACTGTATAACCAACCAGGAACCAATCCTCCCACCAATAACACGAAAAGACAAATGGCTACCAATATCCAACTTCCCCTACAGAACATCAAAGCTTCAATTGGCGCAGAAAAGAAGTTTCTAATTGTTCCTTTACAAAGGAAGATGAATAAAGCCGCAAGCAATACCGCTAATCCAACCTGTACCAATGCCTCTGAAAATATGATAGAATGAATATTCTCCGGTGCTGCACCATAACACTTTCTGACGGCCATCTCCCGAGAACGTGTCATCAAATTACCGACAATAATCAGCAGATAATTCATTACCGATGTAAAAAGAAGCACAAAGGCTATGATTCCTAGAATCCACCCCATCATCTTGATGTAAGAATTTTGAGTATAGACCTCACTAAGTACCACAAAATCATAATTCAATTCCATTCCTGCCTGTTTCAACTCTTTCATAGGAAAATGATTCTGGCGCATCTTGTCAACATAGGGTTTCAATTCGCCTACACCATGTCCTTTTGCTATACGAATATAAGAATTGAATATATCAGAACCAATCCAGTCATTTCTCGCATCAAAAGTACGAACCTGCGGCATCGTTGACATGGACACAACCACTCCATAGGATGTAAAAGTAGAATTCCATGGAAAAGCATCGAATACACCGCCTATCGTAAATATGATACCAGGATAATTCGGCACAGAAAAATGCTTACCTACAACATTACCTCCTATCCTTTCAGCAACCCTTGAACTAACCAGACAATATTTAGGACGAGACAAAGTTTCCTTGGCATTACCCATGAATATTCTTTGGGGAAAGACATCGAAGAAGCAACTATCTGCCAATACCATATCAGCAGAGAAAACCTGTTGGTTTTCCAACTTACATTGTGCGTTGCTTTTCAACCAGTTTACTCGGGTTGCAGCCTCAACAATAGGCGCATACTGGGCTATCCCATGAGCCGTAGCTCCCGAAGTTTGATCAAAATAAAGTTTTTCTGCTTTATTATGCCCCACTTCCATAATCTGGTACGTCCTTTCCCATCCTGGGAAATACGTATCGTAAGTCTGCTCGAAATAAATCTCGGCAATAATTACCGAACTGATTGCCAATCCGAGCGCCAGACACAAGATCTTCACGAAATTGTGCTGACCTCTTCGAGGCAGATTCTTGAATGCGTTAATAATATGATTCATATCAATATCCTGTTTCAAGGGCGTTAGCCCAATTTATCACTAATCACTACTAGTTAATTATTACTAACTAATCACTACTAATTAAAAACTAATACATCATTGTCCTTATAGGCTTCATAGCCGCTAACGATAACCTGCTCACCTGGCTCCAAGCCTTCAATCACCTCATAATACTGAGGATTCTGGCGACCGATGGTGATCTTTCGGCGATAAGCCTTCTTGCCACTCTTGTCTAATACGAAGATCCATTGACCGCCCGTTACACTATAAAACGTGCCTTTAGGGATAATTATTGCCTGCTTCGACTGACCGAGCTGCAAATCTACATAATAAGTCTGACCGGTTCGGATGTTGCCAGGGCGAACGCCTTTGAAGATGAAGTCGATGCGGAACCTGCCGTCTCTTACCTCGGGATAAACCTTGCGAACCTGCAGGAGATAATGCTTGCCGTTCTGGTCGAAAGTGGCTGTGAGCCCCGGTTTTACCCGGTCGATGTAATGCTCATCCACCTGCGCCTGCACCTTGAAATCGCTGAGGTCGTTGATGACTCCTATCTTCTGTCCGGCAGAAATGCTCTGTCCCAGTTCCACATCGAGCAAGCCGATTTCGCCCGAAATGGTGCTGCGGATATTCAGTTTCTCCTTGCGCTGGCGAACCAGCTGCACATTCTTCTGCATGGCTTCCAGATTATCGCCCATCTGATCCATCTGCGAACGGCGGAGCTGTGCATCCTTCTTCAATCGCTTGCTGATGAGCGCATGCTTCTTGACGGCAAGGTCGTAATCTTCCTTTGCCTTGAGATACTCCTCGCGCGAATTGAGTTCTTCCTTGTGCAACGCCGCCTGATGCTGATAGGAACGGCGCTTGGTAATAACATCCTGCGAAAGCGACAGTTCCTCGTTGCTATTGTTCAGGCGGTCCTGCTCCATCGAAATCTGGGTATTGCGAAGCATATCCTGCTTTTCGGCAAGTTCGCTTTCGGCATTCAGAATCTCCAGGTCGAGATTCGAATTGCTCAGTTTCACGATTACATCGCCCTTGTTTACGTGGGCACCTTCATCCACCACTTTCTCCAGAACAATACCACCTTCCTCGGAACTGATCTGTACCACGGAGATAGGAACCACCTGTCCATCCACCGAAACATAATCGTTGAACTGCGCCTTCTCTACGGTTCCGATGCTCAATCCCTTCCTGTCCACCTTCAGGGTGGAAGAGAAATTGCCCAATCCCAACCAAATGAGGACTGCGATCAAAACCGCTCCTCCGCCAATCCATGCCCAGTACTTGCGAGGCACGAGATATTTTTTCTTTTCTATCTTTATATCCATAATTTATATTATTAAATTTTCTCCCTGATAATAAGCAACCAATCTCTGTTTGATAATGAGCAGCATCTGCATCTGGAGTTCCTTGATTCTGCTTTCCAGAAGCGTCTGGGCTGCGGTATGAAGATCGAAGGTGGAAAGCATTCCTTCTTCAAACTTCCGGCTCGACATGTGATAGGCGAGCGAATCGGAGGCCACCTTCTTCTGCATCTGATGCAACTCCTTGGCGTAACCCTCTGCATCCATTACCGCCTGAGCTATCTGGTCGTGAAGCTTACGACGGGTTTCCTCCAGGTTCACCTGTGCCAGTTGCCAGTCGTTACGCGCCTTCTTCACGCTGTGCCAGCGGTCGCTATTATAAATAGGTATGGAAAGGGTCAACGCGAGGTATTCGCCCTGGTTGTTGTGAAACTGCGAGGCAAAGCCATCGTATTGCCCTTTCTGAGAGAGATTCTTATAATAGTTGGTAGAAATGCCGCCTCCGAGAGAGAGTGATGGCAGCAATCTGCCTCTTGCTATCTTGTAATCATACCGTGCCCGCTCCACTTCGTATTCTGCCGACTTCAAATCGGGAGAAATATTCAGGAAACCCTGGTAAACGGTTTCGTAGTTTACTCCAGATTCAGGAGCCTCTTCATTATCAGACGTTAGCTTCAGATTCCGCTCTTCAGCTATCTGGATTTTCAGTTCTTCATCCACCGGAAAATTCATCGCGGATTTCAAGGCGAGCAGACTCTGTTTTGCCACATTCTCCTGATGCGTAAGATTGTATTCATCTTCTGCCACCTGCGATTCCATCTGCACCACATCCGGGCGCCCCTTCTCGCCCAGTTCATACAGACGCTTCATCTTCACCAGCATCCGCTTGCTTTCGTTCAGTTTCTCGCTTGCTATCCGAATGCTTGCCTCAGCATAGGCAGCATCCACATATTTCTGCATCACGTCGATGGCTCGGTCGTTCTGAATCTTCTGCATCGCCGTGGCTGAATAATCCCGACTCAACTTAGCCTGCTTCAAGGCGTTGATGGTGGCGAAACCGTCGAATACATTCAGTTCGGCATAAAGCTGATAGTAGTTGTTGAATGTCGTTACATTATTATAAGTATTGGTTTCCGGGTCGATGTTTCGTCCCCAGGCATACTGTCCCTGCACGCCGCCCGTAACGGTAGGCAGGAATCCTGCCACAGCATGCTGGTAATCCTGCTTGCGCTGGCGGGCATTCACCACCTCCCGCTTCACCTCCGTGGCGTGCTCCACGGCGTATTTCATGCAGTCGTCAAGGCTCCAGCTCTGTGCCGAGACGCCAGCCGCCCAGACCAACCATCCTATCAATATTCCTATTCTTTTCATAATCTTCTTCATTTTGGCATGATAATGACAAGAGCCGTGCCAAAACAGCATTTCTCCTGATAATCAAGCCATTAAATAAAAACCCTCATTAAACAAACTGTCCAACAATTAGACACCACCGTCTAATTGTTGGACAGAAAACCGCAGATTAAAGCTAAATACTCTTCACTCTTCACCTTTCGGCCGGGAACCCCTGTGTTTATCGGCATTCCGAGGGGTGAAGAGTTCTTTTCATCTCTTCACCCACTCTTCACCACTCTTCACCACTCTGTTTTGGAGGATTTGCAAACCGCTAAGAGAATTGGCGCAAGATACGCCTGAAGGGTGAAGAGTGGTGAAGAGTAGGTGAAGAGTGCCCAAATACTCTTCACCCCTCGGAATGCCGATAAACACAGGGGATTCGGGGCTTTTGGTGAAGAGTGAAGAGTATTTGGCAGAAAGCCTATACGAAAACAAAATAAAGGAGTTTTCAATAACTGTTCCAGTAAAACAGCCGACTAGCCACTCATGCGCTAGTTGGCTGTTTGCGTTTTGCCAGTTGGCTATTTATATTTTGCCAGTTGGCTATTTCCGGTTCTCGCATCAGCTGTTCCCGACATTTTCTAATAATCCTCCATATAACCCTTGGTAAACATATCGTAGGACAGGGCTTCCAGTTCTGAGAGCGTCATCTGCTCTACCGAATGCTCTATCTTACGTATCAGTTCGTCTCGCTTGAAATCGTCGTCATCGCTCAGACGCGATGTAAATCTGTTACTCATTTTTTGAATGTTAAGTGTTGAATGTTAAATGTTGAATTGGGCATACGCCACTAAATCTGTGTCATCTGTGAATTGAAAATCGCTGGCCGAAGGGAAAAGCAAATCTATGAGAAGATTACATCCGCTCGTAGGTGTTGATAACATTTCCATCATACGCCTCGTGGCTGATTAACCGGACGTTATGAGGAAGCATAGGCGCTGGCGTTCCAGAAGTTACGGAGTTTTCCACAGATGTGGACAACAACGTTTCTACCCTGATTTCATCCCAAAGTCCAGCATCGAGGAATGCCTGATGGGTGATGGCGCCTCCCTCTACTATCAGCGACTGCACCTTATTATTATATAAGTACTGCATGATTTGCTGCAACACTTCCGTCTTGCCCCGTGAGAAATCCAGACCTTCGAAACAAGGATGATGGCGGTCGATGACCAGGCGCATCGGGTCCTTGCCGCTCCAATCTCTAACGTTGAGCTGACTGTGGTCGCGCTCATCGGTTACGCGGCCTATGAGGATGGCATCGTTCTCAGCACGCAACTTGTGGGAGAGCATCTTGGTGAAAGGCGAGGAAATAGCCATACCCCTACCCCCATTGTCAAGAAAGCCATTCGCGGTCTGCGCCCATTTCAGGATGATGTAAGGACGCTGATGGGTGTTAAAGGTGATGAAGCGCTTGTTGAGTTCGAGACATTCCGCCTCCAGAACGCCTACTGTTACTTCGATGCCTGCCTCGCGAATCTTGCGGATACCGCGGCCCTGAACCTTGGCAAAGGGATCTACGCAGCCGCAAACGCATCGCTTTACTCCTTTTCTTACTATCAAATCGGCGCAAGGCGGCGTCTTGCCGTAATGAGAGCAGGGTTCGAGACTCACATAGATGGTAGCTTGGCTTAACAGATGCTCATCCTCGGGCTTAACAGATGCAAAGGCGTTGACTTCAGCATGCCCTTCTCCGCATCTTACATGATAGCCTTCGCCGATGATTCTGCCATCCCCACTCACGATAACGGCTCCCACCATCGGATTGGGTTTGGCATTCTCTCTTCCGTTTTTCGCCAGCTGCAGACAGCGGCGCATAAACATTTCGTCTATTTCCTTTTGCGACAACGGTTCGCCCGTCTTCACATTCTGAAAAGAAACATTATTTTGTTCCATATCTAAAACTTTTCTTCGTTTTTTACTTACTTTTCGATAAAATGTCGTACCTTTGCTCTCAAATCAAATCATAATATACGATTTAGAGATGAAAACGTATCAACAACTTTGGCAATCCATTACCCCTCTATATGAGGCGGGCGAAGCACAGGCTATCGTCCGCACCGTGCTCGATGTGAAGTACGGAATGACGCTGACCGACATAATCTGCGGCAAAGTTAATGAATTATCTGCAGATGAAGAAAGAAAACTGGAAGAAATTATCAGAAGATTGCAAAAAGGCGAACCTGTACAGTATGTTCTGGGCGAAGCTGACTTTGCAGGAAGAACCTTCCATGTAGAGCCGGGCGTGCTGATTCCGAGACCCGAAACGGCGGAACTCTGCGAGTGGATAGAAAAAGATGCGACTGAAAACAAAGGGATTACGGAAGGAGAGAAGGAAGAAAATACCATCCGCATCCTAGACATCTGTACGGGTTCGGGCTGCATCGCCATTACGCTGGGACTGGACATCGGCGGCTCGGAGGTTACGGGTTGGGATATTTCGGAAGATGCCTTGAAGATAGCACAGAGAAATGTTGTGCTTCTGGATGCCGGTAACGTAAAAATAGAATATCAGGATGCCCTGAAGTTGGCGGAAACATCGGATGCCGGAAGATGGAACATCATCGTGAGCAATCCCCCGTATATCTGCGAAAAGGAGAAAGCGGATATGGAGAAGAATGTGTTGGAACACGAACCCGGAATCGCCCTCTTCGTGCCCGATGAAGAGCCTCTGAAGTTCTATAGGGCCATCGCCGAATATGCCTCTTCTGCCCTCAAATCCGGAGGTGCATTATACTTCGAAATCAATCCTATCTACGAAAAAGAAACAAGGGAAATGCTGGAAGGATTGGGTTTAAAAGCTATTGATACAAAGGAAGATGTCTTCGGAAAGCAGAGAATGATGCGAGCCGGCAAATCATAAAGTTCAATGTTCAAATCTCAAAGTTCAAAGTAAAATCATCATGTTCAAATCTCAAAGTTCAAAGTATAAAAAGCCGATGACCGAGCAGCAGGCGCTCCTGAAGCTCACCACCCTCTGCACCCAAGCCGAACATTGCTCGCAAGAGATGATCGACAAGATGAAGAAGTGGGAACTGCCCGAAGATGCCATCGCCAGAAACATGGATTTCCTGACCGAAAAGAAATTCATC
>ERZ779922.2388-NODE-2388-length-11109-cov-15.309390_pt1 | contig 11109 bp, 10 predicted proteins | sample MGYA00511544_ERZ779922 | MGnify/ENA primary metagenome ERZ779922 (study PRJEB29588, sample SAMEA2154516) | human gut metagenome | biome: human gut; feature: human-associated habitat; material: faeces | place: Denmark | collected 2008/2010 ... | reverse complement strand
TCTTTCAGCTCCTTGCCCTTTGACCATGTGGCGATATAGCCGAAGCTGTTTTCTCCCGTTTCAATGCCGTAATACTGGCAGACCGCATAGGAGATGCTTTCGGCCTCGACCTCCTCGGTGTTGCGGCTCTTTTCGCCGGGGACAAGGATCGTCTCACCATCGTCCGCAAGCTCCGTCATGTGTTCGTAGTCGTGGAGCTTGGCGTGGGCAATCTCATGGACGGCGGCGCATACCGTCTGCACCTCACTCATACCGGCGCGGATGGTGATGCTCTGCGCCTTAATGCTGAAAAAGCCGTCCGTATCCCGCGCAACGGGCTTTATCTCCATCGGAACGGGAGAAGCGCGGCGCAGCGCCTCCATGAAAACCTCATACTGCTGCACATTGCCGCTCAGATCGGCGGCAAGCTGGGGCAAGGGCTTTCCAGAAGTCTGCGACACGTCAAAGACGGATACCACCTTGAACATAGGGATACGGATTTCCTTTTCCTCAATGATGGCCTTGCCGTCTGCGTCCAGCACCGGCGCATTGGTTTCGGGGTCGGTCTTGATTTCCTCGACCTTTTTCTTATAGGGAGTGGGAGCGATGATGCGAATGCCTTTTTCGCCTTTCAGGACGTTCCTGCCGAACTGATCGCGCCACTTGTTGAAGCCCGCCACATGGGTGGCGTCGGGGCGCTGCATATAGATGAGCATGGTGTTGTTGACCGAGTAGCGGTGAAAGCGGCTCATGGTGGCAAGGTACTTCCGGTACTTATCGCTCTCGAACAGCTCCTTGATGCCGTTTTCGATGCTGTCAACGATCTCCCGCATCCGGTCTTTGTTGGTTTGTTTTTCAGCCATGATGATCTCCTTTCAGAAAAAATAGCGCCCCTGCGCAGAAGAAAACACATCCTGCACAGGGGCGATTCTCCGCAGATAGACGTTGTTTTTGAGCTTGCGGATAGAATGACGCAGCCCCTTGTGATTCCGCATGGAAAAAGCCTTGCGGCACGGGGCTTTTACGCCCTCTATTTGCGGAGGTTCCAGTATTGTTCACGCTTTCGTTTGGCGTCCTGCTTTCGGCGCTCCTGCTTGGCGCAGGCGGGGCAATATTTGGCGCGATTGGAGGAAGAATAGACCGGCTTACCGCAGACGGCGCAGCGCTTTCCCGGCCTTTCCCGCATCACGTCGGCCAGCAGCTCATGGTCGGCGGGAAGCACCGCGTTTCGGAACCAGTTGCACAGCAGCGAGTAGGAAATACCCTGTACGCAGACGCAAGGCTCTCCATCATCCAGCGCGAGGCAGTTGCCGTGATCGTAATTACAGCAGAGCTTCCGAATGAGCTTCTTGGCGCGGCGGAGCTGCTTGTGATCCATACGCGGCGCATCAGCCATTGTCGAACACCATCTTATAGCCCGTGCGCTGTCCATCGTCCTCCAGAAGAACGCTGGCATCATAGGTTTTCCCGGTCTTTTCGGAGTAGCAGCCTTTCAGCGGGGCGCGGCCATTTTTCAAAAGCGCAGCGGCAAGGGATTTTGTCAGCACCTTTTTCTTGGCGGTGAAAAAGCGGCTGTTTTTCCAGAGAACAAAGGAACAGGCACGGTTCTCGCAGAAAAAGCCTTTCGGTGATTCCGTCACCTCGGCTCCGCAGCGGGGACACTTGCCGACCATCTCGCGCCCGGAGGGGAACAGGACTTCCGTACCGGGGATGGGTTTGTAGGTCTGCACCAGCTCATGTAGCATGGCGGCGATCCCATCCATGAAGCTGTCCGGGGCGATTTCACCGCGCTCGATCTCTTTCAGGCGGTGCTCCCATTCAGCGGTGAGCTGCGGAGACTGGAGCTGTTCAGGCAGAACGGTGATAAGCGCCGTGCCGGTGGAGGTGGGCAGCAGATTTGTGATCTTTTTGGACTTCCTGCGCTCCACAAAACCGGAGGACACCAGCTTTTCAATGATACCGGAGCGGGTCGCCGGGGTTCCGATGCCCTTGCGCTCGGCATCATCTGGCATATCCTCCTTGCCCGCGTTTTCCATCGCGGCCAGCAGCGTATCCTCGGTGAAATGCTTGGGCGGCGTGGTTTTTCCGGTCTTGACCGATGCGGCAGATACGGAAAGCGTCTGATTATCCGTTACCACCGGCAGCGCGGGCGCTGCCTCCGTCTGCTCCTGCTCATAGCGCTTCCAGCCGGGAGCAAGGACGGTTTTGCCCTTGGCGGTGAAGCTCTGACCGGCACAGTCCACCGTAATGACCGTTTCTGCGTAGCGATGTGGTTCATCCACCGCACGAAGCAAGCCCCTTGCCGCCAGCTTCAGCACCTCGCGTTCGCCCAGCGGCAGAGAGGCCATATCTACCTTTTCCGCGCTGATGGTGGGAACAATGGCGTGGTGATCGGTGACTTTTTTACTGCTGCATACCTGCTTGGCGCAGATGGTCGGCGGCTTCTCCATGCCGCAGACAGCGGCAGCGGCGGCGACAAGGCCGGGGACGCTGCCCTCCATATCGTCGGTCAGATAGCGGCTGTCGGTGCGCGGGTAGGTACAGAGCTTCTTTTCATAGAGCGCTTGGAGATAGTCGAGGGTCTGCTGGGAGGTGTAGCCGAGAACACGGTTGGCGTCGCGCTGGAGGGAGGTCAAATCGTAGAGCGCGGGCGCTTTCTCGGCCTTTTCCTTGCGCTCCACGCTTTTGACGATTACTGTCTTGCCCTTGCAGGCGTTGGCGATGGCATCGGCATCCTTTCTGTCCTTCATTCGGTCTGTCGTGGCGGGAAAGCCGCAATCGAGCTGGACGGTGTAGAACGGTTCTGCCACAAATGCGGAGATCTCCGCCTCGCGCTGTACCAGCAGCGCCAGCGTGGGCGACATGACGCGCCCAATGTTCAATGTGCGGCCATACGTCAGGGAGAAATACCGCGTGGCGTTGATACCAACCAGCCAATCAGCCTTGGCGCGGCACAGGGCAGATTGATGCAGGCCGTCATAGTCGCGCCCAGACTTAAGCTGCTGGAAGCCGCTGCGGATGGCATCATCCTCCATTGAAGAAATCCAAAGCCGCAGAATCGGCTTGGAGCATCCCGCAAGGCAGTAAACCGTGCGGAAGATCAGCTCACCCTCGCGCCCAGCGTCGCAGGCGTTGACCACCTCTGCCACATCCTCCCGGCGCATCAGCTCCCGCAGAATGTCAAACTGCTTCTGCTTTTCAGAGCGGACGATGAAGCGGAACGAGGTAGGAATAATGGGCAGCGCCGCCAGCGTCCATTTGGCATCATCGGCATTGTAAACGGCGGCGTCGGCCAGCTCTGCCAGATGCCCGAAGCACCACGACACGATGTACCCGCCGCCCTCCAGATACCCGTCATGCCGTGACTTTGCGCCCAGCACGGCGGCGATGCTCTGCGCCACGGAGGGTTTTTCGGCAATCACAAGGCGCATGGTGCAGCCTCCATTCTCTTTACGTCACGGTAGCAGGGGCGAACGCAGCTCTGTCCGAAGCGCTTGCAGCCGTAGCAGAAGTGTTCCTTGGCAGCGTCGGGAGGGCTGTCCTCCCGCGCTGCTTTCGGCTTCTGCATCATCAGGCGTTCCAGCGGATTATTGGTGAAATATCTCATGCGTCCGTATCCTCCGTAGTATCCTGTTCCGGTTCGCCCTCATACGGCTCAAACTCGTATTCGTCCTCGTCCTCGCCGTAGTCATAATCGTCCAGATCGGCGCTGCCCTTGGTCTGCGGCTTGGCCTTTTTCTGCTTGAAGATGTAGAACGCTGCACCGCCGCCCAGCGCGACGATCAGCAGAACGACAAGGATGCCGCCCACGCCGCTCTTTTTCTCCGGTTCCTCGGCGGCGGGTTCTGTCGGCTCGGTGGGGGCTTCGGGCTTTGCCTCCTTGCCCACGCACTCGGTCATGTTGACCGCGCAGACGGGGCAGGATGTATTGACCGTACCGGCCACGCATTTTGTGGTGCAGGAGCAAGTGGCGGGCGTTTCTTCCTCGCCGGTCAGCGCCATCAGGTCGGCCTCATCCACCTGATTCAAGAAGTGGACGGTTTCTTCGCCCTCATCGTCACGGTCAATAATCAGGTAAAATGTATTGCCGTTCTTGCTTTCCAACGTAATGAACTGTTTTCCTGCCTTGGTGCTGGTGCCAATATCGTCGATCAGCGTCAGATTGCCGTCCGGTGTCAGCGCGTCGCTGCCGCCCGTCATGCTGCCGATGCTCACGGTGCTGTCGGCGGCGTCGGTGACGGTCAGATAGCTGCCGTACACATAGCCCACACGGGCAGGTAGCAGGATTTTTACCCAATCGCCGTCCCTGCCAATCACATCGACCACCGTGCCGTTGGGGAGCTGCGTAAACGCGGTGTTGTCCAGTCCCGCGCCGGTGCGGACGTTCAGGTTGCCGCCGTTGGTCGTGACCGTGCCGATCTGTTTTGTTTCCTGCGTGTCTGCGGCGCTGCTTTCGACGGCAGGCAGCGTATCATCGGGATAGTCGCCGCTGCTGGCAAAAGCGGAAACGGGGAGAATCCCGATACACAGGAGCATCAGCAGCAGACTGATAAAAATGCGCGGTGTGTTCTTAGTCATGGTTCAACGCCTCCTTTTCCGAAGTGGCCGGTGCAGGCGCGGCCTGCATACGGCGGAACAGCTCGGCAAACTGCTCCATCGTCATGCCGTTCTCACGCACCATGCCGATGATGTCGGTGTCCTCCAGCTCACGAATCTGCTTTTCCAGCTCGCGGTTGCGGCCTTGCAGATCGGAAATTTTGCCTTTGTTCTTCTCCAGCTCTCCACGGAGCTTCATAATTTTCGGGTTCATATCGTTCACTCTCCTTTACGGCAAGCGCCCATAACGGTAGAAATGGGACTGCCAATAGCTTGAATTTAAGTTTGCATAAGAGATCGGATCTCCGCAGTGGATCATCATATTGTTGCCGACGTAGATACCCACATGGCTGACACCGGGGGTATCATACGTTCCGGTGAAAAACACCAGATCGCCCGGTTTGACGTTGGCAGAGGATACGGGCGTACAGATATTGCAAAGTCCCTGCGCGCCCAGCCTGCCCACATCCCAACCGGAATGATTGATGACCCAACTGACGAAGCCCGAACAGTCAAACGAGGTGGAGGGACTGCTGCCGCCCCAAACGTAGGGGTAGCCGAGATACTTTTCCGCTTCCTTGATGATGGCGGCAAATACCTCATCGTCCAGCGCCTCCGGGGGAATGTCGTAGTCGGTATAGCTGCCCTCCACATACTTGCCGATGTAGCCTGAACCGGGGAACAGGTCGGGACGGTTGCCGAGGGTGGCCATATAGGTGGCGTACATTCCGAGCTGTTCTTCGCTCATAATGTAAACGGGAACATGGGAGAGATTGAAGTTTTCCAGCGTGACCGTGCAGATGTAGTAGTCATACGGCACCTGATAGGTGTCCGTATGGGTGTTGCCGTCCGCGTCCGTCCATGTGTCGGTTTCCGTGCGGTAGCGGGTTTCCACCACCACATCCTCGGTCAAGATGTACTGGCGGTCAAAGAGCATCTGGAGCGTACCCTGCACCTCATCCAGCGTCCATTCCCCTTGATACAGCGCCGTAATTATGGAAATGAGTACATAGGGGTCATGCTCGATGGTGTCCAGATCAAAGTGGTACTCATCGTAGTCATGGGTGCTTTCGTAGGTGTCGAGGTAGCGCTGAAGCTCTGCCTCCATTTCGCAATACTGCGCTTCCGCGCCCAGCATATCGGCGTCCTGCGACGGATAGGTACTGGCCGCGATCCCGGAGCCGACGCCATCCATTATCACCGAGCAGGAGGACAGGCCGTTGAGCAGAAATGCCAGCATCAGCAGAATTGCGGCGGCAATGGCAAAGCCGCGCCGGTGTTCCCACACATATTTGCCCGCTTTCTCAGCCTTTTCAGCGGCTTTTTTCGCGGCCTTGGCGGTATTCTCTGCCGCCTTTGCCGTAGTCTGCGCCGCCTGATTGTGCTTGGCAGCGGCATACTGCTTCTTAATGGCCTGCTTCTGCTGCCATTTGGAAACGGGATTGCTGGTGGGGCTGTCGATCTCTGCTTTCTTCTGGAGCGCGTCAAGATTGGCTCGTTCCAGCTTTTTCTCTGCACGGATGGCAGCACGATAAGGCTTGAGCTGATGGGCGCGGTGGGCAGACTGCACCAGCCGCCCGCCGCTCTCCACGGCTTGCTCTACCTTGTGCGCGGCCTCTACGCCTACATTGTCATCCTCGCTCTGCCGCACCTCTCGGTGAACCTGAGAGAGAACAAAGTTGGCGGGGGCATCCTGCACGGCATGGGTCAGCTTTGAGGGCGGCTTTTTCTTATCCACTTCCTCAAAACGGAGCTGCGTTTTGACCTTGCCGGTGGCAGGATCAAAGCCGCGTTCCTTTTTGACCACGGTTTTCTTGGGGATTTTGGCCTGCGCCTTATCCGCCTTGGCCTCCGCTTTTTTCACCCGCTTGATGGGCTTTTCCAGCTTCGGCTCGGCAAGATCGGCGTCGGAAAACTGCAAACGCGGTTCTCTTTTCATGCCGACGCCACCTCTTGCGGTTTGGTGGTCATGACACGGTACAGCTCAGTATCCTTCGGGAAGTGGTCAATGAAGGGCAGGATCGTGTTGCCGTAGAACAGCAGCCCCTCGCCCTCACCGGAGTGGGTCACATAAGAAAGCTGATGCGGCGAAATGTTGAGCTGCTTTGCGAGAATCTGCCGGTCGCCAGCGGCCTGATTGAGCATATAGATGAAATCGCTGTTCTCAAAAATGTTCTCAACCTCGCGGCTGGATAACAGGTCTTTGACATTTTGCGTGATCCCGGTGGGGATGCCGCCCCATTTGCGATAGCGTTTCCAGATTTCGACACTGTACGAAGCCGTCTGTTCCTCCTTCAAAAGAAGATGGAACTCGTCAAGATAGTAGCGGGTCGTTTTATGGGCGGCGCGGTTGATGGTCACACGGTTCCAGACCTGATCCTGCACCACCAGCATCCCGATTTTTTTGAGCTGCTTGCCCAGCTCCTTGATGTCGTAGCAGACGATGCGGCTATTCACATCCACGTTCGTGTGATGGTTGAACACATTCAGAGAGCCGGTGACGTAGATTTCCAAAGCAGTGGCGATGTACTGCGCTTCCTTTTCATCCTGCGCACGGAGGGCGTTATACAAGTCCTCCAGCAGCGGCATATTCTCCGGTTTCGGGTCATTGAGGTAGTCCCGGTAGACGATGCGAACGCAGCGGTCGATGATGGTCTTTTCCACAGGGGCAAGCCCATCCTTGCCGCCGACGATCAACTCGCACAGCGACAGAATGAAGTCGGATTTCAGGCTCAGCGGGTTATCATCGTCGCTGTAATCCAGATTCAAGTCCATCGGATTGATGTAGCAGGGCGAACCGTCGTAGCCCTTGCCGGTGGGCGACAGCTTAATGACCTGACCGTGCAGACGCTCCACCAGCGGCGTATATTCGCCCTCCGGGTCACAGATGATGATGTCATCCTTGGGGCAGATGAGAAACGCATTGGTGATCTCACGTTTTGCCGAAAACGACTTGCCGCTGCCGGGAGTGCCTAAAATCAGACCGTTGGGATTTTTCAGCAGCTTCCGGTCTACCATGATGAGGTTGTTGGAAAGGGCGTTGATGCCGTAGTACAGCGCCTCCGAACCGTTCTGGAACAGCTCCTGCGTGGTGAAAGGCACAAAGATCGCCACGCTGGAGGTGGTCAAGCCCCGCTGAATCTCGATCTGATTCAGCCCCAGCGGGAGGCTGCTCATCAGTCCTTCCTCCTGCTGGAAGTCCAGCCGGGTCAGCGCACAGTTATACTTCTGCGCGATACTGGAGGTCTGGAAGATGTTGTTGTCAAGCTGCCGGGGTGTGTCCGCCGTGTTGAGAATGAGGAAGGTCAGCAGAAACATTCGCTCGTTGCGGGACTGCAAATCCTGCAACAGCTTTTTGGCTTCTGCGCCGTAGGTGGCAAGGTCGGATGGGATAATGTCCATGTCGTACCCTGCACGGACGGCTTTCTTCTGTTCCTCGATTTTGGACTTGTCGAGATCGGTGATCTTGCGCTTGACGGTCTTGATGGCGTTGACCTGATCCACAGACTGCACATGGAGATTGACGAGGACGCTGCTCTCCATATCCAGAAAGTCCGCCAGCATCCGGTCATTCAGCTCCGGTGCCAGAATCTGCACGAAGCTGACCGCGCCCAGCTTTTTGCCCATACGAAACTGCCTGCCGGTCTTGAACTCAAAGGAGCTGGGCGCGATAAAGTCCTTGGTGGACAGCCCGGAGGGAGCCAGCCAGTCCCACGAAAAGCGGAACGGCTCCTGCTCGTCCATCCGCAGAATGTCGTGCATGACGTGCAGGCGCTCAAAGCCGTTCAGCGGCGCAGCCACAACGCCCAGCCGCTTGAAGTTGTTCAGAAGATCGGTTTCAATGCGCTCCAAACGGGGCTTGGCAGCGCGGAGGTTGTCGGCCTCAACGCCGAACGTGAGATACTTGGTCTTAATGAGGCCGTTGTTGCCGCGGGCAAGCTGATTTTGCAGCATACCGGCGTACTCGGCGCGGATGCCGTCAAACTCGTCCCCGCAGGGCGGAATGGAAATGCTCCGTGCAAAGGTTTCCTGCGAAGCCGAGAGGTTCACAAAGGAAAGCTGGAATTGCACGGAGCTGTCAAAGTAGTTCAGGAAATCGCACCACGCCTCAAAGATGGCGGTCTTGTCCTCATTCTGCGAGAGCTGGTAGTTGATGTCCTGATACTGGATCGTTTTGGTGTAGCGCGTGTCGGTCACACGGCAGATGCCGTCCGGCCACATACGCTGATACGGGATGCTGTCCTGCGCCGATTTTTCTTTCTTATCCGTTCGGTTCGCTCTTGCGATGGCGATTTCGATCTGTTTTCGTTCGGTGCGGGTCAGCTTTTTCTTTTCGGACAATTTGATACACCTCCCGGTCTAACTGGTTTTGCCGCTCCAGAACGGCATAAAAATTGTTGGTCTTATACGGGCGCTGCTTTGGCCTCTGGAAGCACACGCGGTAGATGTTGCGGATGACGACCTCCAACGGCTGACCGTTCTTTTCATACATGGCGAACAGCATGGCCGGGATCATCACCACCATCATCACCATTGCGGCGGGGCTGGTACCGATGCTGCCCTTGAGCAAGAAGAAAAGCGGTACGCCGATGAGCGCGCCGCTTCCGAAGCAGATGAGCTGTCGTTTCGTGAGGTTGAACAGCACCTTGGTTTTTACTTTGGTTAAGTCCTTTGGGACATTGACATAGGCCATAGAAATCCCCCCTTACAAGAGCCTTTCATATCGAAGTTTCATCTGCGCCGGGTACAAAGCGGAGGCGGGCTTGCGGCTGCCTGTCCAGCATTTGCCGCCTGCCAAGCCTGCGCAGTTCCAACCAGCGGCGCGGAGACTGCTGCCGCTCTCGCTATCCAGCGTATAGGTGATGATCTTGCGGTATCCCATTGCCTTTGCCGCCCGCGCGGATGCGGCATAAAGGATGCTGCAAGCGTTCTTCTCACCGGTGGTGCAAAGGCGATTGACCTCCAATGTCCAGCCATCATCCAGATACCGGCTCACAGGACGGCCTACGATTGCAACACCGACAAGCTCTCCATCCTTGGCACAGCCGATGGAAAACTTGTGCCCAGCAGTTGCCTTATGGTGCCGGTGATGCGCATTGACAAATGCGTTCGCTGTTGCAAGCGCGACGGGCGTGAGTGTCAGCATAGTATCACCCCCGTTAATGTGCATTGAACACGGACTTGGCAAGGCTGCTCGTTTTGAACAGGCAGAAGCACAGCAGCACCGTGTAGCCCATGCAAGTCCAGATGGCGTAGATGATGTCATCCACAAGTGCGATGTTCTGCACCAGAACCGCGTAAATGGCAACGCAGACGATAATCAAAAACGCTTGGAAGCCCAGCGCCAGCAGAGAACGGATGTAGTTCTGTCCCATGCCGCCCCATTCCTTGCCCATCATGGTCGCCATCGGAATGGGGGCAACAGAGGTGACGAGATATATTTCAATCATTCTTCCGAATGTGATAATGAAAATGCAGATGGTCAGCGCCCACATGGTAATGCCAACGAACAGAGACTGGAACCATAGGCCGAAGAGCGGCCCCAGCTCCATTTCCATCAGCCGATCCTCAATGCCCACCATGACGCTTGAAATGTTGATGCTGGTGTCGCCGATAATCAGCCCGGAGGCGCTGGCAACGACGCTTTGGGCGGCATCGAACACGCCCATCACAATCGTCCATGTGTTTGTTACAATCAGGACAGCGGCAGCGGACTTGAACGCCCACTTGAAGAATATCCATGTGTCCATGTCGTTGAGGTTATTTTTGTCGGTAATGAGCTGGATCAGTTCCAGCGTCATCACAAAGGCGAGAATTGCGCCTGCGATGGGGACGATCACGGTTTCCGACAGGTTTTGTATCATGCTGAAAATGCTGCCGTTCCATGCCTGCGGCGATAAGCCCACCTGACCGGAGATCTCGGCAACCTTTTGATTGGTCGCATCGAACATCCCGGACAGATTGCTCACGATACCGCCGATGAGCATTTCTTTCAGCCATTCCGTGATCTTATCCCATAAGAAATCCATAGGGTTGCCCTCCTTTCGGGAGGATGCCGCCCGAAAGCGGCACCCTCCGTGGATTTATGGGAAGCAAACGAGCTGCCGATTAGCCGAACAGACCGGACAGCAGCGGCACGAGGGTAATGCCGATCAGCGCCACGCCGCCCCCGGCCATCAGCTGCTTCATGCCCTGAGATTTAGCACCAGATAGCCATAGGTAAGCATTTGATATGATCTCCAGCTTTTCCCCGGCTCCACACCGTGCGTGCAGCTTTCACCGCACACGGCGTTCCATCGAATTTGGTCATACAGGGCTTGCGACACTTTGTGTGTGCTTCTTTTGCCAAATTCGACTTGTGGCCTTTCCTCCACCGTTTACTTTTTCACGGCTTCATAGGTACTACGCCACTACTTTCACTGAAACAAAGAATGGTTATTGCCTTCTCACGAAGGTATTCCCATCCACCATCTCGCAGCCTTGCAACAGGCTAAATGTTTTCAGCTTCCTGCGTTCCGATATTTCTATCATGGG
>ERZ779922.2385-NODE-2385-length-11127-cov-5.289379_pt1 | contig 11127 bp, 8 predicted proteins | sample MGYA00511544_ERZ779922 | MGnify/ENA primary metagenome ERZ779922 (study PRJEB29588, sample SAMEA2154516) | human gut metagenome | biome: human gut; feature: human-associated habitat; material: faeces | place: Denmark | collected 2008/2010 ... | reverse complement strand
GGGCGGACAGCGGACTTTCACCGCATAGACACATGTGCGCTGCTGGGCGCACAACAAAAAACCGGCATCCCCAAGGAATGCCGGTTTCCTAACTCACAAAGGCTGAAGTCAGCGCTTGCAGCTGCTGGTGCAATTAGAACTTGTGAACGAGGCCAAGACCAAATTCACCCTTCTTGGTCTTCGTCTTGTCAACAGCTCCGCTCACAACGCCGGTAACCTTGAGAGTACCTTCGCTGTATGCCGCAAATGTGTAAACCATTGTACGCTTGCTGAACGGATAAGAATAAGCAGCAGAAAGACCCCAACGATCGAAGTCAGCCGTCTTCACAGCCTTATCCGCTGTGGCGTGGGTTAAGGTGACATCAGCACTCGTTTCACCGTCGACATAGTTAGCCTGAGCATAAACGGTGCCGCCAAGAACCGGAGCAGTCGCACCAAGTGTCAAAGCGTAACCTTCAAGACCTTCGCCATCAACAGCGGCAAATCCTGTCTGGTTTTCCTTGATGTCGGTAACACTGTAGCCGCCCATCTTGTTCTCGTTCTTGCCGTACTGAGCCATGCCGTAGACCTTGGCAACGCCGAAGTCATAGGAAGCGCCCCATGTCACGCCGAGAGAGTCTTCGGAATTCGCTGGAGTATTAGCCGCGTTCAAAACGGTATCCACGACGAGGCCCGTGCTGAAAGCGCCGAGCTCATACTTGGCACCAAGACCGGCATAACGGTCGTTGTTGCGTTCGTTGCCGGCAACTTCCTGGCCATTGCGGTTGAAGGAGTACTGAGCATAAACCTTGACGCCGGCGAAGGACGGCGTGACATAGGTCACGGTGTTGTCCATACGATCGCGGTCGGAGAGATTAAAGAGACTCTTGGCGCCGGCCGTATCGCCCCAGCCCGCGCCGAAGACGGTGTAGCCATAAACCACATTGTAGGAACCAACGCCGGCAGAGAGCGCGCCGACACGGCCCATAGAGAGGGTGCCGAAATCACCTGTCACGAAGAGATTGGCTTCACGGCCAAAGAGACGGCCGCCCTGCGACATCGTGCCGTCATCAGCAGCGAAGCCGTTTTCCAGAATAAAACCAACCTTAACGCCGTTGCCAAGATCTTCCGTACCCTTCAAGCCGAAACGGGAACCGGAATTCTGACCAGCCTGTTCTTTGAAGGTATTCACAGCATCAGCATCACCAACCTTCGAGTACTGATAGTTGAGACCAAGGTCAACGACGCCGTAAAGCGTAACGTCAGCGGCAGCGGCGCTACCAGCAAAAGCGCCCAGGACAGCCAGAGCAGCGAGTGTCTTTTTCATTTTCAGAGCCTTACTCAATATGTTTGAGTTATCCTGCTCTGCGGGGAGGGGCGGAGCAGGCTTGCGTTAGGCAGCCTGAAGTAAAACCGGCGGCCGCTCCGTCCAAAGAATGACCACCGGTGGCTTCTGACTGCTTAAGGAGCTTAGGCTTGCGCCTGAACTCAAACGGCATTCTTTCATTACCCCCCCCCTCCCCGCCACAGGGTTTTCACCTAACTCGCCTTTGTTTTTATTTGAATTTCAAAGTGTTATAGACAACTCGCCCCGCTTTACCGCTTCGCCAAATGTATCTTTAATACAACTAAATATTTGAATACGAGGTGAGTGCTACAACTGGATACGGCTCCATTCAGAGAGCAGCAAAATCACACTCATCAAAGCCTGAACTCCCGAATAACAGATCCCGAACTCGAGTAAGTGAGGTTAACGATCTGCGGTTTTGCTATGTCAGCCCCATAAAAATGAACAAATAAATTTTGAAAGGCTTCTTTTTTAAAATGTTATCTCTCATCTTAATTCGTATCTTTTTGTGCTTTAGTGATGTAAAAATCTAGCGACAAGTTTTATGCCATCAAGGAACCCAATGCCGAGGCTTTGTGCTGCATCTTCGCATATCAAACATCACGGGATCAGATCACCAAGAAATCCTAATGCTTGGTCCGCAAAAATGTCGTCTGCTTTGCAGCCGATTCCATCATCAATACCACTGCCAAATTTCCTCAGTACGCCCAAAGAGCCTTTTGTTTCAGCCTGGAAAAGACTTTGGTCAATGAGACAAGTTATCACCATGATTTCCCAGACGATCCAGCCCCTACCCCAGCTGCTGCCAAGATAAATGCAGCTTTGTGAAAGACCCGCGCTTGAGGTTCAGTCGGGTTTTTGCACAGCTGTGAAGGAAGCGGTGCTCCAGCAGCTGCCGCAGCAACACCGAGCAGTAACACTGGTCCCTTTGCTTCACCCATACCCCCCATACACACACAAGATGGCGTTGCTGGCCGACTGTATGCGGGTAGACGATGCACTCAGAAAACGCTCTCCAGCAAAAAATAATTTTCCCGTTCACACAGAGCAATGAAACGATCTTCATTCTTAATGAGGCACGAGAAAAAATACTGATCGCCAAAACAATTAGCAAATTGATATATTAAAATATCAACAGCATCTTGATTTAAGTCAATGCGTCCGCCTGTTTTATAAAGAAACTTTTAATGATCTTAATGTTTAAACCATTAAAAATAACCGCAAATTCAATAATAAAATTGATAAAATAAAATTCGATTTTATTTACAAACAGCACAGTTTAAACAGCATTAAGCATATGACGCAGAAACTATATATTTCTTAAGACAATAAGCATTCATTGCCTCAGAGATCAATTCTTGATTTCTTTATTTTAAATAAATAATCTCTTCGGTTAACTGGTCATTCTATAAATGAATACTTAATTTGCTGATCCTGCGAGCAGGCTTCTCATCGCCCTGGAGTATCACTCGAACCAACAGCTTCTAGATTCAGGATTAACCTGCCCCCATGCGTCGAGATATGAGTGATGCCTGTTCTACTGCGATTTCGCGAGCCCTGTGCACGAGCTCATCGCGGTAACGCAGTGTTGGAATTGAAACCGAAACGGCGCCGCAGGCGACATTCTCGCCGTCGAGTACTGGCACTGCGATGCAGCGGATCCCCTCATACTGCTCCTCGTCATCCTCCTCAACACCAGTGGAGCGGATCAAGGCGAACCGCTCTCGGAAAAGTTCTATTTTGGACTGAACCGTCTCACCCCCTTCTGCGGCGATCTGTGAAAGGAGTCGCTTACGCTCCTCTTCTTCGGAAAAAGCAAGGAAAATTCGGCCTGAAGCGCTGTTTATCATTGGGAACGTACTTCCGAGACGCACTTCTTGCCGCAGCGCGTGACTCGAAACCTGCTTGTCAATCACGAGCATCTCCGTGCCCGAAGGTACCGCGAGATTCACAGTCTCATCGATCTCAGTCAGAATACGTTCCAAATAAGGACGAGCTATCTTGAGGAGTCCGGTCTTTTCAACCACCTTGCTGCCGATCGAAAAAAGTTTATAGGAGAGCGAGTAGCGGCCGCGGCGCTTTTCCTGGACGACGAAACCCTTGTCAGCGAGCGTGAGCAGGAACCGATGCACACTCGTCTTAGGCAGCCCAATCTCTGTGGCTAGTTCGTTAAGTTCCCAAGAACTCTTTTTTGAGAGTGTGTCGAGCAAATCACAGACCTTTTCAACCGAACCGATCGTATAGTACTTCTTGCCTTCATCCATGGTGGAGCTTCCAGTTCCTGTATGTTGCAGCGCTCGGGAACAGAGCGCTGCTCTGCATTATTTACAAATAATTATGCCGCATCACGGAATGGTATCCTAGAGATGCGGCATAAAGAAAATCCTGCGGATCAGTGTCTCAAAGTTTCAGCCGCGATACGGCCGCATTCCCGAATGACACAGTAAGCATAGGCAAGGACAATGAAGGAGATGGGCAGCCCCACAATCGTGAACATGCCGCGCACAGAATCGACGCCCCCCGTGGCGACAAGCAGGTAGCCGATCACACCAAAACTTACGCCCCAGATAATCTTTAACCAGCGCGGCGCCTCGTCATCGACGGAAAGATTCTTCGTCGACAAAGTCGCCATGGTACCCGTAATCGAATCAGCCATTGTCGAGAAGGAAAAAAAGACGGCAATTATGAAGAAGGCTGCAAGAATCTTCGCGAAGGGCAGTGTCGAGAGAATCGTGAAGATCGTCACTTCAAGCCCCTTTTCGTTGACACTCTGCCAAACATCCATAATACCGGTGTACTGAAGCCATACAGTTGTGCCGCCCCAGATCGCGATCCAGACGATACAGAAGAGCGTAGGAGCGCCGATATTCATGAAAATGAATTCACGTACGGTGCGGCCTTTGCCAAGACGAGCGAGGAAAAGACCGATGATAGGTGCGTAGACAAAGAAGGAAGCCATGAACATAATGATCCATGACTTAGACCAAGTCTCGTTCCCAGCCATCGTTGGCAAAATCACGCTGTGTTCGAAGAATCGGTTGAAAAACACACCGAGAGACTCAGTGCCTGCATCAACAATAAAGCGCGTCGGACCAAGACAAAGCACATAAACCATTAGGCCGATGAAGACGATCGTGCAGAAGCTCGAGAGAACACGCATGCCCTTCTTGATGCCTGTGAGGCATGAGACAACATAAACGGTGACCATGATGGCCGCAATCGCGAAGACCGTGACCCCGTCAATCGGCAGACCGAAGAAAAAGTTCAGTCCCGAATTGATCTGCATAAGTCCGACGGCCATCGAACAAGCGAGCGCGCCCACGATGCAAAACAGACTCACCATTGGAACGACGGTTTTCACGACGCCGTAAACTGAACTCGAAAGGTAGGGTTCGAAGATTGAGGACACTGAAATCGTACGGCGCCGATTGTAGGCCATGAGCGCCACGCCCACGGCGCAGAGCGAATACATCGCATACTGGGCGATCGTCCAGTGCAGCATCGTCTGGGAAATTGCGAAAAGACCCGCCTCACGTGTGAAGGGCTGCGCTCCTGCAGCTGCAGGGGGTGCGGCCATGTGGAAGATCGGCTCGCCCATCGCCCAGAAGAGGATACCCGTGCCAATACCCCCCTTGAGACTCATCGAGAACCACTGCCACATCGTGTATTCAGGCTTCGCGCCTGCCCCGCCGATCACCACATCGCCCGCCTTGGAAAAAGCGAGGCCGAAAACCAGCAATACCAGGATAAGCGCGAAGAGCACAAGCCACCATCCGAAGTTGTCACTCACCCAATTGAGCCCAGCATCGAGGATTGAACCGAAGAGCTTTTGATTTGCGATTCCGAGCACGATCACCGCAATGCCAATCAGGTAGCTCGGCCAGAAAACACCTTTAGCAAGTTCGGTTTTTTTCTTGAAAACTGTCATGTTGTTACCCGTTTAGTTGTCCCATATTATGGGATTAAATTCCGCGTATTAGATATAAAACTGTATAAGTACTGAGTGGGGATAGAGCTCCTCACGGGCCAGTGTTTGGATCCGGCCGGCGTCGATGAATTGAGGGTTGAAAGGACAGCGTGGTCAGTTGAGCTCAGGCATTGGCGCGGGCTTATGGTCTCGCAAAGAGCGCCAGCGTTCGGCTTCACCGCTTGCGCGCCAGCGTTCAAACCTGTCAGTCTGCCCAAAGATATAGCTCGAGTAGCGCACGATGTACCAAAGGTAAAGCATCACGACGAAAGCCATCGGCAGCCCTATCAGAGTGAAGAGACTGCGGATCGCATCCTGTCCTCCAGAAATAATGAGCACATAGGAAATCATGGCGATCACAATGCCCCAGAGAGCCTTGATCAGCACCGGCGGTTCCTCGCCCACACTCGCATTTTTCGTTGAAAGCACGGCCATGGTGCCTGTGATCGCGTCGGCAAGCGTTGCGAAGGAGAAGAAGACTGCAAAAAGAAAAAAGGCACTCAGCATTCTGCCCTGTGGAAGCGTAGAGAGCAGCGCGAAGATCGTACTTTCCATGCCGCTTGCCTGAACATGCGCCCAGATATCGAAAGTTCCGCTCCATTGACACCATACTGCCATGCTCGCCCATGCACCTATCCAAAGGATGCAGAAAACAGAGGGCGCAAAGATATTCATCCAAACGAATTCACGAATGGTCCTACCCTTCCCAAGGCGCGCAAGGAACAGCCCAAGAATGGGAGCATAAACAAAGAAGGAGGCAGTGAACTGTACATCCCAATCACGCGACCAAGTTTCACCTGGCGCTAGCGTCGGCAGGATAAGCGAATGTTCAACAAAGTTGTTGAGATAGTCACCGAAAGCTGTGACTGAGAGATTCATGATGAACTGCGTAGGACCGACCGCCACAGCATAGATCATCAGAGAGGCGAAAATCGCCGTACAGATCTTTGAGAGTATATTGAGGCCGCGCTTGATACCAAGAAGCGCTGAAATGGTGTAGACAAAAGCTAGCATCGACACGATCACGAACCAAACCATCGGTGAGGGATCGATGATGTTGAGGAATCCGAGACCTGAACTGATCTGCATAATGCCCACTCCCATCGAGCAGGAGACGGCACCGGCAATGCAGCAAATGCAGGCAGTATGGGTAAAGTCCTTGATGATGAGGTACACGCGCGGACTCACAAACTCCTCAAGGAATGTAGTAATGCCTAGCGCACGGTGAAAGTTCCAAGCAAGGATGCCGACCACCACAGCGCAGAACGTGTAAAGCCCATATTGAACCAATGTCCAATGTGTAAAGGTTTGAGCCACGGCAAATATCGCAGCTTCACGCGTAAAAGGTCCAGCACTGGCTGCGGCAGGAGGCTTCGCCATGTGAAAGATCGGCTCGCCCATGGCCCAGAAGAGAATCCCCGTGCCGATGCAGCCGTTGAGTGCGATCGCAAACCAAGTACTGTAAGAAAAGTCAGGTTTTGCGTTCGTTCCGCCGAGGCGGAGATCGCCCACGCGAGTGAAGGTGAGGCCAATAACGATGAAGAGAATGCTGAGTCCGAAAAGCAGCAGGAACGCACCGAAGTTGTCCGAAAGAAAGGCGAGCAGCCACTCAAGACTGCTGGCGAGGCGCTCCGTCCCCGCTGCGCCAACAATGATGAAGCCGAGCGTAAAGGTGAGCGCTGGCAAAAGCGTACGAAAATTAATTTGCTTGGGGGAGAGAACTAAGGGCATCAGCATTACTCATCTGTACCGCATTGCGGAATGTAATTCTAAATATTTAGAGTTTAGATATTTAGTTCTAGTCTCGTACCTTAGGAATAACCCGCATTCCTTTGTACGCTAAAGCACTCTTTGGACATGAAAAAGCCGAATTTACCCCACCAAGAGAGCGAAGCTTCACAAGGCGTCCGAAACAACCCCCGTCAAGGTAAGGCGCATCGCCTTAAATAAATGCTGCGACGGAAAGCTCCATTGTTGCGCCTGCAGGCAGTGCCTTGACAAAGTATGTAAAGCGTGCAGGTTTATGTGTGCCAAAGAAGTGTGCGTATTCGTCATTGAAGACAGATATGTCAACAGCATCTGTGAGTGCAATGTCAACGCGAGCGATGCTTTCAAGATCACCCCCCCTGCACGCACAATGGCAAGGAGATTAGCGAGAACCTGACGCGTCGAGGCGCAGGTTTCCTTCTCAAGCACTCCGGTCTTCGGATCGAGCGCGATCTGGCCCGAGGTGAGGATCATGCTGCCCGACTTGATGCCGTGCGAATACGAACCGAGTGCTTTGGGCGCATCAGGAGCATTGATAGTAGTGAATGACATGGTAAGAATTCCTTCCAATGACCGAAGAAGGTTTCAGACGCATAGCGCCCAGTCCCACTTCGGGAAAATTGATAAAACTTTTCGCCCAACGGTCTTGGAGATCGTGCGGGCAAATTCAAGAACGCCCCACCGAGGGACTTTTAAGACAACTCTCCGCACACGCAGGCATTGTCGACACGCTCCACGGTGTAAGTAAGATCCTGCCGTTTCAGGAACGCATGCAGTTAACCGCTTCGTTAAGGTTTGCCGGCTGCGCTTTTACGTCCCTAACAACAAATCCCTTGCCGATAAACCTGAAAGGTATGTCATCAACTGCGGCAGTCTCGACAAACGGCCAAAATTCGTGCTTGAGGAACCAAGGAGCAATCTGTCAATGAATGCGGAGCTTAGAACTCCCATCAGTCATCTTGCCCCTGGTGGGGATTGCTTCGAGTTTGACTTCTTCAAACCTCACCCTGAGCGTTGAAGCCTTCGTAGATCAATCGCACTGTGGCACCGAGCGTACAGATCGGTTCGGGCGGCAGCCATGAAGGTTTTTCATCATTTTGCATGTAGGACAGCTCCTCGCTTTCGATGCCGTTAGCCCATTCAGCGAGAAAGTGACCCATGGTGTAGACCTTGGCGATGCCTGCTCCCTCGCCGACACCAGCAAAGAAGACATTGCCGCGGCGACCGAAAACAGGCTTGGAATTCATCGTGAGATGAATCATGCCGCCCCAGACGTATTCGAAGTTAACGTGCGAATGATCAGGGAAGCGGTTATCAAAGGCCTTACGCAGCAATTTCTGCGAGTGTCGGATCTGCTCAGGTGAACACGTATAGTAAGTGCCGTAAAGCAAGCCGTTGCGGACGAAGAGACGGTTGTCTTTGGTGAAGCGAACCGTAGTACCCGCAGAGTTGGCAGCAGTAACTCCCCAGGGTTCGATGCCGCGGAAGTCCTCCATCTCTTCTGCCGACAGCTGGCGCGAAAGCGCACCGTACGAAATGATCGGACAGAAGCGGTGATCCGAGAGGCCAAGTTCCTGCAGGAAAGGACCGGTAGTGACAATCGCAGCGCGGCAGCGCACCTTCTTGCCGTTGAGCAAGATCACGACAGGGTTCGTCTCGCTACCGGCAATCTGCATCACCGGAGTTTTTTCAAAGATATGCACATTGGGCCCGAGCGTCGTAAAAAGGGCACGCACGACTTCAGCCGGATTGATGAGAACTGAACCAGGATTGAAGATCGCTCGGCTATAGTAGCCTGTGCCGAGCCGCTCGGCGAGCTGCCTGCGGTCAAAGTCGTCGTACTTCATGTTCATACGGTCGAGGATCTCTCGGTCATGGTCGAGAATCTTCCAAAAGCGCTTTTCGCGGGCAGCTAAATACTTGCCGTGTTCACTCCAGTCGACGTCGAGCTTGTTTGCCTTCACTGCCTCACGCATCTTGTTGATCGCGAAGACATTAAGGCGTACCGTCCATTTCTCGTCCTCGGGCGTAAGGACGTCATCACCGAACTTATGAGGCACATCGATCAGGAATCCAGCGTTTTTACCAGAATCATTCGATCCGATGCGGAGCGCCTCAAAAACAGCTATTTTCGCATTCGGATAGAGTTCCTTGAGCCGTGTTGCAGCTCCAAGACCACCATATCCGGCCCCCACAACAACGTAGTCGTACTCGTCAAGGATTTCGTCCTCGTGGTTGAACTGGTGGTTTTTATAGGTTGAGGTTTCTAGCCAGCCGCTCACGCCGAGTTCGGCGGGATAGATTTTCACGGATTGCATAACTATTTAATTCCGCATTATGGTATTAAATACCGTTTATTTTCGATAAAAAATAGAAGAGATCGTTCGACTGTCCTATACCGCCGCACTCCCTCCATTTTTCGAAGTGCAGACTTGATACGGATGTACATATTCTTTTCTCCGATACCAGGAGAGAAAATTATGTATCGACGCTCTTCAATAGTGGAAGAAACCGGCTCGGGCAGACAGGAGAACAGGATTGCAACCCGACCGTGATCCTCCCGAAGCATCTTTCAGAGGGGAAGATACTCGGGATTTGAGCCCTAATAAACCTCCCCTGCCAGAATTCAGGCTGTTCAATCAGGCCCAAAGATCACCGATTGTGTAGCCTTCAGTGAGCGGGTCCGTCGGGTCAAGCACTAGATTGCTATAACCATAGATCCATGACTGACCGCCGACTGTGGGAACAACTGCGTCGTATTCACCAACCTTCACCTTTTCGACGAGTTCGCCCGTATAGACGATGCCAAGCAGTCCTTCATGGCGGAACTTCTCGTTCAGTTTCAGTTCGCCCTTGGCATAAAGCGTGGCCATCTTTGCACATGTACCCGTGCCGCAGGGGCAGCGGTCAAGTGCACCGATCCAAGTAGAAGGATTATCAAAATCGACGTTCCCAGAAGCAACCGTTACTGCGTTCTTCCAGTCCGCATTTGGATTTGTCGTCGGTCCGGAAAGCTGCGAGATCGTGATTCCTACATCTGGATAGTCCGGATGATGAACAGGAAGCTGGTCCTGAGCAGCTCGCAGGATAAGAGAGGAAACACGGGTTATTTCACGTCCCATTTCGGGCTTGAGTTCAAGCCCCTTGAACTGACGCACATCGGCAATCACGTACCACATGCCACCCCAAGCCACATCTACTTTCACTTTACCGAGATGCGGAACATCTATTTCTTTGTCTACATAAGCAGCAAAAGCCGGAACATTCTTAAAAGTGACCTGAGTCACCTTGCCATTGTGGCACTCGGCCTTAATTCCGATCAGGCCGGCTGGTGCTTCGAGAATGAATTCCGTAACAGGTTCGACCATCGGAATAATGCCGGTCTCAAGGAGCACAGTTGCAACGGAGATCGTATTGCCGCCCGACATGAGCGGATACTCAACCTGCTCCATGATGATGTAGCCGGCAGCGGCTTTTGGATCTTTCGGCGGAACAAGAATATTGCAACAAAGGGGCGGGTAACCGCGCGGTTCGCGAAGAAGAAACTTGCGCAGAGCATCGTCGTGTTCACGCAGATAGACCATCTGCTCATAAACGCTGTTGCCCTTAAGGGGAGCCACGCCGCCCGTGACGACACGCATCGGCTCTCCCGAATGTGTCTCCACACAGTTGATGACACGCTTGAAGCTCATGAAATTCTCCTTGTAGCTGGAAGCTGTTTGTTTATAAATTCCGAATTACGGGACGTTGTTCCGCATTTCGTTAAATGAATAATACTTCCTCTACATCATTTTGTTTAACCGGATAAACTCCTACTCATAAAGAGTTAGTTTTAGCACTGTTCAACAACCGAGCGACATGCATGGTTAAGGCGATGCCAGCAGCCTTCTGCAGACTGCATCGAGATAATTCTTGCGTTATATGGAGGATCTGGACTCTGCATGTGCCCATGAAAACCAAACCACTTCACCAGCACCAAGTAGCGAAAACCCCCGCAGACCGAAATCTGCAGGGGTTCGTATAGGGAGCCTGGCGATGACCTACTTTCACTGGAAATACAACCAAC
>ERZ779922.2381-NODE-2381-length-11137-cov-6.460928_pt1 | contig 11137 bp, 10 predicted proteins | sample MGYA00511544_ERZ779922 | MGnify/ENA primary metagenome ERZ779922 (study PRJEB29588, sample SAMEA2154516) | human gut metagenome | biome: human gut; feature: human-associated habitat; material: faeces | place: Denmark | collected 2008/2010 ... | reverse complement strand
TGGTGGACGTCCATGTCCACCTGCGCGAGCCGGGATTCCCGCAGAAGGAGACCATCGCCACGGGTACGGCCGCGGCCGCACGCGGCGGCTATACGACTGTCTGTTCGATGCCGAACTTGAATCCCGCACCCGACTCCCCGGAGCATCTGTCCCGGCAGACAGAGATCATCCGCCGCGACGCCGCGGTGCATGTGGTGCCCTATGCGTCGATTACCGTAGGGCAGCGCGGCTGCGGGGAACTGGTCGATTTTGCCGCCCTGGCTCCCGAGGTCGTGGGTTTCTCCGACGACGGGCGCGGCGTGCAGTCGGCCGAGTTGATGGAGGAGGCGATGCGCTGCGCGGCGGCTGTCGGACGGCCGATCGTCGCCCACTGCGAGGTGGACGATCTGCTGCACGGCGGATACATCCACGACGGAGCCTACTGTCACGAGCACGGACACAAGGGGATCTCGTCCGAGAGCGAATGGCGCCAGGTCGAGCGCGACATCGAACTGGCCGCCCGGACCGGATGCCAGTACCATGTCTGCCACGTCTCGACCCGCGAAAGCGTCGAACTGGTCCGGCGGGCCAAGGCCCGGGGGCTCCGCGTGAGCTGCGAGACGGCGCCGCACTACCTGCTGCTCACCGACGACGACCTGCGCGAGGAGGGCCGCTTCAAGATGAATCCCCCGCTGCGGAGCCGCGAGGACCGCGAGGCGCTCATCGCAGGCATTCTCGACGGGACGATCGAGGTGATCGCCACCGATCATGCCCCCCATACGGCCGAGGAGAAACTCCGCGGCCTGGCCCGCAGTGCAATGGGCATCGTGGGGCTCGAGTGTGCCTTCCCGCTGCTCTACCGCTATCTGGTCGGACGGGGGATAATCACGCTCGAGCAGCTGATCGGGCTGATGGCCGTCAATCCGCGCCGGATCTTCGGTCTCGGAGGCGGCACGGAGGAGGGCGATGCGGCCGACTTCACGGTCTTCGACCTCGAGGCCGAATACCGCATCGATCCCGCGACCTTCCGCTCGAAGGGGCGCGCCACGCCCTTCGCCGGATGGCCCGTCTGCGGGCGGGCCGTGCTGACGGTGGTCGGCGGCCGCGAAGTGTATGATTACGACAATTGCAAATTCAAATAGAGAAGGATGAAGCCATTTACCAAAAAAATTGTCCTGGAGGACGGCCGCGAGTTCTACGGCTACGGTTTCGGTGCCGACCGCGAGGCGATCAACGAAATCGTCTTCAATACCTCGATGGTGGGGTATCAGGAGATCATGTCCGATCCGTCGTACACGGACCAGATGGTCGTGATGACCTATCCGCTGATCGGCAACTACGGCATGACCGACGAGGACTATGAGACCAAGACGCCGACCATCGGCGGCATGATCGTACGCGAGTACAACGACACGCCCTCGAATTTCCGCTACACGAAGACCCTGCACGAGGTGCTCGAGGAGCACGGCATTCCGGCCATTTCGGGAGTCGATACCCGGGCGCTGACGCGGATCATCCGCGACGAGGGCAGCCAGAAGGTGATCGTCACCGACGCCTCGACCCCCTGCGAGGAGGCCCTGCAGCGGCTGCGTGCCTATGAGATGCCCCACGACATGGTTTCGCGCGTGAGCTGCCGCAAGCGGTGGATGTCGCGCGTGCCCAACCACAAGTGGGATGTCGTGGCCATCGACTGCGGCATCAAGTACAACATCGTGCGGCTGCTCAACCGCGTGGGTTGCAACGTGATCGTCATGCCCTACAACTCCACGGCCGAGGAGGTGATGGCATTCCATCCCGACGGCCTCGTCCTCTCGAACGGCCCCGGCAATCCGGAGGACGTGAAGCCGGTGATCGAACTGGTCAAGCAGCTGCGGGGCCGCCTGCCGATCTTCGGCATCTGCATGGGCCACCAGCTCATCTCGCTGGCCTATGGCGCACGGACCTTCAAGATGAAGTTCGGGCATCGCGGCGCCAACCACCCGGTCAAGAACCTGCAGACCGGAAAGCTCGAGATCACGAGCCAGAACCACAGCTATGCCGTGGATATCGACTCGCTCGAGGGCACGGGGCTCACGCTGACGCACGTCAATCTGCTCGACGGCACGGCCGAGGGCGTGGAGTGCGCCGCCGAGGGCGTCTTCTCGATGCAGTATCACCCCGAGAGCGCTTCGGGGCCGCAGGACAGCGCTTATTTGTTCGGAAAGTTCACTAAAATCATGGAGGAGTTCAGACATGCCTAAAAGAAAAGATATCAAGAAGGTGATGGTCATCGGGTCGGGCCCGATCGTGATCGGTCAGGCCGCCGAGTTCGACTATGCGGGTACGCAGGCGTGCCTTGCACTCAAGGAGGAGGGTTACGAGGTGATTCTGGTCAATTCGAACCCGGCCACCATCATGACCGACACGCATATTGCCGACAAGGTCTACATGGAGCCGCTGACGCTCGAATACGTTGCCAAGATCATCCGTTACGAACGCCCCGACGCCATCGTCCCGGGTCTGGGCGGCCAGACGGGTCTGAACCTGGCCGTACAGCTGGCCAAGAAGGGCATCCTCCGGGAGTGCCAGGTCGAGATCCTCGGCACGTCGTTCGAGTCGATCGAGCAGGCCGAGGATCGCGAGCTCTTCAAGGAGCTGTGCGAGTCGCTGGGTGAGCCGGTGCTTCCGTCGGAGGTGGCGAACTCGGTCGAGGAGGCCGTGGAGATCGCCGCGAAGATCGGCTATCCGGTGGTGCTGCGCCCGGCCTTCACGCTGGGCGGTACGGGCGGCGGATTCGCCGACGACGAGCAGGAGCTGCGCGAGCTGATGCGCCATGCACTGTCGCTCTCGCCCGTACACCAGGTGCTCGTCGAGAAGAGCATCAAGGGCTATAAGGAGATCGAGTACGAGGTGATGCGCGACCGCAACGACACGGCCATCAGCATCTGCTGCATGGAGAACATCGACCCGGTCGGTATTCATACGGGCGACTCGATCGTCGTGGCCCCGAGCCAGACGCTCACCAACAAGGAGTTCCAGATGCTGCGCGATTCGGCGCTGAAGATCATCCGCGCGCTGAAGATCGAGGGCGGCTGCAACGTGCAGTTCGCACTCGACCCGCTGTCGTTCAAATACTACCTGATCGAGGTCAATCCGCGCGTGTCGCGCTCCTCTGCCCTCGCGTCGAAGGCTTCGGGATACCCCATCGCGCGCGTCAGCGCCAAGATCGCCGTGGGCCTGACGCTCGACGAGATCCGCATCGCCAATACCCCGGCCTCGTTCGAGCCGACGCTCGACTACGTCGTAACGAAGGTGGCGCGTTTCCCGTTCGACAAGTTCGCCGACGCCTCGAACAAGCTCGGCACGCAGATGAAGGCCACAGGCGAGGTGATGTCGATCGGCCGCACGATGGAGGAGTCGTTGCTCAAGGCCGTGCGTTCGCTCGAGACGGGCGTCTGCCACATCTACCACAAGAAGTTCGACTCGTGGTCGAACGACGACCTGCTGGCCTACATCAAGGAGGGTACCGACGACCGTCTGTACGCCATTGCCCAGCTTATTCGCGGCGGCGTCGATCTGGCGCTGATCTACAACAACACGAAGATCGACATGTTCTTCCTCGAGAAGTTCAAGAACATCGTCGAGTTCGAGCATGTCGTGCGCGCCCATCCGATGGATCCCGAGACGCTGCGCGATGCCAAGCGTATGGGCTTCAGCGACAAGTTCATCGGCCAGCTGTGGGGGCTTTCGCAGCACGACGTCTACCGCCTGCGCGAGAAGAACAACATCTTCCCCGTCTACAAGATGATCGACACGTGCGCCAGCGAGTTCGACTCCTACGTGCCCTATTTCTACTCGACCTACGAGCAGGAGAACGAGTCGAAGGTCAGCGACAAGGAGAAGATCGTCGTACTGGGTTCGGGCCCGATCCGCATCGGTCAGGGTGTCGAGTTCGACTATTCGACCGTACACGCCATCTGGTCGATCCGCGAGGCGGGCTACGAGGCCATCATCATCAACAACAACCCCGAGACCGTCTCGACCGACTATACCACCAGCGACAAACTCTATTTCGAGCCGCTTACGGTCGAGGACGTGATGAATGTCATTCACCTCGAGAAGCCGAAGGGCATCGTCGTCTCGCTCGGCGGACAGACGGCCATCAACCTGGCCGAGCCGCTGGCCGAGCTGGGCGTGCCCATCATCGGCACCGACTGCGAGGCGATCCGCAACGCCGAGGACCGCGGCTGCTTCGAGAAGATCATGGAGGAGCTGGGCATCCCGCAGCCCGAGGCCGAGGCCGTGACGGACATCGAGGCCGGAGTGCGTGCCGCAGCCCGCATCGGTTATCCGGTGCTGGTGCGTCCGAGCTACGTGCTGGGCGGCCGCGCCATGCAGATTGTCTCGAACGAGGAGCGCCTGCGCCACTACCTGCAGACGGCCGTCGAGGTCAATGAGGACTCGCCGGTTCTGGTAGACCGCTACATCATGGGCAAGGAGCTCGAGGTCGATGCCATCTGCGACGGCAAGGATGTCTTCATTCCGGGCATCATGGAGCATGTCGAGCATACGGGTATCCACTCGGGCGACTCGATCAGCGTCTATCCGACCTTCAGCGTCAGCCAGAAGGCCAAGGACAAGATCATCGACTATACGGTCAAACTGGGTCTGCGCATCGGCATCGTGGGCCTCTACAACATCCAGTTCATCGTTGCCGGCGACGACGACGTCTACGTCATCGAGGTCAATCCGCGCTCGTCGCGTACGGTACCGTTCCTCTCGAAGTCCACGGGCGTGCAGATGGCGCACATCGCCACGCAGGTCATCCTGGGCAAGTCGCTGCGCGAGTTGGGCATCACGGAGGTCTACGGACGGGAGAAGCAGCGCTGGTACGTCAAGGCCCCGGCCTTCTCGTTCGCCAAGATCCGCGGTGTGGACTCCTACCTCTCGCCCGAGATGAAATCGACGGGCGAGGCGATCGGCTACGACGACAAACTCACGCGCGCCCTCTACAAGGCCCTGCAGGCCACGGGCATGCATGTGTCGAACTACGGAACGATCTTCGTTACGATCGCCGACCAGGACAAGCTGCAGGCGCTGCCTCTCGTGAAGCGCTTCTACGACCTGGGCTTCAACATCGAGGCGACGACCGGAACAGCCGAGTTCCTGCGCGAGCACGGCATCCGCACCCGCACGCGCCGCAAGCTGAGCGAGGGCAGCTCGGAGATTATCGAGGCCCTGCGCCAGGGACACATCAGCTACGTGATCAACACGATCGACATCAACCAGCACAATACGCGCCTGGACGGATACGAGATTCGCCGCACGGCCGTCGAGAACAACGTGACGGTCTTCACGGCGCTCGAAACGGTACGGGTGCTGCTCGACGTGCTGGAGGAGATCACGCTGCGTGTTTCGACGATCGATGCGAAGTAACGTCATGGATACGGAAACCGCATACAAGAAAGGCGTTTACCGGATCGAATCCAACGAGCCGCTGACACGGAACGTGTGGCGCATGGTGCTCGCGGGCGATACGCGGTGGATCACCGCTCCGGGACAGTTTGTCAATATTGCGCTGGAAGGCAGGTATTTGCGCCGTCCGATCTCGGTCTGCGACTACGATGAACGCACGATCACGCTGATCTACAAGGTCGTGGGCGGAGGTACGGAGCAGATGAGCCGCATGGCGGCGGGTGCGGAGCTGGACCTGCTGACCGGACTGGGCAACGGCTTCTCGATCCGCGGTGAGGTGCGCCGTCCGCTGCTCGTCGGCGGCGGCGTAGGGGTACCCCCGCTTTATAACCTGGCCCGGAAGCTGCTTGCCGAGGGACGCGAGGTGCAGGTCGTGCTGGGATTCAACACCGCCTCGGAGTGCTTCTACGAAGAGGAGTTCCGCGCGCTGGGCTGCCGGGTGACGGTCGCCACGGCCGACGGCTCGCACGGCGTCCGGGGTTTCGTCACGACGGCCATCGCCGAACGGCATCTCGACTTCGACTACTTTTACGCCTGCGGGCCGCTGCCGATGCTGCGGGCCCTGGCCGAGGCGGTCGAACAGGACGGACAGCTGTCGTTCGAGGAGCGCATGGGCTGCGGATTCGGCGCCTGCATGGGGTGTTCGTGCAAAACTAAATACGGGAACAAGCGCATCTGCAAGGAGGGTCCCGTGCTGGAGAAAGGAGAGGTGATATGGTAAGCGATCCGAAGAGTGCGGCGCAGGGCGCCGCGGTGCGCGACCTTTCGGTCGATCTGTGCGGACTGACGTTGGACAACCCCGTGATCCCGGCCAGCGGGACCTTCGGGTTCGGCAACGAGTTCAGGGAGTTCTACGACATCAACATCCTCGGTTCGTTCTCCTTCAAGGGAACGACGCGTGAGGCGCGTTTCGGCAACCCGACGCCCCGCATCGCCGAGTGCACCGGCGGCATGATCAATGCCGTGGGGCTGCAGAACCCCGGCATCGACCACGTGATCGCCGAGGAGCTGCCGCGGCTGAAGGAGTATTTCCACAAGCCGGTGATCGCCAACATATCGGGCTTCTCGGTCGAGGAGTACGCCTACTGCTGCGAGCGGATCGACCGCGAGGAGCAGGTGGGCATCATCGAGGTCAATGTCTCGTGTCCCAACGTGCGGCACGGCGGCATGTCGTTCGGTACGTCGCCCGAGGCGGCGGCCGAGGTGACGCGCGCCGTGAAGGCCGTGACGACCAAGCCGGTCTTCATCAAACTCTCGCCCAATGTGACGGACATCGTCTCGATCGCCCGGGCGTGCGAGGAGGCCGGGGCCGACGGCATCTGCCTGATCAACACGCTGCTGGGCATGCGCATCGACACGGTGCGGCGGCGTCCGGTGATCGCCAACACGATGGGCGGGTTCTCGGGCGCGGCGGTTTTCCCCGTGGCCCTGCGGATGGTCTACCAGGTGGCCCGTGCCTGCCGGATCCCCGTGATGGGGTGCGGCGGCGTGCAGTCCGCCTCGGACGTCATCGAGATGATGATGGCCGGAGCCACGGCCGTGCAGGTCGGGGCGGCGAACCTGGTCAATCCCTACGCCTCGAAGGAGATCATCGAGGCCCTGCCCGCCGAGATGGAGCGTCTCGGGATCGAACGGCTGCGTGACATCATCGGCTGCGTGGAGTGAGCCCGGGCGGCGGACGGAAAAACGAACGGAAAAACAACCAAAAACAATATGGAACGCGACGTAATCATAGCCTGCGACTTCAAGTCCGCAGAAGACACCTTCCGCTTCCTCGACCTGTTCCGGGACGAGGAGCGCAAACCCTTCCTGAAGATCGGCATGGAGCTCTTCTATGCCGAGGGTCCCGAGATCGTGCGCGAGATCAAGCGCCGGGGACACCGCATCTTCCTTGACCTGAAGCTCCACGACATCCCCAATACGGTGCGCAAGGCGATGGCCGTACTCTCGCGCCTCGACGTGGACATGTGCAACGTCCATGCGGCCGGCACGATCGAGATGATGAAGGCCGCCCGCGAGGGGCTGACGCGCGAGGACGGCACGCGGCCGCTGCTGATTGCCGTGACGCAGCTGACCTCGACCAGCGAGGAGCGCATGCAGCGCGAACTGCTCATCGGCGCCTCGATCAACGAGACGATCGTCAAGTATGCCGCGAATGCCCGCGAGGCGGGGCTGGACGGCGTGGTCTGCTCGCCGCTCGAGGCCGGCATGGTGCACGAGGCGTGCGGCGCCGGTTTCCTGACCGTGACGCCCGGCGTGCGTTTCGCCGACGGCGACGTGGCCGACCAGGTGCGTGTGACGACTCCGGCCCGTGCCCGTGAGATCGGCTCGGACTACATCGTCGTCGGCCGCCCGATCACGCAGGCGGACGATCCCGTCGCCGCCTATCGCCGGTGCGTGGCCGCGTTCGTCGGCTGAGCGCCGGATCAGAGACTTTTTCAACAGGAGGAACTGCTATGGATATCAAACACGAAGTTGCGCGCAGCCTGCTCTCGATCGAGGCGGTGTTCCTGCGCCCGCAGGAGCCGTTCACGTGGGCCAGCGGTATCAAGAGCCCCATCTACTGCGACAACCGCCTCATCCTGACCGCGCCCGAGGCGCGTGATCTGGTCGAGCGCGCCATCGCCGAGACGGTCAGGCGCGAGTATCCGCAGGTGCAGGTGCTCATGGGCACGGCCACGGCCGGCATCGCCCACGCAGCCATCGCCGCGCATCTGCTCGGTCTGCCGATGGGCTATGTCCGCTCGAGCAGCAAGGATCACGGCCGCCAGAACCGCATCGAGGGCAAGCTCGTCCCGGGGCAGAAGGTCGTGGTCGTCGAGGATCTGATCTCCACCGGCGGCAGTGTGCTCGACGCGGTGGACGCGCTGCGTGAAGCCGGCGCGGAGGTGCTCGGCGTCGTGAGCATCTTCACCTACGGCATGAAAAAGGGCGTGGAGCGGCTCGCCGCAGCGCAGGTCAGAAACGTGAGCCTCACGGATCTGGACACCGTCGCCAGCACGGGTGCACAGGAGGGCTACATCACCGAGGCCGACGTCGCGCGGCTGCTGGCCTTCCGCGAAAACCCCTCCGACGAGAGCTGGATCCAGGCAGAAAGTCAGGCGTGATATGAAACATCTGATCGACATTATGCAGCTGACCCCGCAGGAGATCATGGAGCTCATCGACACCGCCTGCGCGATCATGGAGCACCCAGAGCAATATGCCCACAAGTGCGACGGGAAGATCCTCGCCACGCTGTTTTTCGAGCCGTCCACGCGCACGCGCCTGAGCTTCGAGAGCGCGATGCTCTCGCTCGGCGGCAAGGTGCTCGGCGTCGCCTCGGCAGAGAGCTCGTCCGCCTCCAAGGGCGAGACCGTCGCGGACACCGTGCGCGTCGTCAGCTGCTACAGCGACATCATCGCCATGCGCCACCCCAAGGAGGGCGCGCCGCTGGTCGCTTCCATGCACGCGCAGGTCCCGGTCATCAACGCGGGCGACGGCGGACACAACCACCCCACGCAGACGCTGACCGACCTCATGACCATCTACCGCGAAAAGGGTCGGCTGGACGACCTGACGATCGGCCTGTGCGGCGACCTGAAGTTCGGCCGCACGGTGCACTCGCTCGTCGCCGCCATGAGCCGCTGCACGGGCATCCGCTTCGTGCTCATCTCCCCGGAGGAGCTCAAGCTCCCGCGCTACGTGAAGGACGAGTATCTCAAAAAGCCCGGCGTCCCCTATACGCAGTCCACGTCGCTCGAGGCCGTGATGCCGGAGCTGGACGTGCTGTATATGACCCGCGTGCAGCGCGAGCGCTTTTTCAACGAGGAGGACTACCTGCGCCTGCGCGACAGCTATATCCTCACGCCGGATAAGCTCGAGACCGCCAAGCCCGACATGAGCATCCTGCACCCGCTGCCGCGCGTCAACGAGATCGCCGCCGCCGTGGACAACGATCCGCGCGCCTGCTACTTCAGGCAGGCGAAAAACGGCCGCTATATCCGCATGGCGCTCATGCTCAAGCTGCTGGGCATCGACTGACGGGAGGAGAAACGTTATGCTTATTGATTCGATTCAAAACGGGATCGTCATCGACCACATCACGGCCGGCAAGGCCATGGAGCTCTACCAGATCCTCGGTCTGGATAAGCTCAGCTGCACCGTTGCCATCCTCAAAAACGTCACCAGCGGCAAGCTCGGCCGCAAGGACATCATCAAGATCGACGGCGAGATGGAGCTCGACTGGGACCTGATTGGCTATGTCGATCCGAGCATCACGGTCAACATCATCCGCGGCGGCGAGCTGCAGGAAAAGCGCACGCTCAAGCTGCCCGAGCGCATCCACGGCGTGCTGCGGTGCAAAAACCCGCGCTGCATCACCTCGACCGAGCGCGAGCTGCCGCAGGAGTTCGTGCTGACGGATCGGGAGCGGCGCGTCTACCGCTGCCTGTACTGCGAGACCGAGGCGGGAAAATGATCTCCCCGGAAAATCTGATCAACCAAGCGGCGCGTCCGAAACCGGACGCGCCGCTTGTGCTTGCCGTCAGGCGAGCAGCCGCCCATCTTGAGCGGCAGCTTGCTTTTTATAGAATCTACTATCCCTGATACCTTATTTTTTCAACCAGCGTTTCCTTTTTCAGATTACTGCTTAAAACGAGGGAAAGCACAATTTGTAGAATACCAACCAGAAGAATCATAACAAGAATCGGGATAAGAGGAACGTGATAAACGTTCATTCCAAAAATCCCATTATGCTTCGCATAGGAAAACAGTGCATAGCCAAGGGGCAGACCGGCAGCAAGTGCGACGCAGATGGTGCCAACCGTAAAAATCAAGCCCTGTATTTGTAAGCTCAGATTCAACTGCTTATTGGTCATGCCTACCGCTTGCAGCACACCGTATTCCTGCTTCTTCGTGGTGATATTGATGATCATGGTGTTTGCCAGATTCATAAACCCAATGAGACCGACAATTGCCATGAACAGATAGCAGCCAAGCTTCATCATGTTTGTGGCTTTGGAAAACGCAAAAACATCCCTGTTCCTTGCGCTTGTGCGTAAAGTATTTTTATTAGTACCACTGATTCTTTTGCTGCCTCTTATATTGCCGGATCCGGTCGTTGCCGTTTACCTTGCAGAGCCGATTACAGATACACTGGCATGTACCGCAACAGTTACAATGTTTGTCAGATATTATCGAAAACACCTGTCATCTTTACAAAAATAACAGTAGATCGTCCATGCGGCTAGATAGAAAAAATCCGCCGCACTCCTGCTGGGAGCGCGGCGGAACTTTCTGGCGGATAGGGTGGGATTCGAACCCACGAGCCGCTTGCGCGACTACCTGATTTCGAGTCAGGGCCGTTATGACCACTTCGATACCTATCCATGAATGCGTTTCACGAACGCACGGATGATTATAACCAATCCCGCGAAAAAAATCAAGTATGGCGGTGGAATTTTTGCAAATTCTGTTGTATAGTACTTGCGTATGCGCTAATATGGCGCAAATTCTGCGCAAAAAGGACACCATCACCGTGGACGATATGAAAAAAGAGGCTGAACGCGAGGCGCGCACCATGTGGCAGTTCGTGCGCACGTTTCTCAAGTGGCTCGTCATTGCGGGCGTGACCGGCGGCATCGGCGGGCTGGTCGGCTCGGCCTTTCACCTGAGCGTGAACTGGGCGGCGGCGTTTCGCGCCGCGCACCCGTGGCTGCTGTGG
>ERZ779922.2369-NODE-2369-length-11177-cov-3.266948_pt1 | contig 11177 bp, 9 predicted proteins | sample MGYA00511544_ERZ779922 | MGnify/ENA primary metagenome ERZ779922 (study PRJEB29588, sample SAMEA2154516) | human gut metagenome | biome: human gut; feature: human-associated habitat; material: faeces | place: Denmark | collected 2008/2010 ... | reverse complement strand
ACCGCTTCGATACATCTCCAAGTATATTTTCATGGCAAATTTACGATTTGTATATCGCAAATCGGCCTTGAAACGTGAAACAGTTGCTGGTAGAAGGGATGCTCCTTATCCATATACAGCTTTATTATTATAGCAAAATCCCGCCTTTCCGTCAACTGGAAATACAAAAAGCCCTTTCCCGTGTGCTTGACAGGCAGAACGGGGTGTGCTATATTTATTTCAAATTTGAAGTATATACTCAAAGGAGAACCTATGGCACAGAATCGACAGGATATGGGCAGCGGGCCAGTCAAGCCCCTGCTTTTGCAGTTGATGATACCCGCCGTGGTGGCGCAGGTGGTCAATCTGCTCTATAACATCGTAGACCGCATTTACATCGGCCACATCGAGGGCATCGGTGCGGCGGCGCTGACGGGCGTGGGTCTGTTTGCGCCGATCCTTATGCTCCTGAACGCCTTCGCCATGCTCATCGGCGCGGGCGGTGCGCCCCGCACGGCCATCGCGCTGGGACAGGACAATAAAGACGAGGCCGAAAAAATCATCGGCAACAGCTTTACCATGCTGCTGTTTTTCGCTGTGGTGCTGACGGCGGGCTTCTATGCCGGTGCGCCCGCTCTGCTGCGGCTCTTCGGTGCCAGCGACGCCACTCTCCCCTATGCGGTGGCCTATGGCCGCATCTACATCCTCGGCTCGGTGTTCGTGCTGCTGGTCATGGGCATGAACCCCTTCATCACGACCCAGGGCTTTGCGAAGATCAGTATGCTCACGACGGTCATCGGCGCAGTCATCAACATCATCCTCGACCCCATCCTGATTTTTGGTCTTGGCTGGGGCGTCCGGGGTGCGGCAGTGGCGACGGTGCTCAGTCAGGCCGTGGGTGCCTGCTGGATATTGAAGTTCCTCACCGGCCCCAAGACCATCCTCAAGCTGCGGAAAGAAAACCTCAAAGTGGAGCGGAACATCATCCTGCCGGTGCTGGGGCTGGGCATCTCGTCCTTCGTCATGCTTTCGACGGAGAGTTTGCTCTCCATCAGTTTCAGCTCCAGCCTCGCCCGCTACGGCGGCGATGTGGCTGTGGGCGCGATGACCGTCATCACCGTGTCCCAGCTCTGCACCCTGCCCATTCAGGGCATCTGTCAGGGCGGCCAGCCGGTGATGAGCTTCAACTTCGGCGCAGGCAAAAAGCCCCGCGTCAAGGAGGCGTTCCGCTTCCAGCTCACCCTCTGCTTCGGTTATACCACCCTGTTCTGGCTGCTCATGATGCTGGTCCCCGGCGTGGTGGCGGGCATCTTTACCTCGGATGCCGCCCTCATCGAATACACCACATGGGCCATGCGCATCTACATGGCGGGCATCCTCGCCATGGGCGTTCAGATCGCCTGCCAGCAGAGTTTTATGGCGCTGGGTCAGGCCAAGGTCAGCCTCCTGCTGGCCTGTCTGCGGAAGATCATCCTACTTATCCCGCTGATTTTTATCCTGCCCTGCTTCACGGCAGATAAGTGCCTCGGCGTCTTTCTCGCCGAGCCGGTCAGTGATATTCTGGCAGCGACCATTACAGCCATCACCTTCTTTTCCCGCTTCGACAAGATACTGGACAAGGGTGCCGGGAAGGTATGATTCGCAGGAAATAGCTCTCTGAAAAAATGCTGCAAAAAATCCGGAACCGTTTCTGAGCCATCATGGTTCAAAAAGATTCCGGTTTTTTAGTTTTGTGTAGCCTGAATCAACGATAGTTTATCTCGGAGAGAGTGATGCGGGGTCTTGTGGTGTCGGTCTCATCGCACATTTCATAAATTTGCTCTTGCAGATACGGCACCCGGGTGCTGACATCCGGGAACTTCGGCCCGAGGATGACTTCATCCAGTTCGAGGGGAAAAGGCGTCTGCACAAAGAGCCACGGCTTGTCCTTGGGGTCCTTCGGTTTGGTATGCAGGATGTTTTCCTCCGTCTGGTAGATGACCCGCAGCTCCTGCTCGTAGCTGTAGCTGCTGTCTTTGAAGAGGTAGAGGACTTTCCCTAGGACATCATCGAGATAACGGCGGTCCTGTTCTGCGATTTCCTCGGCGACATTGTGCAGTTCCTGGAGCTGTGAATTTATGGCGCGGCAGGAGCGGGAAAGTTTTTCATTGTCTTCGTTCAAGACTACATACGAATTTCCCTGTTTCCGAAGGTAACAGACGTGATAGAGAACAGGCTCGGCTTCTTCTTCCATCCATTTTGATGCTTTCCAGTCGATGACAAGACAGCAGCCTCTGGCGTGGTCGCCATACATTTCCCACATGGGCAGGTAGTCGATGCGGGGGCTGAAGCATTTTACAAATACAAAGGGAACATCCAGAGGTTTGCGGCCTTTTTGAAGTGCTCCATACGATGGGCCGTAAATTGCTTTTTGCAGAGTTTTACCTTCGTTTGGGTCATTCATGTAGGAGAGATGCATCACCGTCAGCTTCCCCAGCCGGTCAGCGGTGTCGTCCTCTTCGGTACATTTTTCGGGGAGCATATAAGAAAAAACTTCTGCCGATGTATAATAAGCGATTTCCTCCGCATCCTCCTCAGCGTTCAGTTCATCTAAAAGAAGTTCCGAAAGATATGCAGCTTTTGCCAGCCTCAGATAAGAGTCGAAGCACCATATCCCCGACTTCCATGTCATATGCGCTGCATAGCGAGAAAGAATAGAGTAACCGGTATCCTCAAGCAGGCGGGATTTTTCCATGATAGCGACTTCCCAGCGCTCCCTGTCAGGGTCATCATAAAGACGGGCAAGCTCAGGGAGGAGACGCTTTCTCGTTATGACGATGAACATCAGCAGTGCCAGACGGTTCCGGTGGAGCCGCCGAGGGTTGGGTGTGTCCAGCACTTCCTTAATGGCCGCAAGAAATGCATCCAGATTTTTCGCGCGGGAAGCAGCCGAAGCTTCCGGGTCGATGATACGATTGTACCGTTGAAAATAGGTCGGCGAATCGGAAGAAACGCTGTAGGGATAGGGGGCGCCCTTCAGGATACGGGTGTAAAGCTCATACTGGCGTGAAAAAGAAATGAAATAGCTGTCATTGAAGTCTTTCGCCGGCTTTCCGGCAGAGTCGATCTTCCACGACAGGGCCGCCAGCCCGTAAAACTTCAGGGCTTCCTCAGTATTGAGCTCCAGAAACAAAAAACGGTCTGCCTGTCGGATATAGAGTCTGTCAAAGTTGGGAAGAAATGTTGATTTGGCAAAGTTTTTATTTTCGCTCACAGCGGTATGCCATTCTGTGACTTCTTCCCATACAGTATCTTCGCAGCCGTAGCAGAGCAAAGCCTCCGTTAGCGCACACAGGTCAGCTTTGTTTCCGAGGCCATGTTTGATGCAAGCACAGTAATTATAAAAATCATTTTCCAAATCGTTTACGAATAACAACAGGTCTGGCTTTTTTGTATGTGAGCGTTTTCTCGTTCGGATGGTTTTGCTTTCTTCATCCGAAAAGGACAGCCCGTATTTTTGAATCTTCCATAAAACACCTGCTGCGTGGCCGAGAGCATTTTTCTCATCACCGGGAAGACTCCCGAAATCATCGTGCTCATAATCCTCTGTCACGATGCTGACCCTATCCATAAACTCCGGATGCGGATTCAGCGTCAAAAGCTCCTCATAAAGCTTTTTATCATATTCGAATTCCAGCAGTGGATATTTCATCTTTTCGTCCGGCATGGAGCATCCTCCTTTTTACGTCCTTTCAGTGAGCATTCCGCACATGACTTCCACGCACTGTGGGTCGAACGCATGTCCGGCACACTCGCGGAGGGCCGCGGCGATTTGGGCGTCCGTCTCGCCCCGGCGGCGGTGGCGGTCGGTGAAGTCGGCCACAGCGAGGATGCGGGACAGCAGCGGGATGGCCTCGCCCTGCAGCCCCTCAAGGTAGCCGGTGCCGTCGTAATTTTCGCGGTGATACCGCACGGTCTCGGCCACCCGGTCTACGATTTGGAGTTCCTGAATGATGCGGCAGCCCCGCTCTACATAGGTCTTGTAGAGCTGGTACTGCTCCTCGGTGATGTTCCGCTGCAATACCACATCATCGGGCAGGCCCACGGTGCCTACTTCGTGCAGCAGGCCCGCATAGTAGCCGTCCCGGCAGGCGGCCTCATCCAGACCCATCCGGCGGGCCATCTCCTGCGTCAGCTCCGCAGTCTGCTGGCAGTGGAGGTCGATCTCGGGGATCTTGGAGCTGAGGGCGCTGTACATGGCCGTGATGACCTTCAGCGACATCTCCGAGAGTTTGCCCTTCTCCGCGTCGATGCGCTGCTGCAATAAAAGATGGCGTTTGGCCTTGTCCACCCAGTAGCGCTGGATGGAGAACATGATGATGTAGGCCACCCCGAGGATGCAGATGTAAAGGAACGGGAAACGGCGCACGAAGCTCTCGCCGTAGAGGGCGGCGGGGTCGGGGATGAGCCCGCCGCGCAGGCAGGCCATCACCCAGAGAAAGCTCAGAAGGTTGATAAAAGTGCCGTCCACGAGGCCCAGCGCGAAGGTGCAGGAAAAGGAGAATATCAGCAGGAAAAACCAGCTGAAATACCCCACATAAGCCTTCTGGAAAAGCAGGGCGCTGCCGGCCAGAAACGCCAGCGCTGCACCCAGCTCCCGCGCCCGGCTGGCACTGCGGCGGGACAGAAAGAGGTTGACGCCGTCCAGAAGCATCATGCCGCCCAGCAGAAGATAAAACGGCAGCGGCGCACCGTACAGAAACCCCAGCGGCAGATGTACCAGCCAGAGCAGACCCACGACGAGCTTGGTGTAGAGGACCAGCTGCGGGTCGCCATGGGGGACGAGTACCGTCTCGCGCAGTCGTTCAAGCGTATCCTTGTTCATAAAACATCCTTTTGGCGCGTCACTGCACCGCTATCTCTCCGCTTTCCAGCAGCTCCACCAGGGCCTTGACCGCCGCAGGCTCGAACTGCGTCCCGCTCAATTTCCGGAACTCTCCGATGATGTAGTCCCTGTCGCAGTGGCCGCGGTAGCACCGGTCGGAGCCCATGGCGTCCAGCGCATCGGCGACGCTGATGATCCAGACCATCTCCGGCAGCTGCCCGCCTTTCAGCCCGGCGGGGTAGCCTTTGCCGTCGAACCGCTCGTGGTGGTAGCTGGCACCGCAGTCGGCCTGAGGCAGAAATTCCAGCCCCTCGAGAATTTTTCGGCCCCAGACGGTGTGCTGCTTCATGATGTCGAACTCCTCGTCCGTCAGCCGGGAGGGTTTGTTGAGGATGGCGTCCGGCACGGCGATCTTTCCGATGTCATGGAGCAGGGCGCTCCGGTAGAGGCTGTCCAGCTCCTCGCCGGCGAAGCCCATATGCGCCCCGATGAGGCGGGCATATTCGGCCACCCGGTGGGAGTGCTCGCTGGTGTAGCGGTCTTTTTCGTCTATCATCTGGCTGATGGCGGCCACAGAGCTCACCATCAGCTGCCGGGCCTCGCAGATGGTGGCATGGACCTCACGTTCCATCTCTTTTTCGCTCTGCTCCTGCTGGATGCGGTAGTGTTTGTAAAAGATGTCCGCTGTTATCATCAGCAGGCAGAACGACCAGTAGGCTGCGGGGTAGAAAAGCGCATAGTCCCGGCGGTAGAGTGTGCTGCCGACGAGGGGACCCAGCCACAAAAAACAGGTGGCCGCGAGGCCGTAGGCCGTGCAGAACGGCAGGCCGATGGGCAGCCCCGACTGCACGAAAAGAGTAGCCGGCATCAGGAAGAACCACAGGTTCTGGAAGCCGTCGTTCTCGTTCCAGACCAGAAGCAGCAGGCCCATGAAGATAAGGGCCGTGTTTGAGAACATGACCAGATGCTTTTCGTTTTTCGCCCGGGGCAGCAGCCACTCCACCATCAGCAGCACAAGGCTGGTGAGCCCGGTGAGGACGAAGACGACGGGCTTGTCGAGGCCGTTGCAGCTGAAATTCAGCGCAAAAAGCACGACGACCGCCAGCGTCAGCACCTGGCGCAGGTAGTCTGAGTCCAGCGTAGAATGCTTTTCGTAATGATATACTTCCTTGAGAAGGGGCCAGATGCGGTAAAGCATGAAAACGTCGCCTCCGAACGGGCCGCGCGGGCGGCTGGCTGCTGTATCTTTATAATGTTACAATACATTATACAACGAAATCTGGACGATGAACAGATGGATTTTCAGAATGACTGTATGCATCAAAAATACATCGGCAAAGAATCTTGGATACAAGAGCTAAAAATCGAAAAACGAGCTTGCAGAAAGCTCCAAAAACCAATCAGACGGGTCACTTTGTACAAACATTGCCTGAAAAATTTGTGCTTGAATCTAATTGCGGGATGAGAAAATATGCGTTATCATAATATCCAAAGGCGACCCGTATGCGGAAGGAATGTTGCCGTGAGCAAAGCACGGCGCTACCATAATACGGATAAACGCAACGTGAATCGGAGGTAACAAGAAATGAAAAAGATCTCTCGTCGTGACTTCCTCGCAGCTTCTGCTGTCGTGGGTGCTGCTGGCGTCCTGACCGCCTGCGGCGGCTCTTCCAATAGCACTGCTGCTTCTACTGCAGCTTCCACTGCTGCCAGCACCGCTGCCGGCGGCAAGTCCACCGACTACCCCACCAAGGGTATTTCCGTCATCTGCCCCTGGTCTGCAGGCGGCGGCACGGACTCCTGCCTGCGCGCATTCTGCGAGGCAATGGGCAAGAATCTGGGTGTGACCCTGACCGTCGATAACCAGACGGGCGGCGGCGGCATCCTGGGCCATCAGGCCATCGCAGACGCCAACACCGACGGCTACACCATCGGTATGATCACCTTCGAGCTGGCTACCTACAAGAAGCTGGGCACCAGTGAACTGACCTGGGAGAATTACGCTCCCCTGTGCCGCGTCAACACCGACGCAGCTGCCATCACCGTCGGCGCAAAGTGGGCTGCTGACAACGGCATCACCGACCTGCCCGGTTTCATTGATTACTGCAAGGCTCACCCCGGTGAGGTGCAGATGGGCGGTTCTTCCAACGCTTCTGTCTGGCACATCGCTGGCGGCTACCTGATGAGCGCTACCGGCATCGACATCCAGATGATCACCTATCAGGAAGGCGCTGCTACCGCTGTCCAGAACGCAGCCGGCGGCTTCATTCAGGGCGTTACCGTCTCTCTGGCCGAAGCTCGCAGCTTCATCGAGTCCGGTGACCTGATCTGTCTGGGCGTCATGGACGAAGAGCGCAACCCCGTCTTCCCCGATGTTCCTACCTGTAAGGAGCAGGGCTACGACATCACCTACTACACCCAGCGCGGTATGGCCGCTCCTCTGGGCGTTGATGATGCCATCATGACCCGCCTGGAAGAGGCCTGCGCCGCTGCCATCGAGGACCCTGACTTCGTGACCTTCATGAACAACAACGGTCAGGCGATCTCCTATCTGGATGCACAGGGCTATGCTGACTACCTGAAGCAGGCTGCTGTCGATGTCGCAGCTGCTATGGACGCTGTCGGCCTCTGATTTGTCTCTCTGAGTATTTGCTGGGGCAGGCAGTTCATGCCTGCCCTTTTTTATGAGAAGATATAGAGAGGAGGAACCCCTTTTGAACAAAGACAAAATGAAAACGATGGCCTTCTCCAATCTGGTAGGCTCCATCATTTTCCTCGCGATCGGCATCTGGGCGTGGCTCCAGACCGATAATTTCCCTGAGGTGGCCAACACCTATGTGCAGGCTTCTACCTTCCCCCGCGTCATGATCGTGGGTATGCTCATCTTCTCGGTGGTCCTGCTCATCCAGTCCATCTTCAAGCTGATGGGTACCATGAAGCCCACCGACCCCGTTGCTGTCGAAGTCGGCACCCTGAATCCCCTCAAGGATAAGGGCGTGGCCGCTGCTTACCTTGTTATGCTCCTCTGTGTGCTGTTCGCTGCTCTGTTCAAGAGCTGCGGCTACATCCTGTGCGCTGTGGTGCTCTCGATGATCATCATGTTCCTCATCGGCAAGCGCAACTGGGTGCAGATGGCCCTTGTGAGCGTTCTGGTGCCGCTGCTGATGTGGCTGGTGTTCTACAAGGTGCTTACCGTCAATATTCCGCTGGGTCCGCTGAACTTCCTGCGCACCCTCGTGGACATGATATAAGGAGGGAGCACAGTTATGGATTTTAGTCTGCTTCTTTCCAGCTATGCTACTGTCTGGTCCAACCCCGAGGTCCTTCTGATGACCTTTATCGGCGCACTGGGCGGCGTTCTGCTGGGCGCTATCCCGGGCATGACCGCCACCATGGGCGTGGCGCTGCTCATCCCCTTCTCCTTCGGCATGGACCTCATCCCGTCCATCGGCCTGCTGCTGGGCATCTACTGCGGCGGCATGTACGGCGGTTCCATTTCCGCTATCCTCATCCACGCCCCCGGCACGCCCGCCGCAGCCGCCACCCTGCTGGACGGCTACCCCATGTGCAAGAAAGGTCAGGCCGGCAAGGCACTGTCCGTTGCCATGTTCGCCTCCTTCTGCGGCGGCGTCATCGGCGCACTGGTCATGACCTTCCTGTCTCCGCTGGTCGCTGACATGGCCATGAACTTCGGCCCCGGCGAGATGTTCATGCTGGCCGTCTTCGGCCTGTCGGTCATCGTCGCAATTTCCGGCAAGTCTGTGGCCAAGGGCCTCATCAGCGCCTTCTTCGGTATGCTGCTCTGCACCGTCGGCCTCGACCCCACCAACGGCATCCCCCGCTTCATCACCACCAAGCAGACCGGCCTGCTGGATGGCTTCCAGTTCATCCCCACTCTGATCGGTCTGTTCGCTGTCTCTGAAGTCATCGCCGGCGTTGAGCGCATCATCCGCGGCGAAGAGCATGAGCAGAAGTCCAACGAGAAGATCACCAACGTCCTGCCCGATTGGAAGACCATCAAGCGGATCTGGCCCAACATCCTCTCCGGCGGCCTCATCGGCACCTTCATCGGCGCCATCCCCGGCGCAGGCGGCGACATCGCAGTCTTCGTCTCCTACGGCGCCAGCAAGTCTGCAAGTAAGCACCCCGAGCTGTACGGCACCGGCATCCCCAACGGCGTTGCTGCTACCGAGTCCGCCAACAACGGCTGCTCCGGCGGCGCTATGATCCCCCTGCTGTCTCTGGGCGTCCCCGGCGACTCCGTCACCGCCATCCTGCTGGGTGCCTTCATCATGAAGGGCATCACCCCCGGCCCCATGATGTACGTTACCGAGCTGCCCACCGTCTACCGCGTCTTCGCGGCTCTGATGCTGGCAAACCTCTGCATGCTGGTCGTCGGCTGCCTGGGCGTCCGCTTCTTTGCAAAGATCGTCTCCATCGAGAAGAAGATGCTCTACCCCATCATCCTCGTCATCTCCCTGCTGGGTGCTTTCTCCATCAACAAGAATGCCTTTGATGTGGGCGTCTGTGTCGCCTTCGGCATCATCGGCTGGCTGATGAACAAGTACGAGTTCCCGCTTTCTCCCATCCTGCTGGCCCTCATTCTGGGACCCATGTGCGAGAAGAACTTCGTGCGCTACATGAACATCCAGCGCGGCAACTTCTTCGCCATCACCACTTCTCCCATCGCAATGGTCTTTGCAACGGTCGCTATCCTGGTCATCGTCTACTCTGTCTATAACCAGAGCAAGATCAACAAGCGTGCTGCTGCAAACGCTGCACAGGAGAAGGCATAAGCTCAACATCCTGACAAGCTCTGTCTGTTACATTCCCATGAAGCTGCGGCTGTCCCGTTCCGTCGGGGCGGCCGCACTTCGCTTTGGGCAGCAAAAACGGAGGTCTGTTTATGTGGTTTGTATTTGCACTGTGCTCGGCCCTGTTTGCGGCCCTTACCTCGATCCTGGCCAAGGTGGGCATCGAGGGGGTCAACTCCACTCTGGCCACCGCCATCCGCACCGTGGTGGTGCTGGCCATGAGCTGGGGCATGGTGTTCCTCACCCGGGCCCAGGGAGGCATGGGGGAGATCAGCCGCCGGAGTTGGCTCTTCCTCATCCTATCGGGGCTGGCCACCGGGGCGTCCTGGCTGTGCTACTACCGGGCCCTGCAGCTTGGCCGGGCCTCTCAGGTGGTGCCCATCGACAAGCTCAGCGTGGTGATCACCCTGGTGCTGGCCTTTGTGTTCCTCCACGATCCCTTTACCGCCAAAAGTATGGTGGGCTGCGCCCTCGTCGCCGCCGGCACCCTGTTTATGGTGCTGTAAGAGGGTAAGCTCCCTGCAAACAACAAGGCCCTCCCGGGTTTGCCTGGGAGGGCCTTTTGTGCTTGTCAGTGGGTGGTATCTTCTGCCGGAGCCTCAGGGTGGTGGCACTTGGCCAGCATATCCAGCTCCGGCATCAGCTCGGTGCTGATGACCGAGAGCATCTGCTCCATCTTGTCGCAGTCCTCAGCCGGGAAGCGCTTGCGCACACGCTCGATGACCGTGTGCAGGTAAGAATAGCTGATGCTGTAGTAATCGATGTATTTCTGGGTGGGGCGCAGGAAGTATTCGCGGCGGTCGGTGGTGGACTGGATCTTCTCCACATAGCCCTTTTTGACAAGGCTGCCGATTTTATAAGCCGCGTTGGGGGTGGAGATGCCCATCATGCGGGAAAACTCTGCAATGGTGGGCTCCCCCATCGCCATGATGCCCTCCATGCAGAAGGACTCCACCGTAGTCAGCGTGGCTTCGCGGGTGGCAAAGCGCTGAAATACATTCTGATAAAAATGCAGCTTGAATTTTGTATAGACGTCCTGAAAGACTTCTTCCAGCATGGGGGTCTCCTCCAGTGAGCAAATAGCTCAAAAAATTTACTCTTTTAATAAGTATACCATGATTTGCGCCGGAGGGGAAGACAAAAATCTACGATTCCGTTAAGATTTTGTGACTTCTTCCTTCCCAGTATGGCCCATCCGCGCTTTGACGATGCTGAGCACGACGAGTTCGATGACGATGGCACAGGCCAGCAGCACGAAGGAGGTCAGGGTGTTGGCGGCATCACCGAGGACAGCCTGTGCTGCACCGCAGAGCAGATAGCAGCCCGCCGAGATGGCGGCGGCGGTCATGGCGTAGGGCAGCTGGGTGGAGACATGGTTCACGTGGCTGCAATGCGCACCGGCAGAGGCCATGATGGTGGTGTCGGAGATGGGCGAGCAGTGGTCGCCGCAGACCGCGCCGGACAGGCAGGCGGCGATGGAGACCACCAGCATCTCACCCTCCGGGAAGGCGTGGCAGACG
>ERZ779922.2367-NODE-2367-length-11188-cov-7.790263_pt1 | contig 11188 bp, 7 predicted proteins | sample MGYA00511544_ERZ779922 | MGnify/ENA primary metagenome ERZ779922 (study PRJEB29588, sample SAMEA2154516) | human gut metagenome | biome: human gut; feature: human-associated habitat; material: faeces | place: Denmark | collected 2008/2010 ... | reverse complement strand
GCCTGTAGCTAGCGTTCATCCTGAGCCAGGATCAAACTCTTCATTGTAAAAGTATTGTTATATATCCCATAAGGGATGATATTAGCTCTGTTCAGGATGTCGAAAATTTATTGACGGTCATTTTTTACATACCTATATAATAAGTATTGACGGTTCTAAATTTGACTTGTACTACTTGTATTGTTTATCAATTTTTCAAAGAACTCTTCTTTTTAAATTCTGCTTCGTTTCAAAAGCGGGTGCAAAGGTAAGGGGTTTATTTTAAACTGCCAAATGTTTTGGGAAGTTTTTTTTTCAATGCCCGTCTTTTATTTCCAAGCCTCTCTGTGCGAAAGGGAAAGAAGAGACAACCAAAGGCCCTCGCTCTGCGAATCGGACTGCAAAGATAACGACTTTTATAATAATGATCCAAATAAAAAGGAAATTATTTTTGTTATTCTGTAAGGCAGGTCCTACGCCGTTGCAACATGTCAAAATTAAATGCTGTCCGTCTCTTGGAAAGCGGATGCAAAAGTAAGGCATTAGGAGATAAGAGACAAATATAAAAGGGGATTTTTTTGAAAATATTTTGAATAAAAACGTAAAGGGCTGAGGGAGAGGAAGGTTCTGATAATTGATTATGGGAAAGGAAAAGGTCGGGGAAGGAAAGGGACACATTATTATATTATATAGGGGAAATTTATCGGGGAGAGGGAAAAGGGGATTTGCCGAGAAAGGGAGAAGGAGAAGTGTTTGCGGGAGGAAATTGAGGAGAAAATAGAGATCTTAACAGAAGGTAAACAGAAAATACGACGGGATTGTGACAAGGATTGAACGGGAATCAAACGGAAGTCAGATAAGAGTCAGATGGTAGTCAAACAGGGTTAAACTGAAAAGTCGGTAGGAATCAGGCGAGGATTGGACCGGAATCAAATGGAGAGTGAACGGAAATTAAACGAAAATCAGACGGGGAGTGAATGGAAATTGAGCAGAAATCAGCCAAGGATCAAATAAGAATCAGACGGGAATTGAACGGAATCCTGCGTTAACATTGTTAATGCGGTTGGGGAAACATTTATTTCCAGGACGAAAATAACAAGGCTTCTGCTTCTAAAAGCCTTGTTATTTGGAGACAAAAGACTTGATTTAACAGGGGGTTAAATCAAGTAATAGGAAGAGAAGAAAAGAAAGGAAGAAAAGAATTGAAGATGAATACAATAGAGAGACAAAGGAGTGTTTACTGGGAGAAGGGATAAGTGCCGGACCGAAAGGGATAGTTGCGATTAGGGTAAGTATGGGGGCAGGGGATTTTAAAAGCAAGGTTGGGAATGGAAGCGGGAGGAGCTTACTATTAAAACCCACAGGACATTGGGTAGTGTAAAATGAAGTAAGTATAGTTGTGATCAGAGCAGGTATAGGTGCAATTAAAGCAAGTGCCGGTGCAATCCGGAAGAACATTTGCGATCAGGAAAGTTTCATTATAAAGTATTTTCATAAGCAAAATTTAGGGTAAAAACAGGAGAAGCCTACCTTTCAAACCAAAGGCATGTTGGTTTAAAGCCAAGGGGTGTTGTTGGCTTAAAAGGTAAGGAGTCTTGGTTTTAAAGATAAAAGGATGGCTGTGTAAAGAGGTTATAGGGGTATTTTTAGGGAAATAGAGAGCTGCTCAAAGAAAGAAAGAGAATAAGGAGATGTATAGATTTGAGAAGAGACTATACAGGATTCAAGTATAAAACCTGAATCCTGAAGTTTTCTATTTACACAAAATTCTGGACAGTGCCAGACTATATGAATCAACCTTAGCCTACTCTATAAACCACACTCACCCACTCCTTGTCCCTATGCCTAATCGTTTTGCATCAATCATCCCCATTATAGCATTAACAACATAGAAAAGTTCCCTCCACTGAAATAATGTTTAGCCCGATACAGATAATGATGTTTGAATCATCTTGAAGTAGAAACTTATTTCTCCATTCCATCCATTACAACTCAAGCTGAAATAACCACCGCTTGTATGTAAGCATTATACAAATCAGCTAAATATCTCCAAACAAGTTACAATAAATATCTTTTTATAAAAGTTTTGCCTCCCATTCATTAAAAGTTCAGGTTAACAACAGAAAAAGAATCATAACTGGGAACAAAGGCAATCTTTTCAGGTTCTACAACGATTTCGTTTCATCTTTTTTTCGTATTTTTGTCCCAATATGCATGCTTCTGCAAGGATAGCAAAGACGAATAAAAAAATAATGAGAGTAATTGATTTAATACATAGCAACGAAAAAACAGCTTTCTCTTTCGAAATACTCCCTCCTTTAAAGGGTACGGGCATCGAGAAGTTGTACCAAACCATAGATACCTTACGTGAGTTCGACCCAAAGTATATCAACATCACCACTCATCGCAGTGAGTATGTATATCAGGATTTAGGCAACGGACTTTTTCAGCGCAACCGCCTGAGAAGACGTCCGGGAACCGTAGCTGTAGCTGCTGCCATCCAGAATAAATACAACATCACAGTAGTACCCCACATTTTGTGTAGCGGGTTTACACAGGAAGAGACAGAATATGTACTGCTCGACCTTCAGTTCCTGGGTATTACAGATCTATTAGTGCTTCGTGGCGATAAAGCCAAACATGAAACCGTGTTTACTCCTGAGGGAGACGGACATCATCATGCTTTGGATCTGCAGCAACAAATCAATAACTTCAACAAAGGTATTTTTGTAGACGGATCGGAGATGAAAGTGACTAATACTCCTTTCTCATACGGTGTGGCTTGCTATCCGGAAAAGCATGAAGAAGCTCCTAATATCGATATGGATATCTATTGGTTGAAGAAGAAAGTGGAAGCCGGTGCAGAATATGCCGTTACCCAACTGTTTTACGATAACAAAAAGTACTTTGAATTCGTAGAAAAGGTACATCAGGCAGGTATCGACATCCCTATCATCCCGGGTATTAAGCCCTTTAAAAAGATATCACAACTGAATATGGTGCCTAAAACCTTCAAGGTAGACCTTCCGGAAGAGTTGACCAAGGAAGCACTGAAGTGCCAAACCGATGAGGAAGCCCGTCAGGTAGGCATCGAATGGTGCATCAGCCAATGCAAAGAGTTGATGGCAGCCGGTGTGCCCAGTATCCATTTCTACTCCATCGGAGCAGTGGACAGTATCAAAGAAGTAGCCAAAGCAATTTATTAAGCCATGTTTTTCAGAGACGTCATCGGACAAGAAGAGGCCAAGTATCGACTGATACAAGAAGTCAGCGAAGGACGTATCCCCCATGCCCAGCTTTTTTGTGGGCCCGAAGGGGTAGGCAAGTTTCCGCTGGCACTGGCCTATGCACGCTATCTGAGTTGCACCAATCGTAGTGACACTGATGCTTGCGGAGTCTGTCCGTCATGTGTGAAATTCAATAAGCTGGTTCACCCGGATGTTCATTTCGTTTTTCCGGTAGTAAAAAACGGGAGAAGCGATGACTACATTGTAGAATGGAGAAAATTGGTGTTAAACAATCCCTATTTTACCATCAATCATTGGCTGAACGAAATAAATGCAGAAAATGCACAGGCGGTAATCTACACCAAAGAGAGTGATGAGATCATGAAAAAGCTCAGCCTTAAATCCAGCGAGGGCGGATTTAAGATTACACTCCTCTGGCTGCCGGAAAAGATGCAACAGGCTTGTGCCAACAAGTTATTGAAACTGCTGGAAGAACCACCCGAAAAGACAATCTTCCTTTTGGTTTCGGAGGCTCCCGATTTAATTCTCCAAACGATATTGAGCCGCACACAACGCTTCAATCTACGTAAAATTGAGGAAGAGTGTATGGCCGAGGCTTTACAAAGCAAATACGGGGTCCAGCAGGCAACCAGTATTTCGATCGCCCACCTGGCCAACGGAAACTTTATCAAAGCCCTCGAGACGATTCACCTGAATGAAGAGAATCAGTTGTTTTTCGAACTGTTTGTCAGTTTGATGCGACTCTCTTACCAACGGAAAATCCGGGAAATGAAATTATGGAGTGAACAAGTGGCAGGCATGGGACGCGAACGCCAGAAAAACTTTCTGGAATACTGCCAACGAATGATCCGGGAGAATTTTATCTACAACCTACACCGGAAAGAGTTGACTTATATGACATTAGAAGAACAGAACTTCGCTACACGGTTTGCCCCTTTTGTCAACGAACGAAATGTAATGGGCATCATGGATGAACTGAGTGAAGCTCAAAAACATATTGAACAGAACGTAAATGCTAAAATGGTATTTTTCGACTTCTCGCTGAAGATGATCGTACTGTTAAAGCAATAACTTTAAAATAAAGTATATGGAATTTAAACTGCATAATGGGAGCGGAGGTCTTTGTTGTAAAAGCTGTTCCCGACAAGATAAAAAACTAAATACCTATGATTGGCTGGCCGACATACCAGGCAATGCAGAGGAGAGTGATATGGTAGAAGTTCAATTTAAGAACACCCGTAAAGGCTACTACCGTAACAGTAACAAAATCAAATTGGAGAAAGGCGATATCGTAGCTGTAGAAGCTACTCCGGGACACGATATTGGTACTGTCACCCTGACAGGACGATTAGTCCCCCTCCAGATGAAAAAGGCAAACTTTAAACAGGATGCCGAAATCAAGCGTATCTACCGCAAAGCAAAAGCTGTAGATATGGAGAAATATGAAGAAGCAAAAGCCAAAGAACATACCACAATGATTCGTGCACGGCAGATAGCAGCCAGTCTGAATCTGGATATGAAAATTGGTGATGTAGAATATCAAGGAGACGGCAATAAAGCTATCTTTTATTATATCGCCGACGAACGCGTAGACTTCCGCCAATTGATTAAAGTACTGGCCGAAGCTTTTAGAGTACGTATCGAAATGAAGCAAATCGGTGCACGGCAGGAAGCCGGACGCATCGGAGGTATCGGCCCTTGCGGACGTGAGTTATGCTGTGCCACCTGGATGACCAGTTTTGTATCCGTATCAACCAGTGCGGCAAGGTATCAGGACATTTCACTGAATCCTCAAAAGTTGGCCGGACAGTGTGCCAAGTTAAAATGTTGCCTGAACTATGAAGTGGACTGCTATGTAGAAGCACAAAAACGTCTGCCCTCAAGAGAAATCGAACTGGAAACCAAAGACGGAACCTATTACTTCTTCAAAGCAGATATCCTCAGTAATCAGATTTCGTATTCAACCGACAAAAACTTTGCAGCAAACTTAGTGACCATTAGCGGAAAACGTGCATTCGAAGTGATAGGGCTGAACAAAAGAGGTATTAAACCGGACAGTCTGTTGGAAGCCGAACGCAAACCGGAACCTAAAAAGCCTGTTGATTTGCTGGAGCAGGAAAGCTTGACGCGTTTCGACCGTGACCGCCGCCGTAACGCCAAAGACGGAAATGGAAAGGACGAAGGCGGAAACGGAAACTGGAAAAAGAAAAAGAAGAATAATAACCGCCCGCAACAAGCTACCAATGGCGAAACACAGAGTTCACAGCCCACTCCGATTAATGCACAGGAGAACAACGGTTCTCAGCCTGTACAAAACCAACAGCGTACACGTGGTGAACGTCCGAAAAACAATAATCGCAACAACAACCAACCACGTAAAAATAATGAGTCTCGTGAACCGCGTAGCAACGAGAACCGGGAAACGCGTAAAAACGAACCCCGTGAACAGCGCCCTCCTCGCGAACCACGCGGACCACGCAACAATGAACAACCTAAACGTATCGAGAAAGCTCAGGAAAATGAAAAGCCTGCTCAAGAATAGCATTTGCATGCTCCTTACCACATGGGTTCTGACTGCATGTGACGAAAATACTGTGTATCACTCTTACCAATCCACTCCCCCGGATGGATGGAAGAAGAGTGATACACTCTTTTTCAACGTGCCTCTAAAAGATTCCCTAGCCAACCTGCGACTGTCCGTTGGTGTACGCAACAGCAGTAACTACCCTTATCAGAACCTGAATATCCTCATCCATTATAATCTGGAAGATTCAACTGTATGGAAGACAGATACCCTGAAGTTTATACTGACTGACCGGGAAGGCAAATGGACAGGAACCGGCTGGGGAAGTCTCTACCAATCGGCACTCCCTTTGAAGGACTGCTTTGTCAAACATCCCGGCAACTATACTTTCAAGATAGTACACGAAATGAAGAATGAACAACTAACCGGGATCAGTGATGTGGGATTGAAAATAGAACATTTATAGCCGTCTGCTACGCCCCGCATCGATACGCAGAAAGATAAAAAGCAGAATCGTAAATCCCCATAAAGATGACCCGCCATAACTAAAGAAAGGCAACGGAATACCGATTACAGGAGTCAGACCAAGTACCATTCCGATGTTAATAAACAAATGGAACAGGAAAATGCTCACAACCGAATAGCCATAAACCCGCCCGAAAGTAGAAGTCTGCCGCTCTGACGTCGCTATAAGACGGAGTATCAATGCCAAGAAAAGCAAAAGAACGGCTGCCGAACCAACAAACCCCTGTTCTTCACCCACAGTACAGAAAATGAAATCGGTATCTTGTTCGGGCACATATTTCAACTTGGTTTGTGTACCATTCAGAAAACCTTTACCCGTCAACCCTCCGGAACCAATCGCAATCTTCGACTGGTTAACGTTGTAACCGGCTCCGGCCAAGTCCTCTTCCATCCCCAACACCACTTTTATACGAATCTGCTGATGAGGTTCAAGAATGTTGTCGAACACATAATCACTTGAATAAAGAAAACCGATAGAACCCAAAGCAAACAATCCGATCAAAAGATAGGCACGTTGCCGTTCGCTCAAAGATAAGTAAAGTAGATAACCTATGGTCACCACACAAAGCCCCCACTCCACCCAAACCAAATTGAATGGAGAGAGATACTCAGAAACGAGATAAGCGATCAGCAGCACAAGCAAACTACCGCCTATCATATTCCGTACAGGTTCCCACTTTTTCCTATACACCCAAACCATGGAACCGGCAAATAAAAGTATCATCAACAACACGGCAAACTCTCCGATAGGCGTAGGCGTATCGGCTATAAATACCTGATCGAAACGAATACCGACCACAAAATAGACTACGGCACATACTCCCGAAAACAAAACTACTCCAGGCATACCCTCGCGATATAGCACCAAGAAGAAGGCAAGATAGACCAATGCCGAACCGGTTTCTTTCTGCAAAATAATCAGCAACATCGGAAGTAAAATAAAAGCTACCAAGGGTAAAAAGCACTTCCACTTCTTGATATTAAATGAATAGGCATTCATAAACTTTGCCAGAGCCAAAGCTGTGGCAAATTTTGCAAACTCCGCCGGCTGCAGACTGACCGGACCTAATATTAACCACGAACGGGAACCTTTCGTATCGGGTGCAATAAAAATGGTTACGATCAACAGAAGAATCATACCTATATATATCAGGTATGCAAACATATCGTACATTCGTTCTTCAAGCATCAGGAGTATAAAACCAAGCCCAAAGGAACAGATAATCCACACAAACTGCCTACCGGCACGTGTTGAAAAGTCCAGAAAGTCACGATCACCATAATCATAACTGGCACCGCACACACTAAACCATCCACCGATTATAAGGAGCAGGTAAATGACGATCGTTACCCAATCCAATGTTTTCCATAAACTAACGCTCCTCGTTTCCATACATAATCACTCTATTACTATATTCTTCTGCACGTATCTCATTCTCCGGAGAGAGTTTCCCTTTTAAATATTGTTCCATCATCAATGCTCCGATCGGTACTCCGTAGACTGCGCCAAAACCACCATTCTCAACATATACGGCGATGGCTATCTTTGGGTTATTCATGGGAGCAAATCCCATAAAAACAGAGTGGTCATGTCCTCGGTTCTGCGCCGTACCGGTTTTGCCACATACTTCAACGTCCGGTAAAATGGCTCCTGCTACCCGGCAAGTACCTCCTGTGACCGCAGCACGCATGCCTGTAACCACATCTTCATAGTGCTTCCGGTCGATAGAGGTTTTTCTGGGAACCCGATAGAGGCTGTCGAGCTGTTCATCTTGAATTTCCTTCACAATATGTGGAGTAATAAAATGTCCCCGATTGGCTATTGTCGCACCCAAATTGGCTATCTGCAAAGGAGTTGCCAGAATCTCTCCCTGGCCAATTGCGATACTGATCACCGTCAACCCATTCCAACGTCCACGATAGGCCTTGTCATAAAACTGAGCATTAGGAATCAATCCCCGCTTTTCACCCGGTAAATCCACCCCGAGTTTATAGCCAAAACCCTGAGACACCATGTGGTCTTTCCATACAGTAATGGCATTTTGTGAAGAGCCATACTTGCGATCGCCAAACATCCGGAACAAGCCCCAACAAAAATAAGAGTTACATGAAGTCGCAATGGCCGGTATTAGCGGCAACGGCGAACCATGGGCATGACATCCCACATGCAAACTCCCGTAATTGAACCCATGAGCACAAGGGAAAGCCGGCGTATTGGTCTGAATAATCCCTTCTTGTAAGAAAGTCAGCGCTTGTGCCGTTTTAAACGTCGATCCCGGAGGATATACTCCCATAATCGAACGGTTTAACAAAGGTTTCATCGGATCTCTCTGGAGCATCAAGTGGTTCTTTCCGCGCTGACGGCCAATCATCAGTCTCGGATCAAAATCGGGTGAAGAAACCATGCAAAGTATTTCTCCCGTCTCCGGTTCGATAGCAACAATACTCCCGATTTTATTTTTCAACAAGCGTTCTCCCAACATCTGGAGATCGATATCGATTCCGAGCTTCAGGTTCTTTCCGGGTATCGGACGCTTATCATACTTTCCATCCATATAATGTCCCTGTATACGTCCATGCGCATCCCTCAACAATACCTCAACGCCCTTTTCACCCCGTAAATAAGATTCATATGATTTTTCAATACCCTGTTTCCCGATATAGTCTCCCCGGATGTAGTAATCATCATTTTCGATGTCTTTCATTGATACTTCACCAATATCACCAAGCACATGGGCAGCGGAGTTATAGCTATATTGACGAATGGTACGTCGCTGGATATAGAATCCGCGAAACTTAAATAGCTTCTCCTGAAATACGCCACATTCTTCTGCCGAAAGTTGAGACATGAATACCTGATTGGTATAGCGTGAATAACCGGGATTCCTGCGACGATCTTTCATATCGCTCATTATCTTCAGAAACTGTGCACGAGTGATATTCAGCGTCTGGCACAAGTCGAGTGTATCGAGGTTCTCAACTTCCTTCGGCACCATTGTTATATCATACGCAGGCTGATTAAACACTAACAGTTTATCATTCCGGTCGTACATTGCCCCACGTGACGGGTACTGAATCTTATTCAGGAAAGCATTACTGTCGGCATTTTTTTTATAGTCATCAGTAGCTATCTGGAGAGAAAACAGACGCAGCAGATAAATCAGAACAATAGCCAATGCTACTCCGCCGATCACATATTTCCGTTTCTCTAAAACATAATCTTTTGCCATACCTATCTCCTCACTCCTTCAACAGCCATAATACAGGTTATAGTCAAAATGGTGCTCGACACCACCCTTAACAGCAACAACGGTATGCTGGTAAATGAGAAGAACTCAAGAGTCAGTAACATAAAATGGTGAACAAAGACACTTACCACCAAATATTTAAGGAAAGAAGCAATTCCCATACTTTTCAGCGAAGGTACGATACTATCCAAAGTATCTCGAGGCGTAAACAAGCGAAGAAACAACGGACGTAGAAAAGCCAGTAGTACTGTCGCCGCCGCATTCATACCCGGGGTATTAGAAAAGATATCGATGGCAAGCCCCATACAGAAACCCCATACCATCAATTCGTTTCGGGAAGTACCGGAGTTAAATTTTAATATAAAATAAACGTATAGAAAAGGAGTAGCCACACCGGCTATGTGCACATTATTCAAGATCAGCACCTGAAGTAATATCAGACCGACAAACCATCCTATTCTATGTATATAGTTGATAATCATTGCGCCAAACTCTTTTGTTCCAACTCTTTTTGCTCTCTCTGACCGGTTCTTGCAATCACACGCACCTCACTCACCTTACCAAAATCCGTTGCCAGTTTTACCTTCAACAGATAGGAAAGGCCATCATTCGAATCGGCCATATCATCTACCGTACCAATCATAATACCTTCAGGAAAAACCGTGGAATAACCACTGGTCACAACTGTATCTCCCAAATTGAATTCGGCATGACGAGGCAAATCTTTCAAATAAGCATACCGGGCATCTCCATATTCCCACTTCAGGTAACCGAAATACTCACTACCCACAATTTTACAACTAATGCTGGATTTGCTGTTCAACACCGAAATCACCCGGGAATAGTGAGAAGAAGTTTCATATACGATGCCGACCACCCCATTACCGTCGACCACGCCCATCTCAGGACGGATGCCATCCTTCGATCCCCGATTCAGAGTGATGTAGTTATCTACCAGATTGAGACTGTTATTGATAACCCGGGCTTTGAAGATTTCATAGTCTGTATCCGACAAGTTTCGGATACTATTCAGCTCGGTTGAGTCAGAGAGATGTTTTACTAATGCATTCTCCAGATTGCGGTTCTGCTGCTCCAACTCCATGATGCGATCCAATAAATCCTCATTGACCGACTTCAGATGGAAATAAGAAGTTATTCCACCGGATACTTCATATACTTTGCCGGCAACTACATTGGCCGAACTGAAATAAACACTGTGTTGGTAGTGGTTAAAGCGAAATAACAAAACAAAACTGATCACCTCCAACAGAATGAAGAGGAACCAGTGATTATATTTCAAAAGAAAGTTCAGTAAATTCCGCATAAAGACATATAAGTTACAAACTACGATCTACGAGCCACAAGTTCGTGCAGCAACTTACGCAACTGCCTCTCACTTATAGCTCGTAAACCGTAGTCAATTATTTATCTCATCAAGAATGAGAAACGGTCTACATTCTTCAATGCAACCCCTGTACCTTTAGCTACTGCATGCAACGGGTCTTCTGCAATGTGGAAAGGAATATTTATCTTATCAGTCAGACGTTTGTCCAAGCCACGAAGCAGCGCTCCACCACCGGCCAAATAGATTCCATTATGCACAATATCGGCATACAGTTCAGGAGGTGTATTCTCTAACGCACTCAGAATAGCTGTTTCTATCT
>ERZ779922.2364-NODE-2364-length-11196-cov-4.117763_pt1 | contig 11196 bp, 10 predicted proteins | sample MGYA00511544_ERZ779922 | MGnify/ENA primary metagenome ERZ779922 (study PRJEB29588, sample SAMEA2154516) | human gut metagenome | biome: human gut; feature: human-associated habitat; material: faeces | place: Denmark | collected 2008/2010 ... | reverse complement strand
ATCAGCGGCTAAATAAAATATTTGACAAAACTCTTGAAAAAATTTGTGATTTATGGTAATATTTTGACAAATAATTACAAAATTCTCAGGAGGTTGTGTGAAATGCAATGTAAACATTGTGGTGCAGAAGTTGGAAGTGAATATCGTCTTTGTCCTTATTGCAGAACTGAGCTTGAGTATCCAACACAAAACAACAGCGGAGGTCAACCAACAATTATTGTTCAGAATATTATAAGCAGTGAAAAAGCTTCGCCAAAGCGAAATAATGTTGGTTATGCTGTAAGAGGTGTTGCGTGCAGTCCGAAAAGTAAAAAGCTAACTTTAATACTTGCTATCGCACTCGGCTTTTTTGGTATACATCGTTTTTATGTTGGGAAAATTGGTTCAGGTTTTATCTGGCTACTCACTTGCGGAGGCTTTTTCTTTGGTTATATTTATGACATAATTAAAGTTTTAAGTGGTACATTCAAAGACGGGAACGGCTTGCCTGTAAAAAAGTAAGTATATGGAATTTTTAAAATTCACACGCAAAAAAATAAAAGCGTACATCAGAAATGGTGTACGCTTTTATTATGCGAATTTTTAGGCGAAAGGAGGAATTATATTGAGTGATATAGTAGGTCAGATAGCTCTTGAACTGAATCTTGATTCGTCTAAATTCAGAAAGTCGTTAAAAAACTTAAACAAGACTGCTGATAATGCGGCTAAATCTATGAAAAGCTCTTTTAGTGGAGCTTTTAAGAAGATAGCAGGTGCAGCTGCGGCAGCTTTCAGTGCGGCGGCAGTAATAAAGTTCGGTAAAGATTGCGTTGAATCAGCGGCAAGTGTTAATGCCGCAAACTCTCAGCTTTCGCAAACTTTCGGTAATTTACAAGGCAATGCCGAAGCAGCTATGAAAAGAGTTGCAGATTCAAGCGGTATAGTTCAGTCACGCTTGCAAGGCGTAGGAACGAGTATTTATGCTTTTGCAAAAACTACTGGAATGGATTCTGCAAACGCTCTTTCGATGATGGAAGAGGCTTTGCAGGTCACAGCAGATAGTGCGGCATATTATGACCGTTCACTTGAAGATACCGCAGAAAGCCTGAAATCATTCCTCAAAGGCAACTATGAAAACGACGCAGCTCTCGGTTTGTCCTGTACAGAAACAACTCGAAATACTGCCGCAAATAAGCTTTACGGAAAATCTTTTCAGGATTTATCAGAATCTCAAAAGCAACTTACACTTTTGCAAATGGTCAAAGACGCTAACCAGCTTTCAGGTGCTATGGGGCAGGCGGCACGAGAAGCAGATGGCTGGGAAAATGTCACAGGCAACTTAAAAGAGGCTTGGAATCAATTGCTTGCTGTTATAGGACAGCCTATATTACAAGCGGCAACAGCTATTGTGCAAAATCTCACATCAGCAATTCAAACGCTTACAGAATATGCAAAAATGGCTTCTAATGCTCTTAGTGAAATGTTTGGCTGGGGTGGCAATAATGCTGTAACAGCTTCTGTATCAAGTGCGGCAAATTCTACTGGAGCATTGTCGAGTAGTGCTGCTGAATCTACTGACAATCTGAATAAAAGCACAAAAGCGGCAGAAAAACTCAAAAAAGCAGTTGCAGGCTTTGACCAGCTGAATATTTTGAGTGCGGATACAAGTAAGTCTGATGATAATGTGACTTCTAATACCACAAATAACACGGTGACACCTATTGCTTCATCAGCTTCAGGTCTGAAATCTGATGAAAGCGCTTACAATAAATTCGGTGATACGGTTAAAAAAGTTTTTGAGAAAATCAATAGAGCAATAGAGCCTGTAAAAAAATCACTTGGCAGATTAAAGGAACAGTTTGACAAACTTGGAAAGTTCGCTTGGGAGGGGTTAAAAGATTTCTATAATGATTTCTTAAAACCTATTGGTAAGTGGGTACTCGGTGAGGGTTTACCTCGGTTTATAGATGCAATCACATTGATGATGTCTAATATTGATTGGGGTAAAATCAATTCCGCTCTCGATGAATTATGGAAGGCGTTAGAACCATTTGCTGAGAATGTCGGTGAGGGGTTTTGGGAAAATGTTCTTACTCCGCTTGGAGCTTGGGTAATGAATGAGATTGTACCTATATTTCTGAGTATTCTTGCAAATGCTATATCTATTCTTAATGGGGTTATAGAAAAAGTTAAACCGACATTTGATTGGTTATTTGAGAACTTCTTGAAACCTATAGCAAAATGGACAGGTGGAGTTATTGTAACTGTACTTAAAGCAATAGGTGACGCTTTGAACTGGATAGCAGGAAATGAGTATGCAGTTGATGTAATTACAGCTTTAGGTGTAGCAATAGGTACAGCGTTTGCAGTATCAAAGATTGTTTCATTCATCAAAAATCTTAACATAGCTAAAAATGTTGTTACAGCGTTTACCGCTGTGCAGAAAGCATTGAATTTAGTTCTTAATGCAAATCCATTCGGTGTGATAATTGCGGCTATAACGGCGGTCGTGACAGCTATAACTTGGTTATGGAACAACTGCGAATGGTTCAGAGACGGTTGGACAACAGTTTGGAACGGCATATGCAGCGTTGCTGAAACAGTATGGAACGCAATATCGGGCTTTTTCACAAGTGCATGGGACGGTATTTGTGCCGTCTGGAATACGGTAGTTGAGTTCTTTCAAGGAATATGGGACGGTATTTGTAATGTTTTCAGCTCTGTTGGCACTTGGTTTAGTGACGCATTTACTAATGCTTGGAACGGTGTAAAAAATGCTTGGAATGGCGTATCAGATTTCTTTGGTGGCATTTGGAAAGGTATTCAAGGAGCGTTTTCCCATGTTACTGACTGGTTTAAAAATGTATTTTCTGGAGCGTGGGAAGGCATTAAGAATGTATTTTCAATCGGCGGAAAAATCTTTGACGGTATTAAGGACGGTATTCTAAGTGCATTTAAATTTGTTGTAAACGGCATTATCGACGGTTTAAACTGGGTAGTCGCTCAGCCTTTCAATGGCATAAACACTGCCTTAAGAACCATAAAAGGATTGGATTTCTGGGGTTGGAAGCCGTTCGATTGGCTGAATGAAATCCCTGTTCCTCAGATACCTAAGCTCGCCAAAGGTGGCTTGGCGACTGCTCCGACTTTAGCTATGGTCGGTGATAACCCTAACGCTTCAAGTGACCCTGAGGTTATCTCTCCGCTTTCAAAACTTAAAGGTATGATAGCGGAAACTCAGCAAACAACTGTCTGTTATGAAAGAGTTATTAGAATGTTGCAGAAAATATATGATTTGCTCAATAGCGAAGAAACGCAGTATGTAAACAATACATATCTTGATAGCGAGCTTATAGAAAGAAAAATTGTTAAGGTTCGTAAGAGGAAAAATAGGCGTTATGGAGGTGCTTTGAATGTTTAAAATAAACGGTATTGAAATGAGTTCTCCGACAGGTTGTACTTGGCAGCTATCTGACTTATCAAGCGATGAGAGTGGTCGCTCTACTCGTGACGGTTCAATGTCAAAGGATATTATCGCGCAGAAACGCACATTAAACTTCACTTGGACCATGCTTTCGTGGGTAGAGGCTTCTAAGCTTGCAAATTTTTGCAAAAACAAGGGTGCAGTTGTAATGCTTACATATCCAGACATAATGTCGGGTGGATATATGACAGGGCGATTTTATACGGGTGATATGTCAGCAGATTACAGCCTTTGGATTGATGAAACCCAAAGAGTTACGAATATATCGTGTAGTTTTATAGAAATGTGAGGTGTCATAGTTGCAAAATACATCATCAGAATATAAAGAGTTGGTTAAGCAGTCAGGCAGAACTTTTAAAGCAAAGGTTATATGTACTTTTCCAGATAACACACAAAAAATATTTACCGATAGCGACATAATGCAGAACGGCTTAAAAATCAATGACGCAACATCTAATGAGGGCAGTTTTGATGTAGGCTGTGCTATCATCAAAGAGCTTGTGCTCGAACTTGACAACAGTAATAAGCAGCTTTCTGATATAGATTTTTCAAATGCAAAGTTTGATGTCAGGATAGGCTTAGTAATTGAGCAAAAATACGACGGTACAACAAAGACCGAATGGATAAAGAAAGGTATCTATTACACAGAGGAAATTACTGAAAATGAAAATTTCGTTTCGATTGTAGCTTATGACGCAATGTCTAAGTTTGATAAACCTTATAATTCAAGCTTGAGATTTCCACAAATGCTTTTGTCGATATTCAGCGACGCTTGTACAGCCTGCGGAGTACCTTATGCTTCGCTTGTCTTTCCAAATAGTACATTTTATGTACAAAGTAAAGATTTCATAAATGAAAATACAACATATAGAGATATTATATCTTATGTTGCACAATTAGCTTGTTGCTTTGTGCGAATCGACGTAGACGGTATTGCACATATGAGGTGGTACGAAGATACCAACAGAGAAATTATTGAAAGACAGAAAATATCAGATGGTGTTACGGTTACTTGTGCGTTGATTACCACAGCAGATGAGGATTCTAAGACTTACATAATCGGTCATAGCGGTTACGCAGTGAATATAGAAGATAATCCGCTTGCACAAGGTGCTGTTAATACATTATCTCAAGCCTTTACTAACAATATCCTTGAAAAAACGATAACGCCTTTCGAGGGAGAGATACTTTCCGACCCGTCAATAGAGGCGGGAGATATTGTTACCATATATGATTACAGCGGAAATGCTTACAAGCATATATTACAAGCGTTACTTTTAACATTGACAATAAAATGCAGATAGCTTGTGACGCAGAAACATTCAACGAAAAGAATCGTGCCGGAGGAAGTCAGTCGGCTACAATAATCGCTATGGCTAAGAAGCAAGCGGAAATGCAAATATCCGAGTATGACATCAGAGTGCAGCAGATGAATCAGCTTGCAACAAATGCTATGGGATATTATGAAACCATAGAAACTCAAGACGACGGCTCAATTATTTGTTATATGCACGATAAAGAGAATTTATCCGATAGCAAAACAATATGGAAAAAGACTGTTGACGGTATTTTTATATCATCTGACGGCGGTAAAACATATATAGCAGGAGTTGATAAAAATGGAAATGCTGTTTTAAAAATCCTTGCAACAGAAGGTATAGTTGCCGATTGGATAAACGCAGGAACTTTAAACGCAAATCTCATTAAGTCAGGCACTTTAAATTGTAATACTATAAAAGCAGACACGCTGAGTGGCGAAGCTATTAAAACAGGTACTCTTGATGGAGATACTATAAAAGCAAATACATTAAATGGTAATACCATTATTGCTGGTACATTAAATGGAAATGCCATTAAGACAGGCACTCTTGACGCTGGTCAAATTTCCTCCGGAAGTATTGACGCAGGTATGATAAAAACTGGAACTATAAAAAGTTCAGGAACCAATCCTACTTCGCTAAATCTTTCAACAGGTGAATTTATATCTTCTAATACGGATGGTAGCTATAAGCTACGAATTATCAACGGAAAAATTTATGTTACTGCTGGTGGTGGAAAAGAGTTTTTATTAGTGACTTCAAATGCAGGTAAGGCATCTTTAAAAATAGAATCTATAGAATATACAGGTTCTATTGATTCCGCTGGAAGCGATACATCAATAGCAGGAAAAACAGTATATACAAATACATTAAAAGCAGCAGGCAGTGAGGAATTAAACATTGAAAGCCCAAAGATTGATGGGCATACAATAGTTTTTAATACAAGAACTTTATCTGATGGAACTACTTTAAAATATTTGAGTTGGGAGTGATATAAATGGAATATGAAGTCAATCTCAATGCTTATGAGATGAATCAAGTCAATCTCTATGCTGTACAAGGTGAAGCCGACAGCAGAAAGATTATTTGTCATATTATCGAAAAGTCGGGTGTAGTTATACCAACTTCAAACGCAACAGTTGTGAATAAAATGCTTAACTTAACAGACTTTACAATCAAGTTGTACGAAATACGCTCTGATGGTGCAGTAAGTGTCGAAGGGACAATTGAGGACGCTGAAAATGGCGTGGTATCATTTGAATTATCGGATGATTTTACAGAGCAGTCAGGTATTTTTGATTGTGCTGTTGTTTTGACGAAAGCCATTGAAGATTTGAGAATTGTCGGCATATCATTACAAGTTGCCAAACTAAATATCGAAGGTAATACAAATATAATTATACAGCGTGGCACAACAAAGATTATTAATATTGTTATCTATAACGATGACGATACAATTTATACTCTTGAAAGTGGAGATAAACTCATCTTTGGCGTTAAAAAGTCGCTATCTGCTATTGACTACACTATTAAAAAAGAATCAACCTCAGATAGTAAAGATGGTAATGGCTATAATATAACGCTTGAGCCTGCTGACACACAAAAACTACTCGGAAGTTATCTGTATGAAGTGGCCTTGCAAACTGCAAGCGGAGAATATTATATCGTCATAGATTGCAGTGAATTTGTTGTTACTAATACATTGACGCAAAAGGAGTGATGTATGATGAAAGGTGTTGTTAAGTCTAAAGTAGGTCTGAAAGCCAAGCTCGATAAGCCCAGCGGTGGTAAGTCAGACCATTATACAGTTAAGCCGCTACATTTTGCAGTAAAGACACACGCATTTAGTACGCCAATAAAGTATTATAATCTACCAGATACCGTTAATGGAGAAACGACAGAAACAATAAACGGAACTAAGTCATTTGATAATCCGTCAGCATTAACAGGCAAAGTTATAAACGGCATAATGCTCTATAGCCTGCCCGATGGAACTTGTGATGTTATTGAAATCGCAGATGGTGTAGTATCAGTTGAGAAAAAATGCGGATACGCTGTAATTGACGGAGATACTCCGATTACGGCAATTATAAAGAGCGGAGATTCAAGGGTTGCAAGCGGATTTTTTGCGATAGGCTATACAAAAACAACATTTAATGATTTGATAGAACCACAGGCAACAAATGTATATTGCAATAGATTATCTGTAAGTAAGCAAAAAACTTTAACTGCTGTAACTGAAACGGCAATATACATAAACAGCTCGCAAGCACTTTATATCGTTTTGCCGACAGGGACTTGTGATGAAGATAGTGAAAGCGTTGTCGAATGGCTCAACAATCATAAAATCGAAATTATATATCCCATCGCTGAATTAAGTACAACATCAAACTTAGATAATGAGGAGGAAATATTATGTCTTATGTGAATAAAATTATAAGCATAAACGGAACAGAAAAGGATTTTATAAAAGCATTTGCGAATGAATTAACATCAGCAGACAGCAGAATTACTTGCGAAACAGATATTGACGCAGAGTTTGCTAATGAAGATTCATCTCATATCATTACTATAATTTTTGATGTGAGTAACTGCTATAAGATAAAGCTTATAAGAGCCGTGGCGATTAATAGGGCGACTTATCAATATAATATACAGACAGTAATCAATAATGTGGATAAATCAAGTGCAAATTTGTATTTTTTAGGTACTACAAAACCAGTAACAGATATAACGACGAGAACATTTAACTTTATGTTAATTTCAAACGATAACACAGTAGTAATGTTGTTTGGTGATTATAATCAATCTCTGCCGAATGTTTATAAGTACAATTTAATGTCATACCACGAGCAGGACTTTAATGTTATAGCTTATAATTTAAATAGTATAGCAAGCAAAGCGGAGTATATTCGTACAGATGAAAATCATCAGGGCGAAACTTATAAAATAACTAATCGCTTGCTTTATAGTCGAGATGAAGATGTAGAAATTATAGAAAGTAAACCGCTTGTGCAAACTAATATTGCAGTACACGATATGAAAAGCGTGTATGATTGCTCGAATGTTCTTGCTGGAAATATCCTTTCGTTTGAGGATAATAGGTATTTTAGTATAGATACTAACACTTTAATTAAGATTTAAGCTATATAAAAATGGACGGGCTAAATGCTCGTCCATTTTGCTTATAAATATTAAAATTGATTATTCTACACCAAAGAAATGTTCTGCATATCTTACAGTTTCCATAGCGTCCTTTGCGTAGTAGTCAGCACCAATCATATCTGCATATTCTTGTGTTAAAACAGCACCACCGACAACAACCTTGCACTGAGGGCGTTTCTCACGAAGTTGCTTTATAGTTTTTTCCATACTTGGAACAGTAGTAGTCATCAATGCACTAAGTCCTACAAGGTCGATTTCTTCTTTGATTGCTGTTTCACAAACTAATTCAGGCGGAACATCTTTTCCGAGGTCGATTACTTCATAACCATAGTTCTCTAAAAGTACTTTTACTATATTTTTGCCTATATCGTGAATATCTCCCTTGACAGTTGCAAGAATAATTCTTCCCTTAGAAGCCTCGCCATTGCTTGCCATAGATGCTTTAACAACATCAAAGCTTGACTTTGATGCTTCCGCACTCATAAGTAACTGTGGCAAAAATACGGTCTTTTCCTCAAAGCCCTTTCCAACAATATCAAGTGCTGGAATAATTTGTGTATCAATCAAGTCGAGCGGTGAAACTGTTTTGAGCATTTCAGCAGTTATGGCAGCGGCTTGTTCCTTTAATCCCTTGATGATGGCTTTTTTAAGTGGTTCATCATCGTTGCTTTCAAGTTTTGTGCCTGTTGCAGTTGTAGTAGTTACTGTCTGAGTAACAACAGTAGAGCAGAAATTGATATAATCAGTGCAGTTATCATCACGATTAGTAAGGGCATTAAAGCAATAATATACTTTCATCATTTCTTGAGAATATGGATTCATAATTGCACAGTTAAGACCATTCTGCAAAGCCATTGCAAAGAAGGTTGATGTTACAAACTCTCTATTAGGCAAACCAAAAGAAATATTTGAAACACCAAGACTTGTCTTTATTCCCATATTGCTTAATCTCTTGACCGTTTCAAGGGTTATATTAGCACTGTTTGTATCGCTTGAAATTGTCATTGCAAGAGGGTCAACAACAATGTCTTTTTTATCTATACCGTATTCTTTGGCAGTTTTTATGATTTTTTCTGCAATCTTTATTCTGCCTTCAACAGTTTCAGGAATACCGTCTTCATCAATCGTAAGAGCAATAAGCGTGCCACCATATTTTTTGATAAGTGGGAAAACATCTTTCATATTCTTTTCTTTGCCGTTTACAGAATTGACAAGCGGTTTACCGTTATATAATCTCATGGACTGTTCCATAGCTTCAATATCGACTGTATCAATCTGAAGTGGCAAGTCGATAACGCTTTGAAGCTCGAATACGGCATTTTTAATCATTTCAACTTCATCAATTTCGGGCAGACCAACATTAACATCAAGAATTTGTACGCCTTTTTCTTGTTGTGCGATTCCCTCATTGAGAATGTAGTCCATATTATTTTGACGAAGTGCTTCCTTAAATTTAGATTTACCCGTTGGATTTATTCTTTCACCGATAAGTATAGGAGATGGGCCAATTTCAACTGCGTGAGTATATGAAGAAACAAGGGTGGTATTTTTTGGAACAATAGGCTGTGGTTTTAAGGATTTAGTTTTTTCAATAGTTTTGCGGATAAATTCTGGAGTAGTTCCGCAACAGCCACCTAAGATTCTTGCACCGCTTTCTGCAATTTCAACCATAATATCCGAAAATTCATCAGCATCAACATCATAAACAGTTTTGCCGTTTTCGCTTCTCGGAAGTCCGGCATTAGGATTGACAATTACAGGAATACTTGCTTCTTTTGTGAGCATAGGAACAATTTTTTTCATCTGTTCAGGACCAAGTGAGCAGTTAAGGCCTAAAGCGTCAACGCCTAAGCCCTCCAAAATTGCTACCATACATTTAGGATTAGCACCAGTCATAAGCTTTGCGTTTTCATCATAAACGGTTGTAACGAAAATCGGTAAATCAGAATTTTCCTTAGCTGCCAATACAGCCGCCTTTGTTTCGTAGGAATCATTCATAGTTTCAATAAGAATTAAATCTACATTGAGCTTTGAACCGATTTTTACTGTTTCTGCGAAAATCTCAACAGCCTTTTCAAAATCGAGGTCACCAAGAGGTTTGAGCATTTTTCCGATAGGACCTATATCAAGAGCAATATAAGCATTTTCAAAGCCATCTCTTGCTTTATTAGCATTCTCGACAGCTTTTGTTATAATTTCCTCAAGATTATCAAATTTAAGGCGGTTAGCACCGAAAGTATTTGTCTTGATTATATTAGCACCAGCCTCAAAATATGAGCGGTGAATATCTGTGATTATTTCTGGGTGTAGAATATTCCATGTTTCTGGAAGTTCACCTGGTTGTAAGCCACGCTCTTGAAGAAGTGTTCCCATGCCTCCATCAAAGTATACAATTTGATTTTTTATAAGTTCTTTGATATTCATTTAAAGCACCCTTTACTTTCTATATTCGCAGTCTGTTTTTTCACAGCTTACACAGCCTGTACGACATCTTGTGGGAAAGTCGCTTATTCCTACAATGGCAGTAACTGATTTAACAGGCGTCATCATAAGATTATCTGTTATATTAAGACCTATTTTTCGGCTTGTATCGAGAAACTCGAGAATCTGTGGCTGAAATTCAAGCGGAAAATCTCCATAGCCACAGCTAAACCTTGGACGAAGAAATTTACCGTTCTGTGAGCTTAAATCTGCAAGCATTTTGTTGAGCATATCGCAGAAATCTTCAATAGACGCTGAACCGATAGCATCTGTTACTATTCCTTTGAGAGCAGAAAGCTTGTTATGCTTCATAATCAATCTTTCAGCCATAGAACCTGTTGTAGTGGCAAAGATATATGCACTCTTACAACCACGAAGATTTATAGTCAGAGAATGGCTTTTAACCTGCATAAATCCGAAATCTATAATTTCGTTTTGCTCATCAACAGAAATATCAACCTTTGTGTAGCAGGCCCTATAATTTACATATTTATTAAATTCGTTTACACACTCATCTATGAGAGCAGTGACTTCATCACTTGGATAAACTCTGCCATAGCCGAGGTAACGATAGACTTCTTTTTTTGTAATATTGACTTCCTGAGAATTTAGAGAATAAGAATATATCATTTTGAAATTCACCATAAATTCATATAGATTTTAGAATATTATATCATTATGAGAATAGCCCGTCAACCAAGTTATTTGACACTGTTTTTATTATAATATATAATGAAAATAGTAGATTACATTTTAGCTGATGCACTT
>ERZ779922.2361-NODE-2361-length-11205-cov-4.029058_pt1 | contig 11205 bp, 10 predicted proteins | sample MGYA00511544_ERZ779922 | MGnify/ENA primary metagenome ERZ779922 (study PRJEB29588, sample SAMEA2154516) | human gut metagenome | biome: human gut; feature: human-associated habitat; material: faeces | place: Denmark | collected 2008/2010 ... | reverse complement strand
AAAAACATTCCAGTGGAATGTTTTTCGTAGGGAACCCTCGCAGGGGGTTCCCTGAAAAAATAAATGTTGTTTAAAACTTTGAATTTATATTATATAATCTTCATTCTTGTGCGTTGAACCTCTCAACGCACCGATTTTTTAAGCATATTTTTACTTGTAATTATTAGGAGGTTTACTATGGCACTTGACGGTGTTTTCTTACGCCACATAAAAAATGAATTACAAACAGCTCTTGCCGATAGTCGTGTAGATAAAGTCTATCAGCCTTCAAATGATGAAATTGTTCTGACTATGCGTTCTCGTGATAGTGGCTCGAAAAAACTTCTTCTCTCCGCAAGAGCTAATAGTCCCCGCATAAATATAACCTCTCAGACACCCGAAAATCCACAAACTCCACCTATGCTATGTATGCTTTTGCGAAAAAGGCTTGCAGGAGCAAGACTTCGTGAAATTCGTCAGCCTGAGCTTGAAAGAATACTTTTTCTTGATTTTGAGGGCAAAAATGAACTCGGCGATACAGTTATGATGACACTTGCTGTCGAAATTATGGCACAGTATAGCAATGTTATTTTCATAGATGGTGAGGGTATGATTATTGACGCACTAAAGCGTGTTGACCCTACTATGTCGTCAAAAAGACTTGTACTGCCCAATGTTCGTTACGAACTTCCACCAAAGCAGAATAAGCTCAATATGCTTGAGGTGTCAGCCGAGGAGATACTTTCAGCAATAAAAGCCTATCCGAAAAATGCAGACCTGTCTAAGGCTATTCTTGCAACGGTTCAAGGCGTTTCGCCTATTATATGTCGAGAAGTTGCACATCTCACAGGCAGAGGAAATGATGTATTTTCAAAGGAACTAACCGCTGAAGATGAAAGGCGTTTGCTATATTTCTTAAATAGAACTATCGAAACAGCTAAGAATATAAGCGGTTCGCCTATACTCATAAAGGATAACACAGGCAAACCAACAGATATTTCGTTCCTTGATATAACACAATACGGAAATAGTGTTTCTATCGAACACCCCGAAAGCTTTTGTAGCCTGCTTGATGAATTTTATTCAAGGCGAGATTCTATCGAGAGAATGAGAGCAAGGTCGCAGGATTTATCAAAGCTTTTGACTAACCTTTGTGAAAGAATTTCCCGAAAAATAATTGCACAGCAGGCAGAGCTTATGGCTTGCGTAGATAGAGAGCATTTGAGAATTTGTGGAGATATACTTGAAGCAAATCTTTATAGAATAAATAAGGGCGATGAATTTTGCGAGGCGGAGAATTTCTATGATGAAAACCTTGCTAAAATTAAGATTAAATTAAATCCAGCCCTTTCTCCAACACAAAATGCTCAGAAATATTATAAGGATTATCGTAAGGCTAAAACAGCCGAACAGATGCTCAAGGTTCAGCTTGAAAAGGCACACGAGGAATTGCAATATCTTGAGGCTGTGCTTGATTCTCTTGGCAGAGCGGAAACAGAAAGAGAACTCAATGAAATCCGCACAGAGCTTGCAGAGCAAGGCTATATCCGTACAAATCGTAAAAAGCAGAAAAAAGAAGCCACACTTCCACCGCTTGAATATAAATCCAAGAGCGGATTTACTATTCTTGTCGGCAGAAATAACCGCCAAAATGATAAATTAACTCTAAAGCAAGCTGATAAAAACGACCTTTGGTTTCATACTAAAGAAATTCCTGGTTCACATACGATTATAGTCACTAATGGACAAACTCCTGATGATGATGCCATTCTTTATGCAGCAAGTCTTGCGGCATATCATAGTAAGGCAAGAAATGCAGGAAAAGTTCCTGTTGATTATACAAAAATCCGTTATGTTTCTAAACCACAAGGTTCAAAGCCCGGTATGGTAATCTATGTCAACCAAAAAACTTTATATGTAGAGCCTATGGAAAACTAAAAGTTGAAGTCAGGAGGTCAAATAAATGAAAAAGCAGATTAGATATATTATTATCGCAGGAATAATTTTAGCTATTCTTATCGGAGCGTTAGTTTTCTTGCTTACAATGCCAAATAAAGAAGATGAAAGCACAAGTACAAGCTCCAGTACGGCAACAACACTCATTGAGCAGGCAACAGGTAATATAGAGAAAATTACAGTACAAAATAGCGGTGGAACATATACACTTATGGGTTATGGTGCTCAGGTTGAGAGTACAGTCGAGAGCAGTGGTGAAACAAGTACTGTTACAACAACAGAAATGGTCTTTACAATGCAGGAGCATAGCTCTTATCTTATAGATAAGGATAAATCAGATGCCCTTGCCTATGATTGTGCGAATCTTGTTGCCTCTAAGGTGGTTAATGCTAATAATAATCCGGATTCCGACTATGGCCTTGATAAGCCTCGTGCTACTGTAACAGTCAGCTTTTCTGATGGTTCAGAAAAAACCATAAAGGTTGGAAATGATGTTCCAGGCGGCAAAAGTGCTTATATAAGAATGGGTGATAGCAATAAAATTTATGTTGTTGCTCTCGATTCAGTAAATAGTATGCTTGTTGAAAAGCTTCAGATGTTCGATAAAACCATACTTAACAGCCTTAGTGATGACGAAACACTTAGTCTGCTATCTGTAACGGGTTCAGGCAGAAAGAAAGCACTCAAGCTTGAAAAGAAAGCTTTCTCTAATATCTCAAGTTATTATCTTTCATCACCAAATCAGGCGGCTTGTGATGCAGATAAAATAGAAAGCTTGTGTGATTCGAGCTTATTCCCACTTGTTGCAGATTCTGTTGCTGCAATAGATGTCAAAGAGAGTGACCTGAGCAAATATAACTTAGATAAGCCATATTATATTTTAGATGCTAAGACAAGCACACGCTCATATAAAATTCTTGTTTCTAAGCCTGATAAAGACGAAAATTGTTATATTATGCTCAATGGAGCTGACATTATCTATAAAATTGAGAGTAATGTTATTGATTTTATGGGCGGAGATGGAAGTGACATAGTGTCAAAAACTATTTTCTATCCTAATAATCTTAAACTAAAATCTGTTGATGTTTCTTATGGCAAGATTAAAGATACCTATACTATTGAAAACACGGTTACAAAGAATGAAGATGGTGTAGATATTACTACAACAAAGGTTTATTATAATGGTGAAGAAACTAACATTACTTTATTCAATAAGTTTATGAGAAATCTTTCTGTTTTGGAAAGAGCAGAAAAAATTCCAGCATATGACGAAAAATCAAATCCAGTTTTAAGCGTATCAGTTACATATACTGATGATACAATAGATACTCTTGAAATTTATAAGGGAGATAAAAAAGCAATAGTTGTATTAAATGGTAAAGCTGTCGGTACAACTGAGCTTGAAACAGCCGAAAAGCTTACTAATTGTGCTAAGTTCCTTGCAACAGGTACAGACTTTGATTCTCTTGTTAAAGACGAAAACGAAACATCTGATAGTAGCAAAGCAACTGCATAAAGGAGATTAAAAAATGGAAGAGCAGAGTAGATTGAAACAGTTATACACAAAGTATAAAGAAATGATTCTCTATTTGGTTTTTGGTGTACTTACAACAGCTTTGAACTATGTCGTTTATTTCATTTTTGCAGTTCCGCTTGGTGTTCACTATGAGATTTCAAACTGCATTGCGTGGGTAGCAGGTGTAATATTTGCATTTTTAACAAACAGAAGTATAGTATTTAATTCTCAGGCAAAGGGCTTCAAGAAGAAATTTATTGAAGCAATAGAATTTGTTGCCGCAAGATTATTCTCGCTTGTAGCAGAAATGGTTATTCTATGGTTCTTTATAGACGTAGTTCCGCTTTATCCTGATGAAAAATGGAATAGTCTTATCGCAAAATTCATAGGTGCAGTAGTTGTCGTTATACTTAACTATATTGCAAGTAAGTTTGTTATTTTCAAAAAGGATAAAGATGAACCGAAAAAGTAAAACTCTTGTTTCTGAAAGTTTATATTAGGAGTTGTATTTTGCTGTGAATGATATAAGATATATTTGTCCAATTTGCGGAGAGCATCTTGCAAGAATTGAAAAAAGTTTTGTTTGTGAAAATAATCATAGCTTTGATATTGCAAGACAAGGCTATGTCAATTTACTTCCAGTAGGTCAGAAACATTCCTTAAGACCTGGTGACGATAAAGAAATGCTTAATGCTCGTAGAAATTTTCTGAATAGTGGATTTTATGAGCCAATCGCAAATAGCGTTACAAGTAAAATACAAACACTTACAGCTAAGCAAAAAGCACCAGTAATAATAGATGTCGGTTGTGGTGAGGGCTATTATACACGCAAAATAGCGGATAATATAGTAGGCTCGCATTGTGTCGGTGCAGATATTTCAAAAGATGCCACAAGAATGGCGTGTTCTCGTGGCAAGGATATTGAATATTGTGTTGCAACAGCCTCACATTTGCCTTTTGAATCTAAAAGCGTAGATGTTATAACAGCGATGTTTTCGCTTGTCTGTGAAGATGAGTTTGCAAGGATTTTGCGTAATGGTGGCTATATTGTCGAGGTTACAGCAGGTACAGAGCATCTCATAGAGCTAAAACAGGTTATTTATGATGAGGTTTTTCCGCAAGATAAGCACCCGGCACCTTGTGGAGAGAAATTCAAAGAAATTTCTTGCGAAAATTTTAGTTATAAGATTGATGTTAGCGGTGATTTGCTGAAATCCCTTTTAGAAATGACACCACATATTCGCAGAATAAACCCTGAACACAGAAGGCGTTTAGATTCTCTCGAAAGCCTAAGTCTGACAATCTCCTATTGGCTGACAGTAAGACAGGCTAAAAGCTAAGCAACTTACTTGTGGCAAAATTGCATTTACAACAGGTTATGGAAGATTTTTACACAGTTTAAGTAATTACCAATAAACTGCTGAATGGGCAACCAAAGTTCGCACTATGATTAGCTATCGAAAAGCTACAAATAAAAATGCTATCACAATATCAAAGTTGTGATAGCATTTATTAGATTTATAAAGAAATTTACTTATGATTTTTATGCTTTAATGAGCAGCCACAATCTTCGTCAAGCTCAGTTGACTTAGGTGGGAAAAATTCGTCTGTCGGGAAATCTATTCTGCTGAAAAGCTCGCAAGGATTATCGCAAGAGGTTACACATTCCTTATCAGGAATGCAGAAATCATACGCAGGAATCATCATCTGCACGTTTCTCTCAATCTGAACGATTGTGAATATACCGATTGTAACAAGAACCTCTTTTTCAGATTTATCCCCTTGGAATTCTCCGCCATATTTCTTGCAGATACACTCAGGTATTCTGCAAGGTGGTGGACAGCATTTCTTTTTCTCACAAAGCTTTGCCGAAAGTGCTATCGGCTCGGCAACCTGTACAGTTGCTTTTGGAAGATTACGAACAAACATATTTTGGTGGTCAAATTCATCAAGCTTAAAATCAGAGCTGAATACCTTTACATTTCCCTCACTGCCATAGAGAATGACTTTCTTGCTAAAGACAGATAAACCAGAAACTGTTACAGGTACAGCCGCAGGCTGCATAAATACATCAAGGCATACATCAAAGAAGAAGGTCATATCCACAGAGTAAAAGCCCTTATGGAATGGTACAGGCTCTAAATCAAGCAGAACCGTTATAACCTCAACATCACGCAGTCTTACATTAGTTGCCTTATCAATTATATTTTGTGTTGGGGGAGTAAAATAAACCTCTAAGTCTTCAAGACAATCCTTATCTCCGCATGAATCATAAACTCTTTGAGCGTCTATGCAAACGGTTTCGTTAAAACCGCCATTTTGAGAGCAGTTATTAACTTCTCTTGTATCAAATTCATTTTCTGCCATATAATTACAAAGCTCCCTTCATAGAATGGATTACAGTAACATTCTATGTGGGAGCAGTAGTTTTGTGCAATTATTTTATAGAAAAGGTCTTACGCTATGAGCAAGGTGTTCTTCAAGCTCAATAAGGCGTTTTGTGATTTGTTTTGAGGTTTCGTCCGCCGCTTTATATTGATTAAGGTATCGGCTGAGAGATTTCACACCCATATTGCAACCGTCGGTGATAAGGTCGGCAACAGTGCCGTCAGATTCATTGACGGCAAGCTTCATATTTGTTTTAAGCCACGACATACTTTTCGCCATAGCGTTGGGGTCTTTGCCGTCATCGTGGTATTTATCAAGTAAAAGCTGAATTTGATTTTCAAGCTTTTCGTGGTCATTCTTGCAACGGTCGAGATGTTTTTTAAGGTCGGTATTGCTTACATAGTCGAGTACATCTTCTATACTTGCTACGCCCATTTTTATTCCAGCATCACACTCTCTTAAAAGCTTAATGGTATCAGATTCTATCATAAAATTCTGCCTCCGTTTTTATTTTATAGAATTAGTATGGGTGAAATTTTTATCATTATTATAAAGTTAAAAATTTTTAATAAATTTATAACTTATCTATATATTGGTTAAAATATTTAAACTCTATGGCTGAATCTGACTACATTCGGCATATTCTGACAAGTTGACTTTTAGTTATTATCGTTATATAATATAAGTTACACCTTAGGATTATTATAAGGAGGAATAGCTATGACAAAGCTCTATCTTGCCATACCTTGCTATAATGAAGAAGAAGTTTTGCTTGATTCCGCAGAAAAGCTTTTTAATAAATATAGACAGCTTATGAAAGCGGGCAGAATTTCTAAGGATAGCCGTATTGTATTTATAGACGATGGTTCATCAGATAAGACATGGAGCATTATTCAAGGACTTCATGAAAAAATACCTATGTTCAGCGGTATTAAGCTTAGTTGTAACAGAGGTCATCAAAACGCCCTTCTTTGCGGTCTTATAACCTTAAAGGACTACGCAGATGCAGTTATTTCTATTGATGCTGACCTTCAGGACGATATTGATGCAATCGACAAAATGCTTGATAAATATGAACAGGGTTCGGATATTGTTTATGGTGTTCGTTCAAGCAGAGAAACAGACACAAAGTTTAAACGCTTTACAGCAGAGGCATATTATAAAATTCTGAATAAGCTTGGTGCAAAGACTATCTTTAATCATGCCGATTTCAGACTTATGAGCAAACGAGCTTTGAATATCTTTGCTGAATATAAAGAAGTTAATATCTTTCTTCGTGGAATGGTGCCAATGATTGGCTTAAAAAGCGATATTGTTGAGTATGAACGCAAAGAGCGTCTTGCAGGCGAAAGCAAATATCCATTAAAGAAAATGCTTGCTCTTGCTTGGGAAGGTATAACATCTCTTAGTGTTAAGCCTATAAGAATTATTACTTTTATAGGACTCATATCCGTACTTATCAGTATAATTATGCTGCTTATATTCCTTATTCAGTGGATATGCGGAGTAACAGTTGCCGGCTGGACAAGCATTATCTTCTCAATATGGCTTCTTGGTGGATTGCAGATTTTTGCAATCGGTATTGTTGGCGAATACATAGGTAAGATTTATCTTGAAACAAAGCATCGCCCAAGGTTTATTGTTGAAAAATTCCTTCACGATGAAGAAAAGCCAAATAACTAAAATTTAATATTCAAAAGATTAAACGACTTGAAATCTCAAATTCAGATTTCAAGTCGTTTTTTAGTTATTTTTTGAGATTAAGCCTTAGTGTGCGAAGATAGGCTTTGTGTTCAGGACTTACCCGAAAGCTTTCTATTGCCTTTTGAATAGTTTTATTATGAACCCACGGAGTAAGTTTTTTCTGTTCTATAAATTTAATTGCCGAAGAATATTGCTTTGCAAGAGCTGTTGCAAAATACCATGCAATCATCATATTGATGTAATATTCATCGCTAATGATTTTTGAGGCAAGCTCAAGGTGATTTTCTTCAAATTTTTCATCAAGAAAATATCGCATAAGCATACCAAGTCCATATCTTACAGTATAAGTTTGTTCTGAATTTATCCATTCGTTTATTTTTATAAAAAGTTCGTCTGTATGTCTGGCAAAAATTTTTGGCGACATTAAATCGCAGGTTGCCCAGTTATCTATATAGGGAAGAAATTCATCTGTTAAGCTTATAGCCTTATCATAATCCTTTATGGGTTCGATAAGTAACGAGTGAAGATTATTTTCCTCATAATATTTATGTGGAAGTATTTTTAAAAACTCATCAGCATCAGCAGTTTTTGCAAGAGATTTTGCATATTTCCTTAGAATCGGCATTCTTATGCCGATAATAGCTTCAGGATTGACTGTCGGCATAAGCTTTGAATGAAAATTTTTATATTCTAAATCTTGCAAGGAGAGAAGCTCAGCACGAATCTTATTTTCTGTATTCATAGTATGCTACCACAGCTTTCAGCCTCTTGCTTTAAATAATTAACAATTTCTTTTTCACTTTTCATTTTGAGAACATTTTCTGCAACTTTTTTTGCGTGAGCCTTGCTCCATTTTGAGATAGCTCGTCTTGTTTTGAGAGTTACTGCTGCCGAAACGCTGAATTCATCAAGTCCGAAAGCTATTAAAAGAGGTATCATAAGAGGGTCGCTTGCTGCCTCACCGCACATTTCAACTGGTATTCCGGCTTTGTGTCCACTCTCAATAATATGCTTTATAGCACGAATTACAGAGGGGTGAAAAGCAGAATATAGGTAGGATACATTATCATTGCCTCGGTCTACTGCCATAATATATTGTGTCAGGTCGTTTGTTCCTATGCTGAAAAAATCGACTTCTTCGGCGAGAATATCTGCTATCATCATTGCTGATGGAGTTTCTATCATAATGCCGACTTCAATATTTTCTTCAAAGCATTTTTTATTTTCCTTGAGCTGTTCTTTTGCAGCTTCAATAGCTTTTTTAACAGCTTGTACTTCTTCTATACAGGTTACGAGCGGAATCATAAGCTTTATTTTTCCGTAAATGCTTGCACGAAGAATAGCTCTTAGCTGTGTGAGAAAAATATCCTCTTGTTTCAGGCAATATCGTATAGCTCTGTTGCCAAGATATGGATTCTCTTCTTTCTCAATATTAAGATATGGAATTATTTTATCTCCGCCAATATCAAGAGTTCTGATTTTTACGGGCTTATGTCTGAATGTAAGTGCTGTGCGTTTATATTCAGTGTATTGCTCGTCCTCTGTGGGAAGTCTGTCTTTTTCAAGAAACATAAGCTCTGTTCTGAAAAGCCCGATACCCTCAGCAGTACACTCCTTGGCTTTTAAGGCGTCATCTGATGAAGCGATATTGCAGAAAAGAAGCTTTTTATCTCCATCGGCTGTAACTGTTGGAGCATTTTTATATTTTTTAAGTTCATTACGCTGTTTTATGTATTGGAACTGTTTTTTGGAATATTCTGCAAAGGCTGCTTTACTTGGAGAAACAATAACATCACCTTTGTTTCCGTCAACAATAACAGTATTACCATTTTTTATATTTTGAAGTGCATTATCTACACTAAGAACCGCTGGAATACCTAAGGCACGAGCGATGATTGATGAATGAGAGGTTGCTCCGCCATTCTCTGTTATGATTCCTACAATGTTTTCACTATTTATTCCTGAGGTCATAGATGGAGTAAGAACATCTGCCACCACTACTGTTTCAGGAGGTGCGTCTTTGAGATTTATTTCTTCTATGTTAAGCAAAATAGCTAATAATGAATTTTTTATATCAAGAACATCTGTTGCACGCTGATTAGTCAGTTCATCATCGACAGAGGAAAACATTGAAATGAAGGAATCGCAGATTTTAGAAACTGCGTATTCTACACATTGACCACTTTTTATAAGGCTTTCGATTTCGCCCTGCATATAAGGGTCTTTGACCATTATTATATGACCAAAAAGAATTTCTGCCTCTTTTTCGCTTGCATTAGTGGCAATATTGTTTGCCATTTCCTTTGTTCTAATAATGAATTTTTCTACCGCCTTGTGATAGCGTTCAAGTTCCTCATTAATACTTCTGATAGCATAGCTATCAAATTTTATATCATGGCTTTCTATAACTAAAGCTTTCCCTATTCCAATGCCCTCAGATACGCCTATGCCTTTTAACATAACTAATCACCGCCTTATTTAATAAAAATAAAATGTACATATTTGATAACTGAAAAATGTAGTATATCAGTAACATTAGTCATCAATCGGCGGATAAAATCCGCCGATTAGGAGCAAAGAATTTTAAGGGCTTTGCCCTTAAAACCCACCAAAGGCTCTGCCTTTGGAATCCGCAAGCTTTTGAAAAAGCTTGAGCAAAACTTTTAAGTGTTTTAGGGAAAGTTCATTAAGCTAATTGGTAATTACTTCAATCGCTCAATACAAGTCGATTTAAAATGTCGAGGTTTTGCTTGCAAAACCGATTCTGCGTCTTGACAGTGGCGACACGCCACTTAGGAAAGTCTGTTATAAAAAACGGCGACTGCTATTGCAATCACCGTTTATGATAGGTTGAATATTTAGATTTATAGAACCTTAGATAAGAAATCTTTAAGTCTTTGGTTCTGCGGATTTCCGAATAGTTCCTTAGGATTGTTTTCTTCTTGAATTATTCCATCATTGATGAACATAACTCTATTTGCAACCTCTCTTGCAAAACCCATTTCGTGAGTAACTATAACCATTGTCATACCTGATTCTGCAAGGTCTTTCATAAGAGCAAGAACTTCTCCGACCATTTCAGGGTCGAGTGCTGATGTAGGCTCATCAAAGAGCATTACATCAGGATTCATTGCTAAAGCTCTTATAATAGCGATTCTCTGTTTCTGACCGCCAGAAAGCTGTGGTGAATATAAATCTGCCTTTTCAGAAAGACCGATTCTTGAGAGAAGCTCATCAGCTTTTGCTGAAGCCTCGTCCTTTGTCATCTTGCCAAGCTTGACAGGTGCAAGCATAATATTTTGCTTGATTGTCATATTAGGGAAAAGGTTGAACTGCTGGAATACCATACCGATTTTTTCACGCATTTTATTTATATCTACGGACTTATCGGTTATATCTGTACCCTCAAATTTTATGACACCGCTTGTAGGTGTTTCAAGATGATTAATGCATCTTAAAAGTGTTGACTTACCAGAACCGGAAGAACCGATAATACATACAACCTCACCCTTTGATATTTCAAAATCTATTTTCTTTAAAACCTCATGATCACCGAATGACTTTACAAGGTTTTCTACCTTTATAATTGAATCTGCCATAACCTGCCTCCTGTTATTTCTTTTCCTGTTCAAAAATCGGTATCAGCTGCAGGTGTCCTCCTT
>ERZ779922.2353-NODE-2353-length-11234-cov-4.547545_pt1 | contig 11234 bp, 8 predicted proteins | sample MGYA00511544_ERZ779922 | MGnify/ENA primary metagenome ERZ779922 (study PRJEB29588, sample SAMEA2154516) | human gut metagenome | biome: human gut; feature: human-associated habitat; material: faeces | place: Denmark | collected 2008/2010 ... | reverse complement strand
GTCCTCAGCAAACATTTGCAAAATCAGCTCCTGTCTTTCGGTCAATTTTATTGGGCCATTTATTGGGTCATTTATTGGGTCATTTATTGGGTCAGGTTGAACATGCAGGGTTAATTTCACTTGCGTCAACTCTGGCTGTTCCTGAAGTTCTGGTTTGAGCCAATGCTTTTCATTCCAAGCATTGAGAATGAGCGGAAAGCCAGAACCAAGGTTCTCACCATAGCCTATCATTCGGAACATATTCTGCATTCGTTGGTTCCTGGCTTTTGACTCTCCACCATGATAAATCTGCTCTAACGGCAATTTCAATAGACCAGGATTGGTAAGAACGATGCGATCATCATACTTTTCAATTCTCAGGAGTCCGTTTACCATGAAATCCGCGTGTATTATCATGTTTGTCACCGCCTCGCGTACCGCCTTATGCTGCGGTGTGTCGTCATTTCTAACAACACCTTCCATATTGAACGGGCGAGGCAAGTCACTTGTCAGTTTTGGCAGCACGGTCCTTATAAAGTTGAAAAGGTTGTTCTCCCATGTTCCATCATACGTAAGACGGTCGCTATATCGCTGGTCACCAATCAAATGAGACTTATCAATATAGTCCATACGCACGTTATCAAACCTTTCCCTTACCGGCAGGCCTTTACCGAACATCAACAGACCCGCCATCGTCAATCCTTCCACTCCATCCTTGCGGTTGATGGCATAACCACCAAGTTGTTTTAGGAATTCCTTATTATCAAGTCCATTCCAAACATGGTCCGGGTTATTTGTCTTGAACATGACACGATATCGCTCCAGGGTCGGGATGTCGATATCATCCATCGCGTAATACTCCAAAATCATTCGGTCGTTACCGGCTTCATTAGCGTCGCGGAGCATCATCTTCAATTCTTGCTCTGAACAATGATAGTCGCCTTCATGATTGCGCTTAAAGGTCCCTTTCGACAGGTTGCCATTGATGTAGATGGGACGTATGGTATAATCTGCACGAGGCACGTTAATGGCAACAATTGCTTTGCCTTCGACATCTATGGTTTGAACATCGTCATCTTTCAAGAGGTTTACATTAACCTTCTCCTTGTTATTGACAATATCCCACAAGTTCTTACGAATCTTATCAGCATCGTCAACACCGATTATTTCAAATCGTTTGGATTTATCCGGCTCGTCCATGTGCTCTACCACACCCAGCAGTAATGTTCCGCCGTATGTGTTGGCGAAAGCCGAATAGGTCTCCCAAAGAGAAGCCGGTAATCCCTTTGACGCCTTCTTGCATTCGAGCGTTACACGCTCACCACCAGATAGAAGTTTATGTATATCCATAGCACAAATATTCAATAAATTGTCTTACACTAATTTATGTTTATTCCATTAGACGGTCCACTGCCAATGTCAGTCTATTTTCAAGACTTCCAAATATCGGAATAGCCAAGACAACTCATAGCCATCAGAACCTTGATTAGCATATTTCAAAGCCATGTCAAGTTCCGCCTTTGCTATTTCATTAGGAGTCAGATTGGTTTTTTCCGTTTGAAAATCGTATATATTCTCTGCTTTAGCTCTGCTGTCATTGTTATATGAGACAATTAGCTTCCCAATCAAAAAAATCATAGCTTGATGATCACTCCTCGGGTCATACGGATCGGGTTTTGTGTCTAACAATTTCAAATACCTCGTCTGAAACTCATCAAGAATTTTCTGGCAAGTCCACTTATGCTCTCTTAATGCTGTATAGAATTGATAATCAAAGAATCTCAAATATGTCACAAATAGACTGAGTATCGGATAATAATATGTCCCGACCGGCATATTTCTCAACGACAACTTCGTAAATGCCGTGATACGCTCTAGTTGACGAAGCGACAGCCCTTTTTTAATTCCCAAAGACGACAAAAACCACTTGAAATCCTCCGCATTCTTTTTGAATATAGGATACGCCTGACGTTTTTCAGACTCAAAAAAAACATTCAATTCGTAATAGTCATAAAGATGCTCGCAAAACTTGGTATAGTCCGGTAACGGAATACTAATTTCCAAGTCAAAGAAGCGCCGGAGATATTCAGAAGCTTTAATCTTCTCACTTCCATAGAAGCCACAAATGGAGTCTTCCAAATGCTTTTTATCAACAGCACATACAAAAACTATATTCTTTACAACAAAGAAATGTTTGAGAATCTCCAACATCCTTACCGCATAGTCCGGCCTACAGCGATCCAGTTCATCAATGATAAATACCAAGGGCTTTTCATCACTACTTTCCTGATTGACATTCCAAGCGAGTTTTTCCAAATTCTCTTTCAAAGATACCATGGACTTCTCTTTTCCATCAAATGAATTCACAGCCTTTTCAAAAGCTTGCCCTGTCAGTTCTTCAATCGATTGAGACACGTCACCGATGTGATTATCTATCGACGCTTTTACAATTGAACGAATCATTTGTTGTGGTTGCTGAACGAATCCGTTAGCTAAGCAGAGGATTTTATTTAGAGTTTCTTTCGACTCGTCTTGTTTACAAGCCCTACTAACACATGCAACTACAGCAATCAATGGGTCTTCCGCCCATTCTGTTTCCCATGCATTCAGCAGGACAACGGGATAATGTTTGTCTTCCAAAGATTGCTTCCACATCCTCAAAAACGTGGTCTTCCCCGACCCCCATTCCCCGGTAAGTGCAATTGTCCCACCAAGGTCAATACTATGCACAATTGATGTGAGAGCCTCTCCGATTCCTTCCCTCCCTGTAGAACAATTCTTAAAAGGGTTCCCTGGCTCAACACTCGGTTCTATGTGCTTCAAGCGCATATATCTACCCATAATACATTCTAAACAAAAAATCGTTTCTAATCAAAATTCAACACGAGTTACTCTTTGTTTTTCAGGAATGAGTTCTTTAGCTTATATAGGGTGACGCCTTTGTAAGAGAAATACTTAGGGCCTTTGCAGACACCTGATTTACTAACGCTGTTTTCAGGCATGTTCTCCGCTGTAAATTCTGCCAGCGTCATGGCATTGCCACCGTATTCAACTTTATTGTCTTCCAGGACTGTCAGTTCCTGGCCCGTTGGAGTGTATGTGATACGATCTCCTACATTGACACCATGTTCTGACAGGTTGAATGAACCGTAATTAGGGTCGAGTGTGCTCGCATCATCGAACAACTTATCTTGAGGCATCGGCTTAATCATGGATTCTATGTAAGCGATTTCATCTGGCGACAAGTTATATTTGGCGTATAGTTCTTCGTCGGTCCATGGCTTTGACCAGTCTTGGAGAGGGACGAATTGAAAAACATCTCGAGGATTATCCTGTGTATGTTTCCGTATCGAAACAAGATATCGGAAGAAGCGAGTTCTCATGTATGAAATGATATTATCAGCCTCCTCTCTTGATTTAATTTGTCCTTTATAACCGACAACAAGATACGTTACAGAACAAACTGAACCTTGTTCACCATAGAACGGACGTCCTAATACAATAGCATCATTTCCAGATCCTCCTGCTTTTGAAAGGAAAATCTTATGAAAATCTACGGCATGCTTATTTTTAAGGATATCTTTATCAGAAATCCATCCAAATCCATTTGGTTCTATCTGTCTATTTAAGTAATATTTAATAAAATGTGCTTTGTCCTTTGTCTTTGAATACCCTTTCCAATTAGTTCCCAGAATACTCTCTCCTTTGACTTTTGTCGTAAAGAAATCTCTAGGGCTAATATAATCAGAAAAAGATAACATTAAAGAATAAGGACCCTCTATATTAGTTATTTTCTCAAGAATATGTTCCGCAATAATATCGCGAATAATGATTCCAATTCCCAATTTATTAAGCACTTCTCTTTTTTCCACAACACCAGTTCTTTGATGGAGCACATATGTACACGGCCCCACATATGCTTGGTTATATAAGAAAAAGTTTACTCCTCCCTTAATATCCACACCGTTAAAACATTCGGACGCATTCAAAAAGTCATTTATATAAATAAAATGATTGCAATTGATCATATCATCAACCCACTCATCTTTTATACCCTGTCCATCTTTAGTCATCCATCGACTCGGCGTAATCATAGAAATATATCTTGGGTGCAACCTCCTCGCTATTTCAATAAAATACTGATAAATAGATCCCGCATATGCGCTTGTTGATGAAAGTGCAATCTGATACGGTGGATTGCCCACCACTGCATTGAATTTCATATATTCTTCTAATTCGTCGTTGTTCCAATAATTCTTACCATCGTGCATCTTCTTGATAAACATATCACTTTGGTTCGTGATTTTGTTTATCAAGTCCTCAAAATAGCGGGCATTGACCTTTGCCCGTCGGAAACCCCTAAGCGTACGTTTGGTTATGCTCTTCGCCATTTCTGTCTTACAGATGACGAATATGTTATCTTTCAAGACATTGTACCAAATCTGATTTTGAATATCAACAGGAACATCTGTAGCCAGCATGTGGTTGTCTCTGTAGTCCTTGAGTTTCTCCGCAAAGACACTATATGCCATATAGAGAGGATAGAGTCCCGTCTTGGAGTTGATTTCCAGTATTCTGGTATTCCTATCCTTAAAAACCGCGTCCGTAACTTCCCCGTGATCAATAAAGCGAGGAGCGACAGACTCTGTTTCCATAGCCTCATCGAAGAAGACATATCCACCTATGCAGTCCCCGATATGCATATTCACGACTCTCCATGGAGTAAGCACCGTTTCCTTGTCCGGATTGCGGAAGTAAGAAAATATCCTGGACACAGCCTTCACTCTTTCCATCGGTGCGAGCTGGTCTGCTTGTCTCACAAGGTCCCTATAGTTACGTCCGACAGCACGGAACATATCAGGGTCGTAATACGGAATAAATTCTTTGAAAAGTTCCTTGGTAACACCTCGCGGCATGAACTCTTCCCAGGACTGATTGTCTATCAATTCTGCAAAGTTGTCGAGTGTTATATCTTGACTTTCATCTTTGAGTTCAACGCCATACATAAGAAGAGGAAGGCGGATGGATATGCCACGAAGTATTGATATCGCCGCATCCGCATTTTTCTTTTTCTCTTTAGCGTCTTCAAGTCTTTTCCTATCTGCGTCGGTGAGTTCCGCTTTCTTTTTCTTTTTGATTCTTTCTATCTCCGCATACTGTTCATTGGTAAGCCCAGTCTTAGCCATATCCACATCGGTAGAACTATGATTGGCCTTTGTCGCGCCAATAATCTTATGGAGGCCTTGGAACTTGGCAAGAGCTTCAGCATCAAGCTTGCGCAACATTTCTTGGTTATATAGTCGCGAGTCATCGCATCCGTTCTTGGTTACCCGGATAATATAGGCTCTCTTCAGTTGCTCAAGCATACTTTCGACATTGAAGGTAGCCATCTTTGTTCCATTATATCCGATGACAGGGCAGAAGTTCAGGAATTCCCCGAGCTTGACTCTGTCAGATTCATTTGCAGTTGTTCTCGCACTTACTCGTGCAGTATCTGCAAGTACCTTGAGAGTCCTGTCTGGGGCAAAGTCAAACACATAGCAGTTCTCTTTTCTGCGGCCATCCCTCGTCGTGTAAGGGGTCTGCACGCGGAAAATGGTCTGCATATATGCCTTTGCATCAGTATTATGCGAGCCGGAAAGCATCATGACAGCCGTCCACGGCTTCACGGATACTCCTGTAGTAAGTTTACCGCACGAGAGTGTAATCGTCCTCGTATCTTCCGGATTGTCTCCCATAGCATTCTCCACAAGCGAGAGTGCATTGTCATCAGGAACATCCTCATCACCATCACCGGCAACATTGACAATCTGGAATTGACCGAAGATATCATGCTGCTGCAGAAGCGCAGAAAGGGCTTTCGCTTCCTTGACTCCCGGGATCATCCATAGTGTGTGACGGAAATTGTTTCTGAATTCAACCGTCGAGAACGGATAATTGCTGTCCGGATCGTATTTGACAATCAGATCAAGGAAACCCTTCACATGTTCTTCATGGACGAATTTGCCAAGTGCACCCTCCGGCATTGCTCTGTGATCACGTTCAATGTCTCCTGTCCAAGTTCTGAAAAATTCCTTAAAATTAAATGCCGAATCTTCTACGTCATCAAATCCAGCAAGAACTTTACCCAAGTCAAACGTGAAAATGTTAAGCCGAGGAAGCCCCGCATAAGGATTAGGATCTCCGAAGTGATTTAAATCCCAGTCAGATTTGGCTTTCTGCTCCATCACATAGTCCCAGGTAAAAATCTCATCTTCCCTATAGTCTTCGAGGAGATTGAACGGTGTTCCTGAGAGATTGAGAATATGGGTATTATCGTGCTTGAGAAGAGAGAGCACATTCTGGCCAAGTTCCGTCTGGGTTCCCTCATGAGCCTCATCGATGATTACCATATCGTATTTGGCGGCAAAGATAGCTGCGTTCTTATCGTACTTGCCTCCTGCCAGCTGAGCGCCACGAAGGTCTTGCATTGATGCAAAATAAACATAGTGAGCCTCAGGGTTTTTCTTTGCCGCTTTTTCGAGATGTTCAAAGGTCTCCCCCATTTCGCGGGAACCATAAGTGTATCCATCCAACATTCCGAAGATTTTGCCGAAGTCTTCAAACCATCCCTTGTCCACGACAGGTCTATGCGTAACAATGATAGTTCTATGGTAATGGCATTCTTTCACCACCTGAAGCGCAGTCAGCGTCTTTCCAAAGCGCATTTTCGCATTCCAGAGCATTGCCTTGCCACCGCTGTTGAATTTCTTGATGGTCTTGTCGATGGCTTCTTGCTGCTCCGGACGGAATACTATAGTTTCATGTATCGGGACGATTTCACTTGAACTGATAGCGCTGCGGCCTTCCTTGACAGCTTGAATTGCTTTCAGCGCAGTCTCTACACTACATTCAAACCATTCTGTTCCCTGGCTCTGTGTGCTGAAACTATGGCGCTTTATTCCGGAACGAAGCAGAACATTGTGGACTTCCTTGTCATTGAATGTCGTAAACACTCCACCTCTTATAGACAATGTCAATTCCGTATGTTCAAGTTTATAACTGATGCCTGCAGTCCGCGTATATTGGTCTATTCTTTTACGAGCCGCATTGTTTAATTCTTTGCATTTAGGCAGCAGTGAGGAATCAGTAGCCTCCTCAAGTGTTGCTTCACCGATCTTCACACAGCCTCTGTGGGTGCTGTCGTTGATGGTGAAAATGTAGATTAACTTAGCGTTTAGTGTCGAATAATACTGCACAAGTTACTTGTTTAAAAGGTCTATAAATCTTACAGTCTTTCCCTTCTCCCAATCCTTCAGTATGCAATATATGCCGTTGTGCTTGGTGATGTCACCTTTTTCACAACCTGTGCATTTAGTGATAGTCTTCTTGCTTTCTCCAATCAGATTAAACTCCTCTTGTACTTCTTCATAACAACTTCCGGGTATCACACCCTTCAGGCCATCCATCTGCCAGAGATTCCATGATATAATCTCAGCAATCTTTTCACCCTGAAGTTGAGCCGGCGTCTTGCCGAACTTTTCTTTGTAATAATCAAAGAAGGTGTATAGCATAGCCTCGCGTGCAAGTAAAAGATTATCGCCTTGCCATTCGAAGCCATAAGTATTCTGGTATGCGATTGTAGCCCATTTAATCCATTCGCGTACATTATCGACATTTTCGCTGACAACGCGCAGCTTTCTATCGAGAATGCCGATACGTTCCTTGATTGGAATATCCATTCCAGAGACGACTCCATACCGGCTGACCAGATATGGAGCTTCCCCGCAAGCCATTTCCAGCCTGGTGTCTTTCACATAATCCTGCCATGTTTTTCCGTCCGGAGTCGGGAATGGAATTTTCCCAGTTGCACTCTCCCAAGTATTATCGTCGTTTTCAATGTTGAACGGTGACGTGCCAGAAAACCAGGCTGCATCTATGAGATTATTCTGCTTGTTGCAAATCCATGCTGGAGTGAATACTTCTGCTTTATCTCTGGAACGGTATTCTTGTTCCGCCTTGGATTTATTGACTCTTGGGCGCAGCAACATGCCATTTTCTCCAGTAATGCGCTCAATATTTATCTCATCCCACTCTTGATAACCTTGCCCCATAGGCGCATAATTATCTGTCGCCCACATAATATTATGAACATCCTCATTTGTCGTCTTTGTCCGATCAATCAGGAGGAGTTCCAATAGTTTAGGATCTTCGTTATATATTACATTTTCTTTTATATCAGAATTTTCGCTCATCTTGAAAAACTAATGATTCGTTCTTTTACAAAAATAACGATTTTTCAACACTTTCCGTAAAATTAGTCCGGTATTATATGCAACTTCATGCAATCATATTACCAAAATAAGATCTCCTCACTCCACAACTCGACAATAAAATAATGTAATGATAATGAAGATACTGACAACAATGTGTAGCAACCACATTATCATCAGTATCTTGTATCCGTTAGTCAAGTTAATGACGCTATCTCTGTTACTTGAGATGTTTGAGTTATTCAACACCGTTTTTGACTAAGACATTTCCATATCACGTCATTTCTCCTTCAGCATTTCCTCCAGAAGCAAGTCCGCTATGTCCACTTGGCGCTCTCGCTGCTCTGGTGTGGCATTGCGTTCCAGGATGTCGGATATGGTAATGTCAAGCATCGGGTAGTTCTTTGCCTTCTTCCTCCATTCATCGTAGCCGTCAATGTCCGGGAATGCTGTCACTTTACGGCCTTTCAGGACCATCAGTCTGTCATTGAACTGACTTTTGCCTCCTGTGGCCAGCCAGGTGTATTCGGGGAGAAGGAGGGAGCAGATGACTGCGGTCTTCTCCGACTCCACCAGCGCCACATTGGCATTAACCTTATCCTGGAGCAGGTGCTCGCCGAACAGGCATTGGGTGAGTTTCCATTCCGGCGGAAGCAGGTGCGCAGCTTTGAGATTGGTGTGCACCCACATTACCGGCGGGAAATGGTCGTCCTTGATGCGGTGGCCGGTATCCGGGTTGTAGGGGATGATTTTCCCGCCGCGGCAGCGTCCGTGGATGTCAAATTGGAAAAAGATGGTGTGGCCTTTGGCAGTTGTACCTATGTGGTATAGTGAAATTCCATACGAATTCTACCATGACGCATAAGTTCGCCATGGAATCTATCTTCTATAGACTCCCATGCATTGGAGAACGCCTCGTACACGGGTTGAAGTTGGACTCCACTCTTCTTGATGGCATTTAATTCATTCTTATAAAATATGCCGATGGCTTTGATAAACTCAGACATAACAAAATATTACTAGTTTAAGAATATTGTGATTTTATACTCTCTCCTCCATGTATTTCTCCGGGTCGCGCAAAAAATCCATAAGATTTATAATATACACGCCTTCTTCATTCATGTAGGTAGGTTGTAGCCCGTTTACAATTACGATTCTGCGAAATCCGTCGCGAAGTTTACGTAGTGAGGTCAGTTCTTGATCTCGTTTTTCTTCTGTTTCCATCGCATAGGCCGATTGGATGTATACTCGCTCATAGCCACGGTTGCAGACGAAATCGATTTCCAGCGTCTTGCGCTGACGGGATCCATCCTCGATTTTCACTTCGGTAAACACCTGTCCTACATCCACCTTCATTCCAATAGCACGAAGCTCGTTGTAGAGCATATTCTCCATCATATGCGTTGGTTCTACTTGCCTAAATCCTAATCGGGCATTTCTCAGTCCCAAATCCTCAAAGTAATACTTAAACGGCGAATCTATATATTTTCTTCCTTTAATGTCATAACGAGTAACACGTTCCAACACGAACGCATCCTCCATATATTCCAAGTAGAGACGTATGGTATCCACCGAAATGCTACTATGCTTTACACTTTTAAAAGTGTCTGCAATCTTTGGAGGATTGGTCAGACCACCCACACATGATGCCATGATGTCCACCAGTTCTGACAAATCGCTATCTTGACGAACTTCATATCGCTCTTTTATGTCACGCAAATAAGTATGCTCCATCTGCTGTTCCAGATAACTCACCTTCTTGTTGACATCGTTTTCTAAAACGACCTGTGGCAATCCTCCATAGAGCATATATTCACGAATCATATCTTGCGAATAGTCATCACGGAAATCTGCTACTTCTCTGAAGGTCAATGGACGCACGTGTATTTCATCCCCTCGTCCACGAAATTCAGTGATTACATCCTTAGACAGGAATTTTGCATTAGAGCCAGTAACAAACACATCCACATTGCTTATGCTTAGGAATGAGTTCAATACATCCTCAAACTCGCTGACCATCTGTACTTCATCCAGCATAACATAATATTGACCGTCTGATGAAAGACGGCTATCTATGTATTGAAGTAATGCGTCGGGGTCTCTCAAACTTTTATTCAGTCGGTTCTCCAAATTTACCCCTATAATATGGTCTTCTTTCACTCCTTGTTTTATGAGGTAGTTCTTGAAAAGGGTGAACAACAGGTATGACTTGCCGCATCTGCGCATTCCTGTTATCACTTTTATCAACCCATTCCCACAACTGTGGATAAGTAGATCCAGATATTTATCTCTACGGATTTCCATATTTCTATTCGTTTATTTTGTGTAAATACACATTATTAACGACCACAAAGTTAGCCTTATTCCTTTGTACACGCAAATTTCAAGGCAAGAAAATGAGTCAATGGTCACTCCTTAACCCGACTTCTAATTGACTCGCAATCCAACTCGCAGTTTTTTCTCCATCAGACATTAAAATATATAGGATAACTTTTTGTTTATCAGTTAGTTTTAACTCGCAATCCAATTCGCAATCCAACTCGCAATTTTGATTGGAATTACTTTCGTTGTTGATGTCCTCAAAACGGAATACAGGACGCGCAACCAGTAAATCGCTGAGCAACAAAGAGTTAACCATTTTCAGAGTTGGGATTTTGATAACTCTGAAAATGGCTATATTATTGATACTTAATGCTTTATGGGGTGCGCCAAATGGCCGCCGCAACATCGCCGTGAAACCGCTATACTTAGTAATACTTAAAACGCTTACTAAACAAGGTTACGACGGAGCCACTCACTGAAGATAAGGTCGCTGATATGCTTCTTACCGTCGGTTTCGGCTATAACTCCTAATTTCATCAAACTTCTGCAGGCTGCCTGGATGGAGCTTGCCGAACCTAGAGTGTACTTTGACAGGAAAGCATTTGAAGTAATGTTCGCCCCAGCAGGACCTTCCAATGCAAGTGCCTGAAGCAGACTTTTCTGCTTCTCGGAATAACGCGA
>ERZ779922.2348-NODE-2348-length-11253-cov-2.589480_pt1 | contig 11253 bp, 14 predicted proteins | sample MGYA00511544_ERZ779922 | MGnify/ENA primary metagenome ERZ779922 (study PRJEB29588, sample SAMEA2154516) | human gut metagenome | biome: human gut; feature: human-associated habitat; material: faeces | place: Denmark | collected 2008/2010 ... | reverse complement strand
ATCGATGGCCTGGGGCTGGTCGCCGGCAGGCTGATATTCAGAAACGACTTTCAGATCAGGCATGGTATCCTCCGTTTATCGCGCCAGCAGGCCGCTTTCCGCCATGGAGACATAATCGCTGTCAGCCACCACCACGTGGTCGGCCAGGCGAATGCTCAGCGGCGAGAGCGCCTCCTGTATCTGCCGCGTCACCAGCAGATCCTGCTGGGAGGGCAAAGCCACGCCGCTGGGGTGGTTGTGGGCCAGGATAATGCTGCTGGCGCCGGCATACAGGGCATTCTCCACCACCTGGCGCACACTGACCGGCGAAGCGGCCACGCTGCCCTTGCTGATGCAGCGGCAGGTCAGCAGCTTGCCCTTGGCGTCCAGGCAGACCTGGTAGAGCATCTCCTTCTTCTCCCCCGCCAGCAGTTCCATGAAGTACGCGCCGGTGCGGTCAGGGGAGTTCAGCACCTTCTGGGGCAGGGACGAGCACCGGGCCCGCAGGGCCATGTCCCCTACCAGCCGCACCAGCACGGCGGCGTTTTCTCCCACGCCTTCTACGGAGGTCAGCTCCTCCGGCGCAGCGTGGAGCACCCCCTGCAGCGAGCCGAAGCGCTGGATGAGCCGGTGGGCCGTTTCGTTGGTGTCCTGCCGGGGGATGGCATAGAACAGCAGCAGCTCCAGCAGCTGGTGATCCTCCATCCCCTCCGCGCCCAGCGCCAGGTACCGGCGCTTGCTGCGCTGGCGATGCCCGTCGTGCAGGCCCATGATGACCCCTCCCCTCCTGCGGTTAAAACCGTTAATTCTCGACAATATAGTATACCACATATCTCCATGTGTCACAAGTTGTTTTTTCGAACATTTGTTGCGGTGCAGGATCGCTTGACTTTGTGGCGGCGGCGTGGTATAGTACCTGTGCTGTCCGCCGCCACCGGGTGACGGGCAGGCGTTCGCGGGCGCGCCGTTAGGTCTTAGAAGGTGCGTCCTGTGGGCGCATTTTTTGTTTTTGGAGGTGATCGGTATGGCGTGGCTCTATCTATTCATCGCAGGCGGACTGGAGGTGTTCTGGTCTACGTTTCTGAAACTGTCTGAGGGCTTCACAAAGCTGTGGCCGTCGGTATGGGCGGTCGCGGGCATGATCGCCAGCTTCTTTTTCCTGTCACAGGCCACGAAGACGCTGCCCATGGGCCCCGCCTACGGCATCTGGACGGGTATCGGCGCCCTGGGCGCCGTCATCGTGGGCATTCTGGCCTTCCAGGAGCCCGTCACCGCCCCGCGGCTCATTTTCGTGGGGCTGCTGCTCGTCGGTATCGTCGGGCTGAAGCTCACCGCATAACAGCAAAAAAGACCGCCTTCGCGGTCTTTTTTATGTATTTACGCTTTCGGCAGGCTCCAGCGGAATACCGCGGCACAGAGCCGCAGCACCACCGTCAGCGCGCAGCCTGTCAGCAGCGCCAGGTTCTCTCCGGCGCTCCACAGCAGCATACACGCCGCCGCGCCAGCCAAGGACGCGCAGGCGTAGATATGCTTGGTGAAAATGTAGGGGCGCTCCATACAGCACAGGTCACGCAGAACACCGCCGCCCACGCCGGTAAGCATACCCACCAGCAGCGTCAGGAACACCAGCAGCGATGCCACGCAGCCCTCAAACGCCGTAATGACCATCGGCTTCGCGCCGATTTCCTTGATGTAGGAGAACTTGAACTCACTGCCGATGGAATAAGCAATGAAGCCCAGCGCGACATCGGAGATAATCGACAGCTTGCTGTTCATTTCCGGCGTCAGCACCTTCAGCACATATGGCCCAACCAGCAGACCCGCAATCAGGTACGCCGTCACGTTCGGCAGATGAATCAGCCTAATCAGGCGCGTCATGGCCATGCCAACCGCCATTGCAATGGCAAGCGCAAACAGGATATTCATTTGTTCTTGTTGACCCCTTCCACAAACGTCGTGGGCAGGGCGAAGCAAATACCCGTGTCGGGCTTGTCCAGTCCACCGGTTACTTTGTTGATGATTTCAATCATCTGCGGAATCTGTTCAGATTTCAGCAGCGTGAAAATCGTCTTGGAGCGTTTCCGTTCCGGATTGCACAGGTGGCGCAGCACCCCCAGCACCGGCAGATCGTCGATGTTATGGTCGCCATCCAGCACGCGCATCATGCCCGTCGATTCCAAAATGGTCGCGCCGCCGATGTTCTGCTTGAGCATTTCTTCCAGCAGCGGCTCCAGAAATTCTTCCCGATTCAGCACGAGAACAAACATCTGCATTGTGGTTTCCCTCCCTCATTCTTTGCAGCACCCAATGCCATGAAACATCCTATATTGTAGCACTTTCATCCTGTTTGTCAATCGAATTTGCCCCCAAATCCCCACGTTTTCTCATGAAATTCTCATCATTTCTTCTCATCTTTCACAAGCATTTCGGAGGAATCTGTGTTATCATATAGGTGTCAGGGAAAAAAGCCCGCTCAGCGGGAAAGGAGATTGATTTTATGGCAAGCTACACGATTGAAGATATTGAACTGATTCGGCGCAAGAGCGGCATCAGCTATCAGGAGGCGGTTTCGCTGCTGGATTACCACAACGGCAATGTCGCCCGCGCGCTGGTCGATTTGGAGCGCAACGGCCGTTTAAAGCCCGATGCCGCCGCACAGGATGCGCCGAAATCCGCCGAAAAGAAAGCGTCCACCGCTGCTGCCAGCAAGAGCAAGGGCGGCTTCATGCACTTCATCAACAAGCTTTACCGCGCCCGCGTGAAGGTGGCGCGGCAGTCGATTCCGATTCTCAACATTTCGCTGCTGTTCACCCTCGTCGCGGCGCTCATCAGCCCGCATTTGCTGATTCTCAGCGCGATTCTGATTCTGCTGCTGGGCTATCGTGTGTCGTTCGACAAGGACGACGCGGATTTCGCGGGTGAAAACATGGATCGCATGGTCAAGAACGCCGCCAGCAACGTCCGCAGCACGGTGGATGAGTTCGCGCGCGGCTTTCAGGCGGGCATGAACGGTCAGAGCGAATCCTCCGAGAAGAAGGCGGAGGTGGATTCTGCGGACAACCGCAGCTACTACGCTGCAAGCGCGGCAAAGCCGGAATACCACTCCTGCCCTACCATCAACGTGCCGGTGCAAGTGCCAAGCCAAGATGGCAATGTGACCGTGGAGGACGACACGGACGGCTTCAACTCCGCAACGATTAAGTAAGGAAGGTGCATCCATATGCTGCCGCTGATGCTGAGCTTGCTGCTATTTGCCAATGTTCTTGTTTTTGCCTCGCTGATGCTCTTCTTCGGGCTGTTCGGCGGCTGCAGGCAGCATTGACTTACCCTTCGCGGGACGCATTCAAGCGTTCCGCTTTTGCCCGTATATGGAGAATGGAGGATAACCATGAGCCGCATTTTGATTGTGGAGGATGAAAAGAAGATCGCTCGCTTTCTGGAACTCGAACTGACGCACGAGGGTTACGAGGTACAGACGGCAGGCGACGGGCGCAGCGGGCTGGAACAGGCGCAAAGCTGGCAGCCGGATCTGCTGATTCTTGACCTGATGCTGCCGGAATTGTCCGGCATCGAGGTCTGCCGCCGTCTGCGCCACGACAGCGACGTGCCGATTATTATGCTGACCGCGAAAGACGACGTATCCGACAAGGTAATGGGACTGGACATGGGTGCGGACGACTACATGACGAAGCCGTTCGCCATCGAGGAGCTGCTGGCGCGCATCCGCGTGGGGCTGAAGAAGCGCCGGAGTTCAATTCCTGAAACGCCTGCGCCCGCGTCCAACGTGCTGCGGGCGGGCGGTCTGGTGTTAGAGCCCTCCAGTTACACAGTGACGATGAACAATCAGCCCATTAACTTGACAAAAAAGGAATTTGATCTGCTGAAATACCTCATGTCCCACAAGGGAGAAGCCGTGACGCGGGACGCGCTGCTGACTGACGTGTGGGGCTACGATTACGCGGGCGACACGAACGTGGTGGACGTGTACATCCGCTATCTGCGCCACAAGATTGACGAGCCGTTCGGCGTCAAAACGCTGCACACCATCCGCGCTGTCGGCTACATGTTCCGCGTCGATGACTGACCGTCCGAAGGCACGGCGCATCCGCCGCAAGAAGGATGTTTCCCCTGCCGCGCCCAAGCCGCACGGGCTGCCTTCCACCCTTTCCCGCATTCGTTTGTCCCTCTCCTTCCGCATCGCCGCCCACTTTTCCTTCCAGCTGGTGCGGACGTTTCTCCCCGCACTGCTCATCCTGACGCTGGCGTTTGCGGGCGGCACGCTGTACCTCGCTGAACGCGACATTTCGCGGCTGCAATGCGCGCCGCTGTCCGCCGACGGCACCATTGCCCTCTCCGTGCTGGATGACGCAGAAGTGACACTGCTGCCCGAAGCGCGCACGGACGGCATCATCGTGGGGCAAAGCGCCTACCGCCTGCTTGACCCGGAGGCGATTTTCACCGAAGGGCGCTACATCGTGCAGGCGCAGCACATTTCGGGGCAGTCGTTGCTGATTTCGCTCAGCCTCTCTCGCCCGCTCGCGCTGTACTGCGGAGCTGCCGCGGCGCTGGTCATCACTGACCTGTTCCGCATGTTCTACTTCGTCTTGCATCGGAAGAGGCTGCAAAAGAGCGTCCTCGCGCCGATTCGCGATATCACCGACATGGCAGCGACGCTCTCCGCGAACAACCTCTCCAACCGCATCAACATCGCCGGGACAAAAAATGAGCTGAAAGACCTCGCGACGGTCATCAACTCCATGCTCGACCGCATCGAAACATCCTACAACAGCCAGAAGCAGTTCGTTTCCGACGCTTCGCACGAGCTGCGGACGCCAATTGCCGTCATTCAGGGGTATGCCAGCATGTTGTCCCGCTGGGGCAAGAGCGACCCGGATGTGCTGAACGAGGGCATCAACGCCATCGCGCAGGAGACGGAAAGCATGAAGGAGCTTGTCGAAAGTCTGCTGTTCCTCGCGCGCCACGACAAGAAAACGCTGATGATGGAGATGGTGCGGTTTGACGCATACGACGTTGCCGCGGAGGTGCAGCGTGAAGCCGCAATGGTCACGCCGGAGGACACGTTCGCGCTTGAACCCGCTGACCATGTGCAGATTGAGGCTGACCGCGGGATGTTGAAGCAGGTCATGCGCATCCTGTGCGACAACGCGGTAAAGTACTCCCCCAAGGGCAGCACCATTACCCTCGGCGTACAAAAAGCCGAGAACGGCTGCACGCTGTCCATGAGCGACCACGGGCCGGGCATCCCCAAGGAAGAGCTTTCGAGAATATTCGAACGCTTCTACCGCTGTGACAGCGCCCGCAAGACCGAAAGCAGCGGTCACGGGCTTGGGCTGTCCATTGCGCGCATCATTGTCATGGGGCACAGCGGGCAGCTCCGCGTTCGCAGCAAGGTCGGCGCGGGCACGACGTTCTATGTTGATTTGCCGCTGACGCAGGACAAGGTACGACACGGCGGCGAAGTCAATCTGCCGCCAGAGAAGAAGCACCGCTACCGGCTTCGTTCGAAGAAGGATAAAAGCGGCTACGCAGAAGCAAAAGTATCATAATGAAGACCGCACCCGGTTTGACCCGGATGCGGCTTTTTCGTCAGGCGATTTTCATATGGCGCAGTTGAATTTGGAAATCGTATTAGCTGTTGCTGTTGGCGCAGTTGCAGCTGCCGCTGCACGAGCCGGAGCATCCGCGTCCACAATTGCAGTTGGAACGCACCGTGCTGCTGACGTTGCCCGTCGCGACCGTGCCGCTGTTGCAGACGGACTGCGGCGGGAAGAGCGGCAGGGCAAAGAACTCATCGCAGACGCTTTCCGCGAACTCCTCGGCGGGCGGAATCGGGCAGTAGCCGTAGCTGGGAATCAGGATTTCGGCTTCCGCGAGCACCTTCAAAATCGTCGTGACGCAGATGGTCATCTTGAACTGGTTGTTGCCCAGATACGTCCCGCTGACGCAAATCGCGCTGACCATGCTTTCCAGCGTATACGGCACAATGGACTCGTCAGGAATGCTCAGCAGCACATCGCGGTTGACGCTGATGGTCGCCTTGCCGATGTACTCCACGCAGCGGCTATCCACGAACAGGATGTCAATCGGGATATCAATCGTTGCGCGCACACGGGCGAAGCAGGGGCGGTCGCACAGGCGATCAACGGTCAGGTTGCGGATGTTGCCCTCGGTCGTGGTGCTGCGGCAGCTCTCGAAGGTAATCGGCGGCACGGGTGCGGACGTCGGCGGGATGATCTCCTGCGTCTCCTGGCAGCCGCAGGCGTTGCAGGTGCAGGTGTTGTTGACCTGCGCGTAGCTGGTGATGGTGACGGTCTGCTTGGTAAGCTGCTCCTGCGTCATCGCGCTGTCATACACGCGCTTGACCTGCACGCAGACCTTCTCCTGCAAGCCGTCCAGCGCACTGCCGGAAATCGTACCGGGGCAGCAGTTGGGGTTCGCGTTCTTATACGAGTAGAATGACATGGATCGCGCCTCCTTGTCTTTTCCGGCTCCGGTCGCCTTGGTGGAGCCTTCACCAGCAGACTATGAGGCGCGCGGGAAAGTGTGCGGCGCGAAAGAAATCTTGATACGAAAAATGCCATCCAGCACGGATGGCACTTGACTTACCCCATTTTCACCGGCGTGAAACCCTTCTTCGCAACCGCGTCCATCAGCACATCGTCCGCAACATCCGCGTTCAGCGTGATTTTCGCACACTTCGCCGCGAGGTCAACCTCCGCGTTTTCTACGCCCGGCACGGCCTTGAGCGCCTTCTCCACCGTCATCTTGCAATGATTGCACATCATGCCGTTAATCTGCATCGTCTTTTCCATCATCATTTCCTCCTGCTTATGGAATCAATTCCGGCACGTCGTCGGTCATTTCCGCGTCGTCCGAATTGTCCTTGGGTTTTTCCGGCATCGGCGGCAGCTCTTTGAGCGACGAAATGCCGAAATGCGCCAGAAAATTGTCCGTCGTGCCGTAGAGAATCGGGCGACCCAGTGCTTCCTTGCGCCCGACCTCGGCAATCAGCTCCTTATTCATCAGCGATTGCAGCGAGTAGTCGCACTTCACGCCGCGAATCTGCTCCACCTCGGCGCGCGTGACCGGCTGACGGTACGCCACGACCGCGAGCGTCTCCATGGCCGCCTGCGAAAGCGACTGCTTCTGCACGGGCTGGAGAAGCCGCACCACATCCTGCGAATACAATGCGCGCGTCGCCAGCTGCACCTGATGCCCGTAGCGTTTGAGCGAAAAGCCGCGCTGGTTGAAGTCGTACTCGTCGCGCAGGTGAATCAGCGCATCCTCTACCTCGCGAATCGGCACATCCAGCGCCTTGGACAAGTCCTCTACGCGCACCGCTTCGCCCGCGACGAAGAGAATCGCCTCGATGCGCCCGGCAAGATTGCCGCCCTCCTCCATGATATCGTCGGGAAAGCGCAATTGCTCCTCGTTCTGTGTCTCGTTCATTCCGTTTCCTCCGTTGCGCTTTCGCCGTATTCGTCAACATCCTTGCCGCGGCCGGGATAGAGAACGATTTCGCCCCAAGTCCCCTCCTGCTCGGCGTGGATTTCGCCCAGCTTGAGCAGCTCCAGCAGCGCCAGAAACAGCGTCACGACTTCTTCCTTCGACGGCGCAGCGCTGAACGTTTCTTCAAAGCGCAGACAACCGCGGCTGGACACGCCCTTAAGCAGCGTCAACATGCACTCCTGCACATTATGCTCGTCGCGGTGAATATCGCGCGGCGCGTAGTGGTTCGTCTCCGGGGAATCATCCGTAGCGGGCTTGCGCGCCCAGATGCGCAGGAACGCCTCCGTCAGCCCCTGCAGCGTCAAGCCGACAAGCTCTGTCTCCTGCGGCGGCAGCGGGTATTCCTCCGGCAGCTTCGTGAACAGGTTCGCCGCTGCCTGCTCGAACTGCTTCATGGCGGATGCGGTTTCGCGGAAGCGCTTGTATTCCTCCAAACGGCGGATCAGCGCTTCCTCCGGATCCTCCTCGCCCTCCTCGATGCGCGGCGGACGCGGCAGCATCGCGCGGGATTTGATTTCCAGCAGCGTTGCCGCCATGACCAGAAAATCCGTCGCGTCGTCCATATCAAGGTCTGGCGCATTGCGAACCGAATCAATATACTGGTCGGTAATCTGGCTGACGAAAATATCCTTGATGTCGATTTTTTCCTTGTTAATCAGGAACAGCAGCAAATCCAGCGGGCCGTCAAAATCCTTGAGCTGAAACGTCATTGCCATGTTTTATGCCCTCACGACAAGCCGAAAATCGCCAAGAATCCCTTGAGGAAGAACTCATAGACGGCGAAGATTGCTTTGCTCAAGAACTGATCCAGCGCGCCAGACATGAAGATGACAATCAGCACAATCTGCGCAATAACGAACGCCTGCCGCTTGAGCTGCAGCTTCCCCTTGAACAGCAGATCGTTGACGAGATGGTAGCCATCCAGCGGCGGGATGGGCAGAATGTTGAACAGCGCAAGCCCCAGATTCGTCTGCGCCATCATCAGCAGGAAGCGCTCGACGTACCGCAGCCACGGCACAGCGAAATCCGCCAGCGCGCTTTCGGCGAATATGCCGTTGGTAATGCTCAGAATCACATTGTCCCTGCCATCCGTGAACTGGTAGAACGGGCTGAACAGGTGCGGGAGGGAGCTCGACGAGAATTCCCCCAGCATTTCCGAGCCGAACATGACCTTGCCGACGACGACGCTCAGGAACATGCAAATCAGGCACAGGCAGAGATTCGTCGCAATGCCGGCAATGGAAACGAAGAAATCGTCGCGCCGCCCGTGCCGGAAGTTGCGCGGATTGACCGGAACAGGTTTCGCCCAGCCAACGCCAATCAGAAACATGCTCAGCGTACCGATCAGGTCAAGGTGCGCCTTTGGGTTCAGGGAGAGCCGCCCCATCATTTTCGCCGTCGGGTCGCCGCAGCGGTATGCCACATAACCGTGCGCGCACTCGTGCAGAATCAGGCTGATAAGAATGACAGCGACAGCGTATACCAGCGTCAGAAGAAATTCCAGCGGGCTGGTACGGAGCGCTTCCAGATAAGTGTCCAAATTGGAAAGCATTTTTTCCCTCTTTTCATCATGAAGTACGTTCCTGACGCATAGAGTGAAGCAGCAATTTCAAGGAGGTGCTTGTTCTATGAGCGAGCAGGGAACGAATCAGATCCAGCAGCTGCAGGTTCCGCCGGCACAGGATTTCGACACAGCGAACTTTCAGGGATCGATGCAGGAGGTCTTGCATGAGAACATCGGAAAGTATGTACTGGTGGATTTTCTCATTGGTACGTCGAATCTCGTCACCCGTCAAGGCTTCCTGTACTACGTCGGCACGCAGTTCATCGTCCTCTATGACAGCCTGAATCTGCGTTATGTCGTCTGTGACATCTTCTCCATCAAGTTCGTTACCTTCCTGCTGCCCGGCTATCAGCCCGGTCAGATTCAGACGCCGGCGGAATTCGAGATGCACCCCGGCACGCCGAACACGCAGGTCGTTTCCGAAATGACACAGGCGAGCGAAGGCACGTCCGACAGCACGGCACGCGATGCCGACGCAGTCGAGTCATTCGCCGCGCGCCCCGCCATGACGCCCGCGCAGGCTGCCCTCGCCCACGCCATCCGCCGGAAGAATCCGACCGTGCGATAACAATTCTACCGCACTGCCATATTTCAATCCACACTTCCCATGAGTGGGAAGTGACAATTCTCAGCAAATTGCTAAAAAATTAATTATGAAGAAACCCGGCGCAGCAGCTCCGCTTCGTCAATCACTTCGATACCCAGCGTCTGTGCCTTGGTCAGTTTGCTTCCTGCCGCCTCGCCTGCAACGACGAAGGCGGTTTTTTTGCTGACCGAAGACGCGGGTTTGCCGCCGCTGCGGGCAATCAGGTCTTCCGCTTCCTTACGGGAGAGCGTCGGCAGCGTCCCCGTGACGACGATGCTCATGCCGGCGAACACACCGCCCTCCACCTTCTGCTTTTCCGCCGGGGTCACACCTGCCGCCAGCAGACGGCGAATCATCTCGCGGTTCTCGTCGAAGGAGAAGAACTCCGTGATGCTCTGGGCAACAATGTCCCCCACATCATCGAGGGCGACCAGCTCCGCCTGTGTCGCATTGGACACCTTCTCCAACGTCCCAAAGGCGTTCGCCAAGTCACGCGCGGTCTTGCGCCCGATATTCGGGATGCCGACCGCGAAGAGGAACGCATCAAGTTCGCAGTGCTTGCTCTTTTCCAGCGCGGACAGCAGATTATCCGCCTTCTTGTCCTTGAAGCCGTCCAGCGACAACACCTGCTCACGCGTGAGGGTGTATAAATCCGCCGGATCGCGGACGTTCATCTGGTCGTAGAGCTGCCCCGCCGTCTTTTCTGACAGGCCTTCAATATCCATGGCATCACGGCTGGCGAAGTGACTGATGCGCGCAACCGCCTGCGGGCGGCAGGAGACGCGGTTCATGCAGAAAATGTGTGCGCCGCGCTCAATCAGCTTTTCACCGCAAGCCGGGCAGACCTCCGGGCGGACAATCGGTGTTTCGCCCTCTTCGCTGTCCCCCACATGCCCCATGATTTCGGGAATCACGTCGTTCGAGCGGCGAATCCACACACGCGCACCGATGGCAACCCGCTTGCGCTGGATATCGCCCCAGTTGTTCAGCGTCGCCTTGCGCACGGTCACGCCGTAAAAATCAACAGGTTCAACATGCGCAACGGGCGTCAGCTTACCCGTGCGGCCCACATCCCACGTCACGTCGCGGATGACGGTCGTCGTCTCCTCCGCCTCAAACTTGAACGCAATCGCCCAGCGCGGGAAGCGGTCGGTGTAGCCCATCATCTCGCGGGTGGAAAGGTCGCTGACCTTGATGAGCACGCCGTCAATCAGGAAGTCGAGGCTGCTGCGTTCCTCCTCGATGTGGTGGATGCAGTCCTCAATTTCGCAGATGCTCCGGCACTGCCCCAGATACGTGCTGACCTGAAAGCCGTTTGCGCGCAGGAAATCAAGCATCCCCTGCTGCGTGGTGTACGGCGGATTGTCAATCGTGCCAATCTGATAGAAGAACGCATCGAGATGGCGGGAGGCGGTCACGGCGGGGTCAAGATTGCGGAGCGCTCCGGCAGCGGCATTTCGGGCGTTTTTCAGCGGTTCTTTCGCCGTCTTGTTGTAGGTATCCAGTGCGGACAGGCGCATGATGCATTCGCCCTGCACTTCCAGCAGTCCCTGATACGGTATCGTCAGCGGCACGGTGCGGATGGTCTTTGCCT
>ERZ779922.2341-NODE-2341-length-11294-cov-2.458582_pt1 | contig 11294 bp, 8 predicted proteins | sample MGYA00511544_ERZ779922 | MGnify/ENA primary metagenome ERZ779922 (study PRJEB29588, sample SAMEA2154516) | human gut metagenome | biome: human gut; feature: human-associated habitat; material: faeces | place: Denmark | collected 2008/2010 ... | reverse complement strand
GTTCGCGCCCAGACGATGGTCATTGCCGGCGGACGCGACGGAGATGCGCAGCAAATCGGCATATTCATCAACTGCCTTGATAACTGCCGTCAGAATCAGCATAAACTGAGCGGAAGTCGCCGGGTCGTCGCCGGGCTCAAGCAGGTTGTAGCCGGTGTTGGTGGACATCGACCAGTTGTTGTGCTTGCCGGAGCCGTTGACGCCCGCAAAAGGCTTCTCGTGCAGCAGGCACACCAGACCGTGGCGCTGGGCAATTTTCTTCATCATTTCCATCGTCAGCTGATTGTGGTCGGTTGCGACGGAGGTGATAGAAAAAATCGGGGCAAGTTCGTGCTGTGCGGGGGCAACTTCATTGTGCTCGGTCTTGGCGAGGATGCCCAGCTTCCACAGCTCTTCGTTCAGATCGGTCATGAACGCCTGAACGCGCGGCTTAATCGAGCCGAAATAGTGGTCTTCCAGCTCCTGCCCCTTCGGCGGCTTGTTGCCGAACAGGGTGCGGCCGGTGAAAATCAAGTCCTTGCGCTGGTCGTAGAGCGCCTTGTCAACAAGGAAATACTCCTGCTCCGGGCCGACGGTGGAGGTTACGCGCGTTGCGTCACGGCCGAAGAGCTTCAGCACGCGAACCGCCTGCGTGGACAGCGCCTCCATCGAGCGCAGCAGCGGCGTCTTCTGGTCGAGCGCTTCGCCGCCGTAGGAGCAGAACGCCGTCGGGATGCACAGCACGCCATCCTTGATGAAGGCGTAGCTGGTGGGATCCCACGCCGTATAGCCGCGGGCTTCAAACGTGGAGCGCAGACCGCCGGAGGGGAACGAGGAAGCGTCCGGCTCACCGCGGACGAGTTCCTTGCCGCTGAATTCGAGGATAATCTTGCCGCCGTCCTTGGGCGAAATGAAGCTGTCGTGCTTTTCAGCGGTGATGCCGGTCAGGGGCTGGAACCAGTGCGTATAATGCGTAACGCCGCGTTCCACTGCCCAGTCCTTCATGGCATTTGCCACGACGTTGGCCACCTGCGGGTCAAGGGGCGTACCATCAGTGATGGTTTTGTGCAGCGCCTTGTAAATATCCTTGGGCAGACGCTTCTGCATGACGGCGTCATTGAAAACGCTGCTGCCGAAAAGCTCTTCGATGTTGGCCATCCGGGATTCCTCCTCCAAAGTCATTTCGCTCTTGAAAGCATTCCAGCGGCGGGGGAAAGCGGCTCTGCTTTCCGTCGCGCTCCTCGTAAAACGCGTTTTTTTCGCATTTACGAAGAAAAGGGCAACTGCGAGAACGAATGAAATTCATCTCACAGCGCCCTTGCTGTTGACAACAAGTATAGCGGCTTGGAAAGGATTTGTCAAGGGCTTTTTTTGCATTGATTCTGTTTTTTCCCTTCAAAAACGACAAAAAAACGAAAATGCCGAACGTTCGCAAAAAGCTGCAAACGCCCCGAATGCGGAAAAAATGGGCGCTGGTGTGAATCTTGCTGTTCGCAGCCCGAAGCCGATGAAGCGAAAAAGTGCAGGATGAGACTAAAAATGCAGGAAACGGGACGAAAATACAGCGAAACGGACAAACACAGAAGAACACGGTTTCCCTTGACAAAAAAGCGGAAAAGCATTATTGTATTAGGAAGAGTTCTGCACCGGCTGGAAATGCATTCGAGCCGACAAGGGAGGGGAAAAACAATGAGCTTTCCCGTGCATCCGTGGAAAGTAGTCGAACGCGGCTGGCAGCCCAATACCCAGCGCTTCGCCGAGTCGCTGATGTCGCTGGCGAACGGCTATATGGGTCTGCGCGGCAATTTTGAGGAAGATTATTCCGGCGACAGCTTTCAGGGAACGTATCTGGGCGGCGTGTGGTATCCCGATAAGACACGCGTCGGATGGTGGAAAAAAGGCTATCCGGAGTATTATGCGAAGGTTATCAACGCCATCAACCTCATCGGCATTCATGTCATCATCGACCAGCATCCGCTCGACCTCAGCCGCGCGACGGTCTGGGAATATGAACGCGAGGTGGATATGCGCACGGCCGTGCTGTACCGCCACGCCTGCGTGGATATGGACAAGGGCAGCCTGACGCTGGACACTTGGCGCTTTGTGTCGATGGATACGAAGGAGCTGCTGGCGATTCGCTATCAGGTGACGCCGTCGTTTGATTGCCGGATGGAGATTTCGCCCTATCTGGATGGCAACGTCCGCAATCTTGATGCGAACTACGACCAGTCCTTCTGGAACATGGTGGATGGCGAGGGCTGGGATGAGCGCGGCGGCGTGCTGGTGCAGACGAAGCCGAATCCCTACGGCGTACAGCGCTTCACCGTCGCGGCGGCAATGACGAACCGCGTTGAGGGCATCGACTATATTGATATGGCGTCCAAAGCCGGCTACTGCGCTGCGCTCTATGCGGGCGATATTCACTCCGGCACGACTGTCTCGGTGGAAAAGTACGTCGCCGTGTTCACCAGCCGTGACCACGACAAAGACCAGCTGATGGATTTGGCGATGGCGGCGGCGCAGCAGGCGTGCGACGAGGGATGGCAAAAGGCGCTCAAAGCGCATCAGGCGGCGTGGCACGAGCGCTGGGAAATGGCGGATGTGCAGATTGAGGGCGACGACAGCGCGCAGCAGGGCATCCACTTTAACCTCTTCCAGCTGCTCAGCACCTACACGGGCAGCGACGCACGCCTCAACATCGGCCCGAAAGGCTACACGGGCGAGCGCTTCGGCGGATCGACGTACTGGGATACGGAAGCTTACTGCCTGCCGGTGTTTCTGGCGATTCGCGGGGCGGACACGGCGCGCCAGCTGCTGCTTTACCGCTATCACCATCTCGAAGCGGCGAAGCGCAACGCGGCGAACCTCGGTATGCCCGGCGCACTCTATCCCGTTTCGACCATCAACGGCAGCGAGTGTCACAACGAGTGGGAAGTCGCGTTCGAGGGCATCCACCGCAATGCCGCGATTGTCCACGCTATCTTTGAGTACACGATGTACACGGGGGACGAAACGTACCTGCTTGGCGAGGGCGTCGAGGTGATGGCGGAAATCGCGAAATTCTGGGTTGGGCGCGTGCATTTCAATCAGCGGACGCAGAAGTACATGATTTTCGGCGTGACCGGCCCGAACGAGTACGAGAACAACGTCAACAACAATTGGTACACCAACCGCATGGCAGCGTGGTGCCTGGAGTATTTTGTGGAGACATGCGCCAAGCTGGATGACGACCGCTTGGAAGCCTTGCAGATTACGCCGGACGACCTCAAGCACATGCAGGACATTGCCGACCGCATGTATTATCCTGACGACCGCGGTCTGGGTATTTTTCCACAGCATGACGCCTTTCTGGACAAGGATTTGCGCCCCGCGTCCGACATCCCGGCGGAGGAGCGCCCTATCTATATGCACTGGTCGTGGGATCGCATCCTGCGTTCGGGGTACATCAAGCAGCCGGATGTGCTGATGGGCTTGTACTTCCTCAACCACGTCTACGACACCGAAACGCTCCGGCGGAATTTTGACTTCTATGCGCCGCTGACGCTGCACGAATCAGGCTTGTCGCCCTGCATCCATTCGATTATGGCGGCGCAGCTTGGTGAAAAAGACCTCGCCGTGGCGATGTACAAGCGGACGGCGCGCTATGATTTGGACAACATCAATCAGGATTCGCAGGACGGGCTGCATATCACCAGCATGTCCGGCTCGTGGCTGGCGATTGCGAAGGGCTTTGCGGGAATGCGCACGCTCGGCGGACTGCGCTTCAAACCGTTTCTGCCGGATTGCTGGAATGGATACAGCTACAAATTCAATTACCGCGGGCGCATCATCGAACTGCGCGTGAAGCCCAAAGGCGTGACGCTGACACTGATTTCCGGCGAGCCGATCAGCGTGACGATTTACGGCCATCCGTATGAACTCGAAGATGTGCTGACCGTTCCACTGGAAGGGTAATCTGCCCAAAGCAAAAGGGGAGAAAGAAACAGGCTTTCCCCTTTTTTTGCGTGGAAAGACGTAATTTTCCGCGTTTTCTGCCCTGCTTTTGCCCTGTTCATTTGGGCAGAAATGTGCTATAATGTACCTATGCGCAGGGGGGCTGACCCCTTGCGGTGAAGGAGTGCGAAATATGTTTGAGCCCCGCGTGAAGAACGGACAGACGGACTTGCTGATGAAGGCGCTGTTGTCGCTGGAATCAACGGACGAGGCGTATCGCTTCTTCGAGGATTTGTGTACCATTGCGGAAATCAAGAGCATGGCGCAGCGCATCGAGGTGGCGAAGATGCTCCGCGAACATGCCACCTATCAGGAAATTGCCCGTCAGACGGGTGCATCCTCCGCAACCATCAGCCGCGTCAACCGGGCGCTGCTTTATGGCGCGAACGGCTATACGGCGGTGCTGGATGCCATGGAAAATGCCGCGGAAAAGGAAAAGAAAGATTGAGGAAACAAAAATGGATTTAAGTATGCTCAACCCGCAGCAGCGCTTGGCAGCGGAAACGCTGGAAGGCCCGGTGCTGATTCTGGCGGGAGCCGGTTCTGGAAAAACAAGAGTGCTGACCCACAGGATCGCCTATTTAATGGAAGAAAAGGGTGTAAACCCATGGAATATCCTGGCGATCACATTTACCAATAAAGCGGCGGCGGAGATGCGCGAGCGTGTGGATAAGATTGTGGGGGAAGGCGCGGAGGCGATCTGGGTCAGCACGTTCCATTCGAGCTGCGTTCGGATTCTGCGCCGGTTTATCGACCGTCTGGGATATGACACGAATTTTACTATCTATGACGGCGACGACCAGAAAACGCTGATGAAGCAGGTGCTCAAGAAAATGCAGGCGGATCCGAAGCAGTTTAAGGAGCGGGCGGTGCTGTCACGGATTTCTGCGGCGAAAAATGACCGGATCACGGCGGATGAGTTCGAGCAGCAGGCGGGAGCGGACTTCCGGGAGAAAAAGATTGCTCAGATTTACCGGGAATACCAGAAAGAACTCAAGAAGAATAATGCCCTGGATTTCGACGATCTGCTGGTGAAAACGGTAGAACTTTTCGAGGCAAACGCGGATGTGCTGGAATATTATCAGGATAAATTCCGGTATATCATGGTGGACGAGTACCAGGACACGAACCTTGTACAGTTTAAGCTGGTCGATCTGCTGGCAAAGAAGTACAGAAATATCTGTGTGGTCGGTGATGATGACCAGTCGATCTACAAATTCCGCGGGGCAAATATCGAAAATATTTTAAGTTTTGAGAAAGCATTTCCGGGCGCACGCGTTATCAAGCTGGAGCAGAACTACCGTTCCACCCAGAGCATCCTGAACGCGGCAAATGAGGTGATCCGCCACAACCGCGGCAGAAAGGACAAGACGTTGTGGACGGCGAATGACGAGGGACCGAAGGTGCGCTTCCGTCAGTATGATACGGCATACGAGGAGGCGGACGCCATTATCCGTGATATTGAGCGTGAGAAAGAAGAGAAAAATGCGGAATATTCGGATTTTGCCGTGCTGTACCGTACCAATGCACAGTCGCGTCTTCTGGAGGAAAAATGTATTTATTACAGCATTCCGTACCGGCTGGTCGGTGGCGTCAATTTCTATCAGCGCAAGGAAATCAAGGATATTCTCTGCTATTTAAAGACGATTGCGAATGGGCGCGATGATCTGGCGGTTCAGCGTGTCATCAATGTGCCGAAGCGCGGCATCGGTGCGACCTCGATCGGAAAAGTGACGATCTATGCGTCTGCCAATGGCATGAGCTTTTATGATGCGCTGCTGCGCGTGCGCGGCGTGCCGACGATCGGCAAGGCGGCGGATAAGATCGAGAAGTTTACGGAGCAGATCGAAAACTTCCGGTCGCGGCTTTCGGCCCTTTCGATCCCGGAACTTATTGAGGCGATTCTGGAAGAGACGGGATATAAGAAGGATCTGGAGGCGGAAGGCGAGATCGAGGGAGAAACACGTCTGCAGAACGTGGAAGAGCTGGTTAATAAGGCGACCGGCTATATGAGCACGGCGGAGGAACCGACGCTGGACGGATTTTTGGAGGAGGTTGCGCTGGTAGCGGATGTAGATAGTCTGGACGAATCCGAAAACAGGATTGTCCTGATGACTTTGCACGGCGCAAAAGGTCTGGAATTTCCGTATGTCTATTTAAGCGGCATGGAGGACGGGCTGTTTCCGAGCAGCATGTCCATCTTTTCGGATGATAAGGACGCCATCGAAGAAGAACGGCGTCTCTGCTATGTCGGAATCACCCGTGCGGAGAAAGAACTGACGCTGACGGCGGCGAGACAGCGCATGGTCAATGGAGAAACGCGGTTTGCGAAGGTCAGCCGCTTCATCGAGGAGATTCCGCCGCAGCTTCTGGACGAGGAAGAGCAGCCGACCGTCTTTGGACGGGCTGCTGGTATGAGCCGGGGCGGACGCGGATTTGAAGATTCGGGGACTTCTGGCTGGACAACGGGCAGCTTTGGTGTATCTGGCGCGGGAGACGGCGATCGGGTGCGGATTGGCGGAATGTCTGGAAAACACCCTCTTTCAGAGAACGATGCCGCCTGGGAGCGCGGCGCAGCCCGGATGAGCGGCTGGGGCGGTGTGAATGGTTCCGGAAGTGCTGGTTCTAGCCGCACGCTGGATCCATATAAGAGCGCTTATAGTTCCAGCAGCCGTCCAGCCAGCCCGGCACCGTCATTTGGCAAGGCATTTACGGTCCAGAAGGCCGACCATCTTTCCTACGGCGAGGGCGACCGAGTCCGCCACCTCAAATTTGGCGAGGGAACGGTGCAGAAGATCGCGGACGGCGGCAAGGATTTTGAGGTGACGGTTAATTTTGACCGCGTGGGCGTGAAAAAAATGTTCGCTTCATTTGCAAAACTGGTGAAATGTTAGACCGTGTTTGCCGTATTGTTACGGGACACGTATGCGAAAACAGTAATGCCGTATTAAAACATTTTCGCCAGATCCAATAAAAAATATAGTAAAATCGGCTGAGAGATGGTATAATAAAATCAAGAATTGCGGATCAAAACGCGGGAAAGGATGTGGAGTGTATGAATAAATTTGATATGATGAGCAAAGATGCGCTCTCCAGAGTAGAAGAGATCATGAATGCAACCAAACTGAATGAATTCCTTCACAGAAAAGAAGAAGAGGAGAAACAGAAAAACTGTATTCTCTGGATTTTAGCCATTATCGGTATTGTAGCAGCAGTTGCAGCGATTGCATACGGCGTATATCGTTTCTTTACTCCAGATTATCTGGAAGATTTCGAGGACGACTTCGATGATGATTTCGACGACGATTTCTTCGAGGATGAGAGCGACGAGAAAGAAAAGAAAGACTGATAGTGATAATTTAGTCAATGAATCAGAATAAATACTGCGCGGAACCGGAAAATCGGTTTCACGCAGTATTTTTTATGCCATAGGAAAGTTTGTAGATAAGTTTGTATTTTTTATATCTTGGAAAAAGAAAAAAATTCCTGTATACTATAAAGATATGAATTAGAACCGCAGATGGAAATTAGCTGTGAGTTGAAGAAGCATTTGCAGTTGGTGATTATAGTGCGGTAAAAGCCACTGAGAGAAGGAGCTATATAGTTATCAATGAAAAAAGGTGAGATTTACGAAGGAACTGTAGAACGGATTGAGTTTCCAAATAAGGGCGTAGTTGTGATAGATGGAGAGAAAGCGATCGTCAAAAATGCGCTTCCGGGACAGAAGCTCCGGTTCCGTATCAATAAAAAGCGCGGCGGTCGATGCGAGGGTATGCTTTTGGAGGTTGTCGAGCACTCAAAGTTAGAGACGGCAGAGGATGTATGCCCGCATTTTGGTATCTGCGGCGGATGTCTTTATCAGCCGATTCCGTATGAGGAACAGCTTGCGATCAAGGAAAAACAGGTTCGTTCCCTTCTGGATGCGGTATGTCCGGAATATGAGTTTGAGGGCATCTTAGGCAGCCCGCTGGTGCAGGGCTACCGGAATAAGATGGAGTTTTCCTTCGGTGATGAGGTCAAGGATGGTCCTATGTCGCTGGGAATGCACAAGCGCGGCAGTTTTTATGATGTGGTTACAACCGGCGAATGCCATATCGTGCATCCGGATTTTTGCAAGATTCTTGTCTGTACAAAAGAATATTTTGAGGAAAAGAAAGTTGGATTTTATAAAAAAATGCAGCATACCGGCTATTTGCGCCATCTTCTGGTGCGCCGTGCGATCAAGACAGGGGAGATTCTGGTCGATCTGATCACGACGACACAGACGGATACCTTTGAGGGAACCGAGGAAGCACTTTTACGGGGATGGACGGAGCGCCTTCAGGCACTTCCTATGGAGGGAAGCTTTGCGGGCATTCTGCATACCAAAAATGATACATTGGCGGATGCCGTAAAAGATGAGGGGACGGACATTCTGTTCGGACGCGAGCATTTTTACGAAGAGCTCTTAGGGCTGCGGTTCCAGATCTCGCCGTTTTCTTTTTTCCAGACGAACTCATTGGGCGCGGAGGTACTGTACGAGAAAACGCGTGAGTATGTGGGTGAGACGAAGGGAAAAGTCGTATTTGACCTTTACAGCGGCACCGGCACGATCGCGCAGATCCTCGCACCGGTGGCGGAGAAAGTAGTCGGCGTGGAGATTGTCGGGGAAGCAGTCGAGGCGGCCCGTGAGAATGCGGCGCGCAACGGACTTGGCAACTGCGAATTTCTGGCGGGGGATGTCCTCAAAGTGGTGGACGAGCTGGAAGAAAAGCCGGATCTGATCGTTCTGGATCCGCCGCGCGACGGAATCCATCCGAAGGCGATCGGAAAGATTTTGAATTTTGGCGTCAGCCACATGGTTTATGTGTCCTGCAAACCAACCAGCCTTGCGAGGGATCTGGAACCGATCCAGGCGGCAGGATATCAGGTGGATAAGGTGTGCTGCGTGGATATGTTCCCGCATACTGCCAATTGTGAGACGGTGGTTTCATTGACGCGGAAGAAATAAGATCCCAAAATGAATGTGGGAAAAATGGATGAAACAAAAGAGAATGAAATAAAACCATCCGGGGCAACGAGATGTTTGTCAGCCGGAAAGAAAAGTCGGTCACGCGTGCAAGCATCCTGGTGGCGTATAAAAAAGCGCAGGAGCTTGGCTGCGTGACCGGACCAAAGCAGCTGGGAGTGTTTGGGGCAAGCTATCTGTATCCGGTGTTCCTGAGGCTGGGGATTATCTGCGCCAGTGCTGGTTGATTTCCGCCCCGAAAAACAGGATGCAGATGCAGGCGTACAGCCACAGCATCAGGATCACGACGGCGGTCAAGCTGCCGTACATATAAGAATAATTACCGAAATAGTTGAAGTAGATGGAAAATCCGTAGGAACATCCGATCCATCCGACGGTGGAAATCAGCGCACCGGGAAGCTGGAGACGGATATCCTGCCGTTCATAGGGCAGCCAGGTGTACAGCGCGACGAAAAAGAGCGTCAGCAGCGCCAGCGCAAGAAACGTCCGGAGACTAATCAGGCAGGAAACGAATCTGTCCAGCATCGGAAAGTAACGGAATAGCAGGCGCTGCAGGGAGGAACCGAACACCATCAGAACCAGGGAGAAAATGCACATCAGGAGAAAAACGATGGTATAGCCAGAGTTGATGATACGTCCTAAAAGGTAATTTCTGCGCTTGCGGCAGCCGATGATCCGGTTTAAGCCGCGCTCGATCCCAAGCATGCCGCGGGCAGCCGACCAGATGGTTGCCACGGTGGTAACCGAGAGCAGGGCAGCCGGGGATACAGTCTGGATGTCCTGGATTACCGATTCAATCAGCGGGTGGATGCTGGAGGGAAGAAGCTGTGTCATCACGTGCATCAGATCCTCCGGGCTGACGGCGGGGATGAGTTGGATCAGCGTCAGCAGAATCATGATAAAAGGTGCGGCGGAGAGAACGATAAAAAAAGAAGCCTGGGCGGCGTACACCGTGACTTCGTCTTTGATGAAATCGTTGTAAATCCGTTTACAGTTCAGGAGAAAAGAAAGCATGGAAAACCTCGCTTGATTTATGTTATTAAGAAAATATCCGTAACCGGCTCATTTCCCTTTGAAGAATGGCTGACGATAGGTGAATGCCATTTCAGTGTTATTAAAAGTATATTATCATGAGGTCGAAAAAATAGCAACGGATTTGCCTGTCTTGACGAAAACACCGGTTTCCCGTATGATAACAGGATAGAAATGATTCGGGTCTGCAGGGCATAAGGATGGCAGTGATGCGGACAGCAGCCAAAATCAGCCGGCAGCCAATTGGAAGATGGGACATGGGAGGAAACAAAATGATCGCAATCACAGCATGTGCGGCAGCCGTGACAGCGGGGCTTTTGCTCCGCTCGGAATATGAAAAAAAACATTTTGTGACCGACCAGTATGAGATAGAGAGTCCGAAGCTGCCGGATGGCGCTGCGTTCCGCTGCGTATTTTTGTCGGATCTGCATGATAATGTGTATGGAACGGACAATGAGCCGCTGGTGGCAGCGATCCGCGCATTCAAGCCAGATGCGGTGCTGATCGGCGGCGATATGATGGTCTGTAAGGGAAAAGGAGATTTAACCGTCACGGTATCGCTTCTGGAAAAATTGACCCCCTTTGTGCCGGTTTACTATGCGAACGGAAATCATGAGGAGCGGATGAACCGGGAGCGGGATGTGTACGGAGATTTGTATGATCGGTTCCAGATAGAATTAAAACGTCTGGGGGTTCATTATTTGTCGGATCGGAGCGAGGAGATCAATCCGTGGATCCGGGTGACTGGGTGCAATTTGCGGGAGATATATTATAAGCATCATTTCACGGTGCCGGAACTGCCGATGGAAGAGCTTTCGGAGCGGGTTGGAACTGCGGCAGAGAAGACGTGTTTTCATCAGATGAAAGAATCGTTTTCTTCTGACTTGGCGGAAAAGGAGCGAGAAGCCGGACATGAAATGTATGAGATATTATTATTTCATTCTCCCCTCTTTTTTGAGACCTGCCGGAAATGGGGCGCGGATCTGACGCTTTGCGGACATTTCCACGGCGGAACCATCCGGATCCCGGGGCTGGGAGGCGTGATGACGCCGCAGTACCAGTTTTTCCTGCCATGGTGCGCCGGACGGTTTGATGCGGACGGAAAGACGATGATCGTCAGCCGGGGGCTTGGGAACAGCATCATTCCGTTCCGGTTCAATAACCGGCCGGAAGTAGTTTTGATAGAACTCAAAGGTCAAAATTGATCATACAGAGGGAGGAAAGACGTGAGCAAGGAACAGTACATCGAGTTCCCGGAGGAATACACACGCCGGGAGCTGAA
>ERZ779922.2329-NODE-2329-length-11340-cov-4.190696_pt1 | contig 11340 bp, 8 predicted proteins | sample MGYA00511544_ERZ779922 | MGnify/ENA primary metagenome ERZ779922 (study PRJEB29588, sample SAMEA2154516) | human gut metagenome | biome: human gut; feature: human-associated habitat; material: faeces | place: Denmark | collected 2008/2010 ... | reverse complement strand
TGGTGACGATAAGCCGGCGGACGCGCCCGGCGGCGAATGCCTCCAGTACGCGGTAGTAGGCCTCGTGAAACCACCGGAACTCCAGAAAGGGATAGACTCCGGCGGCAAACAGGCCGAACGGAGGCAAATCCCCCGCAGAAGCCGGTTCTGCGGGGGACAAGTCCTTCAATACATCTATATTCATAGGTCAGTAGTTTTTAAGCTCCGCCCGGTGGCACGGCGCTGCCGAAGGGAAGCGGAGGGTTTCGATACGCACGGGTCATTCCAGAATCGCCGCATCCGACAATCGCAGAACAGCGTTCAACTTTTCGAACAGCAACGGAAAAACGGAACCGCCCGTTGCAGCGGGTATCGAAAACCAAGAACAATGTGTTCGGAAAAAGACCGCAGGAGGCGCCGCTCCGGATGGGATGTGCGATCTTGCGGAGTCGAATCAGAAGAGGTACTCCTTAAGCTCGGAAAAGGAGAAATCGTTGGGGCGTTCCCCCGCTTGGTCGGATGTATGGAATTCCCACCAGACGGGAACCAGGTCGTCGATTCGGTCGGCGTCGCCTTCGGGCAGACACACCTTCGAACGATAGACTACGATCGAGGCGACGAAACGACACTCTTTCGAACCGTAGTCGAATGAAAACGAACCGGAATAGAAACTCTTCTCCCCGATTTCATCCAACAGCTTGCGAGCGACGATACCGTATAACTCCGGAATAATTGGATAGGTCATCGTAAAAGAATTTAGTTCAATAAAAATTTTGCATAAACAAAATAAATCGTTTAACTTTGCAAGACAAAGATAAGTTCAATTTTTGAATTTAATACAAGAGAATCAAAATATTTACCATAAAAAATTTTGATACGATATGACGGGGGATCGCTTAAAACTATTGAGAAAGACAATAGGTCTGACACAAGAGCAGTTAGCTCAACGATTAGGCATCGGAAAGGCCGCCCTTTCGATGATCGAAACGGGCAAGGCGGCGCTCTCGTCCCGGAACAAGAACATCCTGGTTCAAGAATTGAATGTCAATCCGGACTGGCTCGATGGCGGAGAAGGGGAAATGTTCAATGCCGAACCCGATCTGACCGCCTACATGCACCGCACGGACAACACGCTGCCGCTGCAAAGCGTCCCCCTCTACTCCATAGAAGGGACGGCGGGCCTGGTGCCGCTCTTCGCCGATCACGCGCAGACGCGGCCCGTCAATTTCATCCACATCCCCAACCTGCCCAAGTGCGACGGTGCCATCTATATCGTGGGCGACTCGATGTACCCGCTGCTCAAAAGCGGCGACATCGTACTTTACAAACAGCTCAAGGATATCGGCGACATCTTCTGGGGCGACATGTACCTGCTCTCGATCGACATCGACGGCGAAGAGTACATCACGGTCAAATACATCCAAAAATCCGAGCGGGAAGGGTACGTGAAACTCGTCAGTCAGAACCCCCATCACGCCGACAAAGAGGTGGCCGTGGACCGCATCCGGGCCCTCGCCCTGGTCAAGGCCAGTATCCGGATGAATTCGATCCGGTAGCACGAAATCGCGCGAGCCGTTACGGGCCGTACCCGAAACCGGATTTCGGTGCAGCGTTCCAAATGTTCCGGTTGCGATGCCCGCAGCCGGGATTTCTTCCTATTTATAATTACAAAAAGCACAAAAAAAGCAAAGTTTTAACCAAATAATATTTTTTTAATTACGATTTGTGAGTTTTATCCGGAATATATTTCCTATATTTGTGGCATTATATTATAATGTTTTCGACAAAGGAAGGCAGGGTCGAATCGATCGAAACCGTGCCGGACACAGAAAACGACCCAATAAAGCAACCTTATTATATTACTAATTCACATACAGCAATGAATGAAAACAAGGTACAAGAGCTGCAAGATGTCGTGATCCGCTTTTCGGGCGACTCCGGTGACGGCATGCAGCTTACTGGCACGCTCTTTTCCGACACTTCAGCCTTGCTCGGCAACGGAATCTCGACATTCCCCGACTATCCCGCCGAAATCCGCGCCCCGCAAGGTACCGTAGCGGGTGTATCCGGATTCCAGGTGCACTTCGGAGCCAAAAGACAGCTCAACCCGGGCGACTTCTGCGACGTACTGATCGCAATGAACCCTGCGGCACTGAAGGCGAACCGCAAATGGCTCAAGCCGGGTGCAACGGTAATCCTCGACGAGGACTCCATTACCGAAGAGCACCTTCGGAAAGCGGGTTTCGCAACGCTCGACCCGATCCGGGAGCTGAACCTGGAAGATTTCAACGTGGTCGTTCCGAACATTACGGAGATGACCAAGGCGGCTTTAGCGGATTCCGGTCTGGACAACAAAGCGATGGTCAAGTGCAAAAACATGTTCGCACTGGGTATCTGCTTCTACCTCTACAACCGTCCGGAAGATCATGCAAAGCGTTACCTCGATTCAAAATTTGCGAAGAAAAATCCGGCCATAGCCGAAGCCAACAAACGCGCTATCGACGCCGGTTACAACTATGCCGCCAATACGCATCAGTTCGCCAATACATACACCGTGGCTTCGGGCCAGATGGAGAAAGGCACCTACCGGTCGATCAGCGGTAACGTCGCAACGGCATGGGGTCTTTGCGCCGCATCCGAGAAGAGCGGTCTGCCCCTCTTCTGCGGTTCGTACCCTATCACTCCGGCTACCGTCATTCTCGAGGAACTCGCCAAACGCAAGGACCTCGGTGTGAAAACCGTACAGGCCGAAGACGAAATCGCGGGTATCTGTACGGCCATCGGCGCTTCGTTCGCCGGCAACTTCGCCGTGACGACCACTTCGGGTCCCGGTCTTTCGCTCAAGAGCGAGGCATTGGGTCTGGCCGTGATGACCGAGCTTCCGCTGGTAGTCGTGGACGTACAGCGCGGCGGCCCCTCGACGGGTCTTCCGACCAAGACCGAGCAGAGCGACCTTCAGCAGGCCCTCTACGGCCGCAACGGAGAAAGCCCGGTAGCGGTCATCGCCGCCTCGATGCCGAGCGACTGCTTCCACTACGCATTCGAGGCCGGTCGTATCGCCATGGAGCACATGACGCCGGTAGTGCTTCTCTCGGACGGATTCATCGCCAACGGTTCCGAACCGTGGAAGATCCCTTCGATGAAGGATTACCCGACCATCAACCCGCCGATCATCGACAAAACCGAGGACGGAGGCCCTTTCATGCCCTACGCCCGCAACGAGAAGCTGGCACGCAGTTGGGCATTCCCCGGCAAAGCAGGTCTGGAGCACCGTGTAGGCGGACTGGAGAAAGACAAGCTGAAAGGCAGTATCTCGATCGACCCACAGAATCACCAGGAAATGACGAACCTGCGTGCCGCGAAAATCGCCAAGATCGCCGACTACATCCCGCACCAGACGGTTTACGGCGACCCGGAAGGCGATCTGCTCGTAGTAGGTTGGGGCGGTACACGCGGACACCTGCAGAATGCCGTCGATAAAATGCGTGCCGAAGGCAAGAAAGTTTCGCTCTGCCACTTCAACTACATCAACCCGCTGCCGCACGGCGTCGCCGACATCTTCAAGCGCTTCAAGAAGATCGTGGTTTGCGAGCTCAACGAAGGACAGTTCGCCAACTACCTGCGCGGCAAATTGCAGCAATTCGACTACGAACAGTACAACAAGTGCGAAGGCCAGCCGTTCACGGTGACCGAGCTCACGAACAAGTTTCACTCTTTACTGAAATAAAGCCATGGCAGATTACAAATATACTCCGGCAGACTTCAAAAGCGACCAGGAAGTAAGATGGTGTCCCGGCTGCGGTGACCACGCAATTCTGAATGCCGTACAGCGGGCCCTGCCCGAAATTGCCGACCAGACCGATACGCCGCACAACCTCTTCACGTTCATCTCGGGCATCGGCTGCTCGTCGCGCTTCATTTACTATATGAAGACCTTCGGCTTCCACTCCATCCACGGACGTGCCAATGCCGTGGCTACGGGCGTGAAGGTCGCCAACCCGCGCCTGAACGTCTGGGTGACGACCGGTGACGGCGACTCGCTGGCCATCGGCGGCAACCACTTCATCCACGCCATCCGCCGCAACGTGGACCTGAACGTCATCCTCTTCAACAACGAGATCTACGGACTGACGAAGGGACAGTACTCGCCCACATCGAAGCTCGGCAAGATCACCAAGACGTCGCCCTACGGAACGGTCGAGAAGCCGTTCAACCCGGGCGAACTGGTCATCGGCGCCAAGGGCACGTTCTTCGCCCGCTCGATCGACATGGAGGTACAGCTCTCGAAGGAGTGCATGGTGGCTGCTGCGATGCACCGGGGCATGTCGGTGGTCGAGGTGATGCAGAACTGCGTGATCTTCAACGACGGAACTCACGCCAGTGTTGCTACCAAAGAAGGACGCGCTAAGAACGCTATCTACCTGGAACATGGCAAACCGATGTTATTTGGTGAAAATAAGGAATTCGGATTGATGCAGGAAGGCTTCGGGCTGAAAGTAGTGAAACTTGGTGAGAACGGTGTCACAGAAAAAGATATCCTTATCCACGACGCACACTGCCAGGACAATACGCTTCAATTGAAACTGGCTTTGATGGAAGGTCCTGACTTCCCGATTGCACTCGGTGTAATCCGTGATGTAGATGCTCCAACTTACAATGATGCTGTCGCTGAACAAATCGAAGAAATCAAAGGCAAGAAAAAATATCATAATTTTCAGGAGCTGCTAATGACTAATGATACTTGGGAAGTGAAGTAATTCACTGCTCATCAATAATATAAGAGCTGGAGGAAGGATAAAACATCCCTTTCTCCAGCTTTCATTATAAATACACCTCAAGTTTGTTTAAAGGTCATCTTCAGTCATCCCACAGCATACTGGGCGTCACCCCACAAGCCGTGGTTTGTTTCATGCCATGAAACCATTTGTTTCTCACCGAGAAACGAAATGTTTCAAACAGGGAAACTATTAGTTTCAAAGGTTGAAACAAAGTGTTTCCCTATAAGAAAGCATACTTTTGTTAAAATCTAGTGTATAACCACCTTCTATACAAAGGTTACAACATTAAGGTTGGCTATTACGGAGATAAGGAAATTGATTTTATCGGAGAGAAGAATGGAGAAAAACTATATATACAGGTCGCTTTAAAAATAGATGGCGACACAGCAGAAAGAGAATTTGGAAACTTACTAAAGATACAGGACAACTATCCAAAAATAGTGGTAACAGAAGATACATTCAGCAGAAACAGCTACGAGGGTATACGCCATTGTTCTATACGCCAGTTCTTAATGGAGTAAACCATACAATATACGAAAAATAAATGCAGTACACCATCGGGTTGCCACGAGCAATCAAATCGCCTTTGGTGTGCTGCATTTACATTTGAATCAAGTCATCTATAATACCGTGGATTCTGCTGCAAGACGGGCGGCAATGTCCATTGTTAGTTAGTAATAGACAGATCGGTTACCTTATACGGATGCTTTACTGCTGCATGGGCAGCTTTCTGGGCAACAGCTTTTCGTGCCTCATCCAGCCCTTCCGGGGCATAAGGATTCCCGATTACATTGTGTTTGAAGATGCGTTCGAACCAGGTACAAGCAGCGGTATAACGTCCAATCTTCACATCCAGATGATAGCCGTCCCGATTCAGATGGTCGCCGATGAAAGAGGTACGCGCATTTTGTATGGCAGTGCCCGAAGGGATGACAATCTTTATCTTATTCACCTTAGCCGCTTTCTTCACTGCATCGGCAATAGCCTGATACATGGTGAGTTGATTGCAGTTGTAGTTTTTAAATCCACTATGCCTAGAAGTAGACGCATACGCCCAAGTTTGGTGCAGCATCAGCTTTGTTTTCTTTGGAAGGCGTACTTTTACATATTCTATGAGCTCGGGAAGAGAGGCTTCATACGTCTCATACATTCCCGAAAAAGGACTTGCCTGTTGCAGGCTGACGTAATCCCAGTCTTCATCTGCCAGCACCGCTTCCAAAGACATCTTGCCTTTTTCCCGTTTCTTTCCATCCGTACCGATTTTCCGGTAGGCATAGGCAGGAGCATTGTCACGGGCATTTTTCACATGACGTTCCAGGGAACAGCCGCCAATAAACATATTGCCGATTATGGTTGAAATGCCTTCGGCTTCGGCAAGTTCATGCAGATATTGCTCCACGGCATCTTGGGAGAAGCTGTTGCCGATGGCAAGTATCCTGACCGTTTTTTGCTGCGCATACACTCCTCCGGCAAGAAGGAGCAGTATGCACATACAAATCACTACAATCTTATATTGCTTCATCACATTCAAATATAACTAAACTTATCGGTTATTTCTCTTTTTCATGTAATAATCTCTCATCAGATACCACGCTTTCTTACGCATACCTTGGTCGGATATGAGCCCTTTGCGGTTCCAGCCATCCTGATTGGTGGGGTGGAAACGGAATGGGGAACGGAAGTCGAACAGAATCCAGGGAGATACGCCACGCAGGTTCGGGATATTGTCGAACATACGGATATTATCCCTATACAGACGTGCCTGGTATTCCTCACTCCAAGAACTGACTACATTCTCATCACCGGACTGACCGTACAATGCTTCGCCGCCAAATTCCGAGATAATCAACGGTTTGTCCGTCACTACTTCCCATATAGCGTCTTTCGGTTCCACAGGCCACGGATGATACCAGCCCATATATTTATTGATAGCTACGACGTCCAGTTGGGAAGTAAAAGAATCTTCCATTACAAAACGCTGTTTTTCGCTATTGAAGTGCACAAGGTCGAAAGCGGCAACATACAGGCGGGTAGTGTCCAGTTGCTTTCCCGTTTCGAGCAGGGAAGTAAGGAATTCATTCCGTTCTTTGGAAGGCTGTGTTTCATTGGCGACACCCCAATAACCTACCGCGCAGCGGTTCTGATCACGCTTAATCATTTCAGAAAGCATCCTCTGCGCTTTCTTACGGGTATCATTGTCTGTAAAGTCAATGCCTTGCCAAATGGGAATCTCCTGCCAGAGAAGGAAGCCCATCTTTTCCGCCAGGCGTACCGTGTACTCATTCTGCGGATAATGAGCCAGGCGAATCATGTTCACGCCAAGCGCTTTCGCTTCATTCAGCAACATGGCCGCATCGGCTTCCGAGAAAGCACGTCCCATACGTTGCGGGATTTCTTCGTGAAAAGAGATACAGCACATAAATGTCGGCTTCCCGTTCAGGTAAATATCAGTTCCTTTCACGGTGATATTGCGGAAGCCGATTTGCTCTTCCACACGGTCGGCACTTGAAGATACAGTCACGCCATAGAGTTTCGGTTCTTCCGGCGACCAGCGTTGCAGCCTCTTCGCATTCAATACGGTTTCCGCCCTTCCTTCTGCGTCGGTGGTGAGCTCCGCGTTGATTTTGAGTTCGGGGATGGCAACTGTTACTTTCTCACCAGCCTTTTTATCTGAAAGATGCACGCGCGCGATGATGCGGTCTGGAGTGTTTTTATCCAATTGGATGAAATAATCTTTTATAAATGTCCGGGGAGTTTTCACCAGCAATACATCTCTTGTGATGCCGCCATAGTTCCACCAGTCGAATGCCATAGCGGGAATGGCGTCTTTGGTACGGCGGTTGTTCACTTCTACCGCCAGGAAGTTGTCACCGTCTTTCAACAGGTCTGTCACTTCCACTTGGAAAGGAGTAAAACCGCCTTCGTGCTCTGCTATCTCCTTTCCGTTCAGGTAGACTTTGCTACGATAGCTGACAGCACCGAAATAAAGGAACTGGCGTTTGTCTGCCAAGCGTTTGGCATCAAAGTGACGGGCATACCATACAGTGCCTTCGTAATACTTCAATTCGGGTGATTGAGAGTTCCAGTCTCCCGGAACATTAAGACGCAACCCGCCTTCAAACGCATATTCGTAGAAATCAATATTTCCTTCCGGTTGCCGGTTTTCATAGATTTTCATCCGTTGTCCCTGGTCGTACAGGTCGATGATGGCATTCCATTTACCATTCAGCGAATGGATGTTGCGACCATATACATTCGTTATCAGCTCCTGTGCCGCAACGCTTCCGGCAAAAGCGATTAGCAACAATAGACATAGACTTAATTTCTCACCTGTTTTCATTTAAGTATGTTGTTATAATTAGTGTATATAATAAGTTCAGGCACGGATTACACGGCTTTTAGAATAGAATAGGTAAAACAACAGTGTTAATCCGTGTAATCCGTGCCTATTTCGATTTATTTTTTAGGAAATTCATTACCCAGTTCCAGGCTGCGCTCCACTGTTCGGCATAGGCATAGTGAGCGGTCGTTTCAGCTACAAACAGTTCTTTCGGAGCATTAATCACGTTATAAGTGGAGTAAGTGGTGGTAGGCGGACAAACTCTGTCATTATATCCGAAGGTATAAAATCCCGGCACTTTAACCTGACGGGCAAAGTTGACTACATCAAAATACTGAATGGTTTTCATCTTTTCCGGTGTCCGGTTCTTCTCATCCTTAAACAGATGCGGCCAACCGCCTGCACGACCGTGGGCATAACCCGCCATATCACACAAAGCAGGATAGAAAGAAACCAATCCCTTGACACGAGCATCCAGTCCGGCAATTACAATGGAAAGCGCACCGCCCTGGCTTCCTCCAAAGGTCGCCAGATTACCGTTAAATTCGGGAAGTGTGTAAATGAAATCAATGGCTCTCACACAGCCTGTATAAACCCGTTTGTAATAGTACTTGTCCCGATTGTCCATATTGAACGAGTGGTAATTCTTCAAAGCACCGTTATAAAGCCGGTGATACACATCTCCCGTCAGGTTGACCGGAATGCCGTGGATACCGATTTCCAGAATAATAAAACCTTTTCCGGCACGTTCGGCTTCTCCGTTATAGGCACGGATGCCTGCGCCCGGCACTTTCAGAATCGCCGGATATTCCCCGGAAGCCTTCGGAACACAAAGGATGCCGTACATACGGGACGCATAGTCATTGTTCGCAAAGGAGACATGATATACGTTCACCTTATCCGTGCACCTTTCTGGCAGTAAAGTCATTATCGGTTCCAGTGCCCACTTTTCAGCGGCTTCTTTGGTACTTTTCCAAAATTCCAGAAAGTCGACGGGCAACGGAGTGGTCGGTTGCAATTTTTCAGGAGAAAAGCCGACGGTAGCCACGCCTTCATACTCACGCCCTTGGCAAGTGACAAAAGCACGGCAACGCAGGAACCCTTCTTTTTTCATAGTCCCTGCGTTAATTTCAAGCTTTTCATTCTTCAAAGGCTGTTTGCCTGTCTGATGAGGTTTCATCATGTCTTCCGAAATCTCATAACGTACTTCCAGATTATCCTGTGGGATATTGCATTTCAATACCACTACTTTGAATTTCACTTTTTCTCCCGGTTTATACAGCCAATTGGTGTGGTCTGGAGTGACCTGCACTTGAACCAGTCTTTCCTGCGGCTGTCCCCATGCAACTATCTGCATGGAGACAAATGCTATCAGGAGAAGAAGAAAACGTACACTTTTTACCATAGTTCCCTATTTTATTTCATTTGTCGTTGTTATATTAATATCCCATTTATCAGCTATTAATACTCATTGTCTCAAACTATTAATACCCATTGTCTCAACTATTAATACCTATCCGCCCAACTATTAATACCTGACAACTCAACTATTAACATCCAACAGCAGAGATATTAATGCTCCTCTTCACGCATCATAACGCTCTGCAAATCAGAAGTTAACACATCATTCGTGATTAGCGTAGAATGCAGATAGCCGCCTTTTTATGGTTTTACTTCGTATTGATAGAGTGCGAAAGAGTTCTTATCATTTAGCTCGAAACTTACTCTACCCTGTGCGCCGACTTTTGCAGCAAACTTCTTGCCACTTCCCATCACAGGGATAAAATCCACTTTCTTGCCTTCAGGAAGCCAGGTGTCAATAGTCCCCCTGGCTTGCTCGTTGTCTTCACGGTAAACAACAAGATAACCTTGCGTGCCGGAGACGGTCGATTGAAATCCGGTCCACGAGCGTCCCGAGGGTTCTTCACCAATAGGCAGTATGACGCCTTGATGAAACCGGAGTTGCAAGGGTTGGTATTTCTTGAGCAGAGATGCCGTAATATAAGCCTCTTCGGGCAAGTTCGAAGCCTCCATCCAAGCCAACGGCTGTGCCGCCAAGGTGATGGCAAAGAGGTAATCGAAACTGTAACGGGCGGGGGCAAAAGGGTCGGCAGCGTCATACTTGTCGGCATTGCGCCATTTATTAAGGAACTCTATCTGCATCTTCTCCGCCGGTACATAGCGAGACAGCATCCAGAGGTTGCGCAAGGTGCGATAAGGGTAATAGTTGCCCCAATCGGTATAGCGGTTTTCCAGAAAGATGTTGCCGTACTCGTTCATATAGTGATACCCGCCGCGACGACCGGCAGTGGCATCGAGGTTGAAAATCACTTCATAGTTGGTTTGCTCCAACACGGTATCAAACAGTCGGCGTAGATTCTGTTCGGCTGTCTTGGTAGGTATCTGCAGGCCGTCTATCTTAAAACAGCAGATGCCGTACTTCTTATAAAGTCCGATAATGGCTTGCGCATCTTTTTGCCAATCGGCAAAATCATTTTGTATGCTGGGATTGAACCATAATCCGATGCGAATACCCAATTTCTTGCCTTTCTCTACAATAGGTTTCAGCCCATGAGGGAACTTTGTGGGGTTGGGCGTCCAGTAATCGGTATTCTTCCAAATATCCTTAAAACTACCTCCGGCAGTCTTCGAGTTAGGGCTTTTTCCGCTCTGCCAGCCATCGTCCAGTTGAAAGAGGGTGATGCCCATGCGTGCGGCACGGTCTAGTTCTGCCAGACAGAAAGCCTCATCTATTTTGGCATCCTGGCTACGGTCGCCCCAGGTATTGAGCATAATCATCTCATCCTGTGCGGCAGTATGATGGCGCAGTTGTTTCTGATAGAGGCGCAAGGCAGTAAGCGCTTCTTGCTCGCCGCCGGTATAGATGCCGGTAACGCATCCATAAACGCGAGTCCAGCTATCCGGCTTTACATCATGAGACGCAATGCCCAGCCCCACTACCATAAAATCGCTAAAGTCCGCCACAAAGTCAGAACCCGGATAATGTAATTGGGTACTGCTGCTAGGAGCCTCTTTCAAAAAAAAGAAGCCTTGACGCGTAATTACGTCATGAGCAAAAAGCAAATTACCACGATACGTATTGCGACGGTAAGGAAGCCAGGTACGCCCGGTCACCAGATTGTCGTTCCAATCGGTGTAGTCGAAAAACTCTATTGTGCGGGCACTCCAATGATTGCCGGATAGTTGCAGCCTGTCGAGCGTGGGAGTTTTCACCCCCGTAGC
>ERZ779922.2327-NODE-2327-length-11345-cov-6.779185_pt1 | contig 11345 bp, 13 predicted proteins | sample MGYA00511544_ERZ779922 | MGnify/ENA primary metagenome ERZ779922 (study PRJEB29588, sample SAMEA2154516) | human gut metagenome | biome: human gut; feature: human-associated habitat; material: faeces | place: Denmark | collected 2008/2010 ... | reverse complement strand
TTCGTGGATGCCCCAAGCGGCGAAATATCCGTAGCCTTCCAAATTTTCGACTTTTTACGACTTATCGAAAATTTGGAGGTTTACGATGTCTTTTAATAAAGGCTATGAGTTGAAGAAGTTTGAAGCACACTGGGAAAAGTTGCGCATCGAGTACGCAGCTGCGGGAATGACGAAAGAGGCCATCCAGAAGATGTACGATTATGACCGTCAGCAATTCAATTCGGAGCGTACCTTTATCGAGCGGACGCAGGAATTCACCGCTCCTGCGTATGAAAGCTCTGAGGAAGAAGCGTCGCCTTTGATGCTACGCTATCAGGATGCGATTACCGTGACAGATACTTACCACGAAACTAAAAGCCGTTTTGCATGGATTGGTGAGATTGAGAACGAGCAGTTGCTTACTGCACTCGAAACTTTGAAAACCGAAGATTTGGAAATCATCACCATGTACGCTTACGAGGGATACGACATCACTGAAATTTCTAAAGTCTACTGCGTATCTCGGCCCACTATTAGTATCAAAATCAAGAGAATTACTAAATTTTTGAAAAAATTCAATTTTAATGCTACGAATTGACCCTTCTCGATGCCTACCAAGTGAAGGGACAATTTCCCAAGCGGCATCTGCCGCAGGGCAAAGCGTCCGACTTCATGGTCCTTGAAAACTGAATAGTTCCGTCATCTGGTACTCCGATAATGATACTTCCGTAATTCGCGGCCCGGTCACAAAGCAGACGGGGTGGCTGAAATGCCAATGAAGCGGTACAAGTCCGCTGCCAGATGTTTATGCCCCACTCGCAGGGGGCCGAGGGCGAATATGCGAGATCTTTAATCATATTGATCCGGGAACTGTCGGGTACGTTCCACGCATCCGGCAGTTCCCGTTTTTTACGTATTCTTATTTATTCTTTACCCGAATATCCACTTTTGATACATAGGAGGACACTTTTATGGACGAGTTGAACCCCACGGTGCGCGAGCAGGAGATCTACGAGGAGATGGAGCTGACCCCTGAGATGGTCAAGTCCATCCGCACCCTTTGCGGCACCTGTCTGCGGCACTTTGTGGATGCAAAGACTTTCAAGATCGCGCTTGTACCCAGCGCAGACCGGAGCATGGACACCTGCACCGTCTGCCAGATGCGGCGCGGCTACGATTATGTGGTCATGCACCGCTGACCCAACCATACCACCATACCGTGAACGAAGCCCGCTGCGGAACATCCGGCAGCGGGCTTTGCACATAACAACATGGAGGTACAATTTTGCAGCAAAACTGGAAATTCCAACGCGGAGACATCTTCTTCACCCATTTTGGGGCGAGCACCGGCTCGGAACAGTGCGGTGACCGTCCGGCGGTCATTCTTCAGAATGACGTGGGCAACTATCACTCTCCGACCCTGATCGTTGCGACCATGACAAGCAAGGCGGAAAAGAAAGTAAACCAGCCGACCCACTGCCTGTTGGAAAACGCAGGGTTGAATATGCCGTCCGTTGTGCAGGCAGAGCAGATCTTCACCATCGACAAGAGCCGGGCGCTGAAGTATCTGGGGCATCTGACCCCGGAGGAGATGCGCAGGGTGGATGATGCAGTGCGTATCAGCCTTGCGCTGAACCCCATGGGCAGCATCCAGCAGATGGAGCCTATCCGGCGCTCTACGGCGCTTTACGCGCCGCCTGAGGTGGTGGATGGCAAACCGCCTGTCTACCCCTATACGCCCATCCGGTCGTCCTTTGAGAACGCCGGAAGCATCGAGGAAATGATGCTGTACACCGAGTTGCAATCCGCGGTTCATGCCATGATCCAGCGGTTGGAATACAGCTTCACCTTCAATCCCAGCCTGCTCACCAGCCCGAAGCGGAAGCAGCAGGTGACTGAGATCTTAGAGGAAGCCGAGAAGTACATTTGGAGAATCAAGGAGGAAATGCGATGCGCCTGAACGACAACAATACTTTCATTGGTATCAACCCGCCGTACCAGCTTTCGGTCATCCACAGCAGCAAGCTGATCTATCCCCGCGAGATCTACCAGCGGGGCGTGGAGCGCAAGCGGGTGGAGCTGATCGCCAGAGACTTCAATGAGTACATCGTTAACGAGCCGAAGGTCAGCTTCCGCAACGGCAGATACTATGTGATGGACGGGCAGCACACCATCGAGGGCTGCATCCTCCTCAACGGCGGCGAGGACCGCCCGATCCTCTGCAAGGTCTACACCGGTCTGACGATGGAGCAGGAAGCCCTGCTCTTTGCCGAGCAGAACGGTCACGCCGCACCCCTGTCGGCGGGCATCAAGCTGCGCGCCAAGGTGGTGGGCGGCGATGCGCCTTCCAAGGCGTTTGTCGCAGCCACCAACCGGGTGGGGCTGTCCCTCAACTACGACAGTATGCAGCTGAGCGACTACCGCATCAGCTGCGTGGGCACGGCGCTGAAGCTGTACGACCAGCTGGGCGAAGAGATCTACTGCGAAGCCCTGCGGCACATCGTGGAGGCGTGGGAGGGCAGACCGGATTCCTTCCGGGCGGCTGTCCTGCGGGGCGTGATGTACTTTGTGCAGCTGTATCATGGACAGTACAGCGCGGAGCGGCTTGTCCGTGCGCTGAGCGGAGTCCATCCCATGGAGCTCTACCGTATCAGCCGGGATAATCCCGCCAAGCTTCCGGGCTGGCGGCGGTACGTTTACCCCATCTACACCACCTACAACGGCAAGTGCAGGAAAGACGCACTGCCGATGAAGTTCTAAGCTCAAATATCTCCTTTGGCAAGGGCGATGGTACCCGAAAAAGGCCATTTGCTCTTTACATATAGTATTTTCCTTTGAATAATTGACATATTGAACTAGAGAGGAGAGGACAGGAATGAGCGAGATCGCAGCCTGCACTTTGATTCAGGAAGAGCCTGACCGAAAGACGGAGAGGTATCTGACGATGTTCAAGGACTACCCGGATGTGGTGACGGTGGAGCATCTTCAGGAAATGCTTGGCATCTGCCGGAAGAATGCGTATCTGCTGGTCAAGCAGAATAAGATCCACTCGGCGCGTGTAGGACGCAGCTATAAGATACCAAAACTCTGCGTGGTAGAGTACCTGCTCGATCAGGATCGGCAACTTGGAGGGATGCACCTTTCAAACTCCCTTGTGCCATCCTTGCAAAACACTCCAGAATCTTCTAAACTTATGATGCCTAAGCAAAGGACGTTTGGCTGCGAACAGAAAGGAGCATAACTATGACAAATGTGGCCGGACATTTAAGAGAACAAAACGGTATGTATCAGATGATTCTGAGCTGGAAAGACACAGATGGAAAGCGCAGAACCAAATCCATCAGCACAGGACTTCCGGTTAAAGGAAACAAAAAAAGAGCTGAATCTCTGTTGCGTAAAACACAAAAAGAGTTTAACCCTGAAACGATGCAGCAGGTTTCCGACCTGCCGGTATCGGAATATCTGAACCGCTGGCTTCGGGAAAGCGTGATGAACCTTCCGCCCGAAACCTATGGCAGATATGCTTATGATCTGGGAAGAGTAGTTGTCCCATACTTTGAAAAGAAGCGGCTGTCTTTGAAAGCACTCTCTCCGCGCGATCTGGAAACGTTCTTCCGCTATGAGCGTCAGCAGGAGGAGGCCAGTGTACAGCAGCTTCTGGATTGGCACAAGGAGTTGACCGATGCCCTACAATATGCCGTTGACAATAATTGGCTGAAGGTCAGCCCCATCAAAGAAGTTGACCCCTGCCTTGATAACTCCCCGGTACTTTTCACCGACTTCATCACGGACTGGTTGAAAATGATGAAGTCACGAGTGGAAATCACAACCTATACCAGCTATGAAAGAGCAATCGTTCACAAGATCGTCCCATATTTTGAACCGCTCCACTATACATTGCAGGATATGGAACAGCATCCCAAATACATCCAAGACTTCTACCAGCATGAGTTGGATCGTGGCCTTACGGCAAACACCGTCATTCACTATCACGCCAACATCCGCAAATGCTTGCAGTACGCTTTTCAAATCGGCATGATCCGTTCCAACCCGGCAGATCGCGTTGAACGTCCTCGTAAGGAAAAGTTCAAGTCGGAGATTTACAGCGGTGAAGAACTGGAGCAGCTATTCAAAGTGATTCAAGGTGATTCTTCGGAGTTTGGTGTTATCATGGCTGCATTCTACGGCCTGCGGCGCAGTGAAGTTGTTGGCTTGAAATGGGATGCCATTGACTTTGAGAACGAGACCATCAGCATCCAGCATATGAAAAAGCGAGTGTCCTTACAGCGTTTCAAATGCTGTAAGAACACTCGCTATGGTGCCGGTGGTGGGGGTCGAACCCACACGTGTTATTAGCACAAGGGATTTTGAGTCCCCCTCGTCTGCCATTCCGACACACCGGCGTATGTAGAACAGTACTATTATAGCGGATTTTCCGTCCAAAATCAAGACGCTATTCCCTTTTGCAGAAAAAAGAATTTTTCGCCTTCCCTTTCCGGAGATTCCGTGGTATCCTTACAGCAAAAAAGAGCCTGGAGGTTCCTATGAATCACACGTTTTCTGCTCCCGTTACCGCTGCACAGCGTCAGCGGGACACTCTGCTGGGCGCGCTGGTGGGGCTGGCGCGCTCCACAGTCAATGAACCCAAAACGGAGGACACTGACCGCATACTGGCTGCCGGTCTGCGGCTGGCGGCTGACCCCGAGGCCGCCGAGAGCGCGCTGCTCCGGATGACTGACATCGTTGAAGCCGAGAAGCACCGGGTGGCTCCCAACTGCGCTGCCTGTGCCATGCCCTGCGGAAACACCAGCAATTATGACCTTGCCCGTTTGTGGGGCGCACCCGCAGAAATTTGTGCCCTGAAAGTTCGACTGCTTTCTGCGGTCTGCGTCCTTGCCGGACAAAAAACGACGGCACAAATCCAGAAGGAGATCTGCGATGATTTATTTGTGCTGGCAGAGGACTGGGACACCGAACTGCTGCTGTCCATCGTCACACGGGCCGAGGGACTGTGCGTCCAGTAACTTTTCCAGAAACAAAAAAGCATTTCCTGCCTGAAAACGAACCTTTTTTCACAAAACCTCTTTACAAATGCGCCGCAAAAAACTATTATATAGTTATATGTTGCTGTTTGATGCAAAGTTTTTCTACCGGTGCATTCCGGTATTATTCCCACACGCAAAACGATATGAGAAAGAAGGTAGAATCCATGTCAGTGAAAAAGCCTGTCGTTCCTGCCGCTGCAGAAGCTCCCGCAGCCGAGGCAAAGCCCGCACGCAAGACCGCAAAGTCCGCTGTCAAAACGGAGAAAGCCCCCAAAACGGAAAAGACCGCCCACAAGGGCCGTCCCCCGCTTTCCCCTGAGATCTACGTTGAATTTGCCGGCAAGCAGTATAACATCACCGATCTTGTGGACCGCGCCAAGGCCGATTACCGCCTGACCCACAAAGTGGGCGTGCAGTCCTGCAAGATCTACGTCAAGCCTGAGGAAGAGGCCGCCTACTATGTCGTCAACAAGGTCGGCGGCAAGCTGCCTCTGTAAAGGCTGCGTTTCTGTTTTTCACCGCACAGAAAAAGACCAGAGCTGTTCTGCCAAGTGGCAGTTCAGTTCTGGTCTTTTGTTTTACAATGTTACAAACCCATACGCTCTTCCCTGACGCGGAACGCGGGCTCTTACTTCAGGAACTTGTGCACGGCGCGGGCCACGATGCCGCCCAGGATGCCGGAGACGAGGAACTCAGCCACGCCCTGGACACCAACCAGCAGCACAACGAACATCAGGGGGTTGGCAGCGCCCTTAACGGACACCAGGTTCTGGACATAGTCGCAGTTGTAGAACGCCAGCACGATATAGCCCATGAAGAACAGGGTGTTCAGGGCCGGAGCGCACATGGCGCTGACGATATAGCTCCAGGTGCGGCTCTTGTCCAGCTTGCTCAGGCCGTTGAAGATCAGGCCCACACACACGCCCATCAGCACACGCATGCCCACGCAGAGGATAAAGGTGTTGACAGGGCTGACCTGGAACAGAGCGCCGGTCATAGCGGAAGCACCGGTAATGGCATCATAGAAGCTCACCGCGCCGAACACGCCGCCCAGCACAGCACCGGCCACAGGGCCCATGGTGATGGCACCCACCGCAATGGGCAGGGTCAGGAAGCTCATGTAAAGCGGGCCCATGGGCACACTGCCCAGGCCGATGGCCTTCATTACAAGCTCGATGGCGACCAGCAGTGCCAGTCGGGTGAGAGTGCGAAGATCGTTGTTTTTCATAATTCAGTTTTCCTCCTGCTGCCGTTCCGCCCTATACGTCGGATACGGCGCAAATCTGGTTTTTGATAAAATGTCAGGGATGCTTGAAAATTTATAAACGACCTCACCCTCTCCGTCATTGCTTCGCAATGCCACCTCTCCCGAAGGGCGAGGCCTTGGCAATCCATGCAAAGTTTGCGGTTTTGTCAAAAGCTCCCCCTTTGGGGGAGCTGGCACGAAGTGCCTGAGAGGGTTAGGATGTTTATCTATCACAGGGAAATTTGATGTCGGCGCTCCGCCGGGCCACGGTCAGCACACGGCTGACGGCCACGGAGGTATCCAGCATCCGGCTGCACAGCTCCTGGTCACCGCCCTCGATGGCCTTGGCAAAGGCGTGGAACTCTGCCGCCTGCCGGGGTCTGCCGCCGTTCAGGTTGAAGTGCTCTTCCTTGCCCTGATTGGGGTGGAAGGTCACGCCGCCGCACCAGTTGGCCGTGGATTTCTGCAGGATATAGCCCTTTGTACCCTGGATGACATACCGGGCAGGCGCACCGCAGTCCTTGGCGGCCATGCTGACTGCCTTGAAGCTGTTGTACTCCATGGTCAGGATACCGCTGGTGTCGATGCCGCGCTCCATGTTGGCCAGGTAGTGCACCTGGTTCGGCTCGCCGAACAGGCCCACGATATAGCTGATGTTGTAGACATTCAGATCCATCAGGGCACCGCCCGCACACTCCGGGTCAAAGGAGACCGGCGTTTCCCCGGCACAGAAGGCATCGTAGCGGCTGGAATACTGGCTGAAATTGCACTGCACCATGGTGACAGCGCCCACCTTGGGCAGCATCTCACGGAGCTTGGCGTAGTTGTCCTGATACTGCGTGGTGACAGCCTCGAAGAGGAAGAGCTTTTTGCTTCGGGCCAGCTCGGCCAGCTCTTCGGCCAGCGCCGCCGTGGGGGCCATCGGCTTTTCGACGATGACGTGGCGGCCCGCTTCCAGAGCGGCACGGGTATATTTTACGTGCAGGATATTCGGTACGGCGATATACACAACGTCCACCCAGCTCAGCAGTTCGTCGTAGCTGGTGGTGTGGCGCGGCACACCATACTGGTCGCAGAGGGCCTGTGCTGCACCGGCGCTCCGCTCCGTGCTGCAAAGAGCCTCAACCTTGAAGGGGCTTTCCGGCCCGGTGAGCCAAGGCAGGAACTCCCGGACGATCATGCCTGCGCCGAGAATGCCTAATTTCATCATAAGGTCTCTCCTTTCAGGGCTCAGCCCGCTTTGGCCTCATCGTCCCGGCGGGGACGGCGGTTATTGTGGCTGCGGCGGCGGGGGCTGCTGCCGTTGTTGTAAGGGCGTCTGCCTGCCGGGCGGGGACGGCGGCGCTCACCGTCGCTGCGCGGCTCGTGGTGACGCTCATGCTGCGGCGCATTGAGCTGGTAAAGGAGAGCCAGCCCCTTCAGCAGCAGCTCGGGGTCATAGGTGAGCGGGTGACGGCAGAGCGGGATGACATACTTTGCCAGACCGCCAGTGACCACCAGCGTGGCCGGACGGCCCAGTTCTTCCTCGATGCGCTGAGTGATGCCGTCCAGCAGGACAGCCGTCCCCAGCACAGAGCCGGAGAGCATACACTTCTCGGTATCGACGCCGATGGCGCTTTTGGGGGACGAAAGATGCACCTGTGGCAGCTGGGCGCACCTCTCCCCCAGCGCCCGCAGACCGGTGGAAAGTCCGGGGCAGATAACGCCGCCCCGGAAGACCTTATTCTCATCTATCACGTTGAACGTGGTGGCGGTGCCGAGGTCCACCGTGACCACCGGCAGGGGGAAATTCGCCGCCGCGTAGGCCGCATCCACAAGGCGGTCCTTGCCGACGGCGTGGGGGTCGGGCACCCCCATCGTCAGTCCGGTGCGGATGTCGGGCGAAACGATGACCGGCTTTTTGCCGGTGTAGTAGCGGGCGCACTCGGCCAGCGCCCCCGTGATCTGGGGGACGACGCTGGTGAGGACAGCGCCCTCGAAGCGGATGGGCTTTTCCGGGTGTCTCCGATGAGAGAACACCTTTTCCATCTCGGCACGGTACTCCGCCGCTGTGCGGGTGCGCACCGTGTCCATGTGGGCCACAAAGCATACACGTCCGTCCCGGATGCCCCCGAGGGCGACGGTGGTGTTGCCTATGTCAATGGCTAAAATCATAATTCAGTTCCTCGCAGGGTCGAACCTCTCCGCCATCGCTGTGCGATGCCGCCTCTCCTACCGAGGGGAGGCCTTGGCATATCGTAAAGCCCCATCTCTTCGCCAGAGGCTCCCCTACCAGGAGAGCTGGCGCGAAGCGCCTGAGAGGTTATATGGAGACGGGCCTGCCCGTGAGCCGCAGGCTTGACAGAGAGCTTTTTTGTATAAGTCAAGCTGTATTTTACCGCATTTTGAGCCAAGATACAACCCCAATCAAAGATTTTGTTGTGCTCTGGGCCGTTTTGCATTATACTGTAGTTATATTATCCCTATTTATAGGAGGTATTTTGGATGGATCTGAAGGGAAAATGCGTCCTTCTGGGCGTCAGCGGCGGCATTGCCGCCTATAAAATGGCCAACGTGGCCAGCGCACTGCGCAAGCTGGGGGCCGACGTGGAGGTCATCATGACCAAAAACGCCACCCAGTTCATCACCCCTATCACGTTCGAGACCCTGACGGGCCACAAGTGCATGGTGGACACCTTCGACCGGGATTTCAAGTTCGAAGTCACCCACATCTCGCTGGCAAAGAAGGCCGACGTCATCCTCGTGGCCCCGGCCACCGCCAACGTCATTGCCAAGATGGCTCACGGCATCGCCGACGATATGCTTACCACCGTCGTTCTCGCGGCCAAGTGTCCAAAGCTCGTCTCCCCTGCCATGAACACCGGGATGCTGGAGAACCCCATCACCCAGGACAACATCGCCACACTGGAAAAGTACGGCTTCACGGTCATCCCCTCCGAGAGCGGCGTGCTGGCCTGCAAGGATGTGGGCAGTGGTCGCCTGCCGAAGGAGGACGTCCTGCTGGACTATATCTTCCGGGCCATTGCAAAGCCGAAGGATCTGGCCGGTCTGCGCATCGCTGTCACCGCCGGACCCACGCAGGAGCCGCTGGACCCTGTGCGCTACCTGACCAACCACTCCACCGGCAAGATGGGCTATGCCGTGGCCCGTGCTGCCGCGATGCGCGGTGCCGAAGTCACCCTCATCCACGGCCCCACGGCCCTGCAGCCGGTGCGGTTCACCGAGGATGTCCCCATCACGACAGCCCAGCAGATGTACGAGGCCGTGACCAGCCGCTTCGACGAGATGGACGTTCTGGTCATGGCCGCTGCCGTGGCCGACTACCGTCCCGCCGCCGTGGCCGACGACAAGATCAAGAAGAAGGACGGCGACCTCTCCATCGCCGTGGAGCGGACGCCCGACATCCTCGGCACCATCGGCCCCAAGAAGAAGGGCCAGTTCCTTTGCGGCTTCTCGATGGAGACGCGGGATATGCTGGCCAACTCCTCGGCCAAGCTCGAGAAGAAGAATCTCGACATGGTGGTGGCCAACAACCTGAAGGTGGCCGGTGCCGGCTTCGGCGTGGACACCAACGTCGTCACCTTCATCACCCCGGACGGCGCACGGGAGCTGCCCCTGATGAGCAAGGACGATGTGGCAGATGCCATTCTGGACGAGATCTTAAAGCGCCGCCGATAAGCGGCTCTTTATCTGCCCAGCTGGAACTCGAAGGTGTAGGCCTCCTCGCCGTAATGCTCGTTGCCCACCCAGAGGACGGACTTGTCGGTGAGGTCGTAGACCACGCTGTGGACGGTGTTGCTGTTGGAGTCGTCGTTGTCCCAGGTGCGGCGTCCCACCGAGGCCAGCAGGTCCATTGCGGCGTTCTTGTCCGCTACGATGCCGTCCGTCTCCCGCAGGGCTGCGGCGAGGTGCTCGTAGCGGTCGAGGCCCTTCATCTCTGCGGACGTGCCGTCGTAGTAGCCGGGGGTCTTGATGAAGTTGGTCACGACCTGCCAGTCGGCGGAATCCGAGAGGGCGTCGGTGTCGTTCCAGAGGACGTTCAGCTGGCGCTGTGCGCCGTCGGTGTCGTGGTCTGCGTCGGTACCAACCCACTCGAGGATGGCGCTGCGGCCGGTGGAGTCGGCGACCATATAATGGAAGCAGCTGCTGGCCGAATCGTGAAGGTCGTACTGCTGGGCCAGCGCCACGGCGTCCTCTACCGAGTCCGCATAGTCGAGGATGAGGCGGAGCAGGGTGGTGGAGGTGATGTCGGGCCTGTCGGTCTGGGTATCGGTGGGCGTGCCCTTGCCCTCGCCCTGATAGGACATGAAGATGCCGCAGGCCACCCCTGCGTCGTTGATGCCGTCCAGCGGCACATAGGGCGCCGCGAGGGTCAGGATCTTCTGACTGATGGTCTCCACGTCCTTGTCCGCGTCGAGGCCGAGGAAACTCAGGTCGATGGTGGAGTAGGAGGCATGACGGCCCTCGCCGGGGTTCGTATAGACGATGGCCGAGAAATCGTAGTTGCGGCCAAAGACCCGGTCGCCGCTCTGGGTGTCCGCCGTAAAGGCCGAGCAGGCGATGCTGCTGGTCTTGATGTGCATGGGGATGATGCCCTTGGTGATGCTCCGGGTGACGAAAGAGATCAGCTCCGCATCGTTGGATGCGCCGCCCTGCGACAGAAACTCGTCGAAGGAGTAATCGCCCGAGAAGTTGATCTGGTAGACCGCGCCGTCGCGGTGGGCTTCGTCCCGGTCGGAGAGCTTTTGGAACGAGGCGAGGGTCGCCAGCTCGTTGTGCCAGAGGGCGAACACGGCGACGGCCAGCGCGATGACCAGTGCCGCCAGCGCGCAGGCGATGCGGCGCAGCAGCTTAGAAAGAGAGTTACGCTTCATGGAGACCTCCTGAAAAAGTCAAGAAATATAGATAAAATACCCGAACATTCTATCACGACTTTCGTCGTATTACAAGGCTTCTGGGGCGATAAGGGCGCGAAAAAGCAGGCACTGTGAACCAGCGCCTGCTTTTTTGCGAGATGCGTTACCCAAACAGCTTTTTCGTGTTGTGCATATACACCGACAGCACCAGACCCACGC